>Ga0181597_10005452_pt1 | contig 12205 bp, 13 predicted proteins | sample 041ome_5_FD_148647 | JGI IMG/M metagenome (GOLD analysis project Ga0181597, IMG submission 148647) | Coastal salt marsh microbial communities from the Groves Creek Marsh, Skidaway Island, Georgia - 041403US metaG (spades assembly) | ecosystem: Environmental > Aquatic > Marine > Intertidal zone... | reverse complement strand
CGGTACGACCAGCATCTGACCAGCGCGAAGGGGTACCGAAATCTGTTCAAAATCAATCTCGATCTCGCCCTCGAGCACAATAAACACCTCATCAGTGTCATCGTGTTGATGCCAAACAAAATCGCCCTGAAGTCGAACCAGCTTAAACTGATAGTCGTTCATTTCGGCGATCACTCTGGGTGACCATTGATCATTAAACAGGGCGAACTTGTCAGCGAGGTCGACTGGGTTCATTAGAGCAAATCCGATTCAAGGTCTAAGCGGCAGCTGTTAGCAGTTAAAACATAAACCACTTTATTCTCATCGACAGCATGGCTGAAGCTGGCACCTATTTTCTCGACAGCACGGCGAGAACGAAAATTATTCGGTCCAATGTCGAAACAAACCGTGTCCACAAACTTAAACGCTACGGCTAGCATGATGGTTTTGATCTCTGTATTAGCGCTGGTACCCCAGTAACTCGGATCGATAAAGGTATAACCAATACTGACGACACTGCGGTCAGAGTGATAATCGTAATAGCGACTAGACCCGATGATTAACGACTGTTCCCGATCAATAATCGTGTAACTAGGGAGCGAGTTTTCTAAAGCGTCGTCAAAGAAGCGCTGAAATTTATCGCGTTTCCAGCGGTCCTGTTCAGGGTGCTGCTCCCAAACCTTCGGGTTAGACGCTACCGAGAACAAGGGCTCGAAATCAGTATGCTCTAGCTGACACAACTCAAATTGCTTTGAACGAAGCACCTTGAGCTGCTGAAAAGGATTTTCTGACATCAATATTCTCGGTTGCCGTCTTTAGTTAATACCGATCGATACTCTACAACAAGAAAAAAGAGCCAATCGGGCAAACTCAATCAGGCGTGTCGGCAACTGGCCTGACTGTATTGATCACAATTGTTATTAGAAAAAACACGATCGATATAATCATCGATGACGCTAGCACGAACATGACGCCAGACTCTATTTCATCGATTGTACCGTTGGCGGAGGCTTCGTAACGCCAGGCCCAAGCACGATAATGAAGACAGAGTGTAAATCCCCATGCACCGCAGATTACCCCTGTCAGTCGATCATCTTTGAGTAGCAAGTAGCTACCCAATACCAGTAACGCGTCGGCCACTAAATCAGGTAACAATCCGAGAAAGCTCTGACCAAAAGCGACGGTGTACGTCATCTCTAGAGAAAAATGCACAAAAGCCAGAGACAGAGTAGCGATCGCAAACCGACGCTTGAACCTGGTTGAGCTGAAAGTCATTAATACCCTGCCTTAGTCGTCAGGCTTGCATTGGGCTATCTCTGCCTCGTTTGAACCGCCACACCCAGCGAGCAAAGCGGTAAATATCATCGCGAAAAGTAGTTTCTTCATGATTTTCTCCTCAACTCAAAATTGGATAACCGTTCTTGTCATAGCTAAACGCATCTTTGATCTCTGCGCCAGACATTCGGACAAGAGTGTCAAACTCTGCTTCCGCAATAAAATCATAATAAGTCTGTTCCAGCATCCTCACAGAAGTTCCGAGGCTGGCGGCTAAACTAATGGCAGGAACGCCCTCACGAATAGCCATTGTTATCGCAAAGCCTCGCAGAGAGTAAGGAACGAGCTTTTCAGTTGGAGAAGTTCCCCATTCCTCCCAATAGCCGAGATCACGGAGCATCATTTCCCATTGTTTCTTGAATGATTTGATGGGGTCTCCTTTTTGATGCGACCCCGCTCTGCTTTTGGTGTGTGCGAAAACCCAAGGGCAGTCTTTCATGCCTTTGTCTTCTTGGGTCTTTTTCAAGTAATCAAGGAAGCCATAGGCTCTTGGGCTTATTGGGCATTCATAGCCACCTTTGATTTTGTCTCGCCTTGATAAAAGTCTCTTTCCGTCTTCAGTAATCCGAATGTCCTCCCAGCGAGCCAAGTTCTTTTCAACGGCTCCTGAAGGCGGACGAAAGCCCGTCCAGCTTACGAAGTTTAGCCAGCACCAAAATTGAAGCGCGGTGTCTTTCTGGTGAGCGGTTCGTTTGTTGGTTGGCTCAATGCTCTCCCATTTGTCGCGAGCGTAGCGAACCATGGCAAACCATTCCTCAACCTTCAGTCCTCGGCGCTTTCTTTCTTTGAGGTTTTCTTTTCGTCTTGGAATGCGGGGTCGGTCCAGATCAGTCCAGCCTTCCATTTCACCAAAGAGCCAAACCATTCTGATTTGGGTGATGACGCGGTTCGTCCATGAAGGCGACCAATCAGGATGATTTATCAAAGCCCAATCAACAAAACCTTTGAAGTGTTTTTCCTCAACCTTCCGAAAGTTCTGCTCCTTGAGCGAGGCCCAATAAGGTCTCAAATGTTTGAGAATGTTTTTCGCAGCCTTCGCCTTCGCTTCGGTCCAGAAAGTATCGTCCTCTCGGCTTCCATGGACGCGGTATTTAGGATTTTTGAGGCTGTCGTTTTTTATTCCCCATTCCAGGATTTTCTTCTCGTAAATGTCCGCGACCATTTGAACGGTGCGCTGGGCGTGAGGGTGGTCTCCTGCTTCTCTGCCTTCTCTGATTTCAGCGAAGAGGCGACGAGCTTCTTTTCTCGCGGCTTCGTAGCTTGCGTCGTTGTCGGCGTAATCAAGAAATAATGCGGCCTCTTTGTATCTTCGGTATTGCGGGTAATAAATACGGACCCACCATTTCTTTTTGGTGTTCTTGCGGTCGCGATAACCAATCTTCACGCCAGGTTCTATTTCTTCAACCCACACCCAAGACATAAGCCAGCCTCCAAGGAGATGGTCTAATTATGGTCTAAAAACAGTGGTCTAACAAATCAATAAGTGTTTGATTTATTTGAAGATTATTTTTCGGGTCTAATTTTGGTCTAACGATGTTATGTAGTGCGACTTTTTGAGGTTTTGCTCTAAAAGCAGCATAAACATTGGGGAAGTTGGTAGGACCACCCGGATTTGAACCGGGGACCTCTACCATGTCAAGGTAGCGCTCTAACCAACTGAGCTATGGTCCTAACGGGCTGCGAAGTATAAGTGTAGACGCTAACCAGCTCAATACATTGTGTGAGTCTGTGATTACTGTGCTTGATCTAGAGGTCGGGCAACTCAATATTCTGAATTGTTGACTCGTTTGCTGTCACTGTCACCGAGTAGGTATTGGCCCCATCGCCATAAAATGTAACTACGGACTGTCCGTCCTCAGAAGGCGGATCTAACGTTTCTGTTGAGTAGACTTCTCGTTCATCGATTTCTGGGTCGTCGTTTGAGCAGGTAAAAGCCAGTGAATAATCGCCAGGTACGATGAAACCAAACTCGAAGTTATAGGCGGCTGCACCCCCATCAGTTTCCTCAAACTTAACAAGCGCAGTTGTAAGAGGATCAATAACATTTTGTTCTTCGTCGAGATGACCTAGGTCTGTCGCTACAGCCTCCGCGCCCACATAGAGATAAACTGCACCTGCGAAAGAGGCTTCCGCCTCACAACTCTCGGAGATGATTTCCGCTGCAATAGCACCAGATATTTCTCCTACCTCCTGGTTATTTACTAGTCGAAGTGCGGGCTTGAGAATAGCCTCCGGGAGGCCGGGCGGATTGGTGATCGATTTTCGGACATCAAAGTCGATTGTAAAATTTGCCGCGCCGCCGGTAGCTACAGTAAAGCCGCTTACGAGCTTCAGGCCTGTCTCACCGCCGGAGGGAATGCGCAATTCAACTTCTTGGCCATCAGTAATCATGTATGAATCACGAACACCCTGTTCGGCGTTAACGGCCAGTCGTATCCATTCGTAGCTACCCGAATCGATGATTTGATCATCACGCAATATCGCGGAGTTTGAGCCTTGCAGGGCAAGCAAATCAATTGACTTGGCTTCTTCAAACTCAAAGTTTTGCTCTTCGCCATTCTCAGGCTTTATTGCAACTCCAGAGAACTGAATAACAACTTCTGATGCATAGTCCACGGGCGCATCTGTAATGCGCAATGTCAACGTGGTGTCACGAGGCGGCGTTGTTACGATAGGGCTGGGTACTTGGGATTCGCCTCCACCACCACACGCGGTTAGCAGGGCGAAAGCCGCAATGGGCAAGCACCGATAAAGCATATAGATCTCCTTAATTATCGCATTTTGCGAATATTCGCAAAATGCGGTTATAGGGCGTCCGGGGTGTGAATACAATTAATAGGCGCCGTACCGGCGGCGTTTTAACAAAACTAGATTTTAAAATGACGCTAATGTGGCAAGCGATGGACAGTAAGATCAGATAGTTGCAATGAAGGATACATGTTGTCCCAGCACTGAAGCGCGCATCTAATGGTTTTGTTACGCTTTCACCTCTGCCCATGTGGCAACGACGGGACGAGTGGCAAAGGCACGGTATACCGAGGAGACTTACGGCACATACACTATGGGGGGGCGGTGAAGTTTGGTGGTCCAGCAGTGTCAAGCATGTTGCAACTGCGATGCGCGTGCCGTCGATCAAGCCAGTCAATTGGCGGATCTAATACCGCCGGGTTCGATAGTGATCTTGCGTGCCTTGTAGAGTACACCCACCGCCTGTTTAAATATTTTTTTGCTCACACCAAACTCAGCGTAAATGGCGGGAGGCGGGCTTTTGTCATTGAGTGCGAGAAACCCCTCGTTCTCCCTCAATTTATTTTCGATGGCTTCGATAATTGGCTGAATCTTTGACTCACTGAAACCTGGCCGATTGAGCGATAAGTCAATTTTTCCATCGTCACGAATGCGCTGAACAAAACCTACGGTCTTCTGGCCGCGCCGTATCCTGCGATAGAGCTCATTGCTATACAGGAGTCCCCAGAACTGATGATTGATGACAGCTTTGAAGCCAAGTTCAGTTTGCTCTGCGATGAGAAGCTCTACTTCCTCGCCGACCGTTAGTGTCGTTGCAGTGTCCTCAATCCAGCGGTCAATTCGTGTAGAGCCTGTCGGTCGACCTTGATTGTCTAGGTAAACCTTCACCACTGCGTAAGCGCCCGCTCTGAGCGGATGCTGTTGCTCGCCAAAAGGAATGAAGAGGTCTTTACTGAGTCCCCAGTCTGCGAAGGCGCCCAGATGATTCACCTCGCAGATCTTCAGCCAAGCGACTTCTCCGACGGTGACTTCGGTACGCTCATTTTCTAAGTCGTTGTCGTTAATAGCATTGTCTTTAATAGTATGTACCTGCGTGAGCGTTAGTGCGCTTTCTGTTGGGCTGGGTGAAATTGTCGCGTAAGGGCTAGACACTACCATCGTATTGGACCCAATCGACACTACCGAGGTGGTTAAAAAGATGACAGGTCTATACCCATAACCCAATAGGGACCCCTCTCAGGGATAGGGTACGCGCTTTCAATTATCAGCGACTAGGAAGTCCTTCATATTTATTATCAATATTGGTGGCGTGATGTGTAATTGGATTCAAGATTTTGTGGGAATTCTATGGCCCAGCCAGTAGGCTCGACACTCCCTATTCCATACTGATAACAAGGAGACTGATATGGCCATTGGTGTCGTGGCAACACTGCCCGTTCAAGAAGGTAAAAATGAAGAATTCGAGGCGGCCTTTTTAGAACTCGCTGCACAGGTAACCGCCAACGAACCCGGTTGCATGTTTTACGTGCTCAATCGCAGCAAGTCTGACCCGCAGGTTTATAAAGTGCTCGAGTCTTATGTGGACGAAGATGCCCTCAAAGCCCATGGACAAACTGAGTACTTCAAGGCTGCCAACGTTAAGTTGGGCCCACTGCTGGCAGGCCGTCCCGACATCGAATACCTCGACGGCGTTTCATAAACCAGTCTCGCTATTGGAGCGGCTCCTGAGCGAGCTGCTCCGCCTTCCACTCCATCGCCATTCTCACACGACTCTCCACCGAGGGGTGTGTGTAAAACAGTAATTCCTGCAGCTTTGCTGGGCGTGGATCGCGGTACTCGGCTGTTTTGACCAGCGCAGAAGCGAGCCCATCGGGCAATCCCACAGTCTCTAGCGAATATCGATCAGCATCCGCCTCGTTCATCCGCGACAGCGTGTTATTGAGGGGCTGGAACACCATCATCAAAACACCCACAAGTAATATCAAGACGGGCACGCTTGCAGGATTTTGAAAATCTTCATTGGCACCAAAGGCTCGTGCTACTGGTTTGAACAGCCTGTCTGCGAGCAAAAAGGCAATGACGACCTGTGCGCTCAATAGGAATACCACCCACCAGATGTGGCCTGAAACATAGTGCCCGATTTCGTGCCCAGTCACGGCTGTCACTTCATCGAGGTTGGCTTCTTTCAGCGCCACGTCGGAAATCGCAATCCTGGCAGAGGCACCGATACCCGAGACGTTAGCGGTGAAATTGTTAGACTGGCGTGACCCGTCGTACATGAAGACGCGTTCGGTTGGGATGTTGGCCTCAATGGCCAACGCCTCTACGGCCTGCTTTACCTCTCCCTCTGGCACCGGTGCGTACTCGTTAAACATGGGCTGAATGAGGGCGGGTCCAAGTAGCATCATCGTCGCCATAAGGCTTGCAGTGATACCGCCAAACCATGCCCACCAAAGCCGTCCGGCCTTTTTAATAAGCACATAAAACGTTGCGAGTAACAAGCTCATCAGCACGGCACTCAGTGCCAGACTCAAACCCGACTGTCCGAGGAAGTCACCTAGCGGTTGATCAGTCATGTCGTATTGGGTCTGCCGGTACCAACTGGTGTAGATCGTCCAAGGGAGCTCGATGATGGCCGACAGAACGATAAAGGCGGCGCTGACTCTAAAGCCGCGATTAAAGCCCCCTTTTTCCGATAATTTCTCTGATAACGAGGTGAGGATACCGCTGCGAATAATCAGCCATGTGGAAATAACAGTGACAGCGAGCGACCATAGCATTAGCCAGTGATTGCCGGCTGTATAGGCGGCTGCTTGGGCAAGTGCCTCCGGGCCGAGCGAGTCGATGTAGGCGTTCGTTGCAACCTCTGCATTAAAACTCATGCTTCTTTGTTCCTTTTTTATTATTGATCTGAGTGACTTGAGCTCTAGCTGGCGTCACGTAAGAATACTGCGCAGGCAAGAGTAAACCATGGTGCGCTACGTCTTAGTTAGCCATTGAATGCTTTGAATGGGGCTTAGGTGTGATCAAGCTATGATTAAGCCTGTCGCGTATACCCTAGTGATTAACAATATCATCGTATAGAAGGGAGCCAAGATGAAAGCCCTCGAGCTCAGAGTGGGTAAAACGGCGGCGAGGCGCCTCGAGGCCGAGGGATGGCATGCGGATCTTATTGACGGCTTGATCGGCGCCTCGGGCGGACCTAAGTGGTTGATTTTGGGTCGCATGGATCGAGTGCTCATTTCGGATCTTTTGGTGGGGCGCAGTAAGCCACTTGATGCTGTCGGCTCATCAATCGGGTCTTGGCGTCACGCAGCCATGGCACAGCCTGAACCCGTCAAGGCTTACGATCGATTTGAGAAGGCTTACCTCACCCAAAAGTACAAATCGAAAAAACCCACGGTCCCCGAGATTACCGAGGTGGCGCTGTGGTTGATGCGATCGCTTCTGGGAGAGTCGGGTGAGCGCCACGTTGTGCAGCATCCTTGGCTTCGGTCGCATATCGTCACGGCACGCGGCAAGGGACTCAACAGTCGACAGCCCGGTAAACGACTGATTGCTGGTATGGGCGCAGCCGCATTGGGTAATGCTATAAGTCGGCGGACGCTTCCCGTTTCTTTTCAGCGCGTGGTTTTCGCATCGCAACAAGCGACACAATTGAGCCCCTTGCTTGACGGCTTTGCCACCCAGTATGTGGACCTCAGTGAAGCCAATGTCTTCAATGCGCTGATGGCAAGCGGCGCCATACCCTACGTCTTTGAGGGGGTATACGAGATCGAGGGTGCAGGTAAGGGTGCTTTTTGGGACGGCGGCATCATCGACTATCACTTTGATTTGCAGCGTCTGCCGAGAGATGAAGTGTGGCTGTACCCACACTTCAGTAGCGGAACAACAGTTGGCTGGTTTGATAAGTTTTTGCCCTGGCGCGCCGATCAGCAGGTGTCTGCCGATCAGTTAATTATGATTTGTCCGACCGATGAGTTTTTAGCCTCGCTTCCCTTTGGCAAGATTCCGGACCGCCGTGACTTTGGGAAGATCCCCGAGTCAGTTCGAGAGCCCTATTGGCAAACCTGTGTTGACGAGTCTCAGCGTCTTGCAGATGAGTTCTCAGAACTTATCCACGGCTCCAACCCACTTGCTGGTGCAATCAGATTTTAGTCGTCGAAATTACCGTGTCGTCCCGCGCCACCGCTGAACCGCGCGGCGCCCGTAATCGCTTCAGTCGTTGCGACCTCATAGCCGCCAGAACCCTCTAGGATTAACGCTTCGTCAAGATCGAGACTCCACTGTGCGATTGCTGAGCGACGGTCCGCGCGCATGCACATCTCTGGAAATTTAGCGATGTCTTCTGCGAGCGCAATTGCCCCAGTGAGTGCATCAGTCTCCGTAACCAGTCGATTGGCCAGCCCAATGTTGAAAGCCTCCTGCGCCCCAACTGCGCGCCCCGTCAAAATCATATCCATAGCGCGACTGTGCCCGATTAAGCGCGGCAAACGGACCGTTCCGCCATCGACCAACGGAACACCCCAGCGGCGGCACAAGACCCCAAAGACGGCTGTGCTGTCTGCAACGCGCATGTCGCACCAACACGCTAACTCAAGGCCGCCCGCGACAGCGTGACCCGAAATCGCAGCGATGACGGGTTTATCGATGTGCATGCGTGAAGGGCCCATGGGACCATCGGCCCGTCCGGTATGTTCAATATGATTAGCGTCCGGGGTGCCAATGGCTTTCAAGTCAGCGCCCGCGCAAAACGTTCCTGCGGCGCCAGTCAAAATGGCGACCTTTAGAGCGTCGTCGGCGTCAAAGGCCCGAAATGCTGATAAGAGCTCGGCCGCAGTGGCACCGTCTACCGCGTTTCGCGCCTCGATTCGATTGATGGTGACGATAAAAATGGGCCCGCGGGTTTCGGTGATTACGCATGCTTCATCGTTCATAGCGGGTCCTTTATGTTTTTTGCGTTGGCTAGTACTGAGGTGTTTCTTCTTTTGAATGAACGATGCGCCCATTTGAGATGGTGAGGTCAATTCTAATCGCATGAATGCGGTAAGGATTGGCAGTGTAAGGGTCTGTATCGAGCACGACGAGGTCGGCTTTCTTGCCCGCTTCAAGACTGCCAATTTCGTCTTCGAGCCGGATCTGCCAAGCTGCATCAATGGTGTGGGCGCGAATGGCTTGGTCAACGCTCAGTCGCTCGTTTGCGCGCGCTTGCACGGGGTAGTCGGGCGTCCCAGCGCGTTGTCGTGTAACCGCCATTTCAATATTAAACATGGGGTTGAGCGCGTCTTTGCCAATCCACGAGACAGGGTAGTCGCTGCCCAAGGTGACCCTGCCGCCATTGCGATGAATGGACGCTAATGGATAGAGCTGTTCGAATCTTTCAGGTCCCAAAAATTCCATCGCAATTTCGTCGTACTCGAACCATGTTGGCGTTGTTTGTGCAACGACGCCAAGCTCACCAAAGCGTGCAATATCGTGTTGGTCAACTACCTCAATGTGACAAATGGTGGCGCGGATGTCGGTATCTGGATGAGCATTTTGACCCGCTTCAATTGCATCGAGCGCCGTTCTGACGGCACCGTCCCCAATAGCGTGAAGGTGTAAGTCAAACCCAAGGCTATAGGCTTCATAAACGGCATCGAATACTTCGTCACTTGGCAGAAGGGGATTGGCCTCGTGACCTTCGGGGGCGATATAAGGCTCCAGTGTTACAGCAGTTTTCGCCTCAACCGTACCGTCTAGCGATAGCTTCAGTGTTGTTACAGAGAAAAGCTCGTGATTAAACGTGTTGCGAAGCGCTGTGAGTCTCTCGTGCGCTGTTTGGAGGTCCTTGGGATTGTTTATGTAAAGCGACCCAACGAGTCGTAGCGGGAGTTTATTCGACTGAGCCAGGTCATTGACCACTTCCATACCCAAAGCCATCGTATCGATCATACCGGCATCGAAGGCAGCCGTGACGCCGACAGCGGACATATCCCGAAAAAACCCCGGGGCTTTCTCACGCAGAGCTGTCTCACTCACCAAGCCCAGCGCATCGCTAACGGGTCCTATCGCCGCGCCCTCTACTAACCAACCGGTCGGGTTTCCCAGTATGTCACGCTGGAAAAAATGGGCGCCGGGCACGGGGTCGGGTGTACTTGCGGTTATTTCTGCTGCTGCGAGTGCCCGCGAATTTGCCCAGGCCGTGTGACCGCCCTCGTCGATAATCAAGGCAGGGCGGTCTGGCACGACAGCGTCTAGCTGTGCGGCAGTGGGGCCGTTGATACCAAACGCGCGCGCAAGAAATCCAGAACCCAAGACCGGGTCTTGCTCCGGATAGGTCTGCGCATGCTGGGCTATTGCAGCGAGTACCTCTTTGTCGCTCTGCCCGGGAGAGAGCATGACGCCGTTAAGGAGTGGCAGGGTATCCATTGTGTGGATGTGCGTGTCTATGAAGCCGGGGAAAACAGTCCGTCCATCGAGGTCAATAACTTTGGTCGCATTGTTGATAAAGAGTGCAATATCAGAATCAGTACCCACGGCGAGGATAGTGTCTCCCGCTAACGCGATGGCGGAATGTCGGTTCCCTCGCGCATCCATTGAGTAAACTGTTCCACCACGAAGTACCAGGTCGGCTTTTGTAGTGGATGCGTTGCCAAACTGGCTTAGAAGGAGAAGAAGGCAGAGCGACAAGCGGATCATTGGCGTATCTCGATTGGGATCATTTTCTGTATGTCTCGCGTCTCAAGTTTAAGGTAGGAACAAGTGTGCGGGGACTTATCCGCTAACGCTTCCGTTGTGCTTGGCGGTAGCAGTTAATGGGAAAATTGCTTTAGCACGGATCCGATCGTGAGTGTTTTGAGCGTATTACCTGCCTCATCTAACATTTGGGTCAGTCGCCCGTCCGGTGCGTACAGATTGAATAAGACGACCGCACCCTCAGTCCCCCCGCGCTCCATATGCACGTCGCCTTCCGGCATGTGGGAGTAACTTCCTACTTCTCGAACAATTGAGGAGACCTCTTTTCCATCCTCGTAGGTTACGACTTCGAGTGAGCCTTTCAGTACGGTAGATCGGACCTCGCAGAGGTGACGATGGAAGTGGCAGTATTTCCCCGGCTCCCAGCGATATAAGAGGTCGATATGTCCCTTACCGTCATAGGCGAGAAGTGCGCCTGAGTAGCCAATAGGATAAGTAAAGCGCGAGTCGGGTCCGTAGTCTTGCCACTTAATCTTGGGATCATCTAAGAGATTGAGTTTCATAAACTGGTTGCACTCACTGAAAACAAGGGCGACCTGGGTCGCCCTTGGATCGCGTCTTAATATTCAACCCTGTTTAGGATGACGTAATCAACAATTTCTCGATAATCCTCGTAGCCTTGAGAAATTTCCTGTTGCTCGTCTTGATCGGCGTTAAACCGCTCAGTCATGGCTTTCATCATTGATTCATAGCGCGCCTTACTACCTTGCATGGCGCCCATATCTTTGTAAGTTACGGTCAAGAAGACATTTGGTTGTGCCGCAACATTGGCTGCCCAGACGTTATAGTCCATGACCACACCCATGTCTTTTTGGATCTCCATGGAACTTACCCATGTTTTTTTCAGTCGTGTTAAGTAGGCATCGACGTAGTTTGGCTGAACCTTTACCACGGTTAGTTCGGTTACCTCTTCACTCAGACCGTAGTCTTTCCAGACCTCGGCCATGGCTGTTGGAGCAATTAGCAGTACTGTCATCAATGTTGATATCGAAACTAGTTTTTTCATGCTTTGATCCTTCTTGTTTGTTTATGAATGAGAGCCCAGCCCTCATCAATCAGACTAGATTATGCAAGGCCGGGCACAAGGGAAATAATCGACTTATCGACAATAGTGACAGAGGGGTTCTGTCTTTGTCCGGTAAAGTGCGTTTTCGCCTGTGAGCATGATTGCGCTCGACTTAAATGAAATTTCTTTTCTCTGCCAGTCTCACAGAATTTTGGTTTATGACTGTTTACAAGGCTAATGGACTGGGATTGACGGACTCTGAGCACTGAGTGAGGTTTGTCGTAAATGTCCGAAGAAGGGCCAATACTTGGCTTCTTTGCAGAGATCCAATGGGGCGCTCGTTGCGCAGTAATCTGCTCTTTGCTTGATAATAGTTTGCACAGGTCTTTCTGAGGAGAA
>Ga0181597_10005450_pt1 | contig 12208 bp, 10 predicted proteins | sample 041ome_5_FD_148647 | JGI IMG/M metagenome (GOLD analysis project Ga0181597, IMG submission 148647) | Coastal salt marsh microbial communities from the Groves Creek Marsh, Skidaway Island, Georgia - 041403US metaG (spades assembly) | ecosystem: Environmental > Aquatic > Marine > Intertidal zone... | reverse complement strand
CCGATGCTTTCATGCGAGCAGTTGAAACAGATGAGCAGTGGGCACTAAAAAGTCCGTATGATGGAACTGTACAATCACGTATCTCAGCAAGAAATTTATGGATTAGATTACTTACTGCAAGAGTAGAAACAGGTGAGCCGTATATTGTATTTATTGATACAGTTAACCGAATGATACCTCAACATCATAAACTTGCAGGCTTAACAGTTAAGACGTCAAATCTTTGTAGTGAAATTACGCTTCCAACCGGAATTGATAAAGCTGGAAGAGACAGAACGGCAGTATGTTGTTTATCATCATTAAATCTTGAAACTTATGATGAGTGGAAAGATGATAAGTTAATGATCAAAGATATAATGAGATTTTTAGATAATGTATTAACTGACTTTATTACAAGAGCTCCTGAATCTTTCAAAGATGCAACTTACGCAGCAATGAGAGAAAGAAGTGTAGGTCTTGGTGTAATGGGATTTCATTCTTTCTTACAAAAACATTCTATTCCAATTGAGTCAGTAATGGCAAAAGTTTGGAATAACAAAATGTTCAAACATATTGATAAAGAAGTGAATGAATCTTCTAAAATTTTAGCAGAGGAAAGAGGCGCATGCCCTGACGCTGCTGATTATGGAATTATGGAAAGATTTTCAAATAAAACTGCGATTGCTCCAACGGCTTCTATTTCTATTATTTGCGGCGGCGCATCTCCTGGAATTGAACCAGTAGCTGCTAATAGCTATACGCATAAAACTTTATCGGGTTCATTTAACGTTAGAAATAGATATTTGAAAGAATTATTGGCTAAGCATGGCAAAGATACCGACGAAGTATGGTCATCGATTACAACTAACCAAGGTTCTATTATGCACTTAGATTTTTTAAGTGATCATGAGAAGGATGTGTTTAAAACTGCTTTTGAAATTGACCAAAGATGGTTAATTGATCATTCGGCAGACAGAACTCCATATATTTCTCAGGCACAATCATTAAACGTATTTTTACCTGCAGATGTTCACAAGCGTGATCTTCATCAAGTCCATTTCCAAGCTTGGAAAAAAGGATTGAAGAGTTTGTATTACTGCAGATCGAAATCAATTCAGCGTGCAGAAGTTGTTAATCAAACAGTTTCAAATGCGTCTAAAAATCAACCAGCTTCCAATGGTGAAGCAGCAAATTATGAGGAGTGTTTGTCATGTCAGTAGCCCCAAAGATCGAAGAAACAAAACCAATTATTAACCAAAGTTATTGTGAAGAACATGGTTTGTTAAAAGAAAAAATTGTTTACAAACCTTTTAGATATCCTTGGTGTTATGATGCCTGGTTAACTCAACAAAGAATTCACTGGTTGCCAGAGGAAGTGCCATTAGCGGAAGACGTGAGAGATTGGCAAAAAAAATTATTACCACATGAAAAAAATCTTTTAACTCAAATTTTTAGATTTTTTACTCAGGCTGATGTTGAAGTAAATAATTGTTATTTAAGACATTACACAACAGTATTTAAACCAACAGAAGTTTTAATGATGATGACATCATTTGCTTCTATGGAAACAGTCCATGTTGCAGCTTATTCTCATTTACTTGACACAATTGGAATGCCTGAGACTGAATATTCTGCATTTCTAAAATATAAAGAGATGAAAGATAAGTACGACTACATGCAAAACTTCAACATGAATGATAAGCGAGAAATCGCTAAAACAGTTGCGGTATTTAGTGCTTTTACAGAAGGATTGCAGTTATTTGCAAGCTTTGCCATTTTATTGAATTTTCCAAGATTTAATAAAATGAAAGGTATGGGCCAAATTGTTACTTGGTCTGTAAGAGATGAAACACTTCATTGTAATTCAATGATCAAAATCTTTAATACGTTCTGTGATGAAAATCCTGGATTATTAGACGATAGTTTGAAAAAAGAAATTTATGATGCTTGTTCAACTATCGTTGAACATGAAGATGCATTTATCGATCTTGCCTTTGAAATGGGTGATATTGAAGGATTAAAAGCTGAGCAAGTAAAGACTTACATTCGATGGATTGCAAATAGAAGGCTTGCACAACTTCGTTTAAATGATCTTTATGAAGTAAAAGAAAATCCACTCACATGGCTAGATGATATGTTGAATGGAGTGGAACACATGAACTTCTTTGAAGGCAGAGCTACAGAATATTCTAAAGCTTCTACCAAAGGTTCTTGGGTTGAAGCTTTTGATTTTACAAAATAAATTTTTTTATTTTTTTTTATATTTTAGTTGACGTTACAATAGATGTGGTAAGTTACAGTCTATGTACCGAATATTAATAATATTTTATTTTATAATTGCTAATTCAGCTTTTTCAGAAGTAATTTATCATGAAAAAAAATACCCAAAAGGCGATGGCCCTTTTCCCGCTGTAATACTTCTTCATACTAGCGGAGGATTTAAATCTGATGCTTATATAAAAGATAGAGGTGAATTTTTTTTAAGAGAAGGTTTCGCAATTTATGCACCTGATTTTTTTAGAAGACATGGCATAACTCCAAAAACAAGACTAAAAACATTTACAACCTTTAGAGAAAATATTGAACAAGAGTTATTAGAAATTGTCAAACTAGTTAAAAAAGATCCGAAGATTAACCCAAATAATGTTTTTGTAGTTGGGTTTTCAAACGGAGGCTTTTGGGCAACGTATTTGTCATCAACCGAGGCAGTTAATGCTGCTTCAAGTCACTATGGAGTTTGGCAATTTGGCGGTCCAAAAAACTTAACAAAAAACTATCCTGTGAAATATTTAAAAAATAAATGTTCTCCATTGCTTGTTTTGCATCCAAAAAAAGATCTTGTACAAAAATATAAGTTTGTGAAACCAGAAATCAATAAAGCAGTTAAAAAATGCAAAAATATTAAAGTACACATTTATGATGAAGGCGGTCATAATTGGGGTTCATCAAAATACAAAGGTGGAGTTGGATATAACCCTAGTATTTATAAAGATGCAATGAAAAGAACAATAGTTTTTTTTAAAAATAATATAAAATGAATTTTCTAAAATTTATATTAATATTTATTTTTATACTTTCTTCTCAAAATAGTTATTCAAAAGAATGCAACCCTCAACCCAAAAGTACTTTTAAATACTTTAAAGGAAAATATTTTTTAACTAGTAAGCCAGCAGATTTTGATCCATGTCATTCATCGGTACGATTTAAAATTCCTAAATCAAAAAAACCACCTCCATTAGTTATTGGTATAGGAGGCGGTGGGGGGCGCAAGGATGCTGAAAGATTAATGAATTTTCTATATAAGAACGGATTTGCAACCATAGAATTTGACACATATCAAATGAATGGAATTTCAAATTATTTTGAGAAAGGAAATTCTATAAAATATGGAAATGATACAAGGCAAGAAATGATTTTTCCTATTTCTAAACAAGTGGTTGAATGGTCTTTTAAACAAAAGAAAATTGATCAGAGTAGAATATATGTTTATGGTATTTCTAATGGAGCTACAGTTGCTGCAAATATTGCAGCATTGTTCGACTCTAGAAAAATAAAAGCTGTTATATCAGATGCTCCTACTCATTCAGGGATGGGTATGCCAGATGATATTAATGTCCCAATGGTATTAACTTTTGGAAAATTAGATAATTATGGAGCAACAAAAGAAAATGGTTGGCGATGGTTATGGCATGGTCGCTGTGTAATGAGCGTCAAGATTAAAGATGCGCCACTGGGAAATACAAAAAATTGCAATAGAGATATTTCAAGGTTCGGAGATACTAATAATGAAAATCATCTCATATGGTTTGAAAAACAAAAAAATAAAGGAAAAAAAATTAATATGTGGTTTTATGAAGATTCTGCTCATGGAATATATGTAACAGACTTAAAATTTAAGAAACAAAAACATAAAGTGCTAGACTTAACATTTTATAAAAATGTTGGCGGCAAACGATCTGCTCAAAAAAAATTTGCTAATGACATACTAAATTATTTAAATACTAATTAAGTTAAATATTAAAAATTTGCCATCGGCATTTGCGATATTAATTTAAGTATTTTTTTAAGATTTAGAGTTTGTGATTGAAATTTAACTAAACCATCCAGTCCGATTAAAACTACATTCTTTGAAAAACTATGATCGCAATAAAAATATTCTATTTTATTTTTTATTAATATTTTTTTGTAATTATTTAATTTCTCTTTAATGCAATTTAAATTTTTAGTATTATTTTTTATTAAGATTAATCTTTTTTTCCAAAGAAACTTATTTAGATTTAAATGACTATCCAATTTTTCTATGGGGTGATCCAGTATATTTAGACAAAGGACGAATTAATTTATTTGATGAAAATTGTTCCATTATATGAGCGCACCATCCTGTAATTCTAGAAACAATAAATATGGGGGTAAAAAAATCAATGTCAAAACCCATGAGATAGTAAGTTGGACCTGCGGGAAAGTCTAAATTAGGTTTGATTTTTTTTTCTCTAAACATAGTATCTTCTAAAATTTTTGAAATTTTAGGAAGTTTTTCATTTTTATAATAATCAGCCGTTTTGTAATAATATTCAGTCATAGTTGGAACTCTTGAATCTCCATTTCTATATACTCTATGACCAAAACCCATTATTAATTCTTTATTCTTTATTTTGTTTAAAATAAATTCCTCGGCATTTTCTGGCTCTTTAACTTCCATCAGCATATGTGCTACAGCCTCATTGGCACCACCGTGCAGAGGACCCTTTAAACTTGCAATTCCACCTACTACAGCGCTGTGCATGTCAGATAAGCTGCTAGTAATAACTCTAGAGGCAAAGGTTGACGCATTGAAGCTATGTTCTGCGTATAAAGTCATGGAGACATCAAAGGCTTTGACTACTTCATGGTCAGGTACACTTCCAAAACACATATAAAAAAAATTTTCACAAAAACCAAGACTAGAATCTGGCTCAATAATTTCTTGATTTTTTCTTGTTCTAAAATTTGCAGCTACAGCTGTAGATATTTGAGCCAGCAATCTCATTGATTTCCTAAGATTTGCTGAATGGGAGTTATTAGCGGTATCAGAATCCTCTAAGCCCATATAGCTTACGGAGGTTCTCGTAGTATCCATTGGATGAGCGTTAACTGGATAATTTTTAATAACTTTTTTTAATGAATCACTAATTTTTCTATTAGACCTTTCTATTTCTTCAAACTCTTTAAGTTGCTCGGTGTCAGGTAGTTCACCATTCAATAGAAGAAAGGCAACTTGTTCAAACTTACAATGTTTTGCCAAATCTTGAACGGCATAGCCTCGGTATGTAAGAGAATTAATTTCTGGCATAACTTCTGAAATCTTGGTTTCATCAGATATAACCCCTATAAGCCCTTTTTTTATTTCATCACTCATTTATTCATGACCCTTCGTTCCAAAATTAAAAACAGATTGGTCAAATTCACCATATTTTTCGTAATCAACTAATTCATACAGTCTTTTTCTAGTTTGCATTTTATTTATCACATTATTCTGATGTCCTTCTTCAAATATTTGTCTTAGTCCATCTTCAACATTCTTCATAGCTAGCCTTTGAGAGGTGACAGGATAAATAACTATATTGTAACCTAGATTTTCTAATTCCTTAGCAGTTAATAGTTTTGATTTTCCAAATTCAGTCATATTCGAAAGAAGACAAACGTTAATTTTTTTTCTAAATTCTTCAAATTCTTTTTCATCTTTTAATGCTTCGGGAAAAATAATATCAGCACCTGCATCAACATAAGCCTGAGCTCTTGCAATAGTTTTTTCCAAACCTTCTACAGCATTTGCATCTGATCTTGCTATGATTTGAAAGTTAGAATCTTTTTTAGCTTTAACAGCTGCTTTAATTTTTTTTACCATTTCTTGCGTAGATACAAGATCTTTATTATCAAGATGACCACATCTTTTAGGATTCATTTGATCTTCAATATGACATCCAGAAATTCCAAGACTTTCTATCGTCTCAATAGTTCTGGAAACATTCATTGCTTCTCCAAAGCCAGTATCAATATCTATAATAGTAGGAAGGTTTGATACTCGTGCTATTTGATGAGATTTAGTTGAAACATCATGCAATGTTGTTAAGCCAATATCTGGCATACCAAGATCATTTGCCATTACACCTCCTGACACATAAATGCCATCATATCCTATTTCTTCGATTAGTTTTGCAACTAAGGCATTATAAGCGCCAGGAAATCTTAATAATTTATTTGATTTAAGTTTGTTGACAAAATCTTGTCTTTTTTCAATTGGTTGTTTTTTAACAAAATGCATATTTAAAGTCTTATAAATGTTTTTTTAGTAATTCCCAAAAACTTTATTGAATATTAAGAATTTTACTTGAAATTGGCACGATTTCATTAAATGTTTTGACTAAAAAATCGTGATGAATTTCATTGTATTTCTTTTGAGTATAGCCACCTTCAACTAAAATAAATTTTACATTAGCAGCTTTTGCTGCTTCAGCATCCGTTTCACTGTCACCAATCATTATAGATTGCTCAATAGGGATGCGTAATATTTCAAGTATAGAAGTAATGTGTTGTGGATCTGGTTTTCTATAATTAAATGTATCCGCTCCTGCTATGAAGTCAAAATAGTCATAAAGCTTGATTTCTTTTAAAAGCTTAACTGTTAAATGTTCCATTTTATTGGTACAAACTGCTAAATGAATTTTTTTTTCTTTACACCAATTTAAAAATTCAACCACCCCTTGATTAATAGCTGAAGTTTTTGAAATATTTTCTGCATAGTAATTAATAAAATCAGAAGTCATTTGTTTATGAGTCTCTTGATCAATTTTGTTATCATGATTTGTTAATCTACCCTGACTATCAATCGATCGTATTAACATTTGAGCCGCTCCTCTTCCCGCAAGGTACCTGACTGCTTCAAAAGGTTTTTCTTCAAAACCATATTTTCGCATAACATAGTTATGAGCTTCCATGAGATCAGGAGCAGTTTCAACAAGTGTTCCATCAAGATCAAAAAGTATAGCTTTATTCATAATTTTTAAGAGTTTTAGTAGGCAATAATTTGTGAGTTAAGATCTAATTTTCAATATTATATGAAGCAAAAGCAAATGGCAAACAATCTTGAAATTTTAATTCTTGCAGCAGGTAAAGGCACTAGAATGAATTCAGATACTCCAAAAGTGCTACAACCACTTCTTGGAATTCCAATGATTGAGCACGTTGTAGAAAAGTCATTCAATTTAAAGCCAAAAAAAATTACGATGATCATTCATCGAGGGTTAACTTTTTTAGAAAAAATATATCCAAAAATTGATTTTATTGTCCAAGAACCACAGTTAGGAACTGGCCATGCAGTGCAAATTTTTGTAAAAAAAAATAAAAAAATTAAAAATAATTTATTAGTTTTATATGGTGACAATCCATTAATTAAAGAACAAGATTTAAAACAAATAATATTTCATTTAAAAAAAAATGATATTTCCTTACTTGGATTTGAAAAAAAAAATAATTCTTCTTATGGAATTATTATTGAAAACAATAATCAAGTAGATGAGATTGTTGAATATAGAGATGCAAGCAGAGAACAAAGAAAATTAGAAATTTGCAATTCTGGAATTATGGGTTTAAGTAAAAACGCCTTAAGTTATATTTTTGATATAAAAAATAATAACAATAAAAAAGAGTATTACCTCACAGATATTGTAAAAATATCAAAAAAGTATAATCATTCTACTAAACTTATAGTTGCAAAAAACTCTAGCTCAGCTTTAGGCATAAAAGATATGAAAGAACTAAGTGTAGCAGAAAAAATTCTACAAGAATCTCTTAGAAGCAAAGCATTAAAACATGGAGTTCAAATGAAAGCTCCAGAAACCGTTTTTTTGTCTAAAGATATAAAATTTGGAAAAAATGTAACTATTGATCCTTATGTAGTAATAGGATCAAAGGTTGTCATTGGCAATGAGGTTCATATTCACTCTTTTTCTCATATAGAAAATGCAATTATTAAAAACAAAATATCTATCGGACCTTATGCAAGAATAAGACCTGGTACTATTTTAAATGATAACAGCAAAGTTGGAAATTTTGTTGAAATTAAAAATTCAAAGATTGATAGATTTTCAAAAATAAATCACCTTTCCTATATTGGTGATGCTGATATTGGTGAGAAAGTAAATGTTGGAGCTGGAACAATTACTTGTAATTATGATGGTGTAAAAAAAAGCAAAACAATAATTAAGAAAAATTCTTTTATTGGATCTAATACATCTCTTGTTGCTCCAATAACAATTGGAAAAAATTCATTAATAGGTGCAGGTTCTGTCATTACTAAGAATGTGAGAGATAATAAGCTTGCTTTGACAAGATCCGAACAAAAAGAAATGAGATATTCTAGGAAAAAAAAGAAAAAATAATGTGTGGAATTATTGGTATTACTAGCAATAAACCGGTTATTAGCAATATAATTGGCTCATTAAAAAAACTTGAATATCGGGGCTACGATTCAGCTGGAATTGCCACTTTATCTAATAATTTTATTGATGAGGTAAAATGCGAAGGAAGAGTTGTTAAGTTAGAAAAAATTTGCTCAAAAAAATCAATTAAGGGAGTTGTTGGCATTGGTCATGTAAGATGGGCCACTCATGGAGTACCAAATGAAATAAATGCTCATCCTCATTCATCAGAGAATGTATCCGTTGTGCATAACGGTATTATTGAAAATTCAACTTTATTAAAAAAATTTCTTGAAAAAAGAGGCTATGCATTTAAGTCTCAAACAGATACAGAAGTTATTACTTACTTATTGAATGATTTTTTAAAAAAAAATAAAATAATTCCTGCAATTCAAAAAACTTTAGCCAAACTTCATGGAAGTTATGCCTTAGGTATTCTTATTAAAGATCAACCAGATTTAATTATTGGAGCAAGAAGAGGCTCTCCGCTTGCGGTTGGATATGGGCATAACGAAAACTATTTAGGTTCAGATTCCTATGCCTTAAAAGCTATGACTAATAAAGTTTCTTATTTAGATGATGGTGATATTTGCATTGTAAGCAAAGATCAGGTCGAGTTTTATAATTCTAATGGAAAAAAAATTAATAAGAAAATTTTAGAGTTATCAGATAAAAATGAAGAATATCAAAAAGGTGATTTTCAAACTTTTATGCAAAAAGAAATATTTGAACAACCAAAAACAGTAAAAGCTTGCATCAATGAATATGTTGATACATTGAGAGATGAAATTAATATTTATAATCTTCCATGGAATTTAAAAGAAGTTAAGTCAATTACTTTAATTGGATGTGGAACAGCTTACCATGCTTGCATGATGGCAAAATCTTGGATTGAAAATTTTACTGATCTAGATGTTGCTACTGAGATTGCATCAGAGTTTAGATATAAAAAAAATAATTTTAAAAAAGATAACTTGTATATATTTGTTTCTCAGTCTGGTGAAACAGCTGATACTTTTGCAGCACTTGAGCTTTGCAAAAAAAATAAAATGAAAACGTTAGCTATCGTGAATGTAGTAGAAAGTTCTATTGCAAGATCTTCTAATTTTGTTTTGCCTATTCATTGTGGTTCTGAAATTGGCGTGGCTTCCACAAAGGCATTCATAGGACAAATGCTAGTACTTTATATTTTTGCTTTAAAAATTGGATTTTTAAAAAAAAAATTAAAAAATAAAGAATATATAAATAAAATTAAATTATTAAAAAAATTACCTGAACTTATTAAAAAAACGCTGGAAATAGAAACTGATATACAATCAATCGCTAGTACTTTTGCTGATTCTAAAGGTTCTATGTTTTTAGGAAGGGGATTTTCATATCCGATAGCAATGGAGGGTGCATTAAAATTAAAGGAGTTATGCTATGTTCATGCAGAAGGGTATCCAGCAGGTGAAATGAAGCATGGACCACTTGCTTTAATTGAAGATGGTATGCCAGTGGTAATACTGGCCCCACGTGATAAGCATTATGATAAAACATTGTCTAATATGCAGGAAGTTATAGCTAGAGGAGCAAAAGTTTTATTAATAAGCAATAAAAGCAAAGAAGAGATCTCTAGTGACAATCTATGGAAAAAAATTTTAGTAGAAAAAACTAATGATGAGCTTTTACCTTTTTTAATAACTTTGCCCTTACAAATGTTGGCTTTACACGCTGCTAAATACAAGGGTTATGATATTGACAAACCAAGAAATTTAGCAAAATCTGTAACAGTCGAATAAAGTACTTGTTGAGCGAGTCAACAATGTTTATATACTGCAAGTTGTATGACTAATTGGAAACCAAATAGCTGGAGAAATAAACCTGCAAAACATATTCCAGAATATGCAGATCAGGATAAGTTGAATAATGTCCTAAAAGAATTGTCTAATTTTCCACCTTTGGTTTTTGCAGGAGAATCTCGCTCGTTAAAAGAACATTTGGCAAAAGTGTGTGAAGGTAAAGCATTTTTATTACAGGGTGGTGATTGCGCTGAAAGTTTTGCTGAATTTCATCCAAACAATATTCGTGACTTTTTTAAATTACTTTTACAAATGTCATTAGTGCTTACTGTTTCATCTGAACTGCCAGTAGTAAAGCTAGGAAGAATTGCTGGTCAATTTTCAAAACCTAGGAGCTCACCAACAGAAGTAATAGATGGTGTTGAATTGCCAAGTTACCTTGGTGATAATATTAATTCTATGAACTTTGATACTGAGAGTAGAAGACCTGATCCTGAAAGATTATTAAAAGCTTATTCTCAATCTGCTTCAACTTTGAATTTATTAAGAGCTTTTTCTCAAGGAGGTTTTGCAGACCTTAACAAGGTTCATTTGTGGAATATGTCATTTGTGAAAGAGAATGCAAAAGAAAAATATAAACAAGTTGAACAAAAAGTTACAGATGCGATTGCATTTATGAATGCATGTGGAATTACATCTGAAAATAATAGAAGACTTAGAACAGTAAATTTTTACACAAGTCATGAAGCCTTGTTGCTTCCGGTAGAAGAAGCTATGACTAGAGTTGACTCTACAACAGGTGAGTATCATGATACTTCTGCTCATTTCTTATGGATAGGAGACAGAACCAGACAACTAGATGGTGGACACGTAGAATTTTGTCGTGGAATTAAAAATCCATTAGGAGTTAAATGTGGACCGACATCTGATCCAGAGGAAATTGTTAAATTAACAGAAGTATTAAATCCAGAAAATGAAGCTGGAAAAATAACTTTGATTGCAAGATTTGGTCATGAGAAAGTTGAAAAACACCTGCCTTCATTAATCAGAACAGTTAAAAAAGCTGGAAGAAATGTTATTTGGTCGTGTGACCCTATGCATGGCAATACCGTAAAAGCATCAACGGGCTATAAAACAAGGCCTTTTGAAAATATTATAACGGAAACAAAAAAATTCTTTCAAGTTCATGATTCTGAAGGAACTTTTGCGGGTGGTTTACATATAGAAATGACTGGTCAAAATGTAACTGAATGTATTGGTGGCGCTCAAAATATCACTGATAAAGATTTATCGAGTAGATATCATACTCATTGCGATCCAAGACTAAATGCAAACCAAGCTTTAGAATTGGCTTTTTTAATTTCTGAGGAAATTAAAAAAAATTCTAATTTTGCTAAGAGCAAAATTAAGCAAGCGTCATAATTCTCTTAGATTTTTTTTCATTTATAAGTTAAAAATTAGCATGAGCCCTAAAGAGCGAGTTTTATTTATTACAGGTTGGATTTTAGATTATTGTTCTAAAATGCCAAAAAAACCAAGTAGTTTGGTGGTTGGTGTATCTGGAGGAATTGATTCTGCTGTAGTTAGCACGATATGCGCAACTACAGGTATGAAAACTTTTGCTCTTTCAATGCCCATCAAACAAATTAAAGAGCAAGACGATTTAAGCAAAGCCCATTGTGATTGGTTGCAAAAAAGTTTCGCAAACGTGAATGTAATTAATATCAATTTAGATGGCGTCTTTGATGCTTTTGAAAAAGCTAGTGGATCTCATAATAGCGAACATGCTTTTGCGAATAGTAGAGCAAGATTAAGGATGACAACGCTTTATCAAATCGCAGGATCTAATAATGGAATTGTAGTTGGAACAGGAAATAAAGTAGAAGATTTTGGTGTGGGTTTTTATACCAAGTATGGGGATGGTGGAGTTGATATTTCCCCCATAGCTGATTGCTTAAAAACTCAAGTTTGGGAAATGGGAAAATATTTAGA
>Ga0181597_10005446_pt1 | contig 12210 bp, 3 predicted proteins | sample 041ome_5_FD_148647 | JGI IMG/M metagenome (GOLD analysis project Ga0181597, IMG submission 148647) | Coastal salt marsh microbial communities from the Groves Creek Marsh, Skidaway Island, Georgia - 041403US metaG (spades assembly) | ecosystem: Environmental > Aquatic > Marine > Intertidal zone >... | reverse complement strand
GATATTTTTCTCAGAGATGTAAAAAAGTGCGAAAAGACTTCTTAAAAACAGACGCGCGCTTAGCGCGCGCGTTCACCCGCGTTCGCGCTCGAAAAGAAAGAGACGCAGTGCACGCGGACAACCCTTTTTTGCTTTCGATGACGTAGTCACAGAGAAGGGATTTTATGACGAGTCGTCCTGATTCTCTCAACGAGATGATACATTGGATAACGGAAGACGTAACGAACGACACCTCCATCGCTTTGTACGCGTTCGAAGAAGAACGAGAACAACAACAACAACAACAACATCAGGAGGCATCGAAAAAGAACAACAACAACAACACGAGCAACCACAAAACGAGCCTCTCGTTTTCTTCGTGTTCGTTCAAACTGGAACAAAAATACACGAGGTTTGAAATGCAATTGGCGGTTTTGTTCACCAGTCAGAACATTCACCAAACGCTGAAAGTTAAGCGGAAAGCACAAAACGAGGAGTCAATCGAAAGAAGAAAAGAAAGATGCGCGATATTCATGGACAGTTCCTCGAAGTATTTCGTCGTGACAATTCTGGCACTTTTTTTACTCGAGATCGAGTTTACGTGCGTGGAGACGAGCGAAGAGGTACGAGCGCTCGTATTCGACGAGCGGTGGAATCCGTGCACTTTCGCCGTCGCGTTCGAGCGGGACAGAACGTTTTTGGAAGAAACGCTGGGACTGCTGACATCAGAGGATGATGCGAAGAAGGTAGGAGGAGGAAAAGAGTTCGTGATACTGACCGAAAAATCGTCGGCGTTGCGCGAGCCGCTCGACGACGCGAGGATGATGTCGTCCTCGAAAGGATGTCACGTTGGAGCGAGAGACGCGTTCGTGAGGAAAGCGATGGAGGATTTGAATTTATTTTCATCTTCCTCCGCAAAAAATAATAATAACAACGCGGCGGCGACGGCGTACGTGTGCTTTACCTCGGGTACGACGGGCCGACCGAAAGGCGTGAAAACAACGAGAGAGAACATCGAAGCGTACGCGAGGGCGAAAGTGAAGAATGAAAAATTAGACGCGTCGAGTATCGTCGCGTTGGTCAGCGCGCACGTGTTTGATCCGTGCATAGGAGATATCGCGAGCGCTATAGTTGGTAAGTCAGCGATAGCGACGTTTTCTTCCAGAGCGGCGTTGATGCGAGGAGGGAACGCGTTGAGAAACGCACTCGTTGCGAGCCGAGCGACGCACGTGTGTTGCACGCCGTCCTTTTGGGAGTTTGGCGGCATGTTGGACGACGACGACGACGACAACGGTTTACTCCTTCCAAAGCACCTCAAATTCGTCTCGCTCGGTGGCGAAAAAATGTCGAAATCGATCAAAGATTCCTTCAGAGAGAGTGGAATTACTTTACTCAACGTCTACGGCGTCACGGAGGCTACGGTGTACCAAACGAGTAAGAAAATTTCAACTTCCTCGTCAGAAGAAGAAGTAATGAGATACAAAGGCGCGACGAACATTGGCACACCTCTAGACGAGTCTTTCGCTTCCCTCGTCATCGTCGATAGAAGAAACGAGGACAACGATGATGAATACGACGACCAGGAAGTTGCCGAGGATAACACCGTCGGCGAGATTGCCATTTACGGCCGAGGCGTTCCTCCTGAAGGCTATCTCGAAAGCAACGCACCTCCTCGCGGAAGAAACGCGTTTCGCGATATTCAATTCAGAGCAGGGATCAAAAGTGCGAATAACGATGACGACGTCAAAAGAAGAAGATGTTACATGACGGGCGATCTCGGATATTTTGATTCAAAAACGAACGAATATTACCTTCTCGGACGAATCGAATCCGATCGCCAGGTAAAAATTCGCGGCCATCGCATCGAATTGGAAGGCGTGGAGAGCCTTCTGCGCGAGCGGTGCGAAAAGTGCGCGCTGATGCCTAACGTGATCGAGCGGTCGATTTTGTGTTTCGTGGACGAAAATATCAGTACGAGTAGTAGTAGCAGCAGTAGCGATAATAACGAGAATGACGCGGCGAAAGAAATAGTCGCGTTTATAAAGCTCATTGGAGAGAATGACGACAATGCCGATGAAGAAGAAAACAGGCGCGCGAGGCGGATGGACGTACTTTTGGCGATTGATTTAAACTGTTGCGCGCCGTGGTTGTCTCTCTCGGGGAACAACGCCGCGATGGTACCGAGAAAATTCGTCTTTCTCGAGAAAGACGAAGACGCGTCGATTCCACTGTCCGCGACGGGTAAACGCGATTTTCGCGCGTTTTACGAGCGACATCGAAGTAAAGAACGAGTCGCAGTCAAACTCGCTTGTTCACCCTATTCTGAACGAGACGAAACGGCGAAGAAAAAAGACGAGCTGGAAACGCTCGTTGCGAAATGTTGGGCGGATGCGCTGTCGTGCGGCGTGAACTTTGAGAACATAAAAAAGAACGATTCTTTCGTGCGCCTCGGCGGTAACTCCATGTCCGCGCTCATCGCGTGTCGTAAAGTGCGAGAGGCGATGAGAAAGAGGAGGAGTTTCCTCGGCGAGAACGACGAGAACGACGACGAAAATGGTTACGAAAATGAGGAGGAAAAAGAACCAGGGGTGAAGAAATCCGAAGCCGGAGCGCTCTTGGCGCCGGAGAATATCGACAACAACGACGAGGAGCAAGAAAATAGTACCGTCCGACGTTTATGCGGCGCATTCCTGGGCGTCGATGGCGAAGGTCCGCTCGCGCCGTGCGAACTTTTAAGGCGTCCAGCACTCGCGAGCTATTGCGCGTTCCTCAGGGCGAATTTCGTTGGTCTGAATTCAAAATTGGCATCGAAATCATCCGCTAAAGAAAAGAGGGAAGAAGAAGAAGAAGACAAAAGAGAAGAAGAAAAAGACAAAGAGATACATCCAGACGTGCTCGCTGCAAAAGCTGCCGTGTATCGGGCGTGCGCGAGAGGCACGGACGTGTCGCTCGTTTGCGCGCTCGTCGCGCCATTCGTAAACGACGCAGAGCTTCTTCGCGAGATTCTCGGAAACGCCGCGGCGCTTTCGACGACAAACGAGAAGAGAGGCAAAGACGGTGATGAAAACCTTACCGCGTTACACGTCCTCACGTCTCGAGCAAACATAAACGAAGACTATTTGTCGGAAGAAAAAGTTCTTCCGCTCGTCGAACTTCTCGTTTGCGAGTATAAAGCAGACGCGCTCGCGCAAACGCGAAGCGGGAAAACGACGCCGATTCACATCGCCGCCGCGAGAGGATGTCCGAAGATTTTGAAGATTTTATACCAATCTCTCGATAGTTTTGTCGCCGAGGACGATGCCGGCACAAACGAAAAGAAGAAGAAAAAGCGGCTGTTTTTCATGAAAGACGCGGACGAGCAAACGTGCTTACATTTAGCCTCGAGATCGGGGAATCGCGAGGCGGTGAGAGCAGTCTTGGACATTTTGTTTGATGGTGACGATGACCAATTCTCGAGATTTTCCGCAAGTGTGGTACACGCCACGGACGCCTGGAACCGCACGGGGCAAGATTGGGCGTTTCTTTTGGGGTTTCACGACGCGCTCGAGGTGTTTTCGACGTTTTCGCTCTCAGCGTCATCATCATCGTCTCGCGAACTCGGCGAAAACGAGAGGGACGTTCTTCTTCCTCTTCTTCCCGTGGAACGAGACTTGATTTCGCTTCCCTCCAAATCCTCCTCCTCCTCCGAGCCGTCGTCGTCGAATACTCGAAAGATGGATGTTTCCAGCGAATATTTGGAGACGCTTTTCACGCACTTGAAGAAGAAGAATGACAAAAACACGATTGAAAACCGACTTCGCGCGGCGTCTGGTTTGCGAGACTCTTTGTGCGCGAACGCGAGGAACCGCCAGTTGGCGTTCGAGAGAAACGTGGCGACAGTTTTAATCGAGACGTTGGTTTCGTTAGTCTCCGAAGAGCCAACAAACAAAAGGATGGAAGAAGAAACGCTTCTTCTTCACGTGATTTTTTGCATTCGAAACGCGGCTGGATACGGCCCGGCTCGGAAACAATTCCTCACAGAGCTCGACGCGCTTCCCGCCTTAGCCTCCGTCGTGAACGGAAGACGAAAAGAAAAACACCCGCGCGAAGAAGGAGAAGGAAGAGAAAGCGAAGAAGACAACATCTCGTGGCAAGCGTTATCGGCGATGATTGTTCTTTGTCGAGCGAAGGAGACGAAAGAGGGATTACTCGCGTCGATGGAAATGTTGAAGGAGCTCGGGTATGAAGACGTGTGTGGTCCTATTTTCGAGCGAACGAATATGAAAATTTTGAAAACTGCGGCGTTATCGGCGGCGGCGGCGAAAAGAGAGACGAGATAAAAATAGACGCGCGAGAGCATACGCGGCGCCGCTATACATTTGTTGCAGAGGAGTTACATCATCTTTAGTATTTAGTAGTATACGTAGGAAAATCAATATATATAAACAGTTTCGTAGATCTTCTACACTATCTGTGTTTTAACTGTGTAGGCAGTAAGAACATAATAATAATATAACTTAATGAAGGACATTCTCGCGTCGATTACTGTAATCGTCCTTGTAACTTGGCAAAGCACGCTTGCGGGTCCGCGGCGCACTCCTCCGCCTCCTTCGCCAACTTTTCCGCCTCCGCCTTCAACGTGTCCGCCTCATCTTGCACCTTCGCGGCCGTCTCCTTGGCCGCAGAGGATACGTCATCCTTCGCTTGTTCCGCCGCTTCTTCGGCGTTTTGCTCCGCCTCTTCCGCTTTCTCTTGCGCTTCTTCCGCATCGCCCTTCACCTTGGCGACGAGCTTGTTCCAGCACTCCGGAATGTCTTTGAAGCACTCTTGGATGTCGTCGGTAATGCTGCCACCCAACAACGCCGCTTGTGGAGGCGCTTCCGGTTTGCAGGTCTCCCAGGACGGGTCCGCGGTGCACTTCGTAAACTTCGCTTGCACTTGAGCCGCCATTTCTTTGGATTTGGCAACCATGTCGTCCGTGACGCCAGTGGTGGTATCTTTCGCTTGCTCAGCCATCAAGGCAACCTTGGCAGAGGCCGCCGCGGCGTCCGCCTTGGCGGCATCGACTAACGAGGCCAAGCAGTCTTGCGCCTCAGACTGCGGGTCGCAGGAGGATTTCACCTTTTCCGCCGCCGCTTGGGCTTCGGATTTGGCGGCATCGAACGCGGCTTGTTCCGCTTCGCAACCTAACGAAGACGACGGGATGGTGATTCCATCGCCGAGCTCTTCGAAGCACGATTTCATGGCGGACACAGACGCGGTGCACTCTTTCAATTTGTTTCCGTTCTTCTCCGCGTCGGCTTTCGCGTCTTCGACCGCTTTCGTGGTGCACTCCGGAACGTCGCTGGTGCACTCGGAAAAGTTCTCAGAGAGCTCCGTGGCGCCTTCCTCGACTTCTTTTTGCATCAACGCGGCTTTCGCTTTGGCCAATTCGAAATCGGCTTCCATCTTCGTCTTCATCTTCTCGCCGCACGCGGCAAAGTCACCGGCGCAGGCTTGCAACTCTGCGCCGGCGGCTTCGGCGTCGGCTTTGAACTTGGCGACGGTCGATTCCAACTCTTCTCTACGCTTCGCAACCATATCTTCTGCACCCAAGGAGAAGGTATCCTCGACGTCGTTGCCCATCTGTTCGAAGCAGGACGGCAAGTCCATGGCGCAGGATTGCATCTTGTCGCCGGCAGCTTTGGCGTCAGCCTGCGCTTTCTCGACTGACGCAGTCACGCACTCCTTGATGGCGTCGGCGTCGCCGATGCAGTGTTGAAAGTGCACGCTGTTCGCCGTCGCGTCTTCTTGCATTTGTTTCGTCATCAATTCCGCTTTCACTTGCAACGCTTCCGCGTCCGATTGCATCTTGGCTTGCATTTTAGCACCGCACGCGACGACATCGCCGACGCAGGATTTAAATTCAGCTCCGGCGGCATCAGCTTTCGCTTGCGCGTCCGCGAAGGCAGATTCCAGTTGCTCTCCGGCGTCTGCGGTACCTAAAGAGAAAGTATCGGTAACATCGCTGCCCATTTCGGAGAAGCACGATTGCATCGAGTCGATCGAGGAAGTGCAAGATTGCAACTTCGCCCACGAAGCGTCAGATTTCGCTTTCGCGGCTTCCAAGTCAGCCGAGATGCACTCCTTGACGGCGTCGACGTCGCCGACGCACTCTTGAAAGTGTTCGGAAGACGCCGTGGTACCTTCTTGGACTTGCTTCGCCATCAAAGCCGCTTTCGCTTGCAACATTTTGGCGTCCGCGGTCATCTTCGCCTTCATCTTCTCGCCGCACGTTTCAAAGTCATCGGCGCAGGCTTGCAACTCCGCACCGGTGGCTTCGGCGTCGGCTTTGAACTTAGCAACGTCCGCTTCCAATTCCGCGGAGGTTTTGGCCATCAAATCGCTGTCCTCCGGTTTGTCGTCGCAGCCGAGCAAACCCAACGTGTCCTTCGCGTCAGACGTGGCTTTCTCGATGCACGCTTGACCGTCAGCGACGCACGCTTCGACGTCGCCCTTCGCCGCTTCGGCATCCGCTTGCGCTTGCTCAACCTTCGCGTTCGCGCAGGCGGCAATCGCGTCGGAAGAACCGGTGCACTCGGAAAACTCAGCCATACCAGCGGTGACGCCGTTGGTCACCGCGGCTTTCATCATTTCCGCCTTGGCTTTCGCCATCGCGGCGTCCGCTTCCAACTTGGCTTTGGCCTTGGCCTCGGTGTCCGTGGCGCACGTAGCAACGTCAGACGCGCACGCTTGCCAGTCCGCACCGGCCGCTTCGGTTTTCGCCTTGGCGTCTTCAAACGCGGCTTGGATGTCCATAAAGACGTCGTTGGTGCCGAGTTGCGACTTGGCGCCCGGCGCCGGCAACGCGGAGACGCACGCCGCCGGATCGGTTTCCGTCAAGCAAGTGAAGCAATCCGACGCGGAAGTTGCGCACTTTTTCAAATCAGAAGTCGTCTTTTCAATGTCCGATTGTGCTTTCGCTTGTGCTTGCTGGAAGCAGTCTTGGACGTCCGACGCGCACACTTGAATGTCCGTGCCGGTTTGCTTGGCGGCGGCTTCAACGTCTTGCGCGGCTTGCGCGGCGTCGTCTTGCGCTTTCTTCGCGCACGCGGCGACGTCGCCGACGCACTCTTGCGCCGGTTCGACCGCATCTTTCGCCGCTTGCGCGGCTTTGGCTTCCCACAATTGCGCCTTGACCTTGGCCAACGCCACGTCCGCTTGCATCTTGTCGACTGCTTTTCCCCAGCACGTTTCCACGTCTTCCGTGCACGCTTGCGCGTCCGTCGCCGCTTGTTCGGCTTCTGCTTGCGCTTTCGCCACGGCGGTTTGCAAATCTTCAATCGTGTGCTTGACGCCGTCTTGAATGGACTTCGAGGCGTCCGTTGCGGCGTCGGTAACCGTCGCCCCGGCGCCTTCAACCGCATCCGTGACGTCCCCGACGACATCCTCCGTCGATCCGAGTTCGCCGACGTGCGTCGCCGCTTTCAACTTATCCATCGCTTCCGTCATTGCCGTCACGCCTTGTACCATCGCGTTCGCGTCTCGGCCCAAATCCGTCATCGTATCCGCGAATTCGTCCAAGGATTCCGTGATCTCCGCTCCCGCTTCTTCCACGCAATCGGATTTTTCCTTGCAGTTTTCCGCTTCCGAGCGAATCTTTGCCGCTTCTTTATATTCGTTTATTCCACGCATTTATTACACATAATAAACAACAACAACGTAATAAAAACAACAACAACAACAGAGAACGTTTAAACGTGTGATGATGATAATCATGAGATTAAGAGAGAGAGAGAGAAGCATTAAGCGGTGAGTTTCGCGAAGCGCAAAGCAAGGTCACAAAAACCCTAAATAAAGAAAAGGGTGTTACATCGACCCCCAAAAGTGGAGGAAACGATGACGAGAAAACGACGACGTTTTGATACGCGAAGAGGACAAAAATCGATTCGCCAACCGCGTAAAATGCACCGCACGAGCGCAAAGAACACCCCTCGATCCTTTGTTCGTGCGTTTTCTCTATTCACGCGCTTTAAAAAGAAAAGAAAAGATTGGAGATTTTGATCCACCAAAGCGCGGCTCCTTTAAAGAGAAGAATAGACTAAAACGAAAAGAACTTTCTACGAACGCACCAGCTTTGGCATCGTCCAACGCGTCCCCGAGTCTTAACGCAGAACTACCAGAGATCCTGTTGTTCGAACCAGAGGCGATGGCAAACGCGCAGCCGGAGGCGAGCAACGTCGCGCCGACGAGTCTCTTGAAATTGGAACCTTTTGTTCCATTCGATGATTTCGAGAGCAAAGGTGCGTCTTCTTTTCCATGCATAGAACTGGTGTTGTTTACGGTACCGTAGACCTTCATCTTGTTACGAGTGTAAGAGTGAGTGTAGTACAGAGAACTTTGTAAACAATGCGTGAGAGTTATAAAAGATGCGAGTTCTTTAACGTCTTCGAGTCTCGATTGTTGATGCGTTCTTTTGAGGACTAAACGGAAGCCCGCGGGGTCTCTTCGCTGTGAGGGGGGTTGGTGTTGTTTAGGGTTTTATCAGAAAGCTCTCTTCTTTCGAGAGCGAAGACGGATGCGACGCGACGGATGATGCTCTCTCTCTCTCTCTCTCTCTCTAGATAACAATAATATATAACAGAGTAATTTTTAAACTTGCGCGCGGGATTGTAACAAGACGAGTTTTAAGCGAGTTTCGCCATCGTTCTCGACGACGACGCACCCCTCGACGTCTTGCGCTTTCCCGCCGCAGAGGGTCTCCACGTCGACGGCTAAAGCGCAGAGTTTTTGCAACAAGTCGTCTCGAAACGTCGCGTTCCAGATCAAATCGCACGCGCTGTATTCTGCCGGTTTGGATGAAGTTTCGGAGGTTGGAATGGAGTCGTATAAACCGGCGCCGGCGAAATCTTCTAAATCTTCGCCGTTGGAATCCGAGCGAGCGATGTAGGCCCCGTTCGGAGGCGAATAATACGCCACCGGTTTCGACGGTTGCGACGTGATTTCCAAAACTTGTTTCGTTTTTTTGCACACTCGGAAACCTAACGCGCGTCCGGGGTCGTTTCCAACCAACGCTTCGCCTAAACCGACGCAGATTTCGCCGCACATGATATCCGCGCCGCCGTCTTCCTCGCTCGACGTGGGGTCTTTCGAGTGCAAGACAAACGCGTACTCGGCGTCGCACAATTCCATGTTCAAAACCGCCACGGATAATTCAGTTTCTTTAATACCAACCGCTAAGCGAGAATTGAACGCGCGCTCGGTCCATTTGGACGCCCAGACGCCGCAAATGGATGCCCACAGGTCGTCCACGGAGACTTTATTCGTAGACGATTTTGACGTTTGTTCAATCGCCGCTTCCAACTCTTTCGCGAAATCGTCCGGTAACTCTAATCCCTCGCTCACAACTCTTCTCGCCATCGCTAACGCTTTCCTTCGCAATTCCACGTCGTTCGATTTCGCCGTCGCGGATGCAATTTTCAAGCACGCGTCTAAATTCGCTTTCGTTTCTGGATCTTTCTTCAGCGCCTTCTCAAACGCGCCAAACGGCAAAGCGAAAGAAGCCGGGACGATGACGTTCGCTTTTTCAGCCACTTTCGCCGAGGCGGCTAACGATTGCGATTTCCCACCAACAACGCCCACGGCGTAGGCGTCCGGGAAAACGACCAATTTCCTCGTCGCTTTCGTTTTCGGCACGGAGACGGATTTCTTCTCGCCGCCAGAGGACGTCGCAGTACTACTCGTCGACAACAAAGTCTTCGCTTCGCTTTCTTCAACGTTCGTAAACTCAACCGAGTTACCGTCTAAACTTTTCGCAACTGCCACGTACTTAAAATCCTGAGCAATTAACGCGTTCCAAATGTCGTCGTTTTGTACGGACGCTAAGAACGCGCCGGTATTTCTCGCGCGAATCGCGACGTGCGATAACACGTCCACCGGCGTCTTCGTGATGACGCACGAGACGCCTTTCGGAATATCCTCTAAACCGCCGAGCTTTTCGGAAAAGAAAACGACGGGTAACCCGTCGTCTTTGGTCGTAAAATCTTCGCCTTGCGCGTCTTCCAAGTTTTGGAGGATGACTTTACCCGCGCACTTCGCCAACGCGTCCGGCGACTCGCCGTTGCTCGAAACCAACCACGGCGACTTGTTTTTACACGCGTTTCGAGCGTCGTTGAACGCGGCGTTCGATAATCCGGCGGCAACGAATAACGCGTGACCTCGAACCATCTCTTCTCCAAAGTTCATCAAATACGCGTCGGAAACCGACCCTTTGGCGACCGAGGCGATGGCTTTGGCGGTTTTGTTCGAAACCGCGCACAAAGCGTCCATGTCTTTCGCAATCGCACACGTGACGTTATCCAACGCGGCTTTCATCGTCAACGCCCAAGATTCGGACCATCTCGGGCCACACTCTTCACCTTGCGCGCGTCGTAAATAGTCCAACGATTTTTGCATGTTTTCGGATTCGCCAGTCAACGCGACGTTTTCAATCGCGAGCTCTAACAAAGACAACTTGGAATCTTGGTCCAAGGACGTGAAATCGATTTGTTCGACTTTCGTTCGAAAGAACTTCTCCAACGCCGCGTCGAGCATGACTACGTCGCGGTCCGGTTCTCCGTCGTGTTTCCAGCAGCTCAGCATGCACTTTCTGACCTCGACGATTTTCCCCGGGATCCAATACGCGTCTCTGTTACCGAGAATGTCCCAGACGCCGTTTCGCGCTTCGTCGGAAATTTTACCTTGCGCGAACCCCATGGCCGTATCGACGTCCGCACCCCCGTGCGTCGTTTTCAAAATCCATAAATAGTGTTTAAACGAGTCAATCATGTGCGGTAAGTGACAGGCTGGTCCGGAAATGCCTTCGGTTCTCCAACCGGCTTTCATGCCGGCTAAATCTTCTCTCGTCAATTTCGCGTTCTCCCACAAGTGCGTCCAGAAATCGTCCCAGTTCCCGGTGTGTAAAAAGTGTAAATACGCTTCGCAAATCTTGATATCGTCCGGCGTCGTGTTTGAGTGTAACTTTTGGTGCCACTGGGCGATGAATCGATCTTCGATGCCCGGTCGGTGGCCTTCTTTAATGCCGTGTTCTCTCATGATGTTCAAAATGCCCAAACGAATATCGTCGCCGTTGCCGCCACCTCTGGCGACGAACTGCATGGCCATTCTCGCGTATTGTCGAGAAGTGCCGTCCGGGTGTTTCGCCGCGACCGATGCCAAGCGACTGGCGATGACTTTTTGCAAGTGCGCCATATCTTTCCCTTGGTAGTTGTGCCCTTCGTACCACGGCAATTGCTTGGTGGAGGATAACCTCAACCACGCCAAAACGATGCCTAAACCTTTATCGTTGCACTCTTTCGCGTCCTCTAACACGTCGTTTAAAAGGCATATGCGACTGAACAAGTTTCGGTTATCGGAGCCTTCAAAGTCGCAGACTTTCTTCAACACCGAAGCGCTCGGGTCGTCGCCAAAGATGTCGTTGGAAGCGTCGTCGTCCGATCCTCCGGACGGCGGCGCTCTCACGACGAGCTTCGGGTCTTGCGTCAACGCTTTCATGTCCCCTTCTTCCGCGTGCAACCACTCCTCGCCTCTCGTCAAAATCCCCACAATTTCCGTCACTTCTTTCACGTCTTCTTTCTTCGCGGTAAACTCGAGCTTCCCGTTTCCATCGAACGGCGTTCGACTGGCGATCCCGTCCCCAAACTCGCTCGTATTCGCCGGTTTTATCGCATCCGGCGCCATGATCCACGCGTTCGGATCCTCCGACGTCGTCGTCTTCGTCGCCCAGTGTAAGACCATATTTTCAACACCTTCACCATCGTTACCTTCATCCGCGTCGTCCTTCTTCGCCAGCGAAAATGTCACCGAAACGTACACGTCTCCGCTTCCATTCTCTTTAATGAACTCTTTGGATTCGATTTCCATCCGGTGACTTCCACTCGGGTTGAAAACCGACCGACGTTCGAACAGCAGCACTTCCTCTTCTTCTTCGCCGGAAGAACTCCCCGCACCTCGTCCATGTTTTCCTACATTTTTCTTCGTTCTCGTTTTCACTCGCACCTCGGATAAATTTTCAATCACATTCGCACTCGTTGTTGTTGCGCCGCGAGTACTACTCGCGCTGGCTTTTCTTCTCGTCGTCGTCGTCGTTTTCGTCGTCGTCGCTCTTTTTCTCCCAGCAGTCAAAGACGACGACGGTTTCGAAGATGATTTCTTCTCCGACGAGGATGATGATGATGTCTTCGCGCCTTCATCATCACCAGCGGCGGATGCTTT
>Ga0181597_10005430_pt1 | contig 12233 bp, 8 predicted proteins | sample 041ome_5_FD_148647 | JGI IMG/M metagenome (GOLD analysis project Ga0181597, IMG submission 148647) | Coastal salt marsh microbial communities from the Groves Creek Marsh, Skidaway Island, Georgia - 041403US metaG (spades assembly) | ecosystem: Environmental > Aquatic > Marine > Intertidal zone >... | reverse complement strand
TCGTCATCTTCTCCAAAGGAGAAATGCGTCGGTCGCTATCTACGCTAGTTTATGGCTACGCTGTTATCAGCTTTTACTATTTTATAAAAACGTTTTCATGTACACGACGAGCGCTCGGTACTTCGCGAGCCGGACTGTCTCGTCCTCTCCCTCGAACTTCGTTTTTAGACGACGATGCGTTCGAGGGTCTCTTGCAAAATGACGTACGCGGAAAAGGCGAAGATGGCGAATAAGGTCGCGTCGCCCCCTGGTAAAGCGATGGAATCGACCAAGGCTTTTTGTCGCATCCTTTCGGTCGACGCGAGCGCGTCCGTCTCTTCATACTCCTCTCTGGCGGATTTGCGGTAATTGTAAACCATCATAGGAGGCAATAAGCCAAAGATGATGATAACCCCGAACGTCCCGGCGTTGTCTATCGCGGAAATGAACACGTCTGGATAGGTTATCGCAAAAGTTAGCGGTGGAATCAGCGTCAACGCGTAGGATATCGGTTCGGATTTCACGTTGACCGATTGTAACCCATCCGCGATGAACGTTTTCAAACCGATGGTGAATCCGATGAAGGAGGTTGCCACCGCGCTGAAGGAGAAAGCGTCGATTAACAATGTGCCGTAGCCGTTTTCAATTTTCGAGGCTAACAAGTCGACTGGATTCACACCTGGCGCCATTAAATCCTCTCCGGATAAAGCACCTAAAACGACCGCGTTCCACAACAAAAACATGCCTAACGGCACCGCCGTTCCTAGAACCGTTGCCTTTTTAATCTTTGGCACGTCGCCCTCCAACGAGGAAACCACCGACGGCAACACCGACTGATACACGAACGCGACCGCGATACCTGGTATGGTGTTCCCGACCACGCTAAAATCACTCCTCTGTAAATTCGCCACGTCTACGTCCCCGCAGCATAAACTCACCAGCCCGATCAAAGCGCTGACGATGAAAAGCACCAATAATCGATTGGTAAAATCTAATACTTTTTCACTGCTCAAAGCCACGAATAAACCGATGAAACCTCCAAACAGCACAATCGCTTCGTTAAATCCAACGTCAGCTATGTACTTACCGCTTGACAAAATCTCCGCCCCTTTCAAACAACACGCGACGGTTAAACATTCGTGCATAAAAACATAAGCCAGCGAAAAAATCGCCGCCCCGCCCTTCCCGAGCGTCGAACGCGTCACCGAAAACAAACTCACCCCGTTCTTCGAACCGCTCCCACCGAGCGCGCACAGCGTCGCTAAGTTCACCTCCGCGAGACAATATCCCGTCGCGACGAAATACGCCCACATCGCCACCAACATTTCCGAACTCGCAACAAAGCCAGTCGGGCCAGTTATCTCGGGTAACGCCAGTACGCCTGCCCCCACGGTGGTTCCAGCAATCAACGCCGCGTTTCCTAAAACAGACCCAGACTCGTGCGCGTACCCGCCACCATCCGCGTCTTTGCTCACGTTCGACCACAATCGAGTGACCACCGCGCCATTTTCAATCGTTTTCAATTCACTTTTCTTATTCGCGTTTTCCTCTCTTTCCATGGACGTTTTGGACGCGCGGGTGCCGAATTCTTTCCTCCGCCTCTTTCCCTCAAACTTCGACGATTTAACCACCGCTCGCGCGCGTCGTCTCCCAGTCGTCGCGAGTAAAACGACGGGAGAAGACGTCCGTCGTGAAATAAGAGAAGATATCCTCATTCTGAAGCGTACTTTTATCGCGCGACTTTTCGCATCGGAATGCGTATCTTTTTTTGAAGAAAAAGCTCCAAAGGACACGCGAGAGACACACTTTTGTGCGATATTTATCTGCAACTCTCTCTATCGTCACATTAAAACTATCTGTCTATTCTGTACGGACTAAACTGGTCATCGTTGACGTTGTTATTGCTATTACTATTCCGACCTTCTCTCTCTCTGCCTCGTTCTTCTTCTTCTTCTTCTTCTTCCTCTGTCGCGGGTGCGCTTCGGTGGTGGTGGTGGTACTCTTCGCTTTCGTTTTCCTCGTCGTCGGAGCGAGATAAGACAAACTTGAGCAGTAGAAGCGTCGCGGCGACCGCGGCGAGCTTTAAGAACGCGCACAGGTAGACGAAGTTTTTCAGAGGACGCCAGGAGCGTCCGGTGATGTACATCATGTCTAACTTTCGTTTGACAGCGGCGCCTATTTTCCATCTCTCGACGATATCGGCGGCGATGAAGCCGGCGAAGATGGACGAAAGGTCCGCGAAGAAGACCAAGGTGGAGAAGGAGAAGGCTTCTTTGTTTTCGCACTTTTCGGCGACGACGGCGGAGAGGATGACGATGGGCATGTACGCGAATCGAGAACCGAATGAAACGATGAGTTCCAGAACGGACAGGGTAATTGCCGCGCGCACGCCGCTGTTGCTTTGGTTGATTTTTGGCGGGTGGTAGATGGCGAACAGACGCACGAGTTGGAAGCCAACGTCGGCGAGTCCGCCGAGGAGGAAGACGTTCATCTTCGAACGAGGCGTTTGGAGAAGGAGTTGCTTTTGCCGATTCCGAGCGTTTGGATAATTCGACGACGATGGTCTGGATTCTCCTCCTCTTCCGGGAAGGGTTTCGTCGTCTCGTTGTTGTTTCTTCTCGACTAAGTATTTGTTGTGGAAGAAGGAAAACGCAAACGCGCCAAAGAGCGCGCCGACGTTGGAGAAGAATTGAAACATACCGAATGCGCTGTTCGGTAGTTTATGGTCGTAGATGGAGTAGATGAACGAATTGTACGTATCCATGGCGGTTGGCGTGATTCGATAAAGGAATAACGCCAATGCGAGCGCGATGAATTCGCGGTCCGAAAAGAATCTTCTCCACGGCCACTTCTTCGTCGATGTTGTCGTTGCTGCCATCGTATCAACTCTTCTTCGCTGCCTCGTTTCCAAATCTTCATCCAAATCCTGCGTTCCTGTTCCATTGTTGCTACCACTGTCTTCTTTAATTCGCGACGCCAAAATCGCCGCCAGAACGGCATACCCGCTCGACATCGCAATCGTCGCTCTCGCCGTGAACACCTCCAAAAACAAAACCGAGCACGCGCTCCCTAAAATCGCCGCAAACGTTCGCGTCGCCATAGCGACTGTTTGCACGTTCACTTGCGTTATTCGTCTCTTAGTATTATTCGATCTATTCTCTATCGCGTTTACTTCCTCTTCTGTCGCGTTCATTTCACCGCCTATCCGTCGCATCTCTTCTTCGTTCCTCCTCGAAGAAGTCTCTCCTCCTCTTCCTCCTTTCGCCGCGCGCACTAATATCCCATCTAAACTCGCGTACGCGCCGCTCACGCACACGGTCATCAAAATCCCAAACGCATACACCTCTTCGATCGTTTTCGCGAACGACAGCGCAAACTGAAATCCCGCCGCGAAAAAACAATACCCGCTCGCGAACTTCGCTCTCGTCAGAAACTTCCTCCTCTCCTTCCCTAACGTCCAATCGCTCACCAACGCAAACACCGGTTTCGCCGCGTACGCGCCAAACGTGATCGCATAGTACCGGTTAATTTTCTCCGGCGTAGACGCTAAACCCAAGCTTCGGTTCAGCACGTTATCGATCGCGGTCATCGACGAGGAGACGAACAAAGTCAGCGACAAGAGCGAGAGGAAAAGCACCGGAGCGCTTTTAAATGTTTGCAATTGAGCTCCCATGACACTATGCGCGCATCACATCAACCAACGTGGGTGCGCAGAAGAGAGAGAAAGGAGCAGCGTATTCGCTCACTTACTTTCACACTCTCTGAGGTATTACTCAGAGTCGCGATGTGCGTGAGTGTGTGCGTGTGTGTGTGTTGAAAGAGCGTTTGTTTAACGTCCAAATTCTGGCACCTTTTTTAATTAGTTTTTGTAAAGAGAGAGAGAGAGAGAGAAGAAGAAGAAGAAGAAGAAAAAATCATAAAAATCGAAGCGTTTTTTCCAAAAAAAGAAAAAATATTTTTGAACGACGGCGACGAGCAGACGAGAAGAAGAAGAACGAAGAAGAAAATCTCTCCATTATCGTTTTCTCTCTCTCTCTCTCTCTCTCTCTCTCGCTCGCGCGCGCGAGAGAAGAACAACAGCACGAACGACGGAAGAAGAAAACACAAGAAAACGAAGGACAGTGTTCTATTACAAGAGACGGCAGACAGAGAAGAAAGCGCGTTATTGATTTTTTGTCCCTTCTTCTGTTTCCGGTGGAAGAAGACGGCGAAGAAGAAGAAGAAGCCAAGACAGATAAAAAAGAAAGATGTCCGCCGCGAGCGAGAACACGCTGACGATCAAAGTCCGCTCGCAAGACCCGGTCGGGGAGTACGAGTTTTCCGTGTGCAAGACGGTGCGTTTTCTTTTGGGTTCGTCTCTCTCTCTCTCTCTCTCTCTTCGCGCGAGCGGCTGCGGCTTTTCCCGAAAGCAGCTCGTCGTCGTAACGCTTCGAGAGAGAAGGAGAGAGATTTCCATTTCTTCATCGACCGGAATAAAAACGCGCGCGGTAGCTCTGAGATCGAGACCCGCTTCCACGAGGAAGACGCGGTTTAACCGCGTCGTTCCGCAATTCTGCTCCCTCTCGTTTCTCTTTTTTCGCGCGCGGAGATCGATCCATAATATCGCCGCTCCCCAAGTTCTTCGTCCCACCAACACAAAGGGAGGCGTTTTGGACTTTATTTTCGGTCTTCTTTTCCTCAAAAAAGAAATTGACTTTTTGACTCTGACTCTTTTCGCGATACGAACGCAGACGAAAATCCTCGCTTTGAAGAAACTGGTGGAAACCAAATCCGGGGTGAAACCGTCCGAACAGCGCATTTTGTGCCGAGGACGGTTAGTCGCGGACGATACGAGCTTATCTTCGGCGCCGGTGGAGAATAACGACGTGTTGTTGATGGTGAGGAAAGCGCCGGAGTCGGCGCAGGCGAGGACGCCGGAAGGGTTGAGGAATGACCCGCACGCGCCGCATAATCGAGAGAACGGCGGGAGGAGAGGGGGTATGCCGGCTGGAATGACGTGGGTTTCGAGAGAGGAAGTCATGGGTGCCGCTGCCGGTGCCGGTGCTGGTATGGGCGGATTTCAAAGGTTGAACATTCCGGGTTTACCGCCGGGCGTGGAAGTTGTCGGCGGTATGTCGACGATGATGTTGCCACCAAACGCGAGGATGCTAGGAAGCATGGCGTTTAGCGGGAGCAATCCGGAAGCTTTTGATCCTCAAAGGATTGGAAGCATGATTCTATCGCACATAGTAGGAGCCAATGGCCCGGGCGGGTCAGCTCAACCGCGTGCGGATGCTGTCGGTCAGCCGGCGGAGGAACGCCGAGGGAGACAAAACACCAACACTAGTACGAATCCTCCATCGAACACCAACAACAATAGGGCGCCACCGACGTCGACAGAAAGAAGTAATCGTGAGTCGCGGAGGCCTAGATTCGATGGGGATCGGTTTGGTGCCGACGGACCCGTTCACACGCAAGTCTTCGATACTCCAGACGGTCCTGTGACGGTTGAAATTGAAATGGGCGCGATGATGGCAGATGGTCTTCCGATGATGTTCGGCCCTTCGCCGCCTGGACGAAGAAGAGAAGGCGGAGCAAGAGGAACAGAAAACGGCGCGCAACCATCGCCAGCGACGAGAGAACAGAATACCACCACCAACAATAACAATATCGCCGACAACAACGGTTCTAGAAGAAACGCGCGTACGAATCCCGCGCAAGCGCTTGCAACTTATGCCTTGCGGTTAGATCGACATTTAGCGTCGTCACAGCAGCAGCAACAGCAACAAGAACAACTCGAAGACGAACATCTCGAGAGCGTCGTGCATCACGGCGTCTGCTGTGATTCATGCGACGTGATGCCGATTCGTGGCGCGAGGTACAAGTGCACAAACAGAGACGACTACGATTTGTGCTCGAACTGTCACTTGCAATTGTCTGAACGAAGAGAGGGTAGTGAATTGCGATTCCATCGATTGGCATACCCTTTACCGATTGGTTTGATGGATGGGAGAGAAATTTCCTTGTTTGGTGACGACTCGGAATCCGATTCCGAAGAGTACGTCCCAGAAGCTGCCCCGGTTTTCACGCACGAAACAACTACGAATGCCGCACCCAATGGTGGTGCGAGTGGCAGCGCGAACGTGAATGCCGCAACTGCGAACGGCATCTCAACCGCGCAAGCAGACGTCGACGCTTTGACGACCGCACTCGATGTTGCATCGAGATCCGCGCAGCGTCTTATTCCTCAGCTCACGCAGTTGAGCGAACGCGTGCGCTCCGGTGACATTTTTCAAAGCGTCCCGAACGCGTCCTCATCGCAGGAAAGACGGGATAATAACGCACAGGCCGCGATTAATGGCGAAATTCTCGAAATAGCGAGCCAAATGCACGCGATTGGCGCCCTTTGGACGGAATTGGCGCGCGGCGTATCATCCGTCGCCCCCGCAGCCCTACCGGCTTCAGCGTTTGCTCCATCCTTCGTTCCAGCGAGCACGAGACGTAGCGCTACGATGCAATACATGAATACGATCCGAGCAGCGACCGCGAACGCAACGGGGACACATGCGCGCACCGCGGCATCAACTGAAAACGAGCGAAGAACCGAGGTTGGCAATGGCGTATATACGCAAAACGTGAGCGCATCGCGAAGTTTCCGCTTACCGCGAACGGTGTATTTGGATCGTTCGAGCGCGTTCGCCACGGTCATCCCAGCGATGGTATCGCCAGCAACTCTCGCGCAAATGCAAGGTGCGCATAACCGCACCCCGGCCCGCGATCCCGATTCGGCGGCACAACCGTCTCATCCGAACGAAAGAAACAATGTCGGTTCTTTCGATGGTATTCGCACTCTCGGCTGGGCGCCGCCGCCGCGAAACTTGCCGGAAGGCCATCGCCGCGCACCTCCGGCTCTGATCTCCGCCAACACGGAGATGATCCGCAACGAACTTCGCGAGAGAGGCACGGCTGAGTTTGCTAGCATGTTTGAGAGAGCGATTACTGAGTTTATGAGGGATGGTCAAGTTATAGGCGCGCCCGGCAGCTCACCGCCGTCTCGTGGCGCTTCAACCGCTCCTCGTCAACCGACGACGGCTGCGGCGGCTGCGGCGGCGGCGACGACAACGACGAGGAGATCGGCGCCGAGACGAGCGACCACTAACCGTGCTAACGCGGCTCCTGCCAACACTCAAAATGCGCCGCCGCCGTCGACAACTACTACTACCACCACCACCACCACCACCAGACGCAGAGGCGGCGGCGGCGGCGACAACGACGACGTCCCTGCTCCAAAACGCACGAGAAGAGGAGGATAAAGAAGGAAAAGCAAAAATAGTAACACAGAAATGTAGAAACACGCCGTAGAAAAACAAGAAAACAGCTTTGCGTATTGCTTTTGAAGTAGAGAGATTTGCGATGAAAGATTGTAGAAAACACCTAAAATACAACTCAAATACAAAATCTCTCTCTAAAGTTACACGCTTCTAATATCTACTGCGCATCTAAACTATCTATCGCATCATTCTTCCATTCCTCAACAAGAACGCCAGCGCACCGGTCGCCGCGCCTCCGAGGTGCGCCGAATGTCCAACTCCGTCGTTGGTGCCTAATCCTATGTAGTCTCTCAACAAGAAAATCGCTCCGAACACCCACGATTCCAAAGGAAGTATCCCGTACAGATAAATCTTCCGGTGAGGCATCATCAAAACGCTCATGGCAATAATCGCATTCACCGCTCCAGACGCACCCAGACTCGCCGGCGCGGCTAATCTGGCTATTTTATCCATCCTTTCGTCGAACCACGAGAAAAAACTATCGTGTTCTCTCTTGTCAAAAAATCCAACGTGCGGTCTACGCTTTCGTCTCTCGTATCTTTCGTACCCGACGTGCGCTAAACTCGCCACAACGCCACCAACCAAATATAAATTCAACAAATACGCCCCACCGCACGCCAAGGCTACATCTCTTCCGAAAAAGTACAACGTAAACATGTTCCCGAACAAATGATTGAACGAGTTGTGCGAAAACGCCGCCGTCAACGCCGTGTGCCAATACCCGTTCGCCAAAGCGCTCTCGGAGACTAAAAAGTGCGTCCGCATCGTCCTAAAGTTCTCCGGCTCTTGCCACGCCAGATACACCATCGCGTTCGCTCCAATCAACAGCCAGACGACGGACGTGTCAGACTTCGTCGAGCGATATCGCGAATAATCGTACGTCCCTCTCGGTTCGCCTCTCGTGAAGAACTCTCTCTTTCTGTTGTTGTTTGTAAAAATCACATCTTCTCCGATTCTTTTCGGGCGATTTTGAAGATGATCGCGCGCCATCCGTCGACGCGCCGTCGACGCCATCATCGACCACGATCTCGACGCAGAAAACAACATTCGATCCTTGCCGAACGAAGCCGCCGACGTCCTCGCCTTCGCGACGTTTATATGCAGAGAAGAAGAAGGAGAAGAAGAAGCGGATTGGAAACTGTTTCCAAAATGCGTTTTTCCATAGAAGACGTCTGCTAAAGAAGAAGACGAAGACGAAGACGCTCGCCGCGCCGCGGCACTCGCCGCCGCCGCGCTCAGCGCTCGTCGCATTCGTCTCTCTCTCTTTCTTCACTCTCTCTGAGCAGCGCGTGTGCTTCTTACGGGTTTGCGTGCGTTACGCGACAAAAATAAAGTGAAGATTTGGAAAAATGTATCACACGCACTAGAGTTATATATAAATTACAACGCGAACCCCCCGCTATCTATGTGTTATCTCGGTTTTCTATCGGCTCGTTCATTAATCAACGCGTCGTTCAAAGACGAACGCAAAAAAAGCTGCGTTTCACATGAACTTCTTCCTCTCCCTCTCGTACTTATCGTCCGCGGCGTTGAATTCATTCACGCACCCTTTATACAATAAATACGGAACCCCGACGCCGAAAATCGCGATCACGCCGACCGTTCTCGGGGAAAAGCGAAAGCTTCTCTCCACGACTTCGCGAGCGTGGCCGTGGAGCTCCACGAATTGGTTCGGTTTTACCGACGTTGGGTCCGCGCCTGCCATTATTATTACGCTGCGTATTCTCTCTCTCTCTCTCTCTCTCTGCGTGTGTAAGTGTGTTTTCTTTTTCCATTTATTGTTCTCTCTCTCTCTTGCGAAAGGTTTAGGGTTTAGGGTTTAGGAAAAAACGAGAAAAAGTCGCACTTTTCATATTTGTTCGCAGACATCCCCCCTCGTTAGTTACACTAATACCGCGAGAGACTTTTCGACGACTCTACAAAAAAAGGCAGCTTTGCGGTTTGAAAAAGGATCTTTCGCTCTCGTCCTCTCTCGTCCTCTCTCTCGAGAAAGCGCGCGTCCCCCAAAAGGTCGAGAAGAGCGTTTGTTTTTTTGGGAATTCAGTTACGCGAATTTTATTAGATATGAGCGCGCAGTTCTCTTCCTCTTCTTGTTCTTCTTTCCGAGAACACTTCGCGAGATTATGCCGAGAAAACGAAAAGAGCTTGGAGAAAGAGGAGAGCAGATTGCATCGTCTGACGATTCTCGCGCAACACGCGTACGCGCTGAGTCTCGGGGCGACGGTTTTGGATGCTTCGAGCAGCGGTCCATTAAAGGAAGAGGAAGAAGGAGGAGAAGAACCGTCGCGAACGCGAACGTACGTGGCCATTCCCGAGGAACGAATCACGACGAGGTTCGACGTCATGCTCCAAGCCGTCGATTGGTCGAAAAGAGGTAAACATTGCAGGAAGTTTGTGACTTTTGCGATGTTTCGGGAGGAAACTTTTCACGCGACGAGCGCGTCTTCGAAGATATTCGACGCCAAGACGGCGTTTGCGATTTCAGGGGATACCCGGAACAACGACGACGAGGATTCATCCTACTTGCCGAAATCAGACGGCGAATTACACGAACTTTTTTCCGAGTGCATGTTTGATCCAATGTACCGCGCGTACGGGGAAGCCGTCGCGACGGTGCCGAACAGGAGAGAACCGCCGAGTTTGCGAGCCACCCCGAAGGAGTTGGTGGAAAGGATTTTTGCAAAAGTTCGAGGGGTGGATTTGTGCGCGTTGACGGCGACGTGCAAAACATTCAAGGCTATCATCGATGGGACGAACGAAAAACAACAAGATAAATTGTTTTTAAACGCGATCGATCGAGAGTTTCCTGGGATTATTCGCGAAGTGGAGGCGATGGAGGTTGACGCCGGGAGACTGGTAGCTGGCGCTGTTCGCGCGGCAGACACGAGGACGAGAGGCGATTTTCGACCAAACGGAGGAGAGATTATCCCAAAAGTAGAATACAAACGTTTAAAACAAGATCAAAGAGAACGCGAAGAAGCGCGAATTCGAGAGGAATCCATGAACAGAATGCGCGAAAACATGTCGTTTCGAGGACAAGGACGAGGATACGGTGGCCGCGGAGGTAACAATCATCGCCCGTCGTACCCGCACCACGACATCGTCCCGGGTTTCCCCGGTTTCGTTCCCGGCATTACCGGCGGCGCGTACGATTTGTACCCGAATCCAGATCCAACCGGTGGGTTTAACCCGTTACCACCTCCCGGATCGATTCCAGGCATCGGTGGTCCTCCTCAGCGTCCCGGACGAGGAAGAGGCCATCTCTTCCCGGATCCAGGGGGCGGCTTTGAAGGATTCGAAGGTGTACCCGGTGGAATGCCGGGAGGCTTACCGACCCCGAATGGTCGCGAGCCGCCGGATAGATTCCACACTTTTGGTCCGCCTCCACCGGGTGGAGGACCAGGAGGAAATACCAATCGATTCGGAGGACCGGGAGGAGGACCCGGAGGTTTCGGCGGCGCATCTGGAGGAGGCTTCTTCTAACCGTAAAACTCTGAACGGAGGGAAAAAGAGAAAGAGAGAGAGAGAGAGAAACACACGCGACGACGGGACGACGCACACACACACACACACACACACACACGCACACAGCACGAAAAATAGCGCGCGCAGATTTGTAGACATAATAGAGAGAAAGAGAAAGACTTGTACAAGATGTACCGATAAAATCCTTCATCTCGCGCTCTCGCTTTCGAGACAAAAGTTGAGAATATCTTTTCGTTGTTCCAAAGGTCAGGCAATCGCAAAAAATCGGCACTTAATATTTAATAACAGACACTCGGAACGCGCTCGATAAGCAGATCGCGATGGGTTGCGGTCCGTCGAAACATCCAGACGTGCCGCTGAAAGACGGCAAAGTCGACTACAGAGCGAAAAAAGCCGCCATATCGCGCGCGCAGAAGCACGACGGTCCGTCCGGTCGCTTGCCAGCGTCCATCGACGAACAGAACAAGAAAAAGCAACCTCGCGTGCTCGGGATCATCCCGGCTCGGTACGGCTCCACGCGATTCCCCGGGAAACCGTTGGCAGATTTAGCCGGTAAACCGATGATCTGGCACACGTACACGAACGCGTGCAAATCGAAAGTGCTGGATATGTGCATCGTGGCGACGGACGACGAGAGGATTAAGAAAGTAGTGGAAAGTTTTGGCGGCATCTGCGTGTTGACGAACCCGGATTGCGTGAACGGGACGGAGAGGTGTTTGGAAGTGTACCAAAAATGCGTGCAAAAAGGAGAAGAGTACGATGTGATTGTAAACATTCAAGGAGACGAACCGTTTATTGAACCGGAACATATCGATTTGGTCGCTCAAATCGTCTGCGAGGCGGAGGAGGACGACGTGTGCATGGGAACGTTGTGCCGACCGGCGATTGACAGGAAGGACGTGGAAGGCGTAAATAACGTTAAAGTGGTCGTCGATAGAAACATGAACGCGCTTTACTTTTCCAGAGCAATCATTCCTCACAACAAGAGCGGGACGTACGATCCAAATACCAAGTATTTAAGAAAGTTGGGCATCTACTCGTACCGGGCGGATTTTCTCCCTGAATACGTCCGCATGCCGGAATCGATGTTACAAGTCAGCGAAGATTTGGAGCAAAACAAAGTCATCGAGGCGGGGTATAAAATCAAACTCGGATGGGTCGAAGATGCCGTGCACGGAGTAGACACCGTCGGACAGTTAGAATCGTTAAACTTGGCCATCGACAGAGGAGAGTTGAAGCACCGAGGGAAGAAGATAAAGAAAGGCAGCCGGTCCTTCACGGGCCAATTCTAGAGTTTATATCATCGATCGTTCGGAACGAACGAAACGTATCGCATGCTGTACACAGAACACGGCGAGAAATTTGTATTATCTTAGGAAAGGAAAAGAGAGATTCATCAATCGTTGTCCGCGTATGCGTTCAGACTCCTCTTTTTTTTTTTATTTTCACAAACCCCTT
>Ga0181597_10005419_pt1 | contig 12260 bp, 10 predicted proteins | sample 041ome_5_FD_148647 | JGI IMG/M metagenome (GOLD analysis project Ga0181597, IMG submission 148647) | Coastal salt marsh microbial communities from the Groves Creek Marsh, Skidaway Island, Georgia - 041403US metaG (spades assembly) | ecosystem: Environmental > Aquatic > Marine > Intertidal zone... | reverse complement strand
CTGGAGATCCAACTAATGCCCCTGTAATTATTAATGCTGTATTTTCTAAGGTGAAACCAATTCCAGCTGCGGCCCAACCTGAATATGAATTTAACATTGAAATCACAACTGGCATATCTGCCCCGCCAATTGGAATTATTAATAAAAAACCAATTAAAAATGATACAGCTAATAATATCCAAAATAAATTAGAAGATTGAGTAGAACAAAGTAGATAAGTTAATACTATTATTGAAATTAAAATTAAAGCATTAAGAGGATGCTGACCTTTAAAAGTAATAGGTGATCCAGACATTATTCCCTGGAGTTTTAAAAATGCAATAACTGAACCTGAAAAAGTAATAGCTCCAACTGCTGCACCAATTGACATTTCAATTAAGCTTCCAAGCTTTATGTTGCCAGGTGATCCTAAATTAAAAGCTCCTGGATTTAAAAAAGCAGCTATAGCAACAAATACTGCTGCAAGACCGACTAAACTATGAAAACCAGCTACTAATTCTGGCATTGCTGTCATAGGAATTTTATAAGCAATAAACGCACCAATTAATCCTCCTACTAAAAGAAAAATTAAAACAACTACAAATCCAGTTGAAAAATTTCCAATAGATAAAAATGTAACTGTAATTGCAATTATCATACCTAAAATTCCAAAGAAATTTCCTTGTCTTGATGTTTCTGGTGAAGAAAGTCCTCTTAAGGCAAGAATAAATAATACTCCTGAAATTAAATAAAATATGGCAGATAAATTTGCTGATAACATTATTTATCCTTTTTCTTTTTTTTATACATAGCAAGCATTCTTTGAGTTACTAGAAAACCGCCAAAAATATTAATTGCCGCCAATGATATTGCTAAAAAACCAAAGATACTTGAAGTGTCAAATATAGTATCAGAATTTCCTGCCAAACCAGCAATTATTGCGCCAACAATAATAACTGATGAAATCGCGTTAGTAACGGACATTAAAGGAGTATGAAGTGATGGGGTTACACTCCAAACCACATAATATCCTATAAAAATCGAAAGGATAAAAATACTTAATCTAAATATAAATGGGTCTATTTCCATAATTCTATTTTATTAAAGTTTTCTCAATTATTTCGTCTTCTAAATTAACATTTATTTTTTTATTTTCTTTATCATATAAATTTGAAACAAAGTTAAATACATTTTTCGCATATAAATTTGATGCAGAGATTGGAAGTTTATTTAAAATATTACTTTCCCCCATTATTTTAACTCCATTTTTATCAACAATTTCATCAACTTTAGTGTGTGCTGTATTCCCACCTTGAATGGCGGCTAAGTCATAAATTATCGAACCTGCATTCATGTTATTCATCATATCTTCTTTAATAATTACTGGTGCTTTTTTTCCAGGAATTAAAGCCGTACAAATCACAATATCAATCTTTTTTAAAGTTTCGGATAACAATTCCTCTTGTTTTTTTTTGAAATCATCAGTGGCTTCTTTTGCATAACCTCCTTCTGTTTCAAGATTTTCAGCACCTTCAACTGTTAAAAATTTTCCCCCTAAACTTTCAACTTGTTCTTTTGAGGCCATCCGAACATCAGTTGCAAACACTATCGCTCCCATTCGTTTTGCAGTCGCTATAGCCTGTAATCCTGCAACTCCTGCTCCAACAACTAATACCTTTGCTGCTGGAATAGTTCCTGCTGCAGTCATCATCATAGGGATTGCTTTTTCAAAATTAGCAAACGACTCTACCACCGCTTTATATCCTGCAAGGTTTGCCTGTGAAGACAATACATCCATAGACTGAGCTCTTGTAATTCTTGGAAGTAGTTCAAGTGAAAATGTATTAATATTTTTTTTTACTAAATCTTCAATTTTATCTTTATTATTGAATGGGTTTAATACACCTATGAAAGTTTGATTTTCTTTTAATAAATTGCTCTTATTATCATCTAATAAGCCTAGTTGAACAACAATATCTGCATTATTTATAATCTCACTTTCATCATTTAAAATAGAAACTCCAAACTTTATATATTCATCATCATTAATACCTAAATGTTTTGCATAATTTTTACACAAAGAGACCTCAATACCAAGTGATTTATATTTTTTTGCAATTTCAGGAGTAATTGCTATTCTTTTTTCAATATTTTGATTTTCTAAAATTGATGCAATTTTCATACATCAACCTTACAGCAAGAATATTGCCATTAAAACTAAAACACCAATAACCGCGACAGTTCCCCACAACACAAACTTTGTAAAATTATTCCAAGTATTTTTATGGTTTTCATTATCCATAAAAATTACTTCTGTCTTGCTTTAAACTTTGGATTGGTTTTATTTATTATATAGACTCTACCTCTTCTTCTAACAAGTTTAGAGTTAAGATCTCTTTTTTTTATTGATTTGAGTGAGCTTTTAATTTTCATAATTTTATTTATATGCCGGCAACGTCCTACTCTTCCATGCCTTAAGACAAAGTACCATTGGCGCTGAAGGGCTTGACTTCCGAGTTCGGTATGGGATCGGGTATAACACCAACGCAATAATCACCGGCGGTAGTTTTATACATTATTAGAATTACTTGTAAACAAGGATTTATAGGAAATTTAGTTATAATTTATTGGTGTTTTTTAAGAAATTCAAAAATATAATCTCTTAGTTGAATCTTACCTGTGTTTTTATAAACTTTATTGTTTAAGCTCATTCCTGATAAAGCGGATGCATATCTCTCACCTTTCCTTGGAGACAAGTACTTTATTTTAGAATTAAATAATTTTGCAACTTCCAAGATTGTTAAACTGGTATTATTAGAAATACTATAATATCTACACTTATTAGCTTTCCAGGCTTTAAAACATACTTCAACAGTATCTTTAATATGAGTGAATCTTCTTGATTGTGTACCTGGCCTTACAATTGGTAGTGCTTTACCTTTTATAAAGCAGTCTTCAAATATACCAATTACAGTTGCCATACTACCTGTGGTAATTTGTTTTGGACCGTAAACATTATAAAAAAAAATTACTTCATACTTAAATTTGAACCATTTTTTTAAATTCTCTAAAAATTCTATATTTTTTGACTTTGTAAAAGCGTAAGGAGACAAATTTTTATCTCTTCCAGCGTTACCTAGTGAAGCTGAAGTAGCAGAATATATTAATTTTATTTTATTTTCTAAACAAAAATTGAATACAGCAACTGAACCTATCGTATTAGATTGAATACATTTATTCATGTGTAAAAAACTTTGATAAATTCTTGAAAATTCACCAAAATGGAAAATAGTTTTTATATTTTTTTTATAAATATTTAAAATTTTATTTATATCTTTGGTATGACCATTAATATATTTAATTTTTTTGTTTAGAACGTGATTTTTTTTACTACCGGAGGAATAATTATCTATGCTTACAATTTTATAATTTGTGTTCACAACAAAAAACTCAATTAAATTTGATCCAACAAACCCAGCTCCACCAGTAATTACAATTATATCTTTTAAATTTTTTTTTTTAATCTCTGATTTTGACATATATTTATATAAATAAATTAATCATTTTAGTTAAATAATAATCTGGGCCAAGATATAGTTTAATATTAAATTTTTTCATCAAAAATATCATGTATTTAAAAGCTTCATTTCTTTTTTTCCACCAAAAATTGCTAAACTTTTTATATTTTGAAGTAATGCCAGTTTCATCATAATTATAAATAGTTAAACATTTTTTAGTAATAAAAAATTGTTTTTTAATATGAGCATAAATCGATAATCTTGCATCAATTTCAAGATTAGAAAATTTATTTTTTTCTAAAACTTTTAAAAAATTAACAAAAAAATTTCTTTTAAATGCTATGCAGCTAGTTGGATAAAAACTTGGCCAAATAGAAAAAAAATGTCTTTTTTTTTTAATAATTTTTTTTTTTTTATACAAAGCTTCTAATGGTGTGTCTTGTATAAAATTAATTTTTTTATTTCGTTTAAAGATTTTATTAATCTCTGTAAATCTTATTTTTTTTAAATTCATCATCACTATCTAGTAAAAATATAATATTTCCTTTTGATATCTTAAAAAGCTGACATAAACCATGAATTTGATTGAGAGGAGCACTTTTAAATTTTTTTTTTTTATTTTTAATTACAGTTATATTTTTACATTTTTTTAAAATTTTTAATGAATTATCAGTAGAACAATCATCAAAAACTAACACTTCTTTATCTTTGTAATCTTGAATTAAGCAGGAATTAATTGTTTTTTTTAGATAGTTACCTTTATTGTAATTTGTAATTAAAATTGAAACAAAATTTTTTTTCATTAGATAAAATTTTTAAAATAATTATTGATTAATTCATTGTTTATATCTTAATTTATAATCTCAAATCAAACTTTCATCAAAAAAAATAAAATTAATTAAACAACTAAATATTTTTAAAAACAATATTAATCTATTATCATTGATAAATATTCTATTAATATTTTTTTTTTGATTTATAAATTTTATAAATGATACTAAAAAAAAATATATTCATTTTTATATTATTATATTTATCCTTAATAGCTGGATTTTATTATGGGGAAGATTCTCTAGGTGCTGCTAACGCTGATTATGAAGGTCTAAAACATCTTAATAAAAAATTTAAAAATGATTTTCTATTCTACTTTTTAAATTATAATGGAATGGGACATAGGCAATCACCATTTTTTTATATTCTAAGTTCAGTTATATTTGACATTGGAGAATTAGGTAGACGAATATTTTTCTTACACATTTACTTATTAATCCCCATCTATTTTTACAAATGTCTTAAAATAAAATTTAAAGACGTTTCAAAAGATTACCTTAAATTGTTTGCATCAATTATATTATTACTTCCAACATTTAGATCATATTCTATTTGGCCTGACCCACATCTACTTGGAGCTCTATTTTTTATTATCTCAATCTTTTATTATTTAAAAATGACAATTAACGTAAGACCCTTTAAAAATTCTCTTCTAAATACTTTTTTCTTGTCGATTGCGGCTTACAGTAGCCCAAATTTTGGTGTTTTTGTAATATATTTTTATTTAGAATTTTCAAAAAAATTTTTTTTTAGCAAAAAACTTTTAATAATTTCTTTGCTGAATATAGTTTTATCATTACCTTTTTTTCTTTATTTATTTTATCTGGATGTAAACTTTATTTTTAATAACGAAGCTCATGATTTAAATTATAATTATTTTTCTTTAGAAAACTTATCTAATAAATTAATAATAATCATTTCAATAACTTTATTTTATTTATTTCCATTTATATTAACAAGTTTAAATAAAATTAGATTTGATTTTTCAAAATTACCTTTCAGTTTTATATTTGCTAGTTTAACATTTCTTTTTATTATATATTTTTTCGATTTTTCAACATCATATAAATATACTAATTCTGGTGGCGGTTTTTTTTATAATCTTTCAAATTTATTATTTCAAAACAATATTCTTTTATTTATTTTAAGTTTTTTTACATATCTATACCTATTAAAGAATTTTAGTTTAAACACTTCAAATTTAATACTTTTTATATGCCTAATTCTTTCACATCCACAATTAACTATGTGGCAAGCTAATTTTAGTCCTACAATTCTCTTTTTATTACTATTGTTGTTTAAAAATGTTATTTATAAAGATAATTTAAATTTAAAAACTTTAATTATAAGCTATTTGTATTTTTCAATTTATTTAATATCAAATATTTTGATTAGAAAAATTATTATTTGATAACTATTATGAATGATCTTACTTTAATTATCCCAGCTAAAAATGAAAGTGAGTCTTTACCTCAAGTAATTGATAGTCTAAAAAATCTAAAATGTAAGATTAAAGTTTCTTTACAGTCTAATGATAAACCAACAATTGGCTCTATTAGTAATAAAAATATTGAAATATTCTACCAATCAGGGAAAGGATATGGCAACTCACTAAAAGAAGCAATTAATGATTGTAAAACAAAGTATTTTTGTATTTTTAATGCAGATGGATCATTTGACCATAAAGATCTATTTAAAATGTATGAACTTATGCTGGAAAATGACTTTGTTTATACCACAAGATATGAAGCTGGTGGTGGTAGTGAAGACGACACAATAATAACTTATATTGGAAATAAGTTTTTTTCTAAACTTGGTAATATATTATTTTCTCTAAAAATAAGTGATATTTTATATACATATCTTATGGGAAGGACATCCTCTTATAAATCTTTAGAAGTCAAATCTAATGATTTTAGATTTTGTGTCGAATTACCAATTAAAATGCAATTGTCCTTAATGAAATACAAATGTTTACCTTCTTATGAAAAAAAAAGAATAGCTGGAAAAAAAAAAGTCAATGCTTTTATTGATGGTTCTTTAATTTTAGTTGAAATGCTAAAATTATTTTTTTATTTTAAGATTTTTAAATATAAATAGAACAATAAATTAAAACCTTTTTTCAATAACTTTTTTTAGACCATCCTCTAGTTTAATTCTTGGGTACCAGCCAAGATCTCTAATTTTACTTGAATCAAGTCCTTTTCTATAGGTCCCATCTGGAGATTTATAATCAAATTCTATCTTACCTTTATATCTTACAAGTTTTGCAATTAAGTTTGATAGATTTTTAATAGATATTTCCTCATTTGTTCCAACATTTATAACTGGTAACCTATGTTTATATTTTTTCTTTAAAACTTTTTTGCTTACAAATAAACATTTAAAAATTGACTCTGCTAAATCCTCTGTATGTATAAATTCTCTTAATGGTTTACCTGTACCAAGCAATTTAACAATTTTTTTGTTTAATTTTTTTGCTTCCTCAATTTTAGATATAATAGCTGGAATTACATGACCTGTAATTTTGTTAAAATTGTCATTATCTCCATAAACATTGGTTGGCATCAAACATACTATATCTAAATTATAATCTTCAAATAAAGCTTCGCATAACTTAATACCAGCTATTTTAGCTATAGCATAACATTGGTTAGTCTTTTCCAAAACACCAGTCAATAAGCTTTCCTCTTTAATAGGTACTTTAGAAAATTTTGGATAAATACAAGAAGTACCTAAATAAATTGTTCTTTTTATTTTTTTTTTTAAAGCAAGTTTGAGTAATGAATTTTGAATTTCTATATTTTCTAAAAAAAAATCTTTTTGATTTGAGCTATTTGCAATTATGCCTCCTGCTCGTGCAGCAGCCATAACCATATAATCGATATTCTTGTTCTTAAAAAAATTATCTACTTGAATTGAATTTCTTAAATCAATTTTTTTTCTATCTATTGTAATTAAATTTTTAAAACCTTTTTTTTTAAGCAAATTATAAATCGCATTTCCCACAAGACCTTTATGACCAGCAATAAAAATATTATCAGATTTTTTCACTTTTATTTTAGCATTTGAATATCAGAGTCGATCATCTCTTTTACTAAATCTTTTAAATTATGTTTAAGCTTATAATTCAATTTTTTTAAAGCTTTTTTTGGATTACCTTTTAAATAATCTATCTCTAAAGGTCTATAATACTTCTTATCAATTTTAATAATAAGTTCCTTTTTACCATCTTTGATCAAGTATGCTTTTTCTTTAATTCCTTTTCCACTCCATACAATCTTTAATTTCAAGTACTTACAACATAAATTTACAAATTCTCTTATGCTTGTTGTTTTACCAGTAGCAATCACATAATCATCGGGTTTGGATTGTTGTAAAATTTTCCACTGCATTTCTGTATAATCTTTTGCATGACCCCAATCTCTTTTTGCATTTAAATTTCCTAAATACAAAATATCTTTAGATCCTAAGATTTTTTTAGCAAAAAACATTGTAATTTTTCTTGTAACAAAAGTTTCACCTCTCCTAGGACTTTCATGATTAAATAAAATTCCATTACAAGCATAAAAATTATATGCTTCTCGATAAACTTTTGTTATCCAGTATGAATATAGTTTTGAAACACCATAAGGAGATTTAGGAACCATTATTGAATTTTCATTAAATGAATTTGATTGATTAGGTTTTTGTCCAAATAATTCTGAGGTGCTGGCTTGATAAAATTTTGTTTTTTTTAAATTTAAAAACCTCATTGCCTCTAAAACCCTTAAGGTACCCAAACCTGTTACTTCTGAAGTATACTCTGGTATTTCAAATGAATGTCCAACGTGACTTTGGGCACCTAAATTATATATCTCATTAGGCTTAACTTTATTTAATACATTAACTAGGCTACTAGCATCAGCCAAATCTCCATAGTGTAAAAATAAATTGGATGATAAATGTGTATCTTTATATATATGATCTATTCTACTTGTGTTAAATGAAGAGGATTTTCTCTTAATTCCATGAACTATATATCCTTTATCGAGTAAGTATTCAGCTAAATATGATCCATCTTGGCCAGTAATTCCAGTTATAAGAGCCTTTTTATTCATTTTGTAATAAATTTTATTTAATTTGTTAATCGATTTAATTAATACACTATAAATAGATCTTATAAAATTTTTATTTTTAAGATTAATCTATTGTTAGAATAAAAAATGTTAACACTAAAATTTCTCATAATATATATTTTAATTTGTTCGAGTACTATATTTCTGTCAATATATTTGGGCTATTTTGATAAACCTAATATAAGAGGAGTTCATAGAACACCAACTATAAATACTGGTGGATTAATTATTTATTTATTTTTTTTAAGTGTAATCTCTCTAAGTGAGCTGAACTATAATATAGAATTGATTGTTTCAATCGGTTTTTTTGTTTGTTTGACAGGTTTTATAGATGATAGAATAAATTTAAATCCCTCATCCAAAATTGTATTAATTATAATTCCATCTATTTATTTAATTTTAAATGGAATATCTATAAGTGACTTAGGTCATTATGAATACTTGGGAAAATTAGAACTAGGTAAATTTAAAATTCCATTTTTGTTACTAGCTATTGGATTGCTAATTAATGCTACAAACTATATTGATGGTATAGATGGTTTACTTTTGACTTTTTTTTTAAGTTGTCTTTTATTTTATATTTTTTTAATTGACGACATAAAAACCATAAGCTTGTTAAAATTTTTTGTTATAGCAAGTTTTTTAAATCTAATTTTAAATTTACTTCCTTCAAAAAATAAATTTAAAATATTTAGTGGTGACACTGGAAGTTTATTTATTGGTTTTTTTATTAGTTTTATGACTATTGAACTTTACAGTAGCTTCAATATTCACCCAGCAATTTTAATTTGGCCATTGTGGTACCCTGTTTATGATTTTCTTTTTGTTAGTATTTATAGATTAATAAACAAAAAATCTATTTTTAAACCAGACAATACTCACTTACACCATATAGTATATAAAAAATTTAATGGAAATAGACTATTACCTATAATTTCATTTTTACTTATTAATTCCTCAATTATTTTTTTTGGATATAAGATAACTGAATTTTCTAAATTGTTGTCGTTAAGTATTTTTATAATAGGATTTGCTTTATTCTTTATAGTAAGATTGCTTTCAATTAAAAAATTTCAATATTGAGTTTAATTATAATTAATAATTATCTTTTTTAAAGAATTTATAGATAAGATAAATAAATAAAATAATGATTTAATCACTCCATAATTCATATAATTTCTATAAACTTTGTATCCATTAATTAAGCTAAGTAATTTATTTGAGGAAAGTGAGTTTTTATTTTTACGATAGTAAGTAAGTTTAATATTAAGTCCTTTTATAGTTTTAATTTTTTTAACTATTTGTAACCACAAAACATAATCCTCTTTAGTTTTTATTCGTGGAAACAAGAGTTTATTTTTGACGAGTAAACTTGAATTCAAAATTACTGTCGATAAACCAATATCACATGATTTTATTAGATCTTGAAATATAATTTTCTTTCTTGCAAGTCTGGATGAAATAATTTTATTTTTTTCATTAATTACATAATAAGACGTATGGGAAAATAAAATATTATTTTTTTCCATAAAATTTACTTGAATTTTTAATTTATTCTTTGCCCAAATGTCATCAGAGTCTAAAAAAGCTATATATTTTGTTTTACTTTTTTTTATACCAACGTTTCTTGCATATCCAGCACCCAAGCTATTTTTATTAACTATTATTTTAAAAGATATCTCTCTTTTAATTATTGTACTATTAAAGAATTTTTTTATTTTAGATAAATCTGATTTATCTTCATCATCATATATAATCAAAATCTTAAAGTTTTTATAAGATTGTTTGAAGATAGATTTTAAGGCAGCGAACAGATACTCTAGATTATTTTTGTAGGGAATTATAATTGTGACATAAGGTGATTTGTTCATAAAAATCAATTTTGTATTTTATTTTTAAAATTATTTTTATTCAAACAAACTCACCTGATATTGAAAACATATCTAAAATTTTTCTTATCATAATTATAATCATACCCATTAAGATCACTTGCAATTATAATCTAATCTTAAGCTTTTGAATTTTTTTATCAATTGATAACTGATTTCTTAAAATTTTCATTAGTATTGATTAACTCATCAAATGTACCTTCATTTTTTAACTCTCCTTTTTCAAATAAAAAAATTTTATCACATTTTTTTACTGTGCTTAAACGATGCGCAATCATTATAATTGTTTTATGTTTGCTAAGATTATTTACTGCATCCATCACATATTTTTCAGTAAGATTATCTAGTGCGCTAGTTGCTTCATCTAAAATCAATACTTGAGGATTAAAATATAATGCTCTTGCAATTCCAATTCTCTGACGTTGACCACCTGATAATCTAACACCTCTCTCTCCAATAATAGTTTGGTATTGATTAGGTAATTCATTCATGACAAATTCATGTAAGTTTGCAATTTTAGAAACTTTTTTAATTTCTTCTTGTTTAATATCTTTGGGTTCTTGTCCAAAAGCAATATTTGCTGAAATAGTATCATCTGAAAGATAAATATGTTGGGGCACATAACCTATTGATCGTTGCCAAGATTGGCTGTTTTGTTTATTTATAATTTTTCCATCAATTTCTAAAGTTCCTTTTTGAGCTTCTAACAATCCTAAAATAATATCAACAATTGTTGTTTTGCCACTTCCGGTAGCACCTACAAGTCCTATAGTATTTTTTACAGATATATTTAAACTTATGTTTTTTAATGCTGTTCTAGATGCATTAGGATAACTGTAGCAAATGTTTTTTAGAGAAATTTCTTTATTCAAATGTAAAACACCTTTGTCTTGATCTAAGTTTATCGGATTTAGTTTATTAAAGTCAGTATACAACTTTTCAATCGAGGGACCAGTAAAGGTAATTTGAGTAAAGGATGAATAAATTAATTGAGCTGCTGGCATTAATCGATATCCAGCAAATACGTACAAGCTTATTATTGGTAAAGCAGTGTTAAAAGTTCCTGAATGAGACATTTTATATAGAATAATTAATATAATTCCCCCAAATGCTGTTGCTTCAAGAATAAAACGCGGCATTAGACTTACGAGTCCAACGAAGGCTTTATTTGCCGCAAAGATTTTTGATGGTCTAGAAAAATTTTTAATAAAGTTATTCTCCAATCCACCAACTTTAACTTCTTTTGATGCACCAAAAGCGTCTATAACAGATTTATAGCGTAAATGATTTTGTTGCAAGTTTTCTTCTCCAATTAGATTTAGGTATTTTTTTGAAAAATAGAAAATGAGATAATAAATTCCACCAATCAAAAGACCAATCAAAAAAGTTAGTTTCGGATCGGTTAAAAATAATAAAGTTATAATAAAAATTGAAACTACACTTTTAGAAATAAGTTCCATTAATGGTCTAATACCTTGTGAACACACATTGGATGTTTCTGATAAAATTGTCTTTCCAGCTTCAGCGGTATGATTACTTAAAAACCACTCATAAGGCTGATGTAAATATCTCTCTACCAATCGTTTACTAACATTATATTGAACCATTTCTTTAAATCTTATTTGAAAGTATGTTGTAATGGCCTTAAAAATAAGTGAAGTTATCAATACTATAAATACTAGAGCACCTAGAACAAAAAGAAATTGTTGATTGTTTTCTATGCCAAAACCTTTAAAAAATTCAAACAAATTTATTAAAATATAATTGGTTTCAATAAGACTTGGATTAACGAGTACCGACATAAATGGTAATATAGAAGCCACACCAATTACATCAATCAACGCCATCACTAGGATCATCAAGAGTAACAGTGCTGCTTTTTTTCGTTCTTTGGTTGTTAATATAAATATAAGTTTATTAAGAAT
>Ga0181597_10005417_pt1 | contig 12262 bp, 11 predicted proteins | sample 041ome_5_FD_148647 | JGI IMG/M metagenome (GOLD analysis project Ga0181597, IMG submission 148647) | Coastal salt marsh microbial communities from the Groves Creek Marsh, Skidaway Island, Georgia - 041403US metaG (spades assembly) | ecosystem: Environmental > Aquatic > Marine > Intertidal zone... | reverse complement strand
GCGCAGGTGTCCGCTGCCTACGGCATGCTCATGAATCACGGTGACCAGACAGTTACCTTGTCGGCAGTGAGCAGTGAAATCAGTAGCACCGCGGAAATGCACGAAGTCATCGCCGACGGCGACCAGCGCCGCATGGCGGAGCTCGAATCGATCGACATCGCGCCCCACCAGACGCTGATATTCGAACCCGGCGGTCGCCACATCATGTTGCTCGATATCGCGGCTCCTCCCATTGAGGGTGAAACCGTTGAAATCTGCGCGGTCAGCGCCGCAGGCACCCGCGCCTGTACTGCCGCATCGGTGAGACGACAACCCCCTGCTGAACAAGATATGCACTCCAATCACCACTGATGGACGACAGCAGCGCCAAATCAGACGCCGCCGCGTCAGCGCAACAGCCCGGCTTTTTCCGCCGCTGGATGGGAAAGCTGATGCCTGACTCCGGTAGTTCCGACCCCCGCAAGCTCGGCAAGTGGGGCGGCATTATTGCGGGCGCCTATCTGCTCATTGCGGCGACGGTAGGCGTTTACTGGAGCAATACCCCCGATCATTTTGATGTGCGCGAGAACGCCGCGCGCTATGCCGCGGCCACAGAGCAAGATGTAGTGACCGGCACAACCACTGTTGCAACACTGCAGGAAACGATCCGCATCCTGCTGGAGAAACCGGGCGGTTATTTGCACAACGATCTCTTCCCGCCGGGTGTCTGGCTCGACAACATGCCGAATTGGGAATACGGCGTGCTGGTGCAGAGCCGCGATTTGGCCCGTGCACTGCGAGAAGTACTGAGTCGCTCTCAGTCCCAGTCAAAAGAAGATGTTGATCTCACCCTCGCCGAGCCGCGCATCAATTTTCAATCAAAAAGCTGGATTCTGCCGGCCTCCGAGAGCGAGTATCGGGACGCCTTGCGTTTTCTCGAAGCCTATCGCGCGCGGCTGGCGGTCACCGGCCAGCACAGTGCCCAGTTTTATGCACGCGCTGACAACCTGAGCCACTGGCTGGGCATGATCGAGAAGCGCCTCGGTAGTCTCTCCCAGCGGCTGTCTGCCAGCGTCGGGCAGCGCCGGCTGAATACCGACCTCGCGGGTGATACGGCCGCAGCACAGTCGACCAATGCGCCCGAAGAAATACTGGTGCGCACGCCGTGGCGCGAAATCGACGATATTTTTTATGAAAGCCGCGGCGCGGCCTGGGCACTGACGCAGTTTTTAAAAGCCGCCGAGGTCGACTTTGCAGACGTGTTAGCCAAGAAGAATGCCACCGTCAGCCTGCGACAAATCATCAGAGAACTGGAAGCCGCTCAGGGCACCGTCTGGAGTCCGGTGATTTTGAATGGCTCAGGTTTCGGCTTGTGGGCCAACCATTCGCTGGTGATGGCGAGCTACATCTCGCGCGCAAATGCTGCACTGATCGACCTCAGGGAGCTGTTGGCGCAGGGCTGATCGAGCCGTTTTGGGAAGCTGGGGCTTAAGATCTCGGCGGATACCGGCCACCAGTGATGTCAGTCAGTTAACAGGAGGCGGGGAAGCCGGGCAAAAACTGGCGCTCCTCAGTGCTTCAATCCGCCGAGCAGCACCCACTCTTCCTGCTGATCCGCAACCGACAGCGTCACCTCAGGTGCGTAGGCCCCAATAATTGCTTCAGCTTGATCCGCCAAAAGCCCTGCCAGTAGGAGACGTCCCCCGGGGACCATTAAGGATGTCAGCACTGGCGCCAGTGCCACCAAGGGCCCTGCCAGAATATTAGCCACTACCCAGTCGGCCGAAGCTTGCCAGTCTGCCACCAGGTGATCCTGAGGGAGTACAACAGGAAAAGCAGCATCCGGCACCTCGTTGCGGCGGGCGTTATCACGACTCGCTGTAATCGCCTGGGGATCGTTATCCACACCCAGCACCGCCGTCGCGCCTAGGCGCGCCGCCGCAATCCCGAGAATGCCCGAACCACAGCCGTAATCCACCACGCGTTTGCCGGGCGGAAGATCCGCATCCAGTGCGCGCAGACACATGGCTGTGGTCGGGTGCGTACCCGTGCCAAAGGCAAGACCCGGGTCGAGCAATATGTTGATCGCGTCAGGGTTGGGAGGGGGCGTCCAGCTGGGACAAATCCACAGGCGCTCACCTATCTGCAGGGGGTGAAACTGATCTTCCCAGACCCGGGTCCACTCGCGATCAGCTACCGGCACAGCGGCTGCAGGTGTCTGCGTGCAAAGCTCAGGCGGCACCTCGCCGAGGAGCGGGGCCAGATCCTCATGACCGGCAAACAACGCTGTCAGGCGAACGGCATCCCACAAGGGCGTCTCACCGGGACCCGGCTCGAGAAGCGGTTGATCCGCCTCATCCTCCAACGTGACAGACAGGGCGCCACGGGCGAACAACCAATCCTCGAGAGACTTGACCTGATCCTTATGCGCGGTGAAATGGAGTTCCTGCCAGTCGGCGGCAGCGCTCAATGCTCGTGTTCCAGCTTACTCTCGAGGTAATGAATACTGACGCCACCGGCCATAAAAGAGCTGTCGGTCACGAGCTCACGGTGCAAGGCAGCGTTGGTTCGGATCCCATCCACCACCAACTCGTCGAGCGCCTGACGCATTTTAATCAGCGCGGCCTCTCGTGTGTCGGCAAAGGTGATCAGCTTGCCAATCAGACTATCGTAGTGCGGCGGCACGGTGTAGCCACTGTAAACGTGGGAGTCGACCCGCACGCCGTGGCCACCCGGCGCATGGAAGGTTTTGATCGTGCCCGGTGAGGGCATGAAGGTACGAGGATCCTCTGCATTGATACGACACTCGATCGAGTGGCCCTTCAACGACACGTCTTCTTGCTTGATCGAAAGGGGCGCTCCGCCGGCGACCAACAGTTGCTCGCGAACAATGTCTACACCGCTGATCATCTCGGTCACGGGATGCTCAACCTGCACCCGGGTATTCATCTCGATGAAGTAAAACGCGTTGTCTTCGAACAAGAACTCAAACGTGCCCGCGCCGCGATACCCCATGTCCAGGCAGGCGCGCACACAGGCGTCGCCAATCTCGTTGCGCAGCGCATCATCGATACCGGGGGCTGGCGCCTCCTCGATGACTTTTTGATGGCGGCGCTGCAGCGAGCAGTCGCGATCACCGAGATGAATCGCATTGCCCTGCCCGTCCGCCAGCACCTGAATTTCGACGTGGCGCGGCCGCTGCAGGAATTTCTCCATGTAAACAACCGGCGAGCCAAAGGCCGCTTGGGCCTCGGACTGTGTCACCTGTATCGAGGAAAGCAGCACTTCTTCATTGTGCACCACCCGCATACCACGACCACCGCCGCCGGCTGCGGCCTTCACAATCACCGGGAAACCGATTTCTCTCGCGATCCGAATGACCTCGTCCGGATCGTCCGGCAGTGCGCCCTCAGAACCGGGCACCGTGGGAACACCGGTGAGCTTCATTTGCTGCTTGGCGGACACCTTGTCACCCATCAACCGGATGGTATCTGCGGTGGGGCCAATGAAAGTAAAGCCGCTCTTCTCTACCTGCTCGGCAAAGTCAGCGTTCTCTGACAGAAAGCCATAACCCGGGTGAATGCCGTCTGCGTTGGTCAGCTCGGCCACACTGATAATGGAGGGCACGTTGAGGTAGCTCTGGGCCGATGGCGGCGGGCCAATACACACGGCCTCGTCAGCGAGGCGAACGTGCTTAAGGTCCCGGTCGGCTGTGGAGTGCACAGCCACGGTCTTGATGCCCAACTCTTTACAGGCGCGCAACACTCGAAGCGCAATTTCGCCGCGGTTGGCGATCAGTACTTTTTCAAGCATGGGGAATGTCCTTTTTGGGTCGCTCACCCACGCTTCAGGAAATGGAGATCAGCGGCTGATCAAACTCGACGGCTTCACCGTTCTCAACGTGTATCGCAGTGACCGTGCCAGCGCGATCGGCTTCAATCTGATTCATCATCTTCATGGCCTCGACAATGCAGAGCACGTCGCCGACGCGCACGGTCTGGCCGACCTCAACAAACGAGGGAGCTTCAGGGCTGGGCGAGCGGTAAAAGGTACCCACCATGGGCGACAACACCGCGTTGTCAGCCACCGGCGCGGCGGCGGGTGCAGCAGACTCAGCAGCGGGTGCCTCAGCCGGCGCCGCCGCGGGCGCGGCAGCAGGGGCGGCAGGCGCCGGCGCCGCATACGCGACCGGTGCTGCAGGCGGGTTACCATGACGGCTAATGCGAACCGATTCCTCGCCCTCTTTGATCTCGATTTCGCCGATATTCGACTCTTCCAACAGTTCGATCAGTTTTTTGACTTTGCGAATATCCATGTGGGTTCCTTCAATGGGTCGTGGAATGCGTGTCGAGGGACTGGAGCACTGCCGCCAATGCGCAGTCATAGCCGAAGCTACCCAACCCCGAGATCACCGCCTCAGCGATGTCCGAGATATAACTGTGATGCCGAAAAGGTTCGCGGGCGTATACGTTAGAAATGTGCACCTCGATGCATGGAATATCGACACCCGCCAAGGCGTCGCGCAACGCGACGCTGGTATGAGTAAAAGCCGCTGGATTGATAATGATGAACTGCGTGCCATCGGCACGCGCTTGATGAATCGCCTCGATCATTTCCTGCTCGCTATTACTCTGGAGACAGGTCAGGCTCGCGCCCGCGCGCTCGGCTTCGGATTGCAAACGATGGTTAATTTCGTCCAAAGTCTCCGAACCGTAGATCTCGGGCTCGCGGGTACCCAACAGATTGAGGTTGGGCCCATTTAATACGAGGATTGCCGCCATGGGCTGATCCGCCAATATGAGTAACAGGGGCGCGAGTGTGTCGCAGAAACTAACTGGAGTCCACTTTTTTGGTCATTTGCACTCTTTTTCTCGACGATAGCCGCAAAATAGCCGCATAGTTCGGGTAACAGCCAGCAGCTAGAAGCGCCCCTGAATGCGCTATTGGCTGTTGAAGGCGCCGTGTGCTCCGCGCCAACAGAATGAGACGTCGCCTACCGGCCATAAGCGCTCGAACCGCGACTCAACCAAGACCCAGTAAAGGCTGGGATCAGGTAAGCCAATACAATTTTAGATTGCCGCAGGCGCTTGAAAACACTCACCGCTGGATTATGAGACCTGAGTCAGTTGGTTAAAAAATGTCCAGTAGATCTTTCGGTTCCCCATTGGCTCCTTTACACTCACGGCTCAAAGTTGAGTCCTTTTCGCAATGCATATCGGCGGCCTGAAGCCCTGCAATAACGTGTTCCTTGCGCCTATGGCCGGGGTCACGGATCTCCCCATGCGTGAACTCGCCGTCGAGTTGGGTGCGGGCATGGCTGTGGGCGAGATGCAAAGTGCTGACCTCAGCTTGGCCCAGTCGCGCAAAACAACACAACGACAACGACACAGTGCCCGGGCAGGGCTCCGCTCGGTGCAGATTGTGGGCTATGACCCCCAGCAGCTGGCGGAGGCCGCGCGCTTCAACGCGGATCTGGGTGCCGACATCATCGACATCAACATGGGCTGCCCGGCAAAAAAAGTCTGCCGCCGCGCCGCAGGGTCCGCGCTGCTGGCCGACGAAGCGCTAGTAGGCCGCATTCTCGAAACGGTCGTCAACGCGGTCAATGTGCCCGTCACGGTCAAAATCCGCACTGGCACCGACCCCGAGCATCGCAATGGCGTCACCATTGCACGGATTGCCGAAAGCGCGGGCATTCAAATGCTGACCGTTCATGGCCGCACCCGCGCAGACCGCTTTAAGGGGCAAGCCGAGTATCAAACCATCGGCGAAATTGTGCGTGCAGTGACGATCCCGGTCATCGCCAATGGCGACATCGGCTCTGCAGAAAAGGCACGGGCGGTCTTAGCGCTCACGGGCGCCGCTGGCGTCATGATTGGTCGCGCGGCGCAAGGTCAACTCTGGCTCCCCGGCGCGATTGCATCCGCCTTGTGCGCGGAAGACGAGGGCGCGCGAACCCCTGCGCTAAGTGAGCAACTCGGACTGCAAGGCGATCACCTTCTGCGGCTCCACGAATTTCACGGTCACCATCTGGGGCCGCGCATTGCGCGCAAGCATCAGGCGTGGCTGCTCGAGTCGTTGACCGCGCAGCAGGCCATCTCCGCGAATGACGCCCGCGCCTGGCGACAGGCTTTCAATCGCATCGAGTCAGCTGAGGAGCAGATCGTCTGCTTACGTGAGATGACCGATGCGCTGATGTCAGCAGTATCCGCCACTGCGCCAACATCTCAAATGTGTCCCCCGATGTGCCCTCAGATGCTCGTGGCCGCGTGAAGCCACCCAAGCACAGCGCCGTCACCAAGCGTCGCAAGAAAACACCGTCAGGCCCGCCACCTCTGCGTGACAGCGCGAGTGAAGCGATTCGCCACTTCCTTGAGACGCTCGACGGAGAAGCCTGCAGTGAGCTTTATGACATGGTGATACACCAAGTAGAGGAGCCGCTTTTCGAAGCTGTGCTGGACTACACCCAGCACAACCAAAGCCACGCTGCAGCCATGCTGGGACTGAACCGGGGCACCCTGCGGAAAAAACTCCGTCAACATGGCTTGCTGGCTGAATCAGAGCCCTCTGAGCCTAAGCGATCTGCCCGCAGGCGCAAAGCACCCTCCAGCGGAACCGCTGCCGCCAAACCAACCAAGGGCAAAACCGCGAGCAAAACCACGAGCAAAACCACGAGCAAAGGGAAACGATAGACCATGAGCGAAGCCGGACTGGCCCCCCTGAGGCGCGCCCTCATTAGTGTCTCAGATAAAAGCGGCATCGTTGATTTCGCCCGCGCACTGGCGGCACGCAACGTCGAGATTCTCTCTACCGGCGGCACGTGTCGACTGCTCCGCGAAGAAGGATTGAGCGTGGTAGAAGTCTCAGATCACACCGGGTTTCCCGAGATGATGGATGGTCGCCTGAAAACGCTGCACCCAAAGATTCACGGGGGCATTCTCGGCCGGCGCGGCAGAGACGATGAAGTGATGTCCGCCCACGAGATCCCCCCCATTGATCTTGTGGTGGTGAACCTCTACCCCTTTGAGGCCACCGTCGCACGGCCAGACTGCACGCTGGAAGACGCGGTGGAAAATATTGATATCGGTGGCCCGACAATGGTCCGTGCGGCAGCAAAGAACCACCGCGACGTCGCCATTGTGGTGTCGTCCGGCGACTACGGTCGGATCCTTGCTGAACTCGAGTCCCATGACGGCCACACCACGCTGAGGACGCGATTTGAGCTTGCGATTCGTGCCTACGAGCATACCGCCGTTTATGACGGCATGATCGCCAATCACTTTGGCTGCCTAGTCGAGGGTGGCTCTGAGGACTACCCGCGCACCTTCAACCTGCAGTTCGAAAAGGTGCAGGAGATGCGCTACGGGGAAAACCCACACCAGAGCGCCGCTTTTTATCGGGAGGCGCGGCAGACCGAGGTCGGCATCAGTAGTGCCGAGCAATTGCAGGGCAAGGCCCTGTCCTACAACAACGTGGCCGATACCGACGCCGCGCTCGAGTGCGTGAAGAGCTTCGACGCGCCGGCCTGCGTGATCGTCAAACACGCCAATCCCTGTGGCGTGGCGATCGCGCCGGATTTGATGGGCGCCTACGACCTCGCCTTCCACACGGATACTGAGTCAGCGTTCGGCGGCATCATTGCGTTTAACCGAGAGCTGGACGGCTCTACGGCGGCGGCGATTGTCGAGCGGCAGTTTGTCGAAGTGATTATTGCGCCAGAAATATCTGACGACGCCATCGCTGCCGTTGCAGCGAAGGAAAACGTGCGGCTACTGCGCACCGGCGCCTGGGCCGCCCCCGCCTCCGCCAGAGACTTCAAACGAGTCAACGGTGGGCTGCTGATTCAGGACCGCGACAACGGCATGGTGTCGCGTGACGAGCTCACAGTCGCGACCGAACGCGCACCCACTGACGCCGAGTGGGACGACTTATTGTTCGCCTGGAAAGTGGCCAAGTTCGTCAAGAGCAATGCCATCATTTATGCTGCCAACCAGCGCACGATCGGAGTAGGCGCCGGCCAAATGTCACGGGTGAATTCTGCGCGCATCGCCGCGATCAAGGCAGAGCACGCGGGGCTTGAGGTAAAAGGTGCGGTAATGGCCTCGGACGCCTTCTTCCCTTTCCGGGATGGCATCGACAATGCGGCCGAGCGCGGGATCGCCGCGGTGATTCAGCCTGGTGGCTCCATGCGGGATGAAGAGGTGATCGCGGCGGCAAATGAGGCGGGCATGGCCATGGTGTTCACCGGCATGCGCCATTTCCGGCACTGATCAGTGAACCAAAGCGAGACCGCCTTATGAATATTCTGGTTGTGGGTAGCGGTGGGCGCGAACACGCGCTGGCCTGGAAGCTGGCCGAACCGGATACGGTCGCTCGGGTCTATGTAGCGCCGGGTAACGCCGGCACGGCACTCGAGCCGAAACTCGAAAACGTGCCACTCGATCCCACGGACATTGAAGGCCTCGCGCATTTTGCCCGGGAGCAGGACTGCGCGTTGACCGTCATTGGTCCGGAGGCGCCATTAGTTGCCGGGATTGTGGACCGATTCGCCGAGCTCAATCTGCCCTGCTTTGGTCCCACCGCTGGTGCCGCACAATTGGAAGGCAGTAAATCCTTTACCAAGGACTTTCTCGCGCGGCACAACATCCCCACCGCGTCCTATGCAGTGTTTACCGACATCGAGCCTGCTATGGCCTATGTCCGAGAGCAAGGCGCGCCCATTGTCATCAAGGCCGACGGCCTCGCTGCCGGGAAGGGGGTGATAGTGGCGATGACCCTGGATGAAGCGGAGGCGGCCATCCACGACATGCTCGCCGATAACAAGTTCGGTGACGCCGGGGCGCGGGTTGTCGTGGAAGGCTTTCTTGAAGGCGAAGAGGCAAGCTTTATCGTGATGGTTGATGGCGAGCACGTGCTGCCCATGGCCACCTCCCAGGATCACAAACGTATTGGCGAGGGAGATACGGGTCCCAATACCGGCGGCATGGGTGCCTACTCCCCTGCGCCGGTTGTGACCGACGCCGTCTTCGCCAAAGTGATGGACAGGGTGATTCTACCCACCGTGGAGGGCATGGCGGAAGAAGGACACCCCTATACCGGCTTTCTCTACGCCGGGCTCATGATTGACGCAGAGGGGAATCCCTCGGTCATCGAATACAACTGCCGTTTTGGCGACCCAGAAACCCAGCCTATCATGCACCGCTTGAGAGACGACCTCGGTGCGCTGTGCCTCGCTGCGCTCGACGGCCGGCTGGATGAGATGTCCGCAGACTGGGATCCGCGACCCGCTGTCGGGGTAGTGTTGGCCGCGGGGGGTTACCCGGGCTCCTATGAAAAGGGCCATGAGATTAAGGGCCTGAAGACGGAGTGGCCGGCCACAACCAAGGTGTTCCACGCCGGCACGCAGCAAGCCGGTGATAGCTTGGTGACGCAAGGCGGCCGCGTGCTCTGCGTCAGTGCGCTCGGTGATTCCATCGCCGATGCCATTGCGGCGGCCTATGCCGGTGTCGATCAGATCAGCTGGGAAGGCATGGTCTGCCGCCGGGATATTGGTTGGCGGGCCATAGATCGTTAAGCTTGGCTCATGACTGAACTCACTCACACTTCATCGCGACGACCCCTTAGCGGCATCGACCGCCTTTTGAGTCGCGTCGACAAGCGGCTTCGTCAGTTGGCGGGCGAATCCGTATCGCTCCCCGAAGCAGCATCTCGACCCTCCCCGGCGGTCGGCCACGATGAGCCTACGCTGAGCCCACGCGAGCGCGAGCATTCCGCGGGCTTGATGCGGGTGAACCACACCGGAGAGGTCTGCGCACAGGCCCTCTATCAGGGACAGGCACTGGCTGCCCGCTCAAATGAGACGCGAGAGAAGCTCCTTGGTGCCGCGCAGGAGGAAGCAGACCATCTGGCTTGGTGCGAGGCGCGATTAACCGAGCTCGATGCTGAACCCAGTCGTTTGAACCCCCTGTTTTACGCTTGCTCTTTTGCGCTGGGTGCCGCCACTGCCATGGCGGGTGACAAGGTCAGCCTGGGGTTTGTCCACGCCACCGAGGAGCGCGTCGCCAGCCATCTTCGGTCGCACCTGAAGGCTTTACCCGGTGAGGACAGGAAGTCTCAGTTGATTCTGCAGCAGATGCTGAACGACGAGGAGCGCCACGGCGCGGAAGCACTGGACCATGGCGGCGAGGAGTTCCCGCGCCCTGTGAAGGACGTGATGACGCTGGCGAGCCAGCTGATGACACGCACCACCTACTGGATTTAGGGAAAATAGAACCGCTCTTTGTTGAGTTCGAGCTCAGCAGGCGCCCTAGGATGTGAGACTTCCAGTTAAATCACTCGAGCTAAGCAAACCGAGCCTCACCAGCGTAAGTAACGCTTTACTTGCAACGCTTTAACACCTTTATGAGTCAGCGAGATGGCTACTCAGCAGGCTCGGCTGTGTCAGTCGCCGGCAAACATCGCCGCCAGCGCAGCTCCGGGATCCTCTGCCCGCATAAAGGTCTCGCCGATGAGAAAGGTGTGCACCCCGCCCCCCCGCATCTCTGCGACCTGTGCTGCGGAACTGAAGCCACTCTCGGTCACCACCTGCACCTCGGCAGGTATCCGCTCGAGTAACCGGTAAGTTGTGTCGAGACTGGTCTCAAAAGTGTGGAGATCCCGGTTATTGATGCCAATAAGATCGCCGCCCAAAGTCAGCGCTTCTTCGAGTTCAGCCTCATCGTGGACCTCGACCAGCACATCCAAACCGGCCTCGCGGGCGCAGTCATGCAAATCTGTGAGATGCGGCAATTCCAGACACGCAGCAATGAGCAAAATGGCGTCAGCGCCCAGTGCCCTCGCCTCCCAGATCTGATAAGGGTCGAGGGTGAAATCTTTGCGCAACACCGGCAGCGAGCAGGCGCCGCGAGCGGCTTGCAAATAGTCGTCCGCCCCTTGAAAAAAATCGATGTCAGTCAGCACCGATAAACAGGTCGCACCACCCGCCTCATAGCTGGCGGCAATCTCGGCGGGATGAAACGCCTCGCGAATCACCCCTTTACTGGGACTCGCCTTTTTCACCTCGGCAATCACGGCCGCCTGACCCTGAACCACCCGATTGGAGAGCGCTCGGCGAAAGCCCCGCGCAGGGTCCGCGCGAGCCGCCAGCTGTTTGAGCTCCGCGAGCGACCGCTGTTGCTTACGCTCGGCGACCTCCTCGGTCTTGCGGTCGAAAATCTGTTTCAGCACCGTGGGTGCGGCAAGCTTGGTGGTCATGAGGCAGGCGCTCCCCCTTGCTGCTCTGACAAAGCCTGCGTGAAAGCGACGAACGCCTCCAGTTTCTGCATGGCAGCGCCCGATGCCATCGCTTGTTCGGCAGCAGCAATACCTGAAGCCAGTGAGTCAGCCACCCCTGATACATAAATCCCGGCGCCTGCATTCAGCGCAATGATGGAGCGGGCCTTGATGCTGGCGGCACCGTCGTCCCCACCCAGCGCGGCCCGAATCAGACGCGCGGATTCCTCTGCGCTCTCTACCTGCAACCCGTTCAAGCTTTCGTGGGCATGACCCAAAGGGACGGGGTCAATCTCAATCGGGGAGATTTCACCGGCCTTCAACTCAAAACCCCGAGTGGGTACCGCAATAGAGATTTCATCGAGCCCGTCGTCGCTGTGAAGGACCAACGCGTGCTCACTGCCTAACCGGGCCAGCGCCTCAGCCAAGGGTTCGCAGAGCGCCGCGTCGTAAACGCCAAGCACCTGCCTTTTCACCCCTGCGGGGTTCGTCAGCGGGCCCAGTACGTTAAAGAGGGTGCGCAGCCCGAGCTCACGCCGCGGACCGACGGCGTGCTTCATGGCCCCGTGATGCGCTGGCGCAAACATGAAGCCCATGCCCACTTTCTGAACACAGGCGGCGATCTGCTCGGGGCTTACGTCAAGATTAACTCCGAACGTCTCGAGTACATCGGATGAACCACTGCTGCTCGAGACCGATCGATTACCGTGCTTGGCGACCTGTGCGCCTGCGGCGGCGGCTACAAAAGTGGCCGCAGTCGATACATTGAACAGGTTGGCACCATCGCCACCTGTTCCCACCAGGTCAATCACATGATCACCGGTTACCGAGACAGGAGTCACCAACTCGCGCATCACCTCTGCGGCGCCGGCAATTTCTTCAATGGCCTCGCCTTTCATACGGAGAGCCACCAGCAACGCACCAATCTGTGCCTGAGACGCCTCGCCTGTCATGACCGTCGTCATCACAGCGCGCATTGCATCGCGGGAGATATCTCTTCCCTCCACCCATT
>Ga0181597_10005411_pt1 | contig 12271 bp, 11 predicted proteins | sample 041ome_5_FD_148647 | JGI IMG/M metagenome (GOLD analysis project Ga0181597, IMG submission 148647) | Coastal salt marsh microbial communities from the Groves Creek Marsh, Skidaway Island, Georgia - 041403US metaG (spades assembly) | ecosystem: Environmental > Aquatic > Marine > Intertidal zone... | reverse complement strand
TATTTGGCAACACTATGCGGAGCGCTACCGGGTGTGGCGATTTTGATCAGGAGACGCCGGGAACTGGAAGATCCCCGACCGCTGCTGGCACTGACTGTCGTGCTGACAGTATCGGGTTTGGTGATGGCACTTTGGGCGACCTCTTTGATGACGCTGGGCTTGGGGCTGGTGTTGTTCTTTGCCGGCTTCACCGCGCTAGAGACGATCCTGCCGGCGCTGGTTTCCATTTTTGCGCCCACCTCACTGCGCGGGACGGCGATGGGTGTTTTCTCGAGTGCCCAGTTCCTTGGGGTGTTCTCGGGGGGATTGGTAGGCGGTAACGCATTGCATTGGGGCGGCGCGCTTGGATTGATGTCGGTGCTCGGGTTGCTGACCTTTTTCTGGTTGACGGCGCTCTGGCGTTATGGGCGTACCCCTGCCGTCGCCTGAAGCGTCATATGCCCCAGAATGATGTACCCGAGAACCCGCAGCGTTGTTATAGTCCTGTGACAGAGAACAGGCACCTGCACCGGCAAAGAAAGCCTCACCGGGTGTAGCGCAAGCGCAACAACGGAGAACCTCATGGCCTCACGCGGCATTAACAAAGTCATTTTGGTTGGCAATTTGGGCAACGATCCCGAGCATCGGGTACTGCCTTCGGGTGGCGGTGTGACCAATATCAGTTTGGCGACATCTGAAAGCTGGCGGGACAAGAATACCGGCGAGCAGCAAGAGCGCACCGAGTGGCACCGGGTGGTATTTTTTAATCGCTTGTCAGAAATTGCCGCGGAGTATTTGCGTAAGGGCTCGAAGGTCTATGTCGAGGGCTCGCTGCGGACGCGCAAGTGGCAGGACCAGTCCGGTCAGGATCGCTACACGACCGAAATTGTCGCGCAGGAGATGCAAATGCTCGACAGCCGCAACATGGCGTCTGACGGGGGTGGGTATCAGAGTGCACCTGCGGCCAGTGCGCCCGCGGCGGCTGCGGCGGACCCCGCACCAATCGATTTCCCGGAAGACGATATTCCTTTCTAACCACGATTCACCTTGTTCAGGGTTGGGGACGGACTGACATCCCATGCGCGTATTGGTTTTGGGCCTCGACTCTCCCTTGGGCTATTCGCTACGCTCCTTTGCCGCACCGCTAATGCGTCACGAAATCGTGGGCGTCGATATGGATGCCACGCGGTGGCGTCGCGAGCGACAGGTGAAAAAGCTGATTCGCCGTCAGCCAATCGACCTCATCCTCGATGCCAGACTGGTCACCCAGATTGACGGTGTAGACCCGGTCGGGCACCCGGACGTGGAGCGAACGCGGTGGCTGGCGGAGCTCTCAGCGCGGGATCGGGTCAGCTACCTGTATTTGTCGAGTGCTCGGGTATTCTCAGGGGCGCTCACCCGTGCCTACCGCGAGACAGACCAGCCTGACGCCAACGACGCCGTCGGTAAAACACTGGTCGAAGTCGAGACGTTGCTAACAGAATCACTTGAAGACGTTTTTATCTTGAGACTAGGGCTCATGTTTGGTGGCCGGCGGCCCAATCCTCTCGCGCGAGCGCTGGATGCGTTGGCGCGCGGTGATCGCGTGAAAGTGAGTGAACAGGTGAGAGCTAGTCCGGTGCACGTTGCAGAAGTCGCCCGTGTCATCCATGGCATTATTGATCAGATGGGGGCCGGTGCGCCCCGCTCGGGTCTGTATCACTACAGTGGAGTGGGGGAGGTGAACGCCTACTCGTTCATGGAAACGGTGCTAGCCAATGCATCGCAATATGAACCGTTCAAAGACGCACGCGAACTGATGGATCTGACAGAGAGCCGGGAGGGTCGGCCAACCAGCCTGAGTCTCGACTGCGCCGAGATCCGTCATCAGTTCGGGATACAGCAGCTCAGCTGGCGGGAGTTTGTTCCGCGCGCGGTTCGCCGCTACATTGACCTTTATGTGGATGCTTAAGAGGAGTCTGGGGTGAGCACAGCACTGAACGTGGCTGTTTTAACAGTCAGTGATACCCGGACGCCCGATACGGATACCTCCGGGGCGTTTCTTGAAGAAGCGCTGTTGGCTGCGGGCCATCAAATCGCAGATCGCCAGATCGTAGTCGATGATATCTACCAGTTGCGCGCGATCGTGTCTCGCTGGATTGCTGACCCAGGAGTCGAAGTGGTGTTAACGACGGGCGGCACGGGTTTTTCGGGTCGCGACTCCACGCCCGAGGCGCTGTTACCCCTATTCGATAAGACCATCGATGGTTTTGGTGAGGTATTTCGGGCGATCAGTCTGAGCGAAATTGGCTCGTCGACTGTTCAGTCGAGAGCGCTAGCGGGGATGGCCAACGGCACCGTTATTTTTTGTATGCCGGGTTCCACGGGAGCCTGCCGAACGGCTTGGGAGGGCGTATTGAGAGACCAGCTCGACAGTGAGCACCGCCCCTGTAACTTTGTTGGGGTATTGCGGGGTCACTGAACGGTGGCGTTGACACCCTTATCAGAGGCGCTTGACCAGATTCTGGCCACTGCGGATGCCGTGCCGGAGATCGAGTGGGTGTCGCTCGAAAACGCGCTCTGGCGGTATGCCGCGGAACCGGTCACTTCCGGCCTTGCCGTGCCCCCTGCCGATAATAGCGCCATGGATGGTTATGCCGTTCAGACAGCAACAGTTCCGGGCGAATTGGTGATTAGCCAGCGGATTCCCGCGGGGCACGCACCTGTCGCGCTCGAGCCGGGCACAGCCGCCCGCATTTTCACCGGTGCCGAAATTCCTCCCGGCGCCGACGCTGTGATCCTGCAGGAGGACACCGAGAGCGCTGGCGGGCACGTGCGATTCCCTGCTGCCCAACCGGGGCAGCATATCCGCCGCCAAGGCAGTGACATCCGGCCGGGTGATGAATTGATTTCTCGGGGGCATTGCATCAAGCCTCAGGACATGGGGTTGCTGGCCTCGGTCGGCATTGACGTCGTTGGTGTCTTTCGGCCTCTTAAAGTTGCCGTGCTGACCACGGGAGACGAGCTGCGCGAGCCTGGCAGCGGGGAACTGGCGCCGGGCCAAATTTTTAACAGCAATCGCTTTAGTCTGGGGGCCCAGATCCAGGCGCTTGGCATGATCGTCGCGGATTTGGACAATATTCCCGATGATCCTGACCGGATCGGCGAGGCGTTGGAGCGCGCCGCCTCCGTTGCTGACTGCATTGTCACGGCAGGTGGCGTTTCGGTGGGGGAGGAAGACCATGTTCGGGGTCAGATTGAGAAGCGAGGCAAGTTGTCGCTTTGGAAGCTGGCTATTAAGCCTGGGAAACCGCTGGCATTTGGCGAGGTGGCGGGCACTCCTATCTTCGGACTGCCGGGCAATCCGGTATCGGCGTGGATGACCTTCGCGATGGCGGCCAAACCCTGGCTGATCCGGCGGCAGGGTGGGTGTGTCCCGGCGTTACCCCGTTTTCCGGTGCAGGCTGATTTCGAGCTGCCTCGCCCGGGCACCCGTGAAGAATTTTTGCGTGTTCGTCTGGCGGGGGCTGGGACCTCAATGCGCGCGACGTTGACTGGTAGCCAGAGCTCAGGGGTACTGAGTAGTCTCAGTCAGGCGGAGGGCATCGCGGTCATTGCACCGGGGGTCACGGTCGCTGTGGGGGATTGGTTGCCGGTGATTCCCGTATCGGCGCTGTTGGGCCCGGACTCCGCCTGATACCGGGTTTTAGTCGCTAAAGCGGCGGAAGATCAGCGTGGCATTGGTGCCGCCAAAGCCAAAGCTGTTTGACATCACCTGATTGAGTCCCGCCTGATCAATCCGTTCTCTGGCGATCGGCATGCCTTGGGCGCCCTCATCGAGACTCTCGATATTGGCAGAGGCGGCCACGAAGTCGTCCTGCATCATGAGCAGGGAGTAGATGGCCTCTTGCACGCCGGCAGCGCCTAACGAGTGCCCCGAGAGTGATTTGGTTGACCCAATGACGGGGGCATTCTCGCCAAATACCGTGCGCATCGCGTTGAGTTCCTGAATATCCCCTGCAGGCGTGCTGGTACCGTGGGCGTTGACGTAGTCGATCTTGCCTTCCAGCCCCGCCATCGCCTGTTGCATGCAACGCACGGCCCCCTCTCCTGAGGGCGCCACCATGTCGTAGCCGTCCGATGTCGCGCCGTATCCAACAAGCTCTGCAAGGATGGTGGCACCCCGCGCTTTGGCATGGCTTAACGACTCAACCACGAGCATGCCGCCGCCGCCGGCAATCACGAAGCCATCCCGATCGGCATCGTAGGCGCGTGAGGCACGTTCAGGCGTCTCGTTATATTGGCTTGAGAGTGCGCCCATGGCGTCAAACAGCACGCTCATGGTCCAGTGCAATTCCTCGCCCCCTCCTGCGAACACCACGTCCTGCTTGCCCAGCTGGATCAGCTCCATGGCATTGCCGATGCAGTGCGCGCTGGTGGAGCAGGCAGAGGAGATCGAATAGTTGACGCCTTTGATTTGGAATGGCGTGGCCAGACAGGCTGACACGGTGCTACCCATGGTTTGCGTGACACGATAAGGCCCCACGCGGCGAATGCCACGGTCGCGCAAAATATCGGCAGCCTCGACTTGATTTGCAGACGAGGCGCCGCCCGAGCCGGCGATGATACCGGTGCGCGGATGAGAGATTTCAGATTCAGTCAGGCCTGCCTGCGCAATCGCCTGTTGCAGACTGAGGTAGGCGTAGCCTGCAGCATCGCCCATAAAACGCCACTGTTTTCGATCGATATGCTCTGACAGGTCGATGTGCGGAGTCCCGGCGATCTGGGAGCGCATGCCGGCCTCGATATGGTCCTGTCGCAGCGAAATGCCTGATCGCCCGCTGTAGAGCGCGGCGCGCACGGTGGTTGTGTCATTACCCAGACAGGAAATGATGCCAGCACCGGTGATGACCACCCGTTCGGTCATTACATCGACTCCGTATTCTGGAATAGGCCGACTCTCAGGTCTGATGCCGTGTAGATGGTTTCACCATCGACGGAGACGGAGCCGTCAGCAATACCCATGACCAACTTGCGCTCGATAACGCGCTTCATGTGGATGTGGTAGCGCACCTTTTGGTGCGTAGGCAGGATCTGGCCGGTGAACTTCACTTCTCCACACCCCAATGCGCGACCTCGGCCCGGATTACCGCGCCAGCCAAGAAAAAACCCGACCAGTTGCCACATGGCGTCCAACCCCAGGCAGCCGGGCATGACCGGATCGCCGGGAAAGTGGCAGCCAAAGAACCACAGGTCCGGGTGAACATCTAGCTCAGCGATTAGCTCGCCCTTGTCTGCCGAGCCGCCTTCAGAGCTGATGTGAGTGATGCGGTCCACCATCAGCATATTGTCAATCGGCAATTGCGCGTTGCCGGGTCCGAACAGTTCCCCGAGGCCGCAGGCAACCAGCTCGGCTTTTTCGTAACGAGACTGCGGAACGAAAGGTGTGGGCTCGGACATTCGGGTCGGTTTCCGGTCAGGTGGGACGGCGAGGGCGTGGGGTACGCGGAGGATCGCCGGGGTGATCTTCGAGTGAGAGATTGTAGTGGAACGCCTGATTGCGTTCCAGCGGCGTTTCTTTTGTCGTCGGGGCGTGTATTCCAGAAAACGTAGACCGCGTGAGACGACTGCAGTAACCCCAGTGCCCCCTCGGTTTCCCGGCTCTTGTGGCTCATTCAGCACTTAGCAGGCTTCGGTTGATCGCGCATGCCTTGGGCTAAGCTCGCTGTGATGTGACGCCTTATCCGGTGTCACACTCGAGGCACTTCCAGCGATTAGGCTGAATGTGCCCCTACTGTGCAGGCAGCCATTGTGCCTTTTGACTGGATCTGGATAGCTATGCTCGGGGTGACGTGACACCCGTGTTCCAGTAGCATCTCGGCTCTCTTATAGACCTACCTGCCTTATGTTGATACCCGTTTTGTTGTCCGGCGGCGTCGGTAGCCGTCTTTGGCCGGTATCCCGCGCCGCGCGTCCAAAGCAGTTCTTACCCTTTGGCGGTAAGGGCTCGATGCTGCAGGAGACGCAGCGCCGGCTTGAGGGCCTTGAGTGTTCACCCCCGTTAGTGGTTTGCAATGCCGAACACCGCTTTATGGTGGCGGAGCAGCTGCGTAATGAAGCGACCGAACAGGCAACACTGATCCTCGAGCCTGCGGGTCGTAATACAGCACCGGCCATTGCCCTTGCCGCGCTGCACGCGCAGCAATCGCACCCGGAGGCGTTGTTGCTGGTGCTTCCCGCTGATCATCACGTGACAGACCCCGAGGCGTTTCGAAGAACGGTCGTAACCGCTTCTGGGCCCGCCCAGTCTGGGCGCTTGATGACCTTTGGCGTCGTGCCGACTCAGCCCGAAACCGGCTACGGCTATGTCCGCTGCGGCGAGGAAGTGAGTAGAGGCATCTATGAGTTGGCAGAGTTCGTTGAGAAACCTGATAAAGAAACTGCTGAAGCCTATCTGGCGTCAGGTCACTACTATTGGAATAGCGGGATGTTTCTGTTCCGTGCTGATCGCTATCTGGCCGAGCTGGCACTGCACCAGCCCGATATGTTGTCAGCTTGTAAGGCCGCTATGAGCAGCGCAACGCGGGATCTCGACTTTGTCCGACCATCGGAGGAGGCGTTTTTGGCATCGCCTTCAGAAAGCATTGATTATGCGGTCATGGAGCATACACTCCAGGGCGGCGTGGCTGCCCTCGAGTGTGGCTGGAGTGATGTCGGCGCCTGGTCCGCCATGTGGGACATCAGTGAGGCCGACGAGGCCGGCAATGTATGTGAGGGCGACGTGCTGCTGCAGGATGCGAAGGATAACTATTTGCGCAGCGAGAGTCGTTTGGTGTCCGCGATTGGTGTCCGCGATCTGGTGGTGGTTGAGACCGCAGATGCCGTGATGGTTGTTGCCAGAGACCAGACGCAGTCGATCAAACAGGTGGTGGACGCTTTGCGGGCATCAGATCGTCCCGAAGCCACTACTCATCAAAAAGTATTTCGCCCCTGGGGGTCATACGAGTCACTGGTGGTTGGCGAGCAGTTTCAGGTCAAGCGTTTGACCGTGAATCCCGGGCAAACTCTGTCCTTGCAGCTACATCATCAGCGCGCCGAGCACTGGGTGATCGTATCGGGTGAAGCCCATGTGACTCGCGGCGACGAGCACTTGGTCCTTGGTCCCGACCAATCGACCTATATTCCAATCGGTATGAAGCATCGGCTTGCCAATCTCAGTGAGGAGCCACTTGAAGTGATCGAGGTGCAGTCCGGCTCGTATTTAGGAGAGGATGACATTGTCCGTTTTGATGATGTCTACGGCAGAGAGGAGACGCCAGCATGATTGGTAAGTGCCTGTTCCCGGTTGCCGGCTATGGCACCCGTTTTTTGCCCGCAACCAAAAGCATGCCCAAAGAAATGCTGCCGGTGGTGAACAAACCTCTGGTGCAGTATGGGGTCGAGGAGGCGATTGAGGCCGGTATGACCAACTGTGCTCTGGTCACCGGCCGCGGCAAGCGCGCGATCGCCGACCATTTTGATATCAGCTACGAACTGGAGCACCAGATTGCGGGATCCTCCAAAGAGCAGTACTTGCAGGGTATCCGCGATGTCATCGACCGGGGCGTATTCACCATGGTGCGGCAGCGGGAGATGTTGGGTCTGGGTCATGCGATCCTCACCGGAGAGCCGCTAATTGGCCAACAGCCCTTTGGTGTGGTGCTCTCTGACGATCTTTGCCTCAACCGTGGCGGCCCCGGTGTGTTAGCGCAGATGGCGGCGCTTTACGAGGAATTTCAGTGTTCCGTGGTCGCGGTTCAGGAAGTTCCCATGGACGAGATCGACAAGTACGGGGTGATTGCAGGGTCCACTGAACGCGAGGGGCTGACTCGCGTGACCGAGATGGTGGAGAAGCCCGCCAAAGAGGAGGCGCCCTCCAATTTGGCAGTCATTGGTCGTTACATACTGACTCCCGACATTTTCGACATCATCCGCAGTACGCCGCCCGGGCGCAATGGCGAGGTGCAGCTCACCGATGCGTTGCAGGTGCAGGCCCGTGAAGGCCGGGTGCTCGCCTACCAATTTGAGGGGCTCCGATTCGATTGCGGCAGTGTGCCCGGGTTTGTCGAGGCCACCCAGCACGTATATCAGCATCACTACGGTCAGGACGTATGACGGACTCATTAGATTGCTTTAAAGCCTATGACGTCCGTGGCCGCATACCGGATCAGCTTAACGAAGATATCGCGCGCCGCATTGGCCGCGCATATGCAGAGGTGATTCAACCGGGTAGCGTTGTGGTGGGGCACGATATTCGTTTGACCAGCGAGTCGATCAAGGCGGCGCTGGTTGACGGACTGCGAGAGCAGGGCATTGCGGTGCAGGATATTGGCCTCTGCGGGACGGAGGAGATCTACTTCGCCACTGCGCACCTCGGTGTCGGCGGAGGTATTGCCGTCACTGCCAGCCACAATCCCAAAGACTATAACGGCATGAAGTTCGTGCGGCAGGGCTCGAAACCCATCTCGGGTGATTCGGGTCTTGGAGAAATTCGCGCCTTGGCCGAGCAGAATACGTTTACTCCAGCCAGCCACAGGGGCTCTTTCGATACGGTCGACACTCAGGCGGCTTACATCCAGCATTTACTGTCCTACGTCGACATGGGCGCACTGAAACCTTTGCGCATTGTGTGCACAGCGGGTAACGGCGGGGCGGGGCGTGTTGTGGATGCCCTAGAGCCCCATCTGCCTTTCGAGTTCATAAAGGTTCACCATGAACCTGACGGGCACTTTCCTAACGGTGTACCGAATCCGCTGTTAGTAGAGAACCGTGTGGCGACTGCAGATCGGGTTGTTGCAGAACACGCTGATCTGGGCATCGCCTGGGACGGCGACTTCGACCGCTGCTTCTTCTTTGACAGCGCAGGGCATTTCATTGAGGGGTATTACATTGTCGGCCTGCTGGCCGAGGCCTTTTTGTCCCGGTTAGGCCCTCAGCGCATCGTGCACGATCCCAGGTTGACGTGGAACACTCAAGACATTGCCCTGGCGGCGGGGGGCGAGCCGGTCCTCAGCAAAACGGGGCACGCCTTCATTAAGGAGCGTATGCGAGAAGTGGACGCAGTCTACGGTGGCGAGATGTCGGCGCATCACTACTTCAGGGAGTTTGCCTACTGTGACAGCGGCATGATTCCGTGGTTGCTGATCGCAGGCCTCATGTCCGAGGCAGGTCAGTCGCTGGCCGATTTGGTGGCAGCCCGCGAAGCGGCTTTTCCCTGCTCGGGAGAGATCAACCGCGAGGTTGAAGACCCCGTGGCACTGATTACCGCGGTCGAAGCGCGCTATCGTGAGCAGGCTCTGGCGGTGGAAAAGCTCGATGGACTGGGCATGGACTTCGCGGACTGGCGATTTAATTTGCGCATGTCCAATACCGAACCGGTGGTGCGCCTCAATGTTGAATCCCGCGGCGATGCCGCTTTGATGACCGAAAAAACCGAAGAGCTCTTGGCTTTGATCGACGGCTGATCCGTTAGCTCGAATTGGCCTCTCGCCACGCGCTTGAGGCTCTCAGCGTTGCCGGATCCATTTCTATCTCGCTTTCACCGGTCTCAAGTAAGTGCCGTATGTGGCCGGCAATCTCTTTTCCCAGCTCCACGCCCCACTGGTCAAAGGGGTTCAGGTTCAGCAATACCGACAGAAAGTAGGTTTTATGCTCGTAAGCGGCTATCAGGGCGCCCAGGCACTCTGGCGAGATGTCATCCATCAGTATCAGTGTATGGCTGTGGTTACCCGGCAGTTCAAACTGCCGGCTCGTTGCCTCGTCGAAACCGCGCTCATTTCCCAGCGCGCGCGCGTCTTCCTCTGACCGGCCCACCATAAAGGCTCGACTTTGTGCCAGCGCATGGGCGGCCAGCGCGCGTCGTGCGTCCAGATCACCTTCACCTGAGCGCAACGGCAATACGATGTCGGCGCTGAATGCGCGCGTTCCCTGATGCAGAAGCTGGTAATAAGAGTGCTGGCCAATAGTGCCTGCCGATCCCCATAAAACGGGCGCAGTGTGGTGCTCCAAGACTTCGCCAGCCGGTGATACCCGCTTGCCGTTGCTCTCCATCGTCAGCTGCTGCAGAAAATCCGGCAGGTGAGCGAGCTTCTGGGCATACGGCAGTACCAGATGGGTCTCAGTTTTGAGGTAGTGGGTCTGCCACAGTTCGAGTAGCGCCATCATCATGGGCAGGTTTTCGCCTGGCGCGGCGCGTTCGGTATGCGCGTCCAGCAACCGGGCACCCACTAGCAAGCGCTCGAAAGTCGACCAACCCAGTCCCAGTGCAATGCTGACGCCCACCGCCGACCACAGCGAGTATCGGCCACCCACCCAGTCCCATAGCGGGAAGCATCGCTCCTCGGGGATATGCCACTCGCCCGCCTGTGCAACCTGTGTGGTCACGGCGATAAAGTGTAGCCCCAATGCCTGTTCGCGAATGCCCGCGGCCTCAAGCCATTTGCGGGCGCGCGCCGCATTAGAGAGAGTTTCCTCAGTGGTGAACGATTTGGAGCAGATGACAAAGAGTGTGCTCTGGGGGTCGAGCGCAGTCAGTGTGCGATCCAAGTCGTTTGGATCGATATTGGCAACAAAGTGGGTACGCAGCGGCATCGCCTCGCTCCCCAGCGCGCCGCAGATCAGACGGGGTCCCAGATCTGAGCCACCAATACCCAGATTTACGACGTCAGTGAAGTGTTGGCCGCCTGCGCCTCGGCACCCACCGTCGTGCACTGCTTCAACGAGTGTCGCCATTCGAGCTAACGTTTTATCGACGGCGCTCGCGCGCTCGGCATGAGCGCCAGTAGCAGTGCCCCGTAGGAGTGTGTGCAGTGCTGGCCTCCGCTCCGAGCTGTTGACCTGCTGACCTTGAATCAGCTGCTCGAACGCCTCGGGCAGTGAGCGGACGGTAGCCAACTCCAGTAACGTTTGCAGCGTATCGTCTGTCAGGAGGTGTTTGGAGAAATCCAGCGTCAGCCCCGGTCCCTCACAGCGGTAGCGGTCCGCGCGGTCTGGCGAGGCGGTAAAAAGCTGTTCGATTCGCTGCTGGGCGGTCTCGGATGCGATGTCTTGCAGCGCTTCATGGAGCGCCTGCGGTGTGATGGTCATCAGTTCTGGCGATCCACCGCTCGGTCTGCCATGGTCGCCAGTGCCAGCGTTGCCTCGTTATCGCTCAGCGTTTCAATCGCGGCAATGGCCTTTGTCTGATGGCCTTGGGCGGCCTCTCGAGTCGCGTCAATGCCCCCCGTGCGTTGCACGATCATCATAATGTCGGCGAAGGCATTGCCGTTTTTGTTACGTAAGGTCTCGGCAACAAAGTCTCGGTCCGCCTCGTCGCCCACTTTCATGGCGTGTAACAGGGGCAGGGTGATCTTGCCTTCATTCAGATCGTCGCCCACGTTTTTGCCGGTCTGCTCGGGGTCGCCGGCATAATCGAGGAGATCATCAGCGAGCTGAAAAGCGATCCCCAAATGCATGCCATATTCGTGTAACGCCTGAGCCTCTGTAGCACTCGCCTTATGTAGTAAAGCAGCACCGTGACAGGCGGCCGCAAACAGCGCCGCCGTTTTCCGCCGAATGATTTCCTGATATTGCTCCGCCTGCGTGTCCGGGTCGCCGGCATGCACTAGTTGCATGACCTCACCCGCGGCAATGGTGTTCGTAGTCTCCGCCATGAGCGCCAACAGCGGCATGTTGCCCAAGCCCACCATCAGCTGAAAAGCCCGGGTGTAAATGAAGTCGCCGACCAAGACGCTGGGGGCATTGCCAAATTTGGCATTGGCGGTAGGTAGTCCGCGCCGCAGGGTAGATAAATCCACCACGTCGTCATGTAGCAATGTGGCCGTATGAATGAATTCCACCACGGCGGCGAAGCGGATATGTGCGTCTTCTATGCCGCCCAGTGCCTTGGCAGAAAGCAGGACCAGCAGCGGCCGCATCCGTTTTCCGCCCGCCTGAATAATGTAATGGCCGATGTTTTCGACCATTTCCACGTCAGACTGCAGTAGCGCCACGACGACATCGTCGACCCGCGCGAATTCGGCTGCGACGCTGTCTCTGATTGCTATGTTCACGAGCCTTCCCCCATTGCTCCGCAAGTATAGGCCGAGACACCCCGGCTCGCCACGCGTCGGTCGATGTTGGACCCTGAACGGTCACTCAAAGTGGGTTTTGGCCCGATTCAGGCCACTGGTGGCCCTTTCAGACCGCTGGTGGCCCTTTCGGGCCGTCAATCCTCACACTTGCGCTCGACCCCGCGAAGGCGTATCTTTCGCGCCCTTGATCCGGCCTAGCGGCG
>Ga0181597_10005406_pt1 | contig 12275 bp, 9 predicted proteins | sample 041ome_5_FD_148647 | JGI IMG/M metagenome (GOLD analysis project Ga0181597, IMG submission 148647) | Coastal salt marsh microbial communities from the Groves Creek Marsh, Skidaway Island, Georgia - 041403US metaG (spades assembly) | ecosystem: Environmental > Aquatic > Marine > Intertidal zone >... | reverse complement strand
CAGGTAAACGTCGGATGGCGGCCTGCAGCCTTATCCGACCTACAAGGTTTGTCTCTTGCCTCTTGTCTCTTGCCTCTTGTATCTATTTTTCCGGTGTCTGCAAGCTATGATATTTCATCTCTGCTCGCGCTTCGGTAATAGTTTTTCCCAGCTCCAGGTATTTTCTAATCTGATTCTCTGCAGCGTCGATTTGTTCAGCAGTCTCCAGCACTTCATCTTCCCGCGATGCCGGAATACATACCACACCATCGGCATCACCCCTGATCAGATCACCCGGCAGCACACGGGCATCGCCAATGTTCACCGGTACCTGTTCGCCATCTACCTGAACCCGATCCTTGCCTGTGCGCATGGAATAGGAGCGACTATAAATGGGATAACCCAGTTTCAGGCACAAATGTACATCACGGCAGGCTCCATCTATGACCGTTCCCGCCAGGCCTTTCTTGTCAGCCAGGTAGGTCAGAATATCACCCCAGACAGTGGCATCCTCGCGACCGCCGTTATCAATAACGACAACAGTCCCCTCATCCAGCTTGTCGATAAAGTCACCCACAGTACCTGGATTATTGGCATCCAGCGGACCGTAAAGAACCGTATAGGCGCGGCCGGCGAGCCGAAAATTATGATCTCTTGGCTTGATCCCAAGACACTGACCACTAATGCGTAATTTGTCCAGCGCGTCACTGAGAGTGGCTGTATCCAGTTTCGCTGCGCGCTCAATATTCCTGTCACTCATAATTAAACTCTTGATGTTTATGCTGCTTATTTGTTTTCCAGCATGTTTTCGTAATTGGTGCCCATCACTTCCGAAACCGGTTTGCCCGCCAGTACATCGGCTGTCATCAGACGTTCTTTTTCCGCTATTTTTTCGGCAATACCGATCACTTCCTCGACTCGTGCCGCAGGGATGAAAACAATGCCGCTGGCATCGGCGATAACGTAATCTCCTGCAGCAACCCTTGCCTCGCCCACCTGTATCGGTTCGCCAAAGGATTGTTCATAGACCCTGCCACGGGCAGTATGCGGTGTTGTAAAGCGGGAGAACACCGGAAAACCGATTTCCTCATATTCATCGATATCCCTTGCCGGTCCTTCCATGATAACGCCGCGCACCCCTTTGACCTTTGCTGCATTGGCAAGAACGCCACCCCAGCCTGCACAGTCTTTTCCGGTGCGCTGTTCGACAACGATAATAGTGTGATTATCTGCTGACTCGATTGCCGCTGTGCCCAGATGACGTTTGGAGCCGCCTGCAGGGGGCTGGTCATGCAGTTTGACGGTTTGCACCACACCGGCGATTCGCTGCCGGGTTGAGCGCCGGGGAATACCGGACTCGGCACCGGACATTTGCAGGGAGTCCAGGGCGTCAGAAACCGCACAGGCATCCAGTTTTTCAAGGCGCGCAACGAGGGTTTTACGGTCACTCATACTTACTCCAATTCAACACCGGGCGAAGGCCAAGGATAATACCGAAAAACCCTGGCCTGAGTCACTTCATGAGAAAAATGAAAAAAGGGGACGGATTTATTTAATTTCTGACTTTAAGGATACTTAAAGAATTTAAGGTATTAAATAAATCCGTCCCCTTTTTACCTTTTTATTCCTGCAGGAATTTTACGATCAATCCGGCAACGCAAGTGCCACAATTTCGGACTTGCCACCGCCACTAACCGTCAACACGATATATTGTTTGCCATTGAGCAGATAGGTCATCGGCATTCCTGTTTGGGAAGCTGGCAAATCTATTTCAGCCAGTATTTCACCACTAGCCTTGTCATGGGCACGCAACAAGGCTTTGCCGCCAGGACCTTCACCGCTAATCAACAGGGTTTTTGTCAGCAGCATCCCCACCAGGCTGGGGGAACCAGTCCGCGGTAGCTCCACGCCCTGCAAGGCCGGATGGTTAAGGACTGCTTCCGGCGTATCAGTATTGGCAATCCACCACAATTCATCGCCCGATTGCATATCGATAGCAGTAATACGCCCCCAGGGCGGCTTGATCAGTGGTAAACCATCAATAGTGTTTTCGTTGGGACCGGCAATCCAGGCCACAGAGGAGGCATCTCCCCCAGGTTCCAGGCTAGCGGCCCAGGCCATATCCCTTGAAGGGGCATAGACTATGCCGGTCTCGGGATCAAAGGCACCACCCTGCCAGTTGGAACCGCCAATGGGGCTGGGTAATATCATGCTGCCGCGGGTACCCGAGGGATCATCCACTCTGGAGGCGGGGGTAAAAATTTCGCCATAACGATAGTTCGCCAGATGCGCTTCGGCTTTTGCTTTCAGCGCCGGGGTGAAATCAATCAATTCATCCACACTCATGCCATGGCGGGCATAGGGTAGCGGCTTGGTGGGAAAAGGCTGCGTCAAGGAAGTGACTTCGCCTGGCACATCGGATTGAGGCACCGGCCTTTCTACAATATCCCACACCGGCTCTCCTGTGGCACGATCAAACACATAAGCCATGCCCTGCTTGGTTAGCTGGACCACCAGCTTACGTCCATCAGGCATGTCTGCCAGAATCGGTGAGGTTGGAATATCCCAGTCCCAGATATCATGGTGAATGAGCTGAAAATACCAGCGCATTTCTCCTGTCCTATAATCCACTGCAACCAGGGAGTTACCAAACAGGTTATCCCCTGGCCGGTCTGCGCCATAGAGATCACCGGTCGGTGTTTCCACTGGCAAATACACCAGGCCCAATTCCGGGTCTGCCGACATATGGGTCCAGACCCCGGTGTTGCCGGTGTATTCGGCGGAATTACCCAGCCAGGTCTCAGCACCGAATTCATCCGGCTCGGGAATGGTATGAAAAGTCCATAATAGTTCACCGGTATTGGCGTCATAGCCGCGGACATCGCCTTTCACATTGGCGGCGCTGACAGGACGGACCGATACCAGGTGAGAAGCCCCTACTACCACTACATCATCTACCACCAGTGGCGGAAAACTTAAGCCTATATCAAGATCTGGCCGCCCCGGCCCCAGACGCAAACCCTGCTGCAAATCCACCCAGCCACCGGCACCAAATTCTTCCACCGGCAAACCGGTACGGGCATTTAATGCCACAAGATAATAACCAGGTGTCACAGTAAAGATAATTTCACGGATGCCATCACTCCAGTAGGACAGGCTTTTACCGGAACCCTTGCGTGGCGCCAGGGTAAAACGTTCCCCTTCCTGCGGTCTCCAGATCCAGAGTAACTGACCCGTGGCAGCATCCATCGCCACAACATTGCGCGTCACACCCGCGGTGGCATAGAGAATGCCGTTGACCATCAGGGGAGAGGTGACGCTGCTGCCTTCAGGAACCGGTCCGATATTCGCCGTATCCCAGCGCCAGGCGATTTCCAGATTAGAAAAATTGTCAGCATTTATCTGGTCTAACGGGGAGTAGCGATTGGAGCCCGGATCGCCGTTAAAATCAGCCCAGGCCACTTCCGGTGTCTGCGCCGAATCTGCCTGGGAAGGATTAATCACCAGGGAAGAAAAACTTTCCAGCGCAAGACTTGCGCCGGTTTCCATGCCACCGATGGTGAGTACAAAAGCAGTCACATCGAGATACTGTTGCCGGGTAAGTGTTCCCGCCCCTTCTCCAGGCATGGTGGTACTGATACGTTGCAGCAATTCACTGGCCTGATGGCCGAGCCAGTCATTATTCAGCCGTATCTGAATTTCCAGAGGAATATGACAGCGGGTACAAAATTCCGCAAAGACGGCATTTGTGGGTCGGCGGTCTGAGCCAGCACGCACTGACTCAGGAGAATCAAACAAAAGAGTTTTATTATTTTCATTATGAACTACTCTTTTAAAAAACAAGAAAAGCTAAGATAAAGGAAAAAGGTGACAATCTGCGCTGCAGATTGGAATCCGGCTTTAGACCTCTTTATCCTTTTTCCTTTATCTTTTATCCGCCTTTCTATTTAACCGTCACGGGCTGGGCATCATGAATTTTTTTGAACCACTCGGCGGGGCCGGTCTGGTGTACTGAAGTGCCATTCACATCCACTGCCACCGTCACCGGCATATCCTCGACCACAAACTCATGGATAGCTTCCATACCAAGATCTTCAAAGGCAACAATACGGGATTTGCGAATAGCCTTGGAGACAAGATAGGCCGCGCCTCCCACTGCCATCAGGTAAACCGCTTTGTGTTTCTTGATGGAATCTATGGCTACCTGCCCTCTTTCTGCCTTGCCAATCATGCCCATCAGTCCGGTCTGCTCCAGCAACTGATCAGTAAATTTATCCATACGCGTGGCTGTAGTAGGGCCAGCCGGTCCCACCACTTCCTCGCGCACCGGATCTACCGGGCCAACGTAGTAAATAAACCTGTCTTTAAGATTCACGCCTTCAGGAAGTCCTTCGCCACTATCAAGCAAACCAAGGAGGCGTTTATGGGCCGCATCACGCCCGGTCAGCATGGTGCCGGATAACAGCAATGTCTCACCGGGCTGCCATTGGGCAATGTCTTCTCTGGTCACTGTGTCCAGATTAATCCGGCGCGCCGTGGGACCGGCATCCCAGGTTATCTGTGGCCAATCACTCAATTTTGGCGGGGTAAATTCGGCTGGCCCACTGCCATCCAGTTCAAAATGGACATGACGGGTGGCGGCACAATTGGGAATGATGGCCACTGGCAGGGACGCTGCATGAGTAGGATAGTCTTTGATCTTTACATCCAGTACTGTGGTCAGGCCGCCAAGCCCCTGGGCACCAATACCAAGGTCGTTTACCTTCTCCATCAGTTCCAGACGTAACTCCTCTACCCTGTTTTTTGGCCCACGCAGTCGCAGCTCATCGATATCAACCGGATCCATCAGGGATTCCTTGGCCAGCACTGCGGCTTTTTCAGCGGTACCCCCAATACCAATTCCCAGCATACCGGGAGGACACCAGCCGGCGCCCATGGTCGGAACAGTTTTCAGTACCCATTCAACGATATCATCGCTGGGATTGAGCATGGCCAGCTTGGCCTTGTTTTCCGAGCCACCACCCTTGGCAGCAACCTGCACATCCAGAGTATATCCGGGCACTATGGAGGTGTGAATTACAGCAGGGGTGTTGTCACCGGTATTCTTTCTGGCACCGGCGGGATCGCTGAGAATCGAGGCACGCAGCACATTGTCGGGATGAGTATAGGCGCGCCTTACGCCTTCATTAATCATATCGTCCAGGCTCAACTCACCCTGCCACTGGATATTCATGCCAACTTTGACAAAAACAGTGACGATGCCGGTATCCTGACAAATCGGGCGCTTACCTTCAGCGCACATGCGCGAATTAATAAGAATCTGGGCCATGGCATCTTTTGCGGCCTGTGATTCTTCTCTCTCGTAGGCACGATGAACAGCCTGAATAAAATCCAGTGGATGGTAGTAAGATATAAATTGCAAGGCATCGGCAACACTTTGAATGACATCTTCCTGGCGAATAATCGACATATAACCTTCTCCTGAACTTACTACCTGGTCTGTGAATAAATGCGTTGCCCGCCCCCTGGTCAGTGTCTTTATATAACACAAGGCATAATGCAGGCTTTTGCTCATCCGGCTTGCAAGAAATTACCCTGGCTTATGGTCTTTATGCGGTAACTTCTGATTTGCGCTAGAATAAGGCGCAAATCTTAACACGCTTTAGCGGCTTCTTGCTGACTCCAGCTAACTGATAATAACCGGTGACACTCTGTTAACACTGATGAACAAAAACAACTTCCGAAAATTTTTTACTACCGCCTTTCTGTCACTGGGCTGTCTTGCAATGACGCTTATAACACCGAGCCTGATGGCTCAGCAAACGCCTGCAAATGATCCGTTTACCATTGTCTTTCTGGGAGACTCTCTCACCGAAGGCTATGGCCTTGAAGAAGCTGAATCCTTTCCCAGTCTGGTGGGGGAAAAGTTAAAGGCTGACAATCTGGACAATGTCAGTATTATCAATGCCGGCATCAGTGGCTCCACCTCTGCCAGCGGCCTGGGCCGATTACAGTGGTATATTCGCTCACAGCCCGACCTGATGATCCTGGCCCTGGGGGCCAACGATGGTCTGCGCGGCCTGAGCGTCGAGGAAATGAAATCCAACCTGTCTAAAACCATTGATTACGCCATCGCCAATGATGTCAAGGTAATTCTTACCGGTATGCAGATCCCGCCCAATTATGGACCGGAATATACTGAAGCCTTTGCCAATGTTTTTCCCGAACTGGCCAAACAGTATGACATCCCCCTGTTGCCTTTTTTACTACAGGATGTCGCCGCGATACCCGAGCTCAATCAGGCCGATGGCATTCATCCCAATGCGGAAGGGACTCGCATTGTCGCCGAGACGGTCTATCAATTTCTATTGTCTTATTTGCCCTGACAATTTAGTCCGGTAATTTACTCCTGTAACCAATTCTTATGAGTACCTGTTATAACTACCCGGGGCCTTTTTCCTGATCTACTCTGGTACTGCACACGTATTTATTCTTTTAAAGCACTGTCAGGAAGACCTATCCGCAATCCAGTAAACAACCCTGACATGACGTCCCTTCATGCTGTCGAGTGAGACCGGGCTTCATTGCTATAACCTGGTGACTGCTTTATTCTCACAGACTTTTCGACGGCCTATCGAGCGACTTGTAATTACCTATGATTCTTGAAATTAAAGATCTGAATAAATCATTTCAAACGGCGACTAATCTAAAGCCGATCGAAGTGTTGAAAAACCTTAACCTGGAAATGGAAGCCGGTGAAACACTGGCTATTCTGGGCCAGTCCGGTAGTGGAAAGTCTACCTTGTTGACCTTGCTGGCTGGTCTCGACAGTCCCAGCTCAGGATCTATCGTGCTCAATGAGCAGGATATGCATGAGCTGGACGAAGAGGCCCTGTCCAAGTTTCGCGCCAAAAATATTGGCATTATCTTCCAGCAATTTCACCTGATGTCACATCTTACCGCACTGGAAAATGTCAGCCTGCCGCTGGATTTATTCAAGGATGGGGACGCCGGCGAAAAAGCCCGCGAGGCGCTTGAGCATGTGGGTCTTGGTAAACGTCTTGACCATTTTCCGCACCAGCTTTCCGGTGGCGAATGTCAGCGAGTCGCCATTGCTCGCGCCATGGTGGTCAGGCCCAGTATTTTACTGGCCGATGAACCTACCGGAAATCTCGACAGCACTACCGGCGAGCATGTCAGCAACATGATTTTTGACCTGGTTGAAAAACACAATATGACCTTGCTCTTCGTCACCCATAATGAAGAACTGGCAATGCGCTGCGCCAGACAACAACGTCTTCAGGATGGCAGGTTTATTTAATCCCTTGTACCCAACAATATTTTTTAGAAAATGCGTTTGAAAAATACATTTATAAAAAGAAACGAGAACTAAGCAATGCTCTGGCTACAGCTGGCAATCAAGGAAATCACCAATAACTTCAAGTTCAGCCTGTTCTTTATTTTGAACCTGGGTATTGGATTGATTGGTTTTATAGCACTTGATTCTTTCAAGAGTTCCATTGACGAGCATCTGGAAAACAACTCCAAATCCATTCTTACTGCCGATGTACAGATCTCCTCGCGCTTCCCTCTGACAGCACAGGAATATGAGTTATCAGAAAACCTTCTTGATACCACTATCGAATCCACTTCAGATCAGATTTCCTTTCTTTCCATGATCGCCGGTCCCGAAAACTCGCGCATGAGTACGCTTATCGGTATCGATGATAATTATCCCCAATATGGTGACATTATCCTGCAAGAGTCAGGATCGGTTGCCCGGAGTAATGCCAGGGCTGAGCTGATTAACAGCGATTCAGTCTGGGTGGCCCGGGATCTGATGGTGATCCTTGATCTGGAGATCGGTGATCGCCTGAAAATTGGCGACAGCGAATACACCATTGCCGATGTGATTATGGAGGATCCCAGCAGCACCATTTCTGTTATGTCGAATTTTCCGGCTATCTATATGGGATTGCAGCAAATCGAGAATACCGGACTGATTCAGCTCGGCAGTCGCATTACCTATTCACGCTTTTACAAATTACCCACCAGCTATGAATACGACTACCGCGAACTGGAAGAGCAGTTCCGGGACATGGAACAGGAAGTTTACCGTGACACCCGACGCCTGAGCATGACCACGCACCAGGAAGAAAGCGAAGACCTGGGTGAAGTATTGGGTTATATGAATGATTACCTTGGACTGATCGCGCTGATCGCACTGTTTCTTGCAGGCGTAGGTGCGGCCTATTTGTTCCGGGCGTTTTTTACTTCGCGCTTCAAGGACATGGCAATCCTCATGTGTCTTGGCGGCACGCCCAGGGAAGCCTATAAAATGACCCTGGTGCAAATTGTTATTCTTGGCTCCATTAGCGCGCTGATTGCCAGCATGATCGCCTTTCTTGCCCTGCCTTTGCTGCCATTATTGTTTGACGGTTTTTTGCCGCGCGGCTTCAGCAACTCCATGGAATTGAATTCATTGGTGCTGGCACTGTTTATGGGCACCGTCGGCAGCATCATCTGCTGCCTGCCTATCCTCTCAAAGATTTATGACCTGAATCCCATTGGCCTGTTCCATGAAAATGTTCAACCCTCTTCCTCCGCACCCCACTGGAAAAGGCATGTGGCCAGTTATTCCCCGATCCTTATCACTTTCTGGTTTCTCGCCATGTGGCAGGCCAATAGTGTTTTTGTTGGCACGGTGTTTGTCGCGGGTTTCCTTGCTGCCATCTTTATTCTCGGCGGCATTGCCTGGGCAATACTTTATGGCTGTACCCGATTCACTGCCGGTAACAGTATTACTCGCAAGATTGCCCTGCGCAATCTGAGCCGAAATCGCCTGGGGGCAGTGTCCTGTTTTCTGGCTATCGGCCTGGGCTCCCTGCTGATCAATCTGATTCCGCAAATTCAGAAAGGTCTTCAGGATTACATCGCGCAACCCTCTGACTATTCTGTGCCGGATTTCTTTATGTTTGATATTCAGCCGGACCAGCTGGATCTGCTGCAGGATACTATCGCCGAACGCAGCTATACCCTGTCGTTTCTCTCGCCCATGATCAGAGCACGCCTGGAATCAGTGAATGGGCAGGTTATTGATGACCCTGAAGAAACCCCTGATGAACAATTAATGCGCCGGCGCATGATGAACCTGACCTACCAGGATGTATTGAAGGATTCTGAAAATATCGTCGCCGGTGAACCCTGGGAAGGCACCTGGGACTTTAATTCTGACGAATTGCCCGGCATTTCCCTGGAGGAAAATTTTGCTGAACGCATGGGTCTTGGTATTGGCGATACCATGAGCTTTGACGTGCAGAGTGTTCCTATTGAAGGTCGCATCATCAATACGCGTTCGGTAATCTGGAATTCATTCCAGCCCAACTTTTTTGTTTCGTTCCAGCCTGGCGTACTGGATCCGGCACCGAAAACCTTTGTCGCCGCTATCTCTGGCGTGCAGGAAACAGATCGTATTGCCTTGCAAAACAGTATCGTCAATACCCTGCCAAATATCAGCGTAATAAATGTTCAGCAAATCGTAGCGCGTATTCTGGATATTACCGATCAGATCAGCTGGGCAATCCGGGTCATGGCCTATTTATCAATTTTTGCCGGGCTGGTGGTGCTGTTTTCCATTGCCCGCTATGAAGTGAAATCCCGTTTCTGGGAAATCAATCTGCTGAAAATTCTGGGGGCCAATTTCTCGGATGTGAAACAAATCGTGGAAATCGAGTTTGGCATCCTGGGCTTCTTTGCCGCCCTCTCGGGCGTCTCCCTGAGTCTGGCCATGTCCTATGGCATTTCCTGGTTTATTTTTGACGGCCTCTGGAGTTTCTCTCCTGGCATCACCGCTTTCACCATTGTCGCCATCTGTGCGCTCAGCATATTAACGGCGCTCATTGCCACCTTGTCAGTGCTGCGACAAAAACCGCTGGAACTGTTGCGGACCACATGATTTTCACCGGGCACATCATGCCCGGTGAATGAACAGCATTCTCAATCCGGTAACAATACCTCGGTAATATAACTTCCCAGGTCCTTCAGCTGTTTTGATTCCAGTGCATTGCCAAAGGCCGGCATATTGTTACGACCGTAAACCACGACACTGAGCATTTCACCAAGACTGAGACCACCAGTTATACCGCTTTTATTCCCCGGCATAATGCCATGACTGACCGTCAAGGTCAGACTGCCATTTACGGGCCAGGGAAATGGGGCTGGATGAAGGTTGCCAGATTCCTTGTGGATCATGGCGCCGAGGTCAATATCACCGATTTCTACGGTAAAACCCCGGTGGATTCCGCGCTGGCGAAAGCCGGTGGTGAGCAGGAAGAGGTCTGGGAAGAACTCGCCGACTATCTGCTCAGCGTAAATTAACCTGCGAAAAAAAATGGCGCTGTTTTTCAACAGCGCCATTCTTGTTCAAACCAGTTGGTCGTTAGAGACCACCGTATTCACGGCAAGGCAATTATTTAGCCTTGGTTCTCCAGCTATCTGCGTAGTTTTCACGCGCATCGGCAGCATAGGGAGTCGGCGCAACTTTAACGCGAACTTCACACTGCTGATGAGGCTCGATAGAGGTCTTGCCAGAGTTTTCTGCTTCACCCCATTTCAGAGTCAGGATGTCACCTACTTCAACATCTGCATCAACTACAGCCAGAGACAGCAGGCAGCGTTCGTTATAGGAATAACCATTGAACATGGACATACCAACGGTTTTGCCGTCTTTCAGCAGCTCATCAGCATTACTGGACGAGTAGTTGTGATTGGGGAAGTCGATCCACTTGTAAGCCAGACCCGGCTCGAAAGAAGACATCATGACTTTCATGACATCATCACGATTCCACTCAATGGTCACTTTCTTACGCTGGTTACCGGCATCACGCATGGCTTCCAGAGCAGCTTTACCGATGAAATCATCTTTCTTCCAGCCAATGTAGAAGTCATAACCCAGCTCAAAAGGAGTAACGTAATAGTCTTCAATGTTGTCAGAGACCAGTGAGCCACCCAGAGAACCAACAGCTTCGTAGTGATCAGCACCCAGCCAGTCACGATAATCCTTGAGCATACCGTCACCGGAATAAATGCCAGGCAGCGGAGAAGGAATCCAGCCTGATTCCAGAGTGTTGGAAGAGTAAGCACGAGCGCCAACGAAACGCAGATCAACACCGGCTTCCTTGGCCGCTTCAGCGATAGTCGTCTGGATGTAATGCTTGTCAGCATAGGGACCCCAGATTTCAAGACCAGGAGCACCAGCCATGCCATGACGCAGAGCCTGTACCTTGCGGTTACCTACATTGATCCAGTCAACGTGGAAGAATTTCACTTCAGGAATGGGGCCACCGTTCATTTTCTCGAAGATCGCATTGGCTTCAGGGCCCTGGATCTGGAAACGGTAATGAGTACGGAATACTGCTTTGCCATCAGGACGTGAATCAGAACGGGGATCATGGAAAAGACGTACATTCCATTTACCGTAAGAAGCCTGGAAACGAACCCAGTTTGCTGTTGGTGCACGACCTACCAGAACAAATTTTTCTTCTGATTCACGGAAGATGATCATGTCGCCAATTACATGACCAGCTGGAGTAACGGGCACAAAATGCTTGGCAACGTTTTCTTTAAAATTGGCGAAACTGTTAATACCGACATAGCTCAGAAAAGCTTCAGCATCCGGACCTTCAACGGTCAGCTCATCCATATGGTGAGTCTGGTCGAAAAGTACTGCAGAATTACGCCAGGCCATTTGCTCTGAACGCCAGTTTGAAAACTCAGCGGCCACAACGGGGTATACATAAATACCAGCCTTGGAATTGCGCAGCAGGTTTACCGCACCACCGGCGGCTTGTATGGCCGCTGAAAGACTATTTTTACTCATCGGGTATTGCTCCTATTTATTGACAATTAATTCTAAATCGTAACTTTCGGATAACGAAAAAAGAGCGCATTCTGCCAGAAACCGGCATTAACAGGAAGTAAAAATAGCCTTGTTTTCAGGTGTTTTTCTTTCTATGTGAGAGAATTTTAAAAAGAAGCTTTTAATTATCTGATATTATTGAGCTTTTCCAGAGGCCGGAATTTTTCATTTTTTTCGATATACGAAAATATTTTCGATAAATTATACGCTTATTCCATTTTCCAGGTGGACGACACCGTCTATGGCGTTTATTCTTCTTCATTAAGGATTTAGCAAGTACAAAAAGCAATTCGCATAACCAACTATAAAGTCAATAAAAGGGGTTAATTAATGCCAAGAAGTACAGATCACTTTCTCACCACCCACGTGGGCAGCCTGC
>Ga0181597_10005404_pt1 | contig 12277 bp, 4 predicted proteins | sample 041ome_5_FD_148647 | JGI IMG/M metagenome (GOLD analysis project Ga0181597, IMG submission 148647) | Coastal salt marsh microbial communities from the Groves Creek Marsh, Skidaway Island, Georgia - 041403US metaG (spades assembly) | ecosystem: Environmental > Aquatic > Marine > Intertidal zone >... | reverse complement strand
ACCAAGGGGGGCGGGATTATTTACTGCTTCTTCAACCAGCCAAGGGAAACCAAAAACCGATCCATCTCTGCAAGGGTCAGTTTATATCCATTCCCAAGCTTTCCCTGATTAAAAAATCCATGCACTTGCCCGGGGTATACAAAAAGCTCAGAATGGTTGCCCAACTTACGCATATCATCACGGAATTTTTCCGCTGTGGACACCGGGATCAAGTTGTCCTGATCGCCCAGAAAAACAATGGTCGGCGGCATCCCTTCTGAAAGGTTGTGCAGCGGAGAAATCTCCTTGTATCTTTCCTTTGCTTTTGCATGGCCGAACCCTCCTGGCCCGTTGTCATAAACAGGATTAAATAGAACCAAGGCATCAGGCAGGCAGGAAACCGAAAGTTCCTCGCCCGGAGCATTCAAACCAGGCACCGTGGCCACTGCGGCAGCCACATGCCCGCCGGCCGACCCTCCCCCCGCGGCAATGCGGTCAGGATCAATCCCCAGCTTTTGCGCATGGGTTCGTACCCAACGCAACGCGGACTTCCCATCTTCCACACAGTCGAAGGGGGTAGCGTGGTGGCGACTCTTCACCCGATACTCAGCAGACATTGCCACCATTCCACGAGCCGCTAGGTACTCGCACTGGGGATAGAACTGCGTGGGTGTACCCCCTACCCAACCTCCACCAAAAAAGAAAACGATGGCCGGCTTCAATTCTTTCTCTTGGGTATCAGTTGGTGGAGTAAAAATATGCATGTTTAGGGTATGTCCATCTACCTCCTTATAGATTTGCAAATCAGGATCGTGTGCCCAAAGAACACTGGAAATAAAAAGAGCGAGAAAACCGAAAATCGATCTCATGGATTTTTCCTCCTAGCGGATGGAAATCTGTTGCGGAACGTATTTAGGGTTTCGCTTGGAGGGCACTGGAGAACCCGTCCGTTTGCGCCAAGCATACATATCCTCCTTCAACGCCTCCAGTTTCTTCGGTTTCTCGGCAGCGAGGTTGTGGGTCTCGCCAGGATCGTTTTCTAGATCGTAAAGCAAGAAGGCTCCATCCTCAAAATATTCATGCAGTTTCCATTTTCCTTTTCTAATAACCGATCCCGGACGGGTCCGGAATTTGGCATCGCGGGACTGGTCCTCCTCCCCCGCATAATTTTGCAGGTAAACCGGGAAGTGCCAGTAAAGAGTACGGTCTTTAGGGAACGCCCCCTTACCCATGAGCAAAGGAAGTATACTCTTTCCATCCAATACCTTGCCCGGCGATGGACTTTCTCCAATCGCATCCAAAAAAGTGGGGTAAAAATCAAGACCGGTCACTGGCACCGAACAGGTGGAACCTGCTTCCACCACTCCGGGCCAGCATATGGTTATCGGGACACGAATCCCCCCTTCATAATAGGAACCTTTTCCTGCCCGCCACGGGTCCTGTTTCGATAATTTTCGGATTCCTCCATTGTCTGAGGAAAACAAAACGATTGTATTGTCCCGCAACCCAAGTTCATCCAAAGCTGCCATCAACCGGCCGACATTCTCGTCGAGACACTCGATCATAGCTGCATAATCGGCATGCACTAGCTTGTTGTTTAAATACTTTTTCTTTAAATCTTTTCTTCCCTGCAACGGGGTGTGAATGCTGTAAAAAGGGAAGTACATAAAGAAGCGATCATCTTTAAATTTCTCCAGAATTGTAATCGCCTCATCGGTCAGCCGGTCAGTCAGGTATTCCCCTTTCGGTCCATCTTTGAGATCCGGGTTTTTATAGGGACTGAAGTAAGAACTGGGGGAACCCCGCGTATTTCCAGCAATATTGATATCTATTCCCTGAGTGGTTGGGTCCTCTCCCATATGCCATTTCCCCAGTTGGGCGGTACGATAACCTGCTTTTTTAAATTCCTCAGCGATGGTAATGACCTCGTCTTTAAGATGCAACCGATTGGGCGTGGGAATAAGCATGCGATCCCTGGCATCTCCCCGCTCCGATGTACCCACGGTGTAAACTCCAGTGCGCACCGCCCATTGCCCACTAAAGCAAGCCGCACGACTTGGGGCACAATTGGCAGCTGGTGCATACCCATCCGTAAAGACCATGCCCTCCGCCGCCAAGTTGTCCAGGTTGGGGGTATGGTAGAGTTTGCTCCCCATAAACCCCACATCCATCACCCCAAGGTCATCCGCATTCAAATAAATGACATTGGGCCGTTTTTCCCCAAAGAGAAAACAAAAGTTCAAACTTATTAGAAAAAAGCTCTTTATCGCACATGCTTGCATAAAATCAGTCTCCAATATTTTTGGATCCAATCAATAACATTACTCCAATTGATTTCAGTATTTTTTCTGAAGCCAAGTCATGAGTAAAAGAATATTTTTGTTGATCAATCTGCAATTATTATGGAATTACCTATTCTTTCCTCTTATAAAAAAAGTGACTCATAAATCTAAGAATAGAAGTTTCCTTGGAATCGTTTTATTTTTAATCTCCAATACGATCTTGTCTTCCTATGGTTTAGCCCAAATTGAAATTCGGGTTGATCCTATTGGAGGCGGTGGAGAAGTTCAGGGAAGTGGATCTTTTTCCAACAACCAAGAGGTTACCCTTCAAGCAACGGCATACCCGGGATACAATTTTGTCGGGTGGTCTGGTGATTTAGCCGGAAAAGAAAACCCCATCAGTTTCTATGCCGGTAGTCCAATCATTGCCTATGCTCACTTTGAAAAATCGGATGCCTCAATTGTTTTAATTGATGGACAACCCGCGGTGGCAGGTTCATTTGTTGGTAAACTTAACGAGAACGGTAGAAGAAGTCTCCGTAGGCGGGTTAATCATCTTGGAAGATCCACCGTATTTCGCCGAAACCAAGTTCTTGATGACCTAGTCAAGATCACTTGGAACTTGGACCACAATGTTTCGCAAGGGATCAGTGAAGATAATGTTACCCGGGATTCCCTTAGCCAAATCTCCAAGGCTAAATCAGCTATTAAGTCTGTGGGGATAGAAAAACAGATAAAAGATTTACTTGATGATGAATACTACGAGTTCATTGAGCCAAACTGGCTTTTGGCATCGAGCGTTGCCCCTGGAGTAATTATGAATCGAGGTGGACAGTGGGGTTTACGAAACACTGGAACAGACTCCATTCACAAAATCCTCAACAAGACTTCTTCTGCTCCTACTGGAGTGAATGGTCTTGATACTCAAGCGGAGAAAACATGGGAGAAAATTGGCGACAAAGCTGGTCCAATCGTGGCAGTAATCGATTCTGGTGTAATGTACGATCACCCAGATCTTAAACACGCCATTTGGGTAAATACTGGGGAAATTGCTGGTAACGGAAAAGATGATGACAACAACGGGTTTATCGACGATGTTCACGGCATCAACGCAATCCAAGATAAGGGTGGCAACCCCATGGACGACAATGGCCACGGTACGCATGTAGCTGGAATCATTTCTGCCAAAGGAATGGTCTATGGATTGGCTCAGACTTCAAAAATAATGGCACTGAAATTTTTAAACTCTAAAGGTAGTGGAAGTTTGGACGATGCAGTCAGGTGTATTGATTACGCAATCGATAATGGAGCCAAAATAATTAATGCTAGTTACGGCGGTTATGCGGCGGAAGGATACTTTCGTAAAACAGAGATGGAAGCCTTGGATCGTGCACGTGCAGCCGGCATCCTCGTTGTAGCAGCAGCTGGAAATCATGCTGTAAACAATGATTTAATTAACGACACTAAATTTAAATCTACCAAAATAAAGGGTCGTTTTTTCCCGGCTAGCCATGCCCACGATAATGTTTTGTCGGTCGCTGCAATTGACCGGAAAGGAAACTTAGCCAGTTTTTCAAATTTCGGATTTGAACGAGTTGACTTGGCAGCACCCGGGGATCAAATCCTATCCACTTACATTCGCAAGAAGGATCCAAATCGAAAAGGTGGGCACCTCTATCAGAATGGGACGAGTATGGCGGCCCCCTTTGTTGCTGCAACAGCCGCATTGCTTCTAACCGAAGAGCCAAACTTAAGCTATCTTGAGCTAAGAAGAAGAATTCTGGATAATGTAGACCCTCTTTCCTCGCTCTCCGGTAAAGTCGCCACCGGAGGGATGCTTCGTGCCTTCAATGCCCTGTCCCCAGCTGAGGAAGTAGATTTGGTCACTGAAATTTCTCACAGTCCCACAAATCCGGAAGTCAATTCACCCTTCAGTCTATTCGTGAGGTTGGCAAAAAACGGACCTGTTCAAGATGCAACAGTAGAAGCAAAAGTAAACAATGAGACTTTTTCTCTTTTGGATAACGGTGGCGGAGCAGATAAAACCAAAAATGATGGGATATATTCTCAAAATATCCCTACTCCCAACCTTACCAGCTTTGATGTTTCCATACACATTAAAATCGATGATTTGGAAGTTACTAAGACCACGAGTATTAAAACCGTTAAGCGTCCATCCAATGATTCCATCAGTTTTGCCTCCCCCATCGACAACCAAAAAAATATCACAGAGGGAACTAATCTTGATGCCACGATGGAGACAAATGAACTCTCCTTCACCAAAAGATTGGACAGTACAGTTTGGTATGCCTGGCAGCCTTCCCGCAGTGGAACTGCTAAATTGTCCACAGATGGTAGCTCTTTTGACACTACCTTGGCGGTTTACTCAGGAAACCCTACCAGTTTTTCCAGCCTAACTCTGATCGGTTCCAATGATGATGCCGGGGATAAGCAGTTTTCCTCCAAAGTAGAATTCACTGCCGATAAAAATGTTAAATACTACATCCAAATCGGCGGTAAAAACGGCAAATCAGGCACCTTCAAACTGCATCATCCCCAGCCAGTTAAGCCAGTTGCAGCCAAACAGGTCTTTCCTCCCAAAATTTTATCCCCATCCATTGAATTGACCAAGATTGAAGGGGAGTCTTTTTCCGCCACTGTCAAAGTATCTGGTTCTGAGCCACTTTCTTACCAGTGGCAGCACAAGGGGCAAAACATTAGCGGTGCAACCGAGGCTACCTTCACTCGGTCACTCCTTACTTTGGAAGACAGCGGTGCATATTCCGTTGTCGTCACCAATAAGGAAGGCTCAATCAGCGCCCCGCAGGTGAACCTGTCTGTGCGACCAAGCAAAGAAGTTGCGGATAATGATATGATTGAGAATGCCCAGCCCATTACTGTCCCCAAAGCTAAGCTCACTTCCATCACCCGAAATGCCACGGGGCAAAATGGCGAACCTGATCCTACGGGCAAAAGCTCCCCCTTTCATTCCGTTTGGTGGAAATGGACCGCTCCCAAAAATGGTACGGTTACAGTGAGCACTGCTGGTAGTTCTTTTGATACTGTGCTGAGTGCCTTTGAGCTACAGGATGGATTTTCTGGCACTCGAACCATTTCATCTTTTACCCCAGCTGCCGACGGCAAGGATTTACTAGTCACTCTTGAGGGGCACGGCCTGCCCAATGGACAAATTGTGGAAGTCTCCGGAATTACCGGTTATCTGTCATCCGAGGCTAACTTTCTTATCTCTGTTAGAGATGCAAACAGCTTCTACCTATCCGGCACTGCTACAATAGAAAACTTTTCCCTATCCTCCAATTCCACTGTGAAAAAAGCTAAATAAATATTTTTAACCATGATGATCATGAAGAAAATAACCGCACTCCTTTCTCGTAGAACACTTTGGGTTCTATTCTTGGCATGTTCTTGCTTTGCCCAATCTGCTCTGTCGAAATCAGGCGAGCAAGAAAATTGGTATCAATTTCAGTGGCCAACTGTTTCGACCGAAACTAACTTTTTAAATATACCTCTAAATGATGGAGCGAGTCTTGATAATGACTCCAATGCCATATCTCAATTTGGAGAAGATCTTAATCTCGTCTCGGGTCAAGAAATATACAACGGCGATTTAGTGACCTTTCAATACGATGTACTTCATTACATTTCTGACAGAATTTATATTCTAGTTATATTCAACGATGACTCGGGAGAGAGAATTTTAATCGAATGTGATCTTAGAGGAAATTTGTCTGATATGAAGAAATTAGATAGCTCTCCACCTAACCACCTAGATCCGACTGGAATTCGTGTTCAGTCCTTTATTATCAATGAGAGTGGGAAAATCTTCACCAGACATCCTTCATGGATCGAAAAGAGTAACGATATATTCGAGAAAGAATGGAAATATGGAATATTCCGATCGAATGGAATCGATGATCTTGAAACTGATTACCAATTTACTGATTTCTGTATAAGTCCTAATGGTAATATTTTTGTTGGTGTTCACTACCCAAGCGTATTGGAGTATGCAGGGGGTGAACCTACCCCCTCACACAACAAGGTTTTTATTATCAATCAAAGCGGTGAATTAATCAGTAAATTCCCTGAAACAAACTCCACCTCCACAGCACCTGGATTTTTTGGAAAGATTGTGGGTATGGGAGTCATGCCAAATGGCAATCTCTTACTCTATGATGACAGTGGATCCCTTCATTTATTCTCTGAGAACGGAGAATTCATAAAGAGAAAAACAGGGCTAAACAACACAGAGAATGAAAATTTTGCTCTCAGTACAACCGGTCGAATTTATCATGATGGTGAAATCCTTGATCAAGATTTTGAAATAGTCCCAACCTCTGGACTAGGCAGGGGGGAAGCACAATGGTCGCATGCTGGTGATCTTGTTTTTGGGGATGCATACAATTTAAGTTTGATGAAAAGTGCCTATCGTACCAAGGGCTCTATCACACCAAATGAAATCCCCCAACCTGTTATCCGCTCGGTTGCTCAGCGAGCTGGTACGAATATCTTGGACATTGATTTTGAGGTAATTGATGTGGATGACTCCACCGCAGTTGCAGGATTAATTGCATCCATAGATGGCAACTTTGATGATCTCACAAAATTAATTGTTCCACAATCCTATGTGGACGGAACAGACAGCAAGATCGGGCAGTCTATCGCCACAAATCAGGTGCACCGAGCATCCTGGTATGTTAGGGGAGATTGGGCTGAACCCTCGGGCGATCTTAAGATAGGTATTCTGGCCAGAGATGCACGTAGAGAAAAGCCTGTGGATGTTCACTTCTTGGAACTTCCCTTCGAGGAGGGTAATCTAACGATCAGTCGGTCTCCGATCAAGGATCCAGATATTTCCAACTTCCTTCTTTATGAAATGGCCACTGGAAACTCTTCCTTTTCTTTGGAATATGGTAAAATCAAAGATCAATCAGGAGCAGTACTGGCTGAGAATGGCTCCTATGTAGTCTACTTTGATGAAGAAAGTAATGCTCAAGAAAGTAAGAACGGCATTATATCAACCGAAACCGGAAGAAACTATTTCATCAATGCACTTAGCTACCGCTGGGCGTCCGTTGGAGAAGTTGCCATGGCAAAGGAAGCTTCGACCCCAGGCACGATTAATCAGTACAATGCGACTAACCAAGTCGTGCCCCGTAACCTTCCAGGAAAGGTGAATGAGTATGGATTCGATGTGGGTTTTCACGGATCCAGGGCATGGTGGGTGGTCAAAACAAACGATGTCGATATGCCCCAATACAGCCTCAACAACGAACTGAGCACAATTGGAAATGAACCGAATTCTTTCTTGGGCAGAGTGGTGGATATTAGTCCAAATTCTTACAGCGAACCAATTTCTCTTACCTTCATTGCTACTGGTGGTAAACCAAAAAGTTATTGGGATGAAGAATCAAATCAATACGGACCTATTTACCGTGGCATAATCGGTTTAAATTCAACTGTTACCAGTAGTCAACCCGCCGTTTTTGACTTTGGAATTTACAATGCCGGATTTGGTAAATCCAGCTTACTCGATGACCAAGGAAGAGATTCTGCTACAAAATCAATTTCAATAGCCGGAGATACTGATCAGACAATTGCAGTAGGATCAAGCCAGGAAGATTTAGTTTATTTGTTCAAAAATAATCAACTAATCCAAACATTGGCTCCAAATAATCCGGAAAGTGGTGAGCGATTTGGTGCCTCGGTGAGATTTCCTCCAAATTATCTATTCGATAACAGTGATTCTCCTTACCTTGCAATTGGATCTCCATTCAGAAATAGCAATGGTGAAGAAAAATCTGGTGCAGTCAGTATTTTTAAAAGGAATGGCGATAGTTTCGTCCATTTTGCAAGAATTACCGATCCCAAATCCCGTGCAGGTGGTAGGTTTGGCCAATTTTTTGAGTTTGGTTCCAATGATCTTTTATTTATTGGAGATCCTACCGGCCCTAATGCTGACGGTGACATTTTTGGTGCGGTCTATGTTTATAAAATCGAGGGAGAAGAAGTTAATCTCATCCAATCATTCTCCACAACTGATTTTGAGGATTTAGATTATTGGGCATCGGGATACGAAGGTTTAGGTTGCTCTATTTCTGTTCACGAAAACCTATTATTGGTTGGAGCACGTTCGCATAGCTCACCCGGTGCACCATGGAGTGGTTCCGTTGTGGTTTTTGAAATTTCTAATGAGGGCTTGATCAAACCAGTCAACAAGATCATCTCACCTAAAGCGGTTCAAGGTGGTCGATTTGGTGCTCACATTCATTTTGATGGCGCAAGATTGATTGTGGGTGCTCCTAATGAATTTTCCAAGCCTGGTGTTCGCGGAGGAGCTGCTTATATTTACCGAATCCTAGAAGACGGAAGAGCTACCCTATTGGATAGGGTTGTACACCCAACTATTCAGGAAGGTGCATTTTTTGGAGAAAGCGTTGCTATCAGTGGATTATCTGTCGTGGTTGGATCGCCCGGGTATGATATTTCCGAGTCTGAGGCAAACGTCGGAAGTATTCATCTTTTTCAATCGGAAAAGTAATTGATTTTCTCTCAATAAGTTGGGTTGAACTTGAAACTTCCAGTTAGATCGTTTTTTGCCTTTTGTGGGGGATTTCTCGCGATTACTGCCCTGACGTTTGCAAATGAAGAGCTAGTCCAGGTAGATCAAAAATCTCAACCTCTTGGCTTTGTTGACAAAGTTTCAGCAATTGCGATTGGTAAGCCCATCACTACTGTACAACCAAAGCTTACGCAAAACGGCTATGCTTTTGGATACTGGACGGCAGGTTCTGAAAGACTTAGCAGTACGAATGGACAATCTCTCATTACTGCTACCGTAAATGTGCAAGGACCGTTGGTATTGACTGCACATTATTTCCCAGAAGATCAGGACAGTGACTCGGACAATTTGCCTGACTGGTTTGAATACCGAAACTTCGGAAACTTATCCAAAAGCGGAACAGATGATTCGGATAATGATGGATTTACCCTTACTCAAGAAAATCATCTAGGTCAGTCTACCGTTGTCCCCGATTCCATCGAAGATGGCGGTATATCTTTTAATGTATCTACTCTAATCAACTACGGGGATTCTTCAAATACCTACAAAGTAACTCTGCAAAGTGATCCTTTTGGTTTTGTGACCACAAAAACAGATTATTTTTTAAAGGATTCCAACCTGGCTACCATTTCTCTTTTTGGTGCTAACAATGGGTATCATTTTGCATATTGGTCTATAAATGGAGTGCGGCAGGCGTCCCCAAACGGCTCAGCAACGCAACAAGCCAATTATTTGCTTAACGAAGACAAAATTATTACCGCTCACTATATTCCAAGCGATCAGGATTCTGATCAGGATGGAATCGCTGATTGGTTTGAAATGAATCAATTTGGGAATCTTAATCAGGACAGCCAAAGCGATCCTGACCTGGATGGCTTTTCCAATGCTAAGGAATCACAACTTGGTCAAGTTTCATTGATCAAAGATGAAATCGAAGATGGCGGTATCTCTTTCTCCTCCTACCCTTCAATTTCTTATGCAGGAAGTGATCTGGTTTCATACAAAATCATCAGCCAACCTGCCGGCTTTTTTGACAACATCAACAATGCAGCGTCCAAAGACAGTTTGATTTCAACGCCCAATCTCAATGGCGAGAAAAACGGGTACCATTTTGCTTATTGGTCTCTTAATGGTCTACGGCAAGCAAGTGCATCTGGAGTAGCAGTTAGCCAAGTAAATCTACTAATCGAAGAATCCAGCGAACTGGTTGCCCACTTTATTCCAAGCGAACAGGACGAAGATGGGGATGGGTTAATGGATTGGTTCGAGCTCAATCAATTTGGAAACCTGAACCAAGGGAATTTGGATGATCCTGACAGGGACGACTTTTCCAATCTGCAGGAGAAGGAACTTGGGCAGGAGCCTCTGATTCCAGATTTAGTGGTGGATGGCGGTATATCTTTCGCGGCAACCACCAAGGCGTTTTATTATATTCAGGCATACGATCGCTTGGAGGGAATTGAATTAAACAACACCATTACCCTTGGCATGCAGGATTCGGGCTTGGAAATTGGCTCATTTTCTGCCTTGGATTCAATTTGGGATCCTCAAAAAATTCGCACTTCCCGTTTTGAACTAGTGAGTGGACTTGGGGCAGCTGATAACCATCGATTCAAGATCAATAACGGTGTACTTTCCACAGCTGAGTCTTTAGTGCCGGGAACCTATTCGATACGTGTGCGAGCTTTTAACTTCCTTAATATTTTCACGGAAGAATCGTTTATTATCACCGCTGAAACACCTCCGCCCCCCCCCAACCGAGCACCTTCTTTTGTATTGGATCAGGGTGTCGAGGTCTTGGAAGTGTCCGTTAAGGAAAATGAGTTTTTTATTGCCCGCCTAAAGGCAACTGACCCAGACAGCGATGCCATCACCTTTCTGCTTGATTTAGAAGATCAGGATAAAGATCACTCCAATATTGTACTCAATCCGATTACCGGGGAATTGTCCTTCAAAATTGCTCCAGATTTTGAAAAGCCATGGGATAAGAACAAAAATAATGCCTATGAAATCCAGGCCATTGTAACGGATGGTCTATTAAGCGATACCCTATCGATTAAGGTACAAATAAATGATGTTGAGGAATTTACTCCTCTTACTGGTTTCCAGCTGCTTTCTTCGAAAATTGAGGAAAATAAAAATGCGGGCACATTGGTGGGAAAATTCTCCACTTCATCCAATCAGGAGTCTGCCTCAATTGAATATAAATTGCTCTCCGGAGAAGGAGCAGAAGCAAATGCGAACTTTACTATTTCCAATGATCAATTGTTAACCACCCGTTCTTTGGATTTTGAATCCTCCCCCACCCTCTCAATCCGGGTCAGTGCACAGAAAGGAAACCAAGACCCTATTGAGAAAGTTTTTCTGATTCAGGTGATGGATGTTTTTGAAAATACCCCGCCCAAATTTTCCTCCTTTAATGGTGAAAACAGTGCCTTACTCCAACAGCCAGAAAACCAATCCTTTGTCACCACTTTAAAGGCCTCGGATATTGATGACCAGAACCTCACCTTTCAATTAACACAATCTGCAGATGCCCAATTTTTTATTCTTTCTTCTACTACTGGGGTACTGAATTTTGCACAGGCACCCGATTTTGAATCTCCCAAGGATGCAAACGGAGACAATATTTATGAGATTGAGGCAGTTGTTTCGGATGGTCAGTTAAGCGATTCGGTATCGATTCGGGTGCAAATCAATGATGTGAATGAATTAACCCCACTTTCTGATTTCCAACTCAACACGGCAAAAGTTGAGGAAAATAAAGACAAAGGTACCTTAGTGGGGCAATTCAGCTCTGCATCCAACCAAGAGTCTGCCCAAATCAACTACCAACTGGTATCCGGTGATGGAGCAGACGCAAACGATGATTTCAATATCACCAATGATAAGCTTTTTACAAACCGGTCTTTTGATTTTGAAGCCTCTGCCAAATTGTCGATTCGAGTAAGAGCACAGAAAGGAAACCTCGACCCATTGGAGAAAGTTTTCCTCATTCAAGTTGTTGATGTTTTTGAAAATTCTCCACCAAGATTTACTTCCTTCGATGGAGCCAGTTCCGTCTCCTTGAAGCACCCGGAAAACCAATCCTTCATCACCACCCTTAAGGCCACTGATATTGACAATCAAAACCTTGCCTTTCAATTATCTCAATCCGGAGATGCTCAATTCTTTGAAATTTCCAATACTACAGGTGAACTAAGGTTTGCACAGGCACCGGATTTTGAATCCCCCCGCGATACCAATAAAGACAATATTTATGAAATTGAAGCACTTGTTTCGGATGGTCAGTTAAGCGACAAATTATCCATTTCCTTACAGATAAACGACCTAAATGAAATCACTCCCATTGCCGATTTTCAGTTGTTATCTGCAAGAGTGGAGGAAAACAAAAAAACTGGCACCGTGGCAGGCCGTTTCTTTTCTGAATCAAATC
>Ga0181597_10005403_pt1 | contig 12279 bp, 10 predicted proteins | sample 041ome_5_FD_148647 | JGI IMG/M metagenome (GOLD analysis project Ga0181597, IMG submission 148647) | Coastal salt marsh microbial communities from the Groves Creek Marsh, Skidaway Island, Georgia - 041403US metaG (spades assembly) | ecosystem: Environmental > Aquatic > Marine > Intertidal zone... | reverse complement strand
AATTATGTTAAATTTGATGTTTCACTAAATTATTTTTCTATTAGGTCGGGCCTCACAATGGAGCATTGGTTGAGTAAAGGTTGGATTTTTCCTGAAGATCCCTTGGGATGGTTTCAATGGTATTGTAGATATTCTTTGGGTAGACGATTACCCGAGATTGATAAAGTACAGATTATGCGTTGGAAGGCTTATGGCCCACGCCATAAGGGTGCTATTTTAAAAAATTGCTTTAAAAATGACTTAACTTGTCGTCCTAGGCAAAGGCAAGGTTTATTGCAGTGGGCATATAATCCATTTTTTTAAATTAATATATTTAAATTAATTTTTATATATGATACTTTATATTTTATAATGAGAACCTTATGAGAACTTTATGTTGACTGTAAAAGAACAAGAAGTATATGACTTTATTTTAGAATATCAAAATGATAATGGATATAGCCCACTCTTAAGAGAGATTGCTGGTTCTATTGGGATTAAATCAAAAGGTGTCGCCCATAGATATATAAAATCATTAGAAAAACATGGACTAATTGCTTGTCACTCGAATAAACATCGGGGGCTTAATATTATTGGACATAAAAAAATATTTAACATAAATAGTTGGGGAAAAATCTCTGCAGGTGGACCAATAGAAGCTGTACCTGACAAAGACATACTTGAACTTGAGCATATGTTTTCTAATGAAAAATGTTATGCCTTGAAAGTACAGGGGGATTCGATGATAGAGGCAGGTATTAATGATGGCGACTGGGTTATTGTAGAAAAAAAGAATAAAATTCCTAAATCTAAAGTTGCTGTTATATTGATAGATAATCAAGATGTAACCTTGAAGTATTACAAATTATTAAATAAAAATACTGTTGAATTGATACCTGCAAATAAAAAATTTAATACGATGGAATACGATATAAGCAGAATATCTATCCAAGGCGTAGTTATTGGACAAATAAGAGTTTACTGATGGCCACAGATATCGATAGTTGGCCTAAGGTTATATTCCATATTGATATGAATGCATTTTTTGCATCTATTGAGCAAAGAGATAATAATCATTTGTCTGGAAAACCAATTGCTGTTACAAATGGCGAAAAAGGTTCATGTATAATTACTTGTTCTTATGAAGCTAGAGCATTTGGCATTAAAACTGGCATGAGTTTTAAAGAGGCAAAAAATAAATGTTCTAGTTTGATAAGGTGCCCCTCTAATCCAAAAAAATATACATATGCATCATCAAAGATTATGGATATTTTATATCATATATCTCCAGATATAGAAATATTTTCAATTGATGAAGCATTTTTAGATTTATCAAATTGTAAAAAAATATATCCATCATTAATTGAAGTTGCTTATATGATTAAGGATAAGATATTTAGTACTTTGAACTTGCCATGTTCAATTGGAATTTCAAATAATAAAGCTAATGCAAAGTTTGCAGCAAAACTACAAAAACCTGATGGGATAACTGTTTTGCCTCCTGAGGAGTCAGAGAATGTTTTATCTAACTATTTGGTTAAGGATTTATGTGGTGTATCTAACGGGATTGGATCATTTCTTAATCATCATGGTGTTTTTGTATGCGGTGATATGAAAAAAATTCCAATTAGTATATTAGGTAATCGTTATGGAAATAAGGGAAGAAAAATATGGTTAATGGCTCAAGGCAAAGATATAGACAGTATGACTTTGAAAGATAAGCCACCCCAATCAATCGGTCATGGAAAAGTTACTAAGCCTAATTTAAAGAATATTTATGAAATTAAGAGAATATTGCATTATATGAGTATAAAAGTTGCCAAAAGGTTGAGAGTTCATAGCTATGAAACAAATACATTTATAATTGGAATAAAGACTAGAGATTTTTGGTTTTCCGAAAAATATAAATTATCACAACATACCAATCATGATAAAGATATCTTTAAACTTTGTTTAAAATTAATTGATAACTTTATCAGACAAAGATATGGGGTTTATCAGGTTCAGGTTACTGCTATTAATCTAGAAAAAATTAATAATCAAAGAGATCTATTTTTTAACAATCAAGAGGGTAAAAATAATATAGACAACATGATTGATAGTATAAATAATAAATTTGGCGAGTTAATGTTGAGACCTGCGCGCTTATCCAGTGAATTTGAATCTCCGGATGTAATTTCTCCATCATGGAGACCAAAGGGGTGTAAAAAATCCCTATAAAAAAAAGGCCGAAAGGGGGTAGAATTCGGCCTTTAGTATAAAGGGGTGGAGATATGACAGTTGTCTATATCTTGTCTATAACAGTAATACAACAAAAATAGTTTGTCAACACTGTTTATGAACAAAAATATGTATTTATTTAGATAATTATATACTGTTCATATATATCGTAACAAAAGCTTGACAAAATCGTTTAAAAATCTAAAATAAGTGACAAGGAACAATTTTCATAAGGAAATATAAGGAAGAGACGTTGAAAGGTCATTTATCTAAAAAACCAAGACACTTAATACAGGTCGTAGGCAGAAGAACAGGTATTAGTTCAGACGTTATAAGAGCTTGGGAAAGACGCTATAGCGCAGTAGTTTCTGATAGAACCGAGACTAATAGACGATTATATACGGATGATGATATTGAGAAATTAACATTGCTAAAAAGAGCTATTAATGCTGGGAGAAGAATAGGAGATATTGCCCAGTTGTCTTATGATGATTTATTTGAGTTAGTCATGGGCGATGAGTCTAATGCAACCAGGTCATACCAAAGACCTAGCACAGGAACAGTAATGGAGCTATTTGATGAGGCTGCATTAGCTATTGATGAGATGAACTCTAATAAGTTAGATACAGCCCTTTCTAATGCTATAGCGATGTTGAGCACAACAGATTTTCTGATGGAATTTCTGAAACCACTCCATACATATATCAATGATGAATGTAGCAGAGGGTCTCTGAGATACATACAAGAAAAATTTGCAAAAATATCTATTCGAAATTGTTTGTCAAATTTATATACAACTCTTAGATCTTCAAAAGATGACGGCCCCCGCATGATAATAGGTTCACTGACATCAGAGTATGAAAATCTAGATACATTAATACATATTATTGTTGCTCAAAATATTGGCTGGGATGTTACTTATGTTGGAAACAGCATTCCTCATGATGAAATGACATATATGGCAAATAAGATAGAAGCTAGAACCATTGTTGTTGCATTAAATAACCCAAGGGATATTGCAAGGAAAACATATGAGATAAAAACCATGAAAGAACTAGCCGATATGAAAGATAATATTGTTTTAATAGGCACACAAGCTAGCAATTACAGACAGATTGCTGATGATGTGAAAGCTATTATATCTCAAGATTTAAGTTCTTTTAGATTAACTCTTGAGAGACTTTATGGTTTAATCCGATAGACATTCTATTAGCTCTTTGAGAGAATCAATTTCTTTAGTGAAATATTTTTGTTTGTCAAAATTATTTTGTATAATCTCTGAAGGTGCTTTTTCAATAAAACTTTTATTATTCAGTTTGGATTCAATTTTATTTAGGTTATTTACAAGATTACTCAGATTCTTTTCTAATCTCTTTTTCTCGACATCTATGTCAATTATTTCCTTGATTGGAATATACAATTTAAGTTCTTCAAGCGATATAGTAATACATTGATTCATGTCATATGAATTACTATTGATATATATAGTATCAGCCTTCACAAGAGAAGTGATTATATCTCGATTATTTTTTATGAAGTTTTCATAAGTATTATCTGCAAATATACAATATATATCTATCTTAGTTTTAGGATGAACATTTAGATCACTTCTGGTTTTTCTAATAATGTTTATAAATTTCTTCAGTAAGAGTATTTCGTTATCAATTTCCTCATCTTTAAACACTTTTTGTTGAGATGGGAACTTTGCATTCATTAATATTGAATCATTTGTGTATTCCAGTTTTACCATTTCTTTCCAAATTTCTTCTGTTATATAAGGTATTACAGGATGACAAAGTTTTAAGATTATTTTTAGAATATAAATCAATACATTTTTAGTATATTCATTGCCATTATCAATTTCTATTTTTGCTATTTCTAAATACCAATCACAATATTCATTCCAAATAAAGCTATATAGCGTATTTGCCATCAAATCAAATCTATACGATACACAGTATTTCTTATACTCAGTAACAAGCTCATCTAACTTGATAATTATATATTTTTCATAGGTAGTTAGTTTTTCGAAGTTTATTTTATGATCGAAATCATAATCTTTAGAAGATAGAAAAACAAAACGTGATGCATTCCATAATTTATTACAAAAGTTCCTATAACCTTCAATTCTTTTTAAATCAAAGTTTATATCTCTACCTGTTGAAGCAAGCGCACAAAAGCAAAATCTCAGTGCATCTGCACCATAAGGAGTGATTCCATCCGGAAATTCATCTTTTGTTTTCTTAATAATTTTATTTTTTAATCTTGGCTGTACGAGGCTATTAATTCGCTTGTCAACAAGTTCATCTAACTCAATACCATCGATGATATCAATTGGATCGATGACATTACCGATAGATTTAGACATTTTTTTGCCTTCAGAATCTCTAACGAGTCCATGTATATATATAGTTTTAAAAGGAACCTTATCCATGAATTTGATTCCCATCATAACCATTCTGGCAACCCAGAAAAATATGATATCAAAACCTGTTACCAATACACTTGTAGGATAATATTTTTCTAATTCTTCAGTTTTATCTGGCCAGCCCATGGTATTGAAAGGCCATAACGAAGATGAGAACCAGGTATCTAACACATCATTATCTTGAGTAAGCTTAGATTCTTTATTTATATCATATTTTATTCTTATTTCATTTTCGGTATTACCAACAAATACATTACCATTATCATCATACCAAGCTGGTATCCTATGACCCCACCATATTTGTCTACTGATGCACCAATCTTCAATATTATCTAGCCAATTAAAATAAATTTTCTCCCAATTTTTAGGGACAAATTTAATATTTGATTTTTTTACAGCATCAATTGCTGGTTTTGCTAACTCATCCATTTTCATGAACCATTGATCTGTCAACAAAGGCTCAATTATTTCACCAGATCTTTCACCTATCGGTACTGTTAGTTTATGTTTCTCTATTTTATCGAGATTATTAATTTCTTTTAACCTATCAACTACCAACGACCTTGATTCATGAATATTTTTAGTGTCAAAAATATCTCCAGCGTTCTTGTTTAAAGTACCATCTTTATTTAATATATTTATAAACTCAAGATTATGTTTTTTACCTAACTTATAATCATTGAAGTCATGAGCAGGAGTTATTTTGACACAACCTGTTCCAAACTCCATATCTATAGACTCATCTGAAATTATTGGAATTGATCTATTTATAATTGGGACTATCGCATTCTTTCCTATTAAATTTTTATATTTAGTATCACCTGGATTGATACAAATTGCACTATCACCAAATAAAGTCTCAGGTCTAGTAGTTGCAACTATAATACTCTCATTACTATCTTCAATATTGTATTTTATATAATATAGGAAACCATCTTTTTCGATATTCGTAACCTCTAAATCAGATATAGCGGTTTGAAGTTTAATATCCCAGTTAACTAAACGATTGCCTCTGTAAATCAAACCTTCTTCATATAGTTTAATAAAAACCTTTTTGACTGCTTCATTTGAGCCATCATCCATTGTAAATCTGTTTCTATTCCAATCAGCTGATGAGCCCAGTCTTTTTGTTTGTGCAATAATTGTATTACCAGAATGTTCTTTCCATTTCCATATTTCATCAATCAATCCTTTTCTTCCAATTTCATGTCTTGTTTTACCTTCTTTCCTTAGATTGTTCTCAACAACTAGTTGAGTGGCTATGCCCGCATGATCTGTACCTGGTTGCCATAAAACACTTTTCCCTAGCATTCTGTTATATCTAATAAGTATATCTATAATGGTATGTTGGAAGGCATGTCCCATATGGAGTGTTCCTGTCACATTAGGTGGTGGAAGCACTATTGAGTAGTTTGACTTAAGATCTTTTGCAGAGAAACAATGATTTTCTGTCCATTTTTTATAGATATTAGACTCTATATCTTTGGGGGAATATTTTATATCCATCTACAAATTTTCATGTTTTACATTAAGTTTATTATTCTTATAATAGAGATATTTTTCTCTAGCTATCTTTTTCTTATCTTCGTTAGTACTGACAAGCTCTACTATAATTTCATGATTATAATAGTCAGTTTTTACCTCATCATCAAGATTTATAAATACATTATAATCTTTTTTTACTATAGAATCATTCTTATAACCCGTTTCAACTAGGATAATATTTGTATAGGGGTCATATTTTTTATCAGTAGAGTGAGGGATAAAGCTTAACTGCTCAAATGTCCAAAGTAATTTGTTGATACTCTCTATTAATGTTTTATCCTTAGATGAGACTAGGATAGTATTTTTTAATTTATAATGCTTTTTAATAATTTTGCAGATCGAACTCTCAGAATCATCTTCTGCATTAAGTATGTAAAATATAGCTTTTTTATCCAATGTACTAGTTAATTAGAAAGTACAAAATCAATCAATAAGCTAACAGGTCTGCCTGTGGAACCCTTATTTTCACCAACTTCCCAAGCTGTACCTGCTATATCTAAATGAGCCCACTTAACGCCCTCTGTAAATTTTCCTAAAAAAGCAGCAGCAGTTATGGCTCCTCCATAGCGACCACCTATATTTTGTATATCAGCAAAATTAGTTTTTAACTCATCAAAGTAATCATCATATAAGGGTAACTGCCAAACTCTATCGCCTGTCTTATCTGCAGATTTCTTTATTAAATCAGCAAGTTTATCATCATTTGAGAATAAACCGCTTGGATATTTGCCTAATCCAACAAGGCATGCTCCCGTTAAAGTTGCCATATCCAATATATATTTTGGTTTATATTTTTTTGCATAAGTAAGAGCATCACATAGCACTAATCTACCTTCTGCATCTGTGTTAAGAATTTCAATGGTAATTCCTGACATGCTTGTGACCACATCTCCCGGCCTAGTTGCTTGACTGCCTGGCATGTTTTCAGCACATGCTATTATACCTACAACATTTTTTTTAACCTTCATTTCCGCAAGAGCTTTCATCGTACCCAAGACACTTCCAGCACCAGACATATCATATTTCATCTCATCCATGTTAGGGGATGGTTTCAGAGATATACCTCCTGTATCAAACGTTATACCTTTGCCAACTAAAACAATAGGATTTTGATTTTTAAGCGGCATGTATTCAATCGAAACAAGTTTTGCAGGTTGTTTGCTGCCTTGTGAGACCGATAATAGAGAACCCATACCCATTGATTTCATTTTTGCCTCATTCAATACAGTAATTTTTAGTAATTTATTAATTTTTTTTAGCTTTAAAGCTTCATTACTCAAGAATGTTGGATTACATATATTTGGAGGGGTGTTACCTAAATCTTTGGCAAACTTGATACCACTTGCAATAGCTTTGCCACTCAATACATGTTTACTTAGCATTTTGTTTGGAATGATAGTATCTGAAACTAGACCACACTGCTTAATTTTTGATATATCCTTTTCTTTTTTATATATGTACTTATAAAAACTATCTTCAATATAACTCACTAATAATTCTACGTTAATATCATTTTTTTTAATAATTAAGTTCTCTATATTTAATGATATTTTGGTCACATTAACTTTTTTAATTTTTGTTATTACACTTTTTATGGATCTGTTCAAATTTAGTGGTCCAAACTTACCCTTTTCTCCTAAACCGAAAAATAGGATTTGTTGTCCAGCGACATGGTCATCTAATGTCCTATGATCACCAATCTCTCCAGTAAAGTTATTTTTCTCAAAACATCTTTTGGCCATATCAATATTTTGTTTACTGACTGATTTCCCAAGATGTAGTAGTTTTTTATCAGTAAATACTCCAACGAGATATATATCTGACTTGGTATTTATAATGTCTGTTTTTAAGCTTGTATAATCCATGTTTTTACCTTTTATCCATTTTGTGAGAATATACACTAGATTAACATTTTTTTTAAAAACTTGTTATATTAGATACAATAAAATGAAAATTCTTGATAAATATTTACTAAAAGAGATACTAGAGTCATCACTATCAGTTTTAGCAATATTTATGATTATATTATCATCGAATACAATGCTTAGATTAATAGAGGAGGCATCTGTAGGGACATTTCCAACATATTTATTGTTTCCAATTATTTTCGTCAAAATAACTCAATATTCTATATATATTATCCCCATAAGCTTGTTTTTTGGAATAATAATATCTCTTGGAAGATTATATAATTCTACAGAGATGGCGGTGATAGCTTCCTCAGGTTTGTCACAAGTAGATATAGCTCGTTCTATCAATAAAGTCATAGTTATAACATGTATTATAGTCGGATTTTTCTCTTTATATCTAACACCTGCAGCTACTGAATATCGGTATAAGTTGGAACATAGGTTAAATAGTGAGGAAAAAATTGAAGAAATTAAACCGGGTAGATTCACATCATCGCAGAACGGAAAAGCTACTTTTTTTGTTGATAATGACAATGACAACAAATTAAATAAGATATTCTTTAACTCAATAAGCGCAGCTACGACAACTGTAGAAAATTCTAAAACAGCCACGTATTATACAGATTCAGAGTCAAGACGTTATATAATACTTAAAGATGGAGTTATCACTGAACTTTTAGCTCCATATAAATCGAATACAAGAATAACTAAATATTCAGAACATGGCGTTCAACTTGGCCAAGATCTTCCGATATATACGAATAAAAAATATGATGCGATGGGTACAATTCAATTATTATCAGTTGATGAAATTGAGGCTTCAGCTGAATTGCAATCTAGATTTATGTTGCCTATTGCCACACTGATTTTAGGATTCGCGGCAATTCCTTTGAGTTATTCATCTCCTAGAAAAGGAAGGTATAATAAAATATTTTTTGGAGCACTGATCTATTTTTCTTATTTTATCATGATGTCTATTGCTGAGAAAATGTTCTTATTAAAAATTATACCCATACACTTAGGATTATGGTGGATACATTTTCTAGTGATATTAGTATTATATTATGTATATAAAACTGACTATAACAAAATACCAACGAGACAATAATGATCCTATATAAATATTTATTCTATAGATTTATAACTGGACTATTAGTAAGTTTAATAGTTCTAGTCTCTATTGAAATTTTTTTTTCATTTACAGCTGAGCTTAAATATTTAAATGTTGGAAACTATGGAATAGTGCCTATAGTTAAATATACCATCCTCAGTATACCTAAGAGTATATTGATTATGTTTCCATATGCAGTTTTAATTGGCTCAATGTTATCTTTAGGCGCAATGGCATCAGATATGGAATTTATTTCAATGCATGCCGCAGGTATCTCAATAACTAAAGTTATCATGATTATAATGATACAAGCATTTCTAGTGTCTACAATATTTTATGCTGCCTCTGATACTGTTGTTCCAAAATTTACAAAAAAAGCAGAATCTAAAAAAAACACAGCCCTGAATAAGAAGCTTGTTTTTAATCATAATGGTGTTTGGTTTAAAGATAAAAACACATTTATTAAAATTAATGAAATATACTCTAATGATAGCCTCAAAGGTATCACTCTATATAAATATGATTCTAACAATAGTTTATCGTCTATTAAAATAATAAGAGATGCAAATTACGTTAATGATCAATGGAATCTGATTGGCATGGAAGAAACATTTTTCAATACAGAGCCTATTACTAAAAAATACTCTGATAAAGAGATTACATCAACTTTTATAGACCAGAGGCTTATTAACATTAAAACTAATAAATCAGAATCCCTGTCTCTCAGAGAAGTAGTTAGAAATATTAGATATCTTAAGAATAATAATCTAGACTCAGACATTCAGAGAAAAATATTTTGGGAAAAGTTATTCAAGCCACTATCCACAATAATAATGCTTTTTCTTTCTATGCCTTTTATATTTGGTAGACAACGATCTTCTAATATGAGCAAGAGAATAGTGCTTGGCTTATTTATCGGTATTATTTTTTTTATTGTAACATCCATACTGCCCAACTTAGGAATGGTGTTAGGAATAGCACCTTTCTTGAATGTCTTATTTCCTCATATATTATTCACCATACTTGGGTTTTATATGTTGAATTATCAGTTAGACGCAGGACTTCGTTAACTTTTCAATTTAACAATATGGCTATTTGAAATTATATCCTGTAATGATTTATTGGTGAAAATTAGGATTAAATGACCTCCTACTAATGCCAATATTATCCTTAAGATTCCTTGTCTAATATTTATTTTTGTATAATCTGTATTTAACACATATGTCTTCCAGCTTTTCATACCTAGTGTCTGTCCGTGCCTTATCCAAAACCATAAATAATAAGTTAGGATTATTATCAATAAATATAATTGATAAAATATATTCCCTGTAACTGCTTCTCCACTTGTAACTATCACCCAAGGCATGGACATGAAAAATAATACAGAAAAAAGCAACATGAGGTCATAGACACATATGATAATATTTTTTATGAACCCTATTTTTTCATATTTATCGATCATATTTTTATGTTAAAAGGTATGACTGTAACCTTATCTCCTTTTTTAACTTTAGAAACATTCGAGTCTAGCCTTATATAACAATTGGCATTTGATAGAGATGTAAGAATATTTGAGCCTTGCTGACCACTTACGCTCACAAGATTTTTATTATTGACTTGTGAGAAGTATCCTCTTTTATATTCAACCCTACCTTTCTTTTTATTTAAATCATTAGTCGTTGTTGCTTCTAGTTTTATATATTCATTCTCTTCTATACCAATTAACTTTTCTATCGCTAATGTTACAAATAGTTGAAATGTGACCACTGCAGAAACTGGATTACCAGGTAAGCCAAAAAAATATGATTTATTTATTTTACCATATGCCAAAGGCCTGCCAGGCTTAATAGCAATTTTCCAGAAGTTAATGTTACCAAGTTTATTTAATGCATTTTTTATATAATCTGCATCACCAACTGACACACCACCAGTTGTGATAATAATATCTGATTTTTGGCTACAGTATGTTAGCTTCTTAATTAATGTCTTTTCATGATCTCTTACTACACCCATGTCTTTTATTATCACTGGCAACTTTTTTAACAAACCATATAAGATATATCTGTTGCTATCATATATCATTCCCTTGGATAACTTAGTATCCATTGACACTAATTCATCTCCTGTAGAAAAGAAACTAATTACTGGCTTGGTCATAACATTTATCTCTTTTATACCTAGGGATGAAAGTATACCAAGGTGAGAGTGACTAATTATTTCGCCTTTTTTAATTACGATATCGTTTTTCTTAATATCCTCTCCTATTTTTCGTATGTTCTGATTTTTTTCTAATATTTTTGGGAAATATAGATAATCATTTTTAATATCTACCATCTCTTTCATTACTACTGCATCACAGTTATTAGGAATTACCGCGCCCGTCATCACCTTAATTGTGATGTTATCAGTTAATTTTTTGTTATATGGTTTTCCAGCCAACGAAACACCTTTCTCTTGAAGAATATAGTTATTCTTCTTGAGGAGTTGGATATTGACAGCATATCCATCCATAGCTGAATTATTAAAATTGGGAATATTCAACTTAGACTTAATGTTGTCTCCGACCACTCTTCCTAGGGTATTTCTAATTGGTAGGCGTTCTTTGTCTTTTTTTGATACTATCGAATCTAATATAAACTTTATTGCTTTTTTTTCTTCTAAAGCATCTGGATCGAACTCATTAACACAAGTATTTTTTAATTTCTTTGTCATAGCCTGTTTACTATTATTTTTAAAACATAGTACAATAATTTATACTAATAAGGATATATTATATGCATAGAGCCTTAAATGAAAATATTATTGATAAATACTGCGATTCAATATGGATTGAAAAAGGGTTATCTAAAAATACTATTATTTCATATTCTCTAGATCTAAAAGGTCTTCAATCTTGGCTTCAAAGTAATAATAAAAACCTAATGAACTGTTCAGAATCAGATCTAAATTCTTTTCTAGCCACAAAATTTGATAATGGCATAGCTGCATCTTCTATTACTAGATCATTATCATCTATCAAAGGGTTTTATAATTGGCTGCAGGTTTCTGGCTCGATTCAAATTAACCCTTCAGAGTTAATAGAGTCT
>Ga0181597_10005384_pt1 | contig 12306 bp, 9 predicted proteins | sample 041ome_5_FD_148647 | JGI IMG/M metagenome (GOLD analysis project Ga0181597, IMG submission 148647) | Coastal salt marsh microbial communities from the Groves Creek Marsh, Skidaway Island, Georgia - 041403US metaG (spades assembly) | ecosystem: Environmental > Aquatic > Marine > Intertidal zone >... | reverse complement strand
TCCCATGCTCTTGTTCAACATAGGGCGGCACATGTAGATTTTGACGTAGCCGTTTTCACCAACATTACAAGAGACCATTTGGACTACCATGGTGACATGAACGGCTACATCAAAGCCAAAAAAATGCTCTTTGACGGGCTAAAAAAAGAAGCCGTAGCCATTTTCAATGAAGATGTCAAACACGGCCAAACCATGGTTCAAGACTGCAAGGCAATCAAGCGCAGCTATGCGCTTAAGTTTCCAAGTGATTACAAAGTGAAAATTCTTGAACGGCAATTCGACGGAATGCTATTGACCATCAATGAACAAGAATGCTGGACCAGAATCATGGGGGATTTCAATGCCTATAATCTTTGCGCGGCGTATGCAACTGCCATTGAATTAGGCAAAGATGCACTACAAGTACTCACCACACTCAGCCTTTTAACTCCCGTTGAAGGTAGATTCCAAACCATCACTGGCAAGGGAATAGTAGCCATTGTGGACTATGCACATACACCGGACGCACTTCAAAATGTCTTAAATACGATTGCAACCATCAATGAAGGAAAAGGCAAAATAATTACGGTAGTAGGCTGTGGCGGAAATAGAGACAAAGGCAAGCGTCCTCAAATGGCTGCTATTGCTGCAGAAAATAGTGACACCACCATACTCACTTCTGATAATCCACGTGATGAGGATCCAGATACAATTATCGCTGAAATGGCAAATGGGTTAAGTCCCAACCTGAAGAGTAAAACACTCGAAATCACGGACCGAAGACAGGCTATTAAGTCGGCAGTCATGCTGGCAAAAGAGGGCGATATCGTGCTTGTTGCCGGCAAAGGACATGAAAAATATCAAGAAATCAAGGGTACTCGATTCGACTTTGACGATGTACACGAAGTAACCCTCTTATTGAACAGTTAGTATGCTTTATTACCTATTTGACTTTTTAAACCAAACCTATGATTTGCCCGGCGCAGGTGTTTTTCAATACATCACCTTCCGTGCGGCAATGGCTGTAATTACTTCGCTATTAATCAGCATGGTCTTTGGAAAAAAATTAATTGACCGCCTTCATAGGTTACAAGTTGGGGAAACTGTTCGCGACTTAGGACTTGAAGGACAACAAGAAAAGTCAGGTACGCCGACTATGGGGGGAATCATCATCCTTATGGCAATTGTTTTTCCAACATTACTCTGGGCAAAACTGGACAATATATACATCATCCTTATGCTTGTAAGTACCCTATGGATGGGGAGCATTGGTTTTGTGGACGACTACATCAAAGTATTCAAAAAGGATAAAAAAGGCCTTAGAGGAATTTTTAAAGTCATCGGTCAGGTAGGACTCGGCATCATTGTTGGCGCTACACTCTACTTCCATCCAGAAGTAACTATAAAAGAACAATTACCCGTTGTTCAAACCGAACAGTTCGAATCGGCAAACGGCCCCTCCTATGGAGATGCCGTTAAAAGCACAAAGACGACTATTCCATTCTTTAAAGACAACGAATTTGATTACGCCTATTTCACCAATTGGATGGGAGACTCAGGAAAGCCAATCACCTCCATTGTATATATTCTAGCCGTTATATTCATCATTACTGCGGTATCTAATGGCGCCAACCTTACAGACGGTCTTGATGGTTTGGCAACTGGAACTTCGGCAATTGCCGCAACTGCCCTGCTCGTTTTAGCCTATGTAAGTGGCTCCATCATTTTTGCGAGCTACCTCAACATCATGTATATCCCAAATACAGGGGAACTTGTAATATTCACCGCAGCCTTCATTGGAGCTGCTATTGGATTTTTATGGTACAATAGTTTTCCAGCTCAAGTATTCATGGGAGATACCGGCTCATTGGCCATTGGCGCTATCATCGCGGTATTGGCGCTTGCCGTTCGTAAAGAGTTTTTACTTCCCATTATCGCCGGGATATTCCTTGTAGAGAATCTAAGCGTAATCATCCAAGTAAGTTATTTCAAATACACTAAGAAAAAATTTGGCGAAGGCAAGCGCGTCTTCTTGATGAGCCCACTTCATCACCATTACCAGAAAAAGAATTACCCCGAAACTAAAATCGTCACGCGATTCTGGATAGTGGGCATCATGCTCGCTGTTGCAGCCATTGCAACCTTGAAATTGAGATAACACTTGAACACACCTTACCAACATATCGCCATTTTAGGAGCCGGAGAAAGCGGCATGGGTGCGGCACGATTTGCCTCAAAGCTTGGCGTGCGCGTATTCTTAAGCGAATACGGTAGCCTTAGTGACCAGGATAAATCGGCCTTAACAAGATGGGGCGTGCAATATGAGGAAGGCGGCCATTCTGAAGCTGCTATTTTAAGTGCTGACGCTATCATTAAAAGTCCCGGCATTCCGCATACGGCACCAATCATTCAGAAAATCAAAGAAGCCGGTAAGCCGTTAATGGGTGAATTGGACTGGGCGTCTAGACATACCTCAGCAAAAATTGTTGCCATTACCGGTTCAAACGGCAAAACCACCACAGCAACACTTTGTCATCACATTATTTCTGCTGAATATGACACGGTATTGGCAGGGAATATTGGTTTGAGTTTGGGCCGAGCGCTCTCCCAACGGCTGGAAGATGGCCAAAATGACCCCGAAGTAATTGTACTAGAGGTGAGCAGCTTCCAATTAGACGACGCCCTAATCTTTGAACCGCACATTAGCATTTTAACCAACATTACTCCAGACCATTTAGACCGATACGATTACGACATCGGTAAATATGCGCGAAGCAAATTCCAACTCTTGGATTACACGGCAGACACAGGTCATTTTATCTACTGTGACGACGATAAAGTAAGTACGGAATTCTTGAAAAAATGGCAACAAACAAAGAACATCAAAGCAACTCTGTTTGCTGTTGGAATTGACGCTCCAGCAGGACCTCATAGAGTTGCACAACTCAACAATAACAAAATCACAATTACATTAAACAACGAAGCAATGACTATTGAAGAATTAGCAATGCAAGGCAAGCACAACACGTACAACGGAATGGCTGCTGGCCTGAGCGCACAACTACTAAAAGTGAGAAATCAAACTATTCGTGAAAAACTACAATCGTTTGATGCATTGGAGCACCGTCTTGAAAGTGTGCTGAACATCAGCGGTGTGGAATACATAAATGATAGCAAGGCAACCAATGTAAATGCCACGTACTACGCACTAGAATGTCAACATAAGCCCGTAGTCTGGATTGTAGGCGGCGTAGACAAAGGCAACGACTACAATGAACTCATTGGATTGGTTGAAAATAAGGTCAAAAGTATCATTGCGCTTGGCGTGGATAATTCAAAGATTATAGAGGCCTTTGGCAGTATCACTGAAGTTATTGAAGCAGATAGCATGAAAAGTGCCGTTCGCAAAGCAGCAAGACTAGCTAAAAAAGGAGATGCCGTATTGCTCAGCCCCTGCTGCGCATCGTTTGATCTTTTTGAAAATTTTGAAGACCGAGGCAATCAATTCAAAGATCAAGTACGCAATCTATAGATAGAAAAGCGGTGGATACAGTAAGAAAATATTTAAAGGGAGACCTCTATACATGGGGGCTTATTCTAATACTTATGGTTGTGAGCTTCTTGCCAACGTATAGCGCAAGCAGTTCATTGGCCCATAAATATGGTGGCGGAAATACCTTTACTTTTCTCACACGTCACATGATGCACCTCTTCATAGGGGGTATATTCATGTACGCCGTTCATAGATTGAACTTTCGATTAATTGGTAAGCTGGTTCAATTGGCAATGCCTGCAGCACTCGTATTGCTTGTAATCACTATGTTTCAAGGCACAGAAATGGGAGGCGCCAATGCTTCTCGTTGGGTGCGTATCCCTATCCTTGGAATGAGCTTTCAAACATCAGCTTTTGCTTCGTTAGCGCTGTTGATTTGGCTCGCCAAGTGGTTTTCAAAGTCTAGAGAAATTTTGACGTTCACAGACATGAAGGCGCCGCTTTTAATGATAGGAACCACTCTGATTCTAATTCTACCTGCTGATTTTTCAACGACGGCGGTCATATTCACAATGGCCTTTATTTTAATGACTGTAGCAGGCGTACCCTGGAAGTTATTATGGAAAATTATTGCAGCAGGCCTAGGGGCTCTTCTAATATTCGTCCTGATTGTATTGGCCTTTCCTAATATATCAAATCGTGTGGCGACCTGGAAGGCACGTATTGTAAATTTTGTAGACCCTAGCAATGAAGATAGCAACTATCAAACAGAGTTGGCCAAAATGGCCATTGCAGAAGGTGAGGTCTTTGGAAAAGGTCCAGGAAAAAGCATTCAAAAAAATTTCTTACCTCAATCTAATTCTGATTTTGTCTTTGCGGTGATTACAGAAGAATACGGTCTTTTTGGATCAACTCTACTTATATTCTTTTACGGCTTGCTGTTCAGGCGGTTTGTGAAAATTGCCCGACGGGCCCATACTAAATTTGGCACCCTACTTGTGTTAGCCGCTTCTTCCGGTATTGTCCTGCAAACCATTGTTAATATGGGAGTAGCCATAGACCTAATGCCTGTAACTGGGCAGACACTCCCGTTTCTAAGTGCCGGGGGATCTTCTGTTTGGGTAACCTGTATTGCTTTGGGCGTCATTCTTTCCGTTAGTCATACGGATGTTGAGCGCATAATTGGGACCAGCCCGCAAGAAGAGGAAGAAAGTTTTGACGAACAAAACTCACTTGCTCATGGCTAAAACTTTCATTATCAGTGGCGGCGGTACAGGTGGACATATTTTCCCTGCAGTAAGTATTGCAAACGCGCTTAAAAAACGCCATCCACAAGCAACCATACATTTTGTAGGGGCATTGGGTAAAATGGAGATGACCAAGGTCCCAGATGCTGGTTTCCCTATCACGGGAGTACCCATTGCAGGAATTAATCGGAAAAAACCGTGGAAAAGTTGGAATGTACCGTTCAAGCTGCTCATTGCGCTAAGTAGGTGTAGGAAACTACTTAAATCCATGAGGCCAGATGCCGTGATAGGAACTGGCGGTTACGCAAGTGGACCCGTTTTACTCATGGCTCAAAGAATGGGTATACCGACCATTGTTCAAGAACAAAACAGCTATGCTGGAATTACCAATATCCGACTTGGGAAAAAAGCACAATTCATTTGTACGGCCTATGAAAACGCTGCTCGATTCTTCCCTAGTGACCGCGTTAAACTTACAGGCAACCCCATCAGAGAAGTTTTTACCAAAGCGCTTCCCAATCAAAATACTTGCAAAGAGCAATTAGGGTTTAATCCAAGCAAAAAACTGCTGTTGGTTCTTGGCGGAAGCTTAGGGGCTAGAGCTATAAATAAGCAGATTGCAAAAAATTTAGGCGGTATCATGGACCAGGGATGGCAAGTGATGTGGCAATGCGGCAAACTCTATGAAAAAGAGTACCAAGGAATGACTAGAGAAGGTGCAAAGGTACAGGCCTTTATTGAAGACATGTCTGTTGCCTATGCTGCTGCTGATGCTATAGTAAGCCGAGCAGGTGCTGGCACTTTAAGCGAGCTCTGCCTAATTGGAAAGCCTGCCCTTCTAATTCCATCTCCAAACGTTGCGGAAGATCATCAGACCCACAATGCCATGGCGTTGAGTGAGAAAAATGCTGCCATTTTGGTTAAAGAAAAAGAAATGGATCATCTGTTCTTGGATCAATTAGCGGCTTTGAAAGATCCGGATACAGCAAAAAAGATGGGGACGGCTATCAAAAGCTTAGCATTGCCCAAAGCCACAGAGGACATAGCAGATCTTATTGACGGATTAAGTGAATAAGCAAGAGCAACATATCGTATTCCTTGGCATTGGCGGAATTGGAATGAGCTCCATTGCTCGTCATTATCTAAGCATAGGTACGCCTGTATTTGGGTATGATAAAGTACGGACGGCTTTGACGGATGAGTTGATTCAGGAAGGCGCTCAGATAACCTTTAATGAAGACCTTGGTGTTTATCCAGGTTGGGATGTGGAAGAAACCACAGTAATCTATACACCCGCAATGCCTGAAGGATTAAAATGGTTGGAATTCTTTAGCCGTTTTAAAATGATTAAACGCGCTCAAGCGCTAGGATTGTTGGCCAACCCAAAGCGGTGCCTTGCCGTAGCCGGCACCCATGGCAAGACTAGCACCTCAGCAATGCTACTTCATATCTTGAGTGAAGCTGGTAAAGATCCTACTGGATTTATTGGTGGAATTATGACAAGTACCAGCACAAATTACCGTCTTGGAAACGGACCCTGGGTAGTAGTTGAAGCAGATGAGTTTGACCGAAGCTTCATGCATTTGCAGCCTGAGGCAGCAGCTGTAACCACCATTGATGCCGATCATTTAGACATTTACGGGAATTCTGGAGAATTGACACGAACTTTTGAAGCATTCTTAAACCAAGTAAGCGGACCTACCTACACCGCATCTTCCCTGGCAAACACGAATAAAGTAAACACCCCTCAAGCTCCAATTCGAGCAGAACAAATTCAGCCTGATAACGGGGCGTATACCTTCAGCCTGATTATCGAAGGTGAAAAATACCCTACGCGACTCCGGATGCCAGGAGCACACAATGTGTACAACGCAGTACTCGCCGCATCCTTGGCCAACTACGCAGGGGTAAACGGTCAAATAATTGCAAACTCCCTAAGCAGCTTTAAAGGCATTAAACGTAGGTTTGAATTTCACAGCAATAATCCCATAATTATTGAAGATTATGCGCACCACCCCACTGAACTCAATGCGCTTTTAACCAGTATTGAAGAATTGTACCCGTCAAAGAAAGCTACTCTAGTTTTTCAACCTCACCTGTATTCTAGAACTCGAGATTTCATGGAGGGATTTCAAAAGCAATTATCTAGGACTGCTCATACTCTAATATTACCTATTTACCCTGCGAGAGAAAAACCTATTCCAGGAATTACAAGTGAGGTATTGGCGCAAAAGATTGAACGTGCCGAATTAATTTCAAAAGAAGCATTACCCAAACGATTAAAAGCCCTGAATCCAGATGTACTGCTTCTTGTTGGAGCCGGTGATATTGGTGACTTAGTAGCAACTATTAAAGAAGAATTGACATGAAAAAGCGGAAACTTTTTGGTCTAATTCTACTGTTAGTGCTGCTATCTGGCCTTGTTTTAGGTGGGATTTTTAGCAATGATTATGTCAAATCAGCTGTATTCCACAAGGTGATTATTGAAATAGAAGACGTTGATAAACAAGGACTTACATCTCAAGAACAGGTAAAAAAAGAAGTTGACCGATTCTTGTCTAAATCATCTGATTCCCTAGCGCTTGGCCTTAATGCGTTTTTGTTAGAAACCTCTATTGAAGCCCTGCCGTATGTGAAAGAAGCGCAGGTATATTGGAATATGGACAGCAACCTCGTTGTTGAAGTGATTAACAAGAGTGTACTGGCCATAGCTTACGGAACAGAACAAAACTTTTTCATCAGTAAAAAAATGGAGGTATTGGAACAGCCCAATGGTAAATGGTTGGACCTACCCGTTATAACGGGAACATCGGATAGTGCGGCTTTGTCAAATGCTGGCAGAACCCTAAACAAGATGACCTCAATAATTAATCTAGAGAGCATTGCTCAACTTGCTGTGGACAGCAGCACTTTAGAGATTGTTCCACGAGCATATCAGCATACTGTAAAGGCGCATGCTGATGAGCGCATGGAGCGTGAATTAAAAAAATTAGCTGCCTATTATGCAGCACATACTGAAGAGGAGTTAAAGGACATTAAGCGAATTGATTTGCGGTATAAAAACCAAGTAGTAACTACATCAAGATGACACAAATTGCCCCATTAGCAGTCGGATTAGATATTGGCACAACAAAGATTGTTGCCGTGGTTGGACGATTGGAAGAGCACGGAAAAATTGACGTGTTAGGAATCGGTAAGAGCAAAAGTCTTGGCGTTCAACGAGGTGTTGTTGCAAACATTACCCTAACCATTGAAAGCATTCAATCTGCGATAAAAATGGCAGAAGAAGCTTCAGGGCTCAAAATCACTAAAGTAATGGTGGGAATTGCTGGGCAGCATATCCGTTCCATGCAGCATTCCGATTATATCATGAGAGATGATGCAGAAGCTATCATTGACGTAACGGATTTAGAAGCCTTGAAGAAAAATGTAGACAACCTAGTGATGATGCCAGGCGAACAGATTCTACATGCCCTCCCTCAGGAATACCGCGTTGATGGCGATAGCAATATCATTAATCCACGTGGGATGTACGGGTCCCGATTGGAAGCCAATTTCCACATTGTTGTAGGTCAAATTGCATCTATTAAAAACATTGCCCGATGCGTTGAACAGAGTGAATTGACCGTTGGAGATATTACCCTTGAACCTTTAGCGTCTGCAGATGCTGTTTTAGGTGAAGATGAAAAAGACGCCGGTGTAGTTTTAGTAGATATTGGTGGAGGAACAACAGATATTGCCATTTTTAAAGACGGTATCATACGACATACTGCCGTCATTCCTTTTGGAGGTAAAGTCATTACTGAAGATATCAAAGAAGGCTGCGAGATTATTGAAAAGCAAGCGGAACTCCTGAAAGTAAAATTTGGATCTGCTTGGCCTGGTGAAAACAAGGAAAACGAAATTGTGAGTATTCCAGGATTGCGCGGTAGAGCACCAAAGGAAATAAGCCTAAAGACCCTGTCCAAGATTATCAACGCAAGGGTAAAGGAAATCATTGAAAGCGTAGTAAGTGAGATAAACAACTACCAACAAAATGACCCACGAAAAAAATTAATTGCTGGAATTGTAGTGACCGGTGGCGGTTCCCAATTAAAGCACATGAACCAATTGGTAGAATATCTAACCGGAATGCCCACAAGAATTGGCTACCCCAACGAGCATCTTGCTGGTGGCTACTTGAAAGAATTAGCGAGCCCGGTATATGCTACATCAATTGGTCTGCTTTCCATGGCCTTAGCAGAAAATCCGGAGACTATGGCCTATGACCCGAATGAAATCATTCTTCCAGAAGAAGAAACCGAGAAACCTGTTGCGCCCGAAACAGAGCCTGAAGAGGGCGACCCGGACCAAGAGGGATCAGTAAAAGCTAAACCGCGAAAAGACCCCATTTGGAAAGGTTTTGTCAGTGGAATTAAAAAATGGCTCGAAGACGACGATATAGAATAACAAAACCATGATCGAAGACGGAATTCAATTTAACCTACCCAAAAACCGCAGCTCCGTGATCAAAGTTATCGGAGTTGGCGGTGGCGGCTCCAATGCCGTGAACCACATGACTCGCGTGGGTGTAAACGGTGTAGATTTTATAGTTTGTAATACAGATGCTCAAGCCCTGTACCACAGTCCTGTTCCAAATAAGGTACAGCTAGGTGCATCGCTTACGGAAGGATTGGGCGCTGGTGCTGATCCAGAAATTGGATTGAAAGCTGCAAATGAAAGCATTGCTGAAATCACTAAGATGCTGGAGAACGGCACTAAAATGTGCTTTGTAACAGCTGGTATGGGTGGAGGTACCGGAACAGGTGCTGCGCCCGTAATTGCTCAGGCCGCCAAAGACATGGGCATTTTGACCGTTGGAATCATTACTTCCCCGTTTTCATTTGAAGGTAATATTAGAGCCGTACAAGCAGAAAAAGGAATCGCAGAAATGCGTGATGCCGTAGACAGCTTAATTGTCATTAATAATGATAAGCTACGCCAGGTTTACGGGGATTTAGGATTCAGAAACGCATTTAGTAAAGCGGATGAAGTATTGGCAGGTGCAGCAAAAGGCATTGCTGAAGTCATTACCAATCACTACACACAGAATATTGATTTACGCGATGCCAAAACCGTTCTTGAAAACAGCGGTAGTGCATTGTTTGGAACAGCTTCAGCAGAAGGTGAGGATCGTGCTGCAATGGCTGTTAGTGCTGCATTAGACTCTCCTCTGCTTAACGATAATCATATCAAGGGAGCACAAAATATTCTGCTGTTATTAACCTCCGGGGAGGGCGATCACGAAATCACCATTGATGAAATTGGCGAAATTACCGACCACATTCAACGAGAAGCTGGGGGAAATGCCAATGTAATTATGGGTATTGGTGGCCAAAATGAAGAAGGCAGCAAGATTACCTGTACTATCATTGCTACTGGTTTCCCAACTGGAAAAAGAGTTCTGCCCACAGATAAGCCAGAAATGGTGGTACATACCTTAGATGAGGAGAAACAAGAATCTAGTGTAATCAAAGAAGAAACCAACTTCACGGCGCCCATTGTAAATCCTGAGGCAACTCTTGAAGATTCACAAGACCGGGTGGTGATGGATTTAGGGGACTTTGAAGAAACACAGGAAGAAGTCCAAACCAATCAAGTTCAAGAAGATATTGTAGACCAACAAGAGGATGAACCACAGGATGAATTTGGTGAGGACAAAAATCCACAAGAAGGATTCCCACAAATTCCTGAAGAAGATCCTGAGATATTTGACACTCGTCTTAATGAGGAAGCTTTTGATGATGAAGAGGCTACCGTGCATGTCTTGGAATGGGATATAAGTGACGAAGCGCCTGATCAAGAGGATCAAGAGTCAGATCTGCAGGAAGAAGAACCACAACTCCTTTCTACTGAAGATGCGGAGCCAGTCATTCACAGCATAGAAAATAGTTCCACTGAAGAAGATGAAACTGACTCTCAAGAAGGTGGTCTTGAGGTATCCCCATGGGATTTATTTTCACAGGCAGTTGAACCAGAGGAAGAAGAAATTGAATTGGTCATCATAGATGAAGTTGAACAAGAAACGGAAACACCAGATTCTATTCCTGAAGTTGCATCAGAATTTGATGAACCTGCTCCTGCCCCAATGGAAAGACCGCAGGGAATGGTGGAACAACAAAGCCAAGAAGACCCTACTCTAGAAGAGCCAATAGATCTTGAATCAAGCGAGGAACCTGCTGAAACTTTAGCTACTTCAACCTTCACTTTAGAAGATATTGAAGGTGATGGCTTCGCACTAAACCTTGAGGAAATTGAAGCTAGTGAGCGCACAACAACTCAGGAAAGCACAACTAATTCAGAAACCACCTACGAAGCGTTTGACTTAAGCTTAAGTGAAGTGCCTAATCTAGGAAACAAGGCACAACAGGAAAGTATTGATCATAGTCTTACGGTCCCTTCACCTGAATTTCACGAATCAGAAATAGCAACTGAAGATGTGGAAGAGGATGAAGCCTCTTTGGCCTTCGAAGTAAAAACTGTAGAAGTCATTACAGCCCCTGAAGTAGAGGAGCGCAGCCATGAGGAAGATATGGACCGACCAATCTCTGCAGTCAAAGCAGACAATGCAGGAGATTTTCCCACCAAAGTAAAAGACCGTATTTCTAGACTACAAGCTTTTCAATACCAGTTTAAAGGAACTAATCAAATCGAAGAATCTGAACGTGTACCCGCTTATATGCGACAAGGAGTAGATGTTGATTTAGAACACAAATCAGAAGATAAGCCGTCAAACATCGGGATTGATTCCGAGGGAAACATTAGAACAAATAATTCATTTTTACACGATAACGTAGACTAAATATGGCGTTAGAAGCACAAATCATGGCGGACCTCAAAACCGCTATGAAAGCAAAAGACCGTATTGCCCTTGAGGCATTGCGTGCAATCAAGACAGCTATTCTCAATGAAAAAACTGCCGCTGGCGCAACAGAAATCACCGAAGCGGGAGAGCTCAAATTATTGACAAAATTGCGAAAGCAACGGGTTGAAAGTGCAACCATCTTTCGTGATCAAGGAAGGGAAGATTTGGCAACCCCAGAAGAGGCGCAGATTGAAATCATTGAACGCTACTTACCCGCTATGTTGAGCGAAAGTGAAATAGAAGCCAAAGTCAAAGAAATCATTGCTTCAACGGGAGCTAGTTCTATGGCAGATATGGGGAGAGTTATGGGCCAAGCTACAGGTGCAATGGCTGGTCAGGCAGATGGAAAAGTGATTAGTGGAATCGTAAGGAAATTACTCGCTTAGAACAATAAAAAAATTAGGTCATAACACACAAAACCCGGCATTCTGCCGGGTTTTGTATGTTTACTATTTCCGCTCGCGGTTAATGATTAATTAAAACCTTTTGCTTGGTTCCGTCACTGAACTCAAGAATATACTGGCCCGTAGGAATACTACTTACATCCCAACGATTCATGCCTTCCTCAAGTTTGAATTCAAAACGCTGTCCTTTGACATTAATGAGACTTGCACGACCAGTAAATGAAGTCGTCAAAAAGATTTCATTAGATGCAGGATTTGGGTGAATATTAACCATTGAAC
>Ga0181597_10005381_pt1 | contig 12310 bp, 13 predicted proteins | sample 041ome_5_FD_148647 | JGI IMG/M metagenome (GOLD analysis project Ga0181597, IMG submission 148647) | Coastal salt marsh microbial communities from the Groves Creek Marsh, Skidaway Island, Georgia - 041403US metaG (spades assembly) | ecosystem: Environmental > Aquatic > Marine > Intertidal zone... | reverse complement strand
TGATAATAATAATAACTCGGAAGAAGAAGAAGAAGAAGAAGAGGAAGACTTTATCAGCGTTCGTCGTTGTTCTTCTTCTTCTGTAATTTAGGATTAGTAGTATTATATATAGTAGAGTTGTTTTAATATAATAAGTTGTGTTGTTAATGTCGTTCACTCCTTTTTGTTGTTGCGACAAACAAAAAGAAATGAAGAGAAAAGAAGAGAAAAAAGAGAAGAAAAAACAACAGAAATTTTTTTTATCAAAAATCAGGTGAAAAAAGCACCAAATTCAACGAAAGAAATTCTGTCTTTCTTGTAAAATTGAAACACTTGACACGCAACACACCACACTATTTACGAGTACTACGAAGGAAAAAGCAGACCATGCGAATTTGCATTTAAAGAAGAAGAACAAAGAAACGGCGAATAAAAAAATGTCCACGCACGCGCTCTTACTGGACGAACTTTCCGGCTTTAAAGGCGAAGGAAATACAAAACTCACGGTCGATGTCATCCTAGAATCCAACCAACAGTTAAACGCGATCGGAGAGTACGAGTTAGACTTGCAAAAGAAAGGGATAAAAACGATTGAAAATTTAGGCGGCACGTGCGATCAGTTCGATTCGATCGATTTGAGCAAGAACGAGATTATAAAGTTGGAAGGGTTTCCAAAGCTCAAAAGGTTACACACGATCAATTTGAACGAGAATAAGATCGAAAAGATAAACGGGACGAATTTGAGCGAGAATGTGCCGAAGTTAGAGTGGTTGATGCTGCAAAATAATAAGATTCGAAATTTGGTGGACATCGATGAATTAGGGAAGATGAAACGTTTGCGATGCGTGATTTTGAAAGGGAACCCGGTGTGCGCTTTGGAGAATTATCGGGCGTATTGTGTGTATAAGTTGAACGATGGATTGAGAATGTTAGATTTTGAACGCGTGTACGCGAAAGAAAGAGAAGAGGCGAAGAAGATGTTCGAAGGAGACGACGGGAAAGCGGCCAAGGCGAAGACGTTTACGGTGGGGAAGAGAGGCGGAAGAGACGAAGAAGACGAAGAGGAGAAAGACGACGAGAGTAAGAAGAAGAAAAAGGGGGAAAAGGGAAAGAAGCACGACGAGGCAGAGTTGGCGAAGATTAAAGCCGCCATCGCGAACGCGACAACTTTGGAAGAAATTACGCTTCTCGAAAAAGCGATGGAAACCGGGGTATTGCCGAGCGAATATAATAAGAACGAGTGAGCGAACAATTTTTTGCTTAAGCGCATGTAGTAGTGTGTACTTCAATAACAACGACAACAACAACAATTAAAAAGAATAGAGATGTAGCGAGTTTGTGATCGTGTAAGTGTTTACTACAAAAATACAATTAAAACAATAATAGAAGGAGCGTGATTGTATATCTTGATTATTTAGAAGGACGCGACGTTTTCTCTCTTCTTCTTAATTTCTTCTTTCATCAACGCGTCGTGCTCGCTAAACTCGCGACGAACTGCGCCAAGCACTTCTGTTCGTCCACTTTTTGCGACATGAAATGCCGAGTGACTTCATCCACCATCTTTGCTTTCCCTTTAATAACGTCGTCGGTATCCGCGCCTGGCATTTGGTAAAATTTCTTATACTTGAGCAAAGTTGGACCGGTGAGTCTGTTGAAGTTTACGTTGCAGTTCGGTTTCCCGGCGTTTCTTTTATCCACGATTCGTTTCATCGCCGCCGCGGCTTGTTGACTCGGTGGCCCATTCCCGGGCGTTCTCGTCGGTCGTCGTAACCTCGCTTTCATGCCGCCTTCTTTATCGCCTTCCTCGCCTTCCTCGTCGTCTTCGTCGCCGTCGCCGTCTTCGGCGTCCCCTTCGCCTTCTTTCTTTTCTTCGTCTTCATCATCGCCTTCTTCTTCGTTCGCATTCCCGTCCTCATCCTCCATGGAGTCTCCATCGTCCTTCTCTTCTTTCTCCTCGTTGTTGTTCTCCTCATCTTCGTTCCTTTCCTTCATCTCCTCGTCTTCCTGCTCCATCTCTTCGATCTCCCCGCTTTCCACGTGCGACCCGTCGTCGTCGTCTTTCGTTTGAAACTCGATCGAATCTTCTTCCTCGCCCGTGGGTAGTGAAATCACCTCCAGCGCGTTCTTTTGTAAGCGAACTTCTTTTCCGTTTTCGAGGAGTAACCAGTGCCAGCCGCCCAAGTTGACTGATTTTTTCACCGTCGCGTGTGCGCCGACCAGTTTTTGTTTCGTTCGGTTGTTCCCGATGATTTTAACCTTCGTGTGCTTCGCTAACTCCTCGTCGCCACCCATTCTTTTATCAGTTTATCAGCGCGAGCAGCACAAGCAGCTTCCGCGTTGTTTGTCTCTCTCTGACTCTCCGACTGACTCTCTCTATATATCTGTGTGTGTGTGTGTATCTCAACAACGAAGAACAAAGAGATGAGTTTCTTTTAAAATCGCGCAAAGGTGATTTCTTCTGGGGTGATGAAACAAAAAAAACAAGAGTGCGATGAAATAAAAAAAGAAGGAGAGACAAAAAAACAAAAAAAACAGGCACACGATGATGAAAAAAAACAAAAATCAATCGTCAAAAAATCACAAAGGAGAGAAAAGTTTGTTTTGTTTTGCACCACAAAAAAACAACACTCCTTTTTTGGAATAAAAGAGCAAATGCATCCTCCTCCTCCTTCTCTTTCCTCTCAACTTTCATCTTCGAAGAGCAACTTTGTTTACTGCTGTGCATTTGGAAACAGGAGGAGTAGGTATTGCGGTGGTGGTGGTTTTGGTCGGAGGAGGAGGAGCGTTTTGTCCTCTTCTTCTTTAACTTCTTTGTCTTCTTTGTCTTCGCGCTCCTTATCCAACATCATGCGCAATGCGAAATCGTCATCATCATCATCGAGAACAAGTCTAATCGCAACCGCTGCTGCTGGTACTTCTTTTTCTTCTATATTTAGCAGTGGGGCGGCTGCTTCTGAACCAGCTCGAGCGGCGCTCTTTGTCACGTCTGGCTATGTGCTCGTGCAGGTGATGCGGACAGTTTTCAATCACAAAACGTTGAGCGACGTTTCAGTTTCCTGCCAAAACACGGAGAAAAACGCATCCGTGCTGAAAATGTTACACACGTTACGAGTAGGGTACGATGCGATTACGGTATTGAGAAACCCGCACATGTCGACAGTATTGGCGACTTTTTTTAGAAAAGACGTAGATGTGGAATATCAGAGAGAGCTGTTGCCGATGGCGTGCGGCGGCGTCGTCGCTTTGGATTGGCCGTTGTCCGTGGACGACGAGACGCATAAGTATCGCGAACGCACGCCAGAGATGTTGGAAAAGACGAGGAATTTAGATACAGATTTCGAGCCGCATAGAAAATCGATACCGAGTCAAACGCCGAAGATTGATGGGGTATTGGAGGAACATTACAAGACGTTACCGGAGGACGCGCCGACGTTGGTGTTGATGTCCGGCATAGCCGGCGGTTCGCACGATAAGTATTTGAAACACATGCTGAGAAGAGCGGTGATGAAAGGGTATCGAGTAGTTGCATTCAACGCGAGAGGGACGAGCGAGTCACCATTGATGACGCCGCAGTTTTATAGCGCGAGTTTCACCGGAGATACGAGGGCGGTGATGAAGGAGATGAAGAGGCGGTTTCCAAACGCGCCTTTATTCGCCGTCGGTTGGTCGTTAGGGGCGAATATTCTGACGAACACGTTAGGTGAAGACGGAGAAGATGCGTTGGTCGATGCTGCGTGTAGCATGTGTAACCCGTTCGATTTGAACAGGTGCGACGAAAATTTACAGAAAGGATTTTGGGGCAAGTTGTATTCGAAATCGATGGCGAATAACATGCGCAAGTTGTTCGAACCGCATAAACATTTGTTCCAAGGCTTGAGAGAATACGAACCGGCGTTGGTCAGGAAAGCGAGAACGGTTCGAGATTTTGACGAGGCAATTACGCGAGTGACTTTTGGATTTTCTTCCGTGGACGCGTATTACGAAGCGAGCGGATCGAAGAGAAAGATTGCCGACGTGAGAGTCCCGTTGTTATGCGTCCAAGCGAAGGACGATCCAATCGCTTCAATTGAAGCGATACCTAGAGAGGCAATTGCGAGCAACGAGCACGTTATTTTATTAGAAACGGAGAGTGGTGGGCATTTGGGATGGACAGCGGGAGCTGAAGCGCCGTGGGGTGCTCCCTGGCCAGATCAAGTAGCCATGGAGTTCTTTGAAGTCCACGCGCTCGAATGGAAGACGAAGAGAGGGGCGAATACAGCGAGAGCTAAAGCTCCGGCCGAAGTCACAGCTTAGAATGTCATCGTATCATAATTATGCTTAGATATCATAGAAATTGCTATCGCATCATCGCCACCATTACTACTACATGTACTACTACTACTACTACTACTACTACTAGACTTTATTCCTTCTTTTTCTTCTTTTTCTCCTCTTGGGTCTCGGGCACGGCCAAGCAAATTGGCACGCCTAATGTTGCTACGCAAAGACCCAAGGCGATGTTAAAATACGCCAACGCGATTAACACAACCATTAAGAGTACGAATGTGAATATTTTCACCGCAGTGAAGACCTCTTTAACGGACCATGAAGAAGATGAAGAAGACAAAATCAGCCATTTCTCATATTCGTACGCTTTCAAGGTCTTGATGCCCAACGCGACGAGCATGACGCCGAGCGTTCCGGCCAACTCAGCAACGCCTACATATCTGTCATTCCCAATGAGCACGTACTCAAACCGAGCGTGATGTAACTGCTCGACGAGATTATTACACGCTCGAATAGCCGTTTCTAACGCGATGCCGCAGGCGAGGTAATTTTCTATGCGATAGTCTCCACCTTTCGCTCCTTCGTCATCCACCTCGCTGCCGTTTTCCTCTTTATCGTATACCATTGTAAACGAATCTATCGATTTCACTTTAAACGCACCGTGAACACCGGTTGGCTTACCAGCTACCGATAATTTCGCAAACGATGTCCACGCTTTCGTGTGTTCCATCCACTTCTCCCATTTTGTCTTCTTCGTCGCATCAATGACGTGCGTCCCTTGTACGCTAAATCCCGCCGACGTCCCCCGCCCCATTCGCGAGGCAAACTTTGCCACTTCAAATATGTCTTGATTCGGCAAGGCTCCGTTCCATCCGTGAAGTTTAGCGAACATCGTCGATCTCGACCTTTTAAAACTTTTCATTCCGTTTGGCGTTTCGATGCCAAACGCTTGGTGGATCTGCCCGGCGCGAAAAAAGACATCCTTCTTTTTGTTTTTTCGATTAGCCGCAGCGTTACCTCCACCGCCACTACCATCCTCTTCTTCTTCTTCTTCTTCTTCTTCGCCCTCTAAATACGTCTCCACCCACTTCTCCGTCGCGCGAATTTTCGAAACTGGTTGTCCTTCTTCCAAATACTCAAAGCACGTCGGTACGACCAACACCACGTCCCGTCCCAACCATTTCACCTTTCGCGACTTGACGTAAACGAACACCTCCAACGCCAACGCGACGGCGTCTGCTTCTTCTTCCTTAATTCTATCATCACCTCCTTTTCCTCCTCCTCCTTTAACTTCTTCTTCTTCTAAACACCCGATCGGTGCGACAATTGCGATGGATTCTCTCCCGTCTCCGAACTTTGCTCGAGCGACGGCGTGCGCCGCGAACTCGCGCACCGTCACCTCGTCCGACGAGTCGTCAACACCATCGAAATCCGCCAACAAAATATCTCTCACCAAAACCTCTTTCGCTTCTCTCAGGCTTCCTGTGTTCATCAGCATCTCCGAATATGTACTCGCCCGTTCGCCGTTTTTGCGGTCGAACCCAGTTTTCGTGCTTCCTAAGAGTAATCCGTTCTCGTCCACGTACGCTTGGTTGCTCAGCGCAGTCGTCGAGAACAAACACAAAAGCACGAACGAGAAGGCGAAGAAAAGGAGGTCGAATTTTCCTTTTCCAACGCCTTCTTTGGAAACGAGAATTGATTTGAGTTTGGAGAGGATGCGGAGGAGAGGAGGTAAAGAGGAAGAGGAGGAAGAAGAAGAGGGTGTCATCGTAAAAGTCGTCGTCGTCGGATGGATCGATTGGAGAGGGAAACCGCGGAGGAAGAAAAAAGGATGCGATGATGATGTGAAGATTTGTTTGTTGTGAAGACACTCAAAAGTTGTTGTTATGTTGAGTGCCGGATGACGATGATGATGCATTCAATCGAGACTTTTGTGCGAGGATGATGAAGCGAATTTTTAGTATTAAAACTGCGCGCCTTTGACGTCTTGCAACACCCAAAATCCATCCGTGGTTTCGCTGTCCGCGTCGGTTTGAATGGCTAAGAAGTGCAACCCTTTCGTTTGTCTCTTCACGCCTTCCCATTCTCGGGCTTCCTCTCTCAACTCTTTGGTTCTTCGGAAGAACGCGTAGTTCCAACTTTCGTTCACGCCGGTTTCCAAAACGATGGAGGAGCTTTCCAGATCCACCGTAATCGCGCTCAACTCTAAGCCTTTCGTCCATCCGCTCAAAGCCGCCGCGCGCGCGGTATAAACGACGACGCCCGGTATCAGCGTGTCGTCCGGTAAATCCGGGTCGATGTTTAACAAATCTCCAAACGCTTTACCTCTCGCCACGCTCTCCATTTCCTCTTTCACCCCGACCAAAGGCAACGCGACAAACGCCCACGACTCGCCTCGCAACGCGTCCGGCAACGGCTTCGGCGCTTGCGCGTCGAACGTCATCAACGGCGCCGAGTTCGGATCGTACCCCGGATGTTTCTTATACACCGTCTCCATCCTCTCCTCCAACCAGTTCAGCATGGTTTGACACCTCCTCGACGGTAACGGTTCCAACTCGCACTCTTTACACGCTCTCGTGATGATCGTCATCATTTGACTCCGGAAAAATTTAACTCTTCTCGGCCCTTCGCCGGTTTCCTCCGTTCGTTTCGAGACGACTTTCTGCAAAGCTTTCGATAATTCCACCGAGTTGATTCGATTGTTCGGGAAAAACTCCGCGTGTTCGAACGTTCGGTCTTCGTCCGTGATTAACAGTTCCCACACTTTCTTCCCTCGGTCGTCTTTTAAAGGGCGGGAGCAGAAATCGATTTGCCACGATTGAGACGATACACGAGACGACTTGTTCGTCGTATTCGTCGTAGTAGTCCTGTGTGATGCTGTTGCTGTTGCTGCGTTTCTGATCGCCTCCTCTGCCGTTCGCGTCAACACGCTATTCTCCGACGAGGACGATTCAGACGACGACGACGGTTGTTGCTCTTGTTCTCGCGCGGAAGAGGAGACCACGATTGATGACGACGACGCGTCGTTTGAATGGTGTCGCCGCAGGGAAGATGATGATGATGAGAAAAGCTTTTCCCGATGATGATGGCTGTAAAAATCATGACGTCGAAGCGAGTGTTTCGTTCTGGAGGACGAGGATGCCGCAGCAGACGCCATCGCACGCGGGGACGCGTGCTGCTGGCAAAATACCGAAGAAGGAGAAGACATGCGAGACTATTACGTGTGTCTGTACGCGCGCGCGCGTGAGAAAACGGCGCGTTTATTTTATGAGAGCATTCGGGGGGATTGATTACTCAACCATTTTATCTTCTTTTTGGCTGCTCCTTTTGCCTCTCTACAACCTGCTGCTACGCTACGCGACTACGAAATACCTCCCACTCTTTCGGGTGGGTGGGGGGTGCTCCTTAAGACGACGAGACTCTCTCTGTCTCTTTCTCTCTCTCTCTTCTTTCGGTATTCAACCAACCATGCTCCTCTTCCTACCTCTCGCCCGTACTTCCTCGTACCTCTTAAACGCCTCTTTACTCTTCCCGCACGTCTCTTTCCAGGTGCGCAAACATTCCTGCCAGACGCGCGCGCCTTCGCGCGAATGCGCGGAGACGAGAGAGCGCTCGAGGACGTATAAATCGACACCGATATCTTCCTCACCGACGATTTGGGTTTTGGATAAACCGAAATCGATTACGTATATGGAGTCAGTTTGCGCGTGAACGAGGAAGTTGGAGGTGGTGAGGTCGCCGTGGGTGATGTTGCCATCGTGGAGTTTGGAGACGATGAGGCCGATTTCGCGACCGTATTTCACCGCGCGGCGGTGCGCGGAAGAAGAAAGAGGAGGAGAAGAAGAAGAAGGCGCGGCGGTCGCGTCCTCGGCGGTGGCGTTGCGCGGCGGCGTAGTTTTCTCCTCCTCTTTTTTTTGTTCTCCTTCTTCATCTTCTTCCGCCGCGATCGATTTCAAAACCTCCTTCAAAGACTTCCCCTCCACCCGTTCCATGAATATCGACGACGACCGCTTGTCCACGAACAAAACCGTCGGCGCTTGGACGCCTAAAATTCTCGCCTTCATCAGCGATCGACACTCGGCGAATAATCGACTTCTCGTCAACTTTTGGTCCAAAACTGGGTGTCTGTACTTTTTCCTGAATCGCTGTTTCACGACGCACGGTTTTCCGAGGAACGTGGTCGAGAACACTCGCGCTTCCGCGCCTTGCGAGAGGAGATGAACTCGCGCTTCCGCGCCTTGCGAGAGGAGATGAAGTCTTTTTTTTTGTTCTTCTCGTCGTCGGTTCTCATCGTTACCGTCGTCGTTGTTGTTGTTGTTGTTGTAATGCAAAATTCGTTGAAGAAGATGTTCGTCGTCTTGGTCGACTTCAACAGCATCATCAATCGTCGTCGTTCTCGTTTTCGTTTTCGTTTTCGTTTTCCTCGTCGTCGTTTCTTCTTTCTCTTCTCGTTGTTCTTCTTCTTCTTCTTCTTCTTCTTTATCGTCGATGTCCATCGTGATTGTCATCGCGCCTTCTCGTAATACTAATAATAATACTATAATACAGTTGTTTACTGCGCGAGCTGTATGACGAGTGTTGATTGGAAAAAAAAAATACAAAAACACATCAAAAAAAACCAACAACGCACGTTCAGTCCAGAAAAAGAACACGCATCATCATCGAACGATTTGAAGAAGAAATCATGATCGCGATCGAATCGCCTCCGCAGAAGTGCATGTGTAAAAACTGCAAGTGCGAAAAGTGCGAGTGTAAGGTTTTGAGACGGTAGGTAAAACGAAGACGAAGTCGTTTTTTTTCCTCTTTTGTGTGTGGGGTCGTATTTTTGAGAAGCTTTTCAGATACAAAATATTCTTCTTCTTTCTTCTTCCTCTCAAACAAGGCTCTTTGCTTCACTTTTTACAACAACAAACGCTGACGCACAAGACTCTCTCGATGACGCGTAGGATTTTGTTACCCATCGATTCAACCGGCGAGGACGTCGAGGTTATCAAGTGGGTACTTGATAACGTCCATAGAGCTGGTGATCAGCTCGTCCTTTTACACGTGTGCGTTGTTTTGTCTTTTCTTGTTTAGCACTCTCTCCCTCTCTTTCTTCTTGGACGTGACGATGATGAAAATTTTCACCCTCTTTCTTCACCACACCAAAAAACACACAGGATTCCCGCGCGCTTCCCGCAGTACGCCTGGGGGATGTACGACGATTCGTTCGTGGAAGTTCCCGATCCTGAAGAAGAAAAGAAGTGGCGCGAGGATTGCGCAAAGTACGTCGCGGAGACGCTTTTACCAATCCTGGATCAACGTGGTAACGTGACGTATAAGCTCGATATCATCGCGTACGAAATGAACAACACGTCCATCGGAGAAGTCGTGTGCGAAAAAGCGAAGATCATCGACGCAGATCTTGTCGTCATGGCGAGTCATCGCAAGGGACGACTTCAAGAGTTTTTTGTCGGCTCAGTGACAAACTATTGCCTTCATCACTCGAAAGTTCCTCTTCTTGTGTATAAAGGGCCGAAAGAGACCGATATAAATACAAAGTATTACACGGGCGATATCTCGAAGAAGGAGAAAGAAGCGTCGCCGTCGAGAAAAGAAACTAAGGAAGGCAAAACGACGTCTATTGATTTTGAAAAGGCGACTCTCCAAGAGGGTTAGTAAAAGTCGACGCCGAAAGAAGACGAACGAGAGAGACAAAGAGAGAGAGAGAGAGAGACGCTTTTAATAAAATGTTAAGATCTTTACTCTCACAACGAGAGGCGAGTTTTATTGAACTGTGTTACTTTCTTTTTTATACTTCGCGAAACGAACGGTCGTTCATTCCTTCCTCTCTCATGCCTTCCGTATCTCTCCACAGCAACAATGGTGTCGTAGCGTTATGAACCACGGCCTCGGACACTCGTCCGATGTGCTTGTTCGACCTTCCTCGCTGTTGCGATGCACTCATCACAATCATATCGCAGTCCTTTGCAGCCTCGCATATTTTCTTTGCAATCTCACCCTCCTCCGTCCCTTCCGTTTGTTCGACGAGCAACTTTATTCTCTTCACGCCGTGAAAGTTAACGATCGGAACTATCACGTCGTAGACGTAATCTTCTTCGGAAACGCTTTCTTTCTTGTTCATCGATACGTGAACGAGCCGGATCTCGTCGTTTTCTTTCACTTTCACTAAAGGCAAAAACCACTTGAACAGCAACGTGCCGTGGCTCCTTTCATCGTCCGCTTCCGAAATCGGTATCAAAAACTTCCTCTCTACCAGCGAGTCGAAACACTTATCTTTACATTCGCAATCGACTAGTTTGCAATCCACGCATTTCAACCTCGTCGTCATTTTCGTCGTCGTCGTGGATGACTCCATCCTCCTTTTCTTTTTGTTGTGTGCTAATATTTTTGTATCTCGTTAAAAAATACGCGAGGAAAGAGAGCCGATCAAATGGAAAAAAAACGACACAAAAGTTACGCTTTTGCTGCTGCTCGCGACGCACTTCTCCGAGAATGAAATCGGTGGAAGAGCAAGCGATTGTAAATCGACAGCAACCGACGATCGTGTCCGTCTGCTTGAACTGTAAAAAAGGCGCGTGCTCGTGCTCCTTTCACGGGAAAGAGGAGAGAAGGTTCTTGTTCCCGTTCGAAGAGAACGAAGAGGACTCGCAGGAAGCTTTGCGGTACTTTTTGAAACACATCTATCGCGGCGAAGGGGACGAGATTATTTTCTTGCACGTCGTTCCGACGAGTTATCGAAGAGTATACCACGATACAATGGTTGTGCAATTGAAACCGGAGAACGAATTTGAGTGGCGAGAGAAGTGCGCAGACTTTGTCGAGAGAGCCCTTGTTCCTATTTTGAAAGAGAAGGATGCGAAGCACAACCGCTTGGAAATGGTGAGTTACGACCCGAGCGAACGATCTATTGGTGAAGTTATTGTTCGAAAAAGCGAAGAACACGACGTGTGTTGCGTTTTCATGTTGGCGCATCACAAGTCGAGAGTGCACGAATTTTTTCTCGGCTCGTGCGCAAATTACGTCTTACATCGCACTTCAAAGCCGGTGATGTTGTACAAGAAGGAAGAGTCTAAGAAAGAAACCGAAGACTTGGAGTGAATAACATCTCGCGTCTAATCTTTTACTACTATGGCTGGTAAAACTACACAATAACGCTACAGCTACATACATTCTACTAGTTGTCTAGTACATTTTCAAACTCGCATTTACTCGGAGAGAACAAAGCTCCCGCGTTGAAATTATTCACGTCGATAAACGCCTGCACTCAAATTGTATCAACTCAACTCGCTTCTCTTTCTCATAATAAGGAGAGATTTAGCGAGAAAAGCTTCACGGAATAAATTTTTGTGCATGCATTCAAACGCTTCTTTTTCTTAATTCGCGGTGGTTTTGTTCAAAGCCGCTTTCGCCGCTTCTAAAACCTCTTCAATCGGCGCGCAATCGCCCCACTCCTTCTCGCGATGCGAATATACGATTTCACCCCCCTCTTTAAAAACCATCAACCCGCCCATAATCAACCCCTCTCCCGTCAAATTATTCCTCGGCGTTCTCTCGCCAATACTCTTGAAGTTTTGCACGATTTTATACATCTTCACTGGATTGATTAAAGTTAGAAACAAGCTCGACCTTTTCAAAACGCCTCCGCCGACGGCGCGAAAAAACGCCTTCGTCTCGTCCAAATGCAACTTCTCCTCGCTCTTCCAGAAGTCCCTGCTAAACTCCATCACTTCGGCTTCGATGGATTCTTTCAGAACGCAGTGTAACTCGCAGTTCACGTCGTTTAATTTCTTCTCGATTTCTTTCAGACGACGGATTTCTGCGCGACAGAACACTCACCCGGGCCTTCGCAAGATGCACACCACCGCGGATGATTTTTGCCAAATCTCTTTCCCTTTTCTCCTTTTTATTCTTTTTGGAAGTTCCAACAGAGGGGCTTCGGATACCATCGTTCTCGTTCTCGCCGCCGCCGCCGCCGCCAAAGAAGAAGAAGAAGAAGATCTGTTCATTATTTTCTCGTATGGAATGAAGCAAAATGGATAAATTTCAGGAACGAGACCACACA
>Ga0181597_10005379_pt1 | contig 12313 bp, 8 predicted proteins | sample 041ome_5_FD_148647 | JGI IMG/M metagenome (GOLD analysis project Ga0181597, IMG submission 148647) | Coastal salt marsh microbial communities from the Groves Creek Marsh, Skidaway Island, Georgia - 041403US metaG (spades assembly) | ecosystem: Environmental > Aquatic > Marine > Intertidal zone >... | reverse complement strand
AAAATTCTATAGCGAGGCTGCACGACACCCCTCTTTCCGTAAGATTACCAAACGAGTGACAATCTGACATACTAGAAAATGAGAAAGTATGAAACACGACGTTGAGGGAAATATGTATCGTTTTGTATGGCTTGTTATCGGTCTTCTTGGAGTTTCGGCAGATGCTGCTGATTGGCCACAGTGGCGAGGTCCTCAGGGACAGGGCCATGCACCTACAGCCCAGGATCTGCCCAACCAGTGGAAAGTTGGTCCAGCAGGCAAAGAAGTATCAGGCGGTCAGAATATTCGATGGCGAACAGAGATACCGGGCCGGGCATGGTCGTCTGCAATGATAGATGGCAAAACGCTATGGCTTACAACAGCTATTGAACATGGAAGTGCTCAAGAAGGTCCGCCGCCACCAGGTGGTAAAAAACCTCAGCCTCGGAGCGTTGCCAAGTCAGTGACGTTTCGAGCACTGGCATTAGATGCCCGCGATGGCCAGATTCTTCAGGATATAGAACTTTTTTCAGTGGATAATCCCCAGCCAACACATGTGCTCAACAGTTTTGCATCACCATCTCCAGTGCTCGGCAAAGATCGTTTGTACTGTCAGTTTGGTGACTATGGTACTGCCTGTGTCGACACAAAGAAGGCGTCCGTGATTTGGCATAACCGCAGCCAACGTTTGAATCATGAGAATGGCCCGGGTAGCACACCTGTCCTTTGGCGAAACCTTCTCATTTTTCACTGTGATGGAAGTGATGTGCAGTATGTTGTTGCACTTAATACGAATACGGGGGAAGAAGTCTGGAGAACTGATCGAAGTGGTGCAATGAATGACAATCCGGAGATGAAAAAATCCTATGGCACTCCGTTGGTGACTTCTGTTGGTGGACGTGACGTACTACTTTCTCCCGCGTCAGACTGGCTGTATGGATACGACCCGAAGACAGGGGAAGAGTTCTGGAAAGTTAGCTATGGGTTCCTTGGCTTTTCAATTGTTCCAAGGCCTGTGGTCGCAGATGAAGTTGTCTACTTTAGTACGAGCTTCATGAAGACTGAACTCCTTGCAATGCAACTCGGTCCGAAAACGAGTTCAACACCAGAAGTTCTTTGGCGATATAAACGCAGCGTGCCTCGTATGCCCTCGCCATTACTTGTCGGTGATGCAATCTATCTTTTCAGTGATAAAGGAATTGCTACGTGCTTAGACAGACACACTGGAGAGGTGCGCTGGACAGGTCGGCTCGGTGGGAGTTTCTCCTCGTCGCCAATATTTGCTGACGGGAAAATCTACATCGGGAATCGAGAGGGAGAGATGTTTGTCATACAACCAGGGGACGCACTGGATATTCTTAATGAAAATGAATTTGATGAAGCGGTCATGGCAAGTCCAGCGGCTGTCGATAATGCGTTGTACGTTCGCACAGACAAAGCGATGTACCGTATCGAGAAGATAGACGCCAAGCAGTAACCCAAATGGGATGAGTCTCTTAAAAAGATGCTGAAACCCTGGTCGTTTTTGTTTTGTAAGGCGAGACTTCAGAGGCATTGTACTACGTAACAGAAAATAAACGTGAGCCATGGCATTGCTTACTCTTGATGATCTTTCTCTCGCATTTCGTGGAGTTCACGTCCTTGATAATGTGTCGCGGTTTGTTGAAGCGGGTGAGAAAATTGGGCTGCTTGGCCGTAATGGGACTGGCAAGACAACACTCCTGCGCATGATTGCTGGAGATCAAGAGCCCGATGCAGGTGCATGTGTACTGGCAAGCGGGAAACGAGCCTCATTTCTTCCACAGGAAGTACCGGGTGAACTGAGCGGCCAGGTTTTGTCTGTGGTTCAGGAAGCGTTGCGCCTGCAGGTTTCAGAAGGGCAGGTTGAGGCATGGGAGGCCGAGTCGAAAGGCAAACAGATTATTGATCTCATGGGGCTCGATCCAGACGTTGATATCTCAAGTTTATCAGCAGGCCGTAAGCGACGAGTTCTCCTGGCAAGGGCATTGGTTACTGAACCAGATTTACTCCTCCTTGATGAGCCAACAAACCATCTTGATCTCGAGGCGATTGAGTGGCTGGAGAAGTTTCTGGCCTCCTGGCGCGGCACCTTGCTTTTTGTGACACATGATCGTGGATTTCTTCGGCGAGTAGCGAATCGAATTTGGGAACTGGACCGGGGGCATCTCTCCGCGTGGGAGTGCGAGTACGATGAGTTTCTCAAGCGAAAAGCTGCGGCGTTAGAGGCTGAGGAAAAGCAGAATGCTTTATTCGACAAGCGGTTGGCAGAAGAAGAAGTCTGGATTCGCCAAGGTATTAAAGCCCGGCGAACACGGAATGAGGGGCGCGTCCGTGCACTCAAGCAGATGCGTCAAGAACGACAACAGCGAAGGGAGCAGCCCGGTCAAGCGACTCTCACGATTCAGGAATCCACACGAAGCGGCACGCTGGTCTGTAAGGCAGCAGGCCTGTCCTTCGGATATGCCGAGGAACTGGTTATCGATGCTTTTTCAACGACGATTCTTCGCGGAGACAAGGTTGGCTTTGTCGGTCCGAATGGTTGTGGGAAGACAACCCTTCTGCGGCTTCTCCTTGAGGAGCTAGAGCCCGCCGCTGGGTCTGTACGGCTGGGCACAAAACTCGATATTAGATACTTCGATCAGTTGCGTGATCAACTTGATTTTGAACAAAACGTTGTTGAGCAAATTAATGGTGGCAATGATTTCGTGACCATTAATGGAAATCAAAGGCATGTGATCAGCTATCTCCAAGACTTTTTGTTCACTGCCGAGCGTACGAGGCTGCCAGTAAAATTTCTTTCTGGTGGAGAACGGAATCGGCTCCTTCTTGCAAAGCTTTTTGCCCGTCCGGCGAATGTGCTTGTGCTTGATGAGCCAACAAATGATTTAGACCTGGAGACGCTTGAGCTTCTCGAGCAACGGTTGGTCGATTTTCAGGGTACGGTATTAGTGGTAAGTCATGACAGGGAGTTTCTTGACAATGTTGTGACGAGTGTGATCGCCTTTGAGCCGGGCGGTGTGCGGGAATATGTTGGTGGGTATTCCGATTGGCTACGGCAACGCGGCAGTGTTGCCGTTCCAAAGAAGCCTTCGAGTTCTTCCCACGGGAAACAGGCTGCAGTTCCAGATTTGACGGCGAGGAAGCCACGTAAGTTGTCGTACAAGGATAAACGAGAACTTGAGCAGCTACCGATGCAGATTGAGGGATTGGAGGCTGAGGTTGCAACTCTTCATGAATTGATGGGTGATGCATCCTTTTATCGTCGGCCGGCAGAAGAAATCGCTTCTACTCAAAAGTGTCTGCAAGAGTTAGAGGCTCGTGTGGCAACTGCCTATTCGCGTTGGCAGAGGCTTGAGCAATCTTCTCAGTAATGGTGGTGCTGTGCAGTACGCACCATCGAGAGCATTGGTGCTGTGCTGGTTACCACACTCAGGACAGATGTAATTATTGTCCCTGGCCTGTTTGCCGACAGGAGTAACCGATAGAGGGGCGGCACGTCCTGTTGAGGTGAAGAGAGAGCGGTGTCACTTGTTGATTTGAGCATCGCGAAGTCGTTGCTGGAGTTGCGTCGTGAGCGATTTCTTTATTGCCTGAAATTCTGACTTCTTAGCGAGGTTTGTAAACTGAAGTGGGTCGTTCTTCATGTCGTAAAGCTCTTCTGTGCCATCCTTGTATCGCATGAACGACCATTCTGGTGTTCGGATGGCATGTCCTGAGTTGGTGGTCTGCCCCTTGTTGTTGATGGACAATGCACTTTCACGAACCGAGGCTGCTGGGTTTTTGAGAAGAGGGAGAAGGCTTTTTCCTTGAACGCTAGCAGGTGTCTTGATAGCCGTCAGGTCTGTAAGTGTTGGGAAAATATCAACTAACTCAACAAGCGAATGAGTTCTTCCTGATGGCATACCAGGCGCCGCGATGATAAGTGGGACGCGCGTGACTTCCTCGTGGAAGTTTGATTTCTGCCAAAACCCATGCTCGCCGAGATGGTAGCCATGATCACTGCAAAAGACGATTGCCGTCGAGTCTCGGAGGCCAGTTTGATCCAGTTCGTCGAGAATACGCCCGACCTGTCTGTCCATGAATTCAACGGTTGCGTAGTAGCCCGCCCACATCCGGCGTTGATTGTCAGGGTACTTTCCTATTGGATTGTTGTCATTCCGAGTCCTTGCACGGCCTGCTTTAGGTATGTCGCTGAGATCATTTTCGACAGTCTTCGGAAGAGGCATTCTCTCCCAGGGATAGTGATCAAAAAAATCTTGTGGAGCGACATTCGGATAATGAGGCCGAACAAATCCAACAGCAAGAAATATGTTTTTGTCGCGATGTGCTTTGAGAAGTTCAATCGCTTTCGTCGCGGACTTTGAATCGGGCTGGTCTGCACCGTCTCCGTCATAGCGTACGGTGACAAACATGCGGTGCGGCATGCGGGTTGATTGCCTGTTTTCGAGGGCATCTGTAAAGATGTTGAGGTTCAGGCATGCATAGTGGCCCGGAGTATGCGCCTCGAGGCCGGCCGAATTGAAACGTTCATCCCACGAAGACGGTATGTCGTTGCCGTCTGTGCCGGCGATGATGTCGCCTGGCACCCGCATATGGTAGATCTTGCCGACCCGGGCGGAATGCCACCCAGCCTCCCGAAAACATTGCCCAAGATTTATTGTCCCTTCGCCTTTGTAGCGGCTGTGCATAAATGATGTTCGTGACGGAGCGCACCACAGTCCTTGGCAGTAGGCATTTTCAAAGATCATACCTTCCTTGGCAAGGCGGTCGATATTCGGAGTTTTACACAGAGTGTTTCCATAACATCCAAGAGCACTTGCCTTTAAATCATCTGAAACAAGAAAGAGAACATGTTGAATGATAGGTGAATCTGATGTGTTTTCTTTGGCGTAGTTGCTTCGACCGAATGGAGTAACAAAGCAGAATGCGATCACCAAGATAAGTATTTTTGGTCGCATGGTTTAGGTGCCCCTGGCTTTCTTTTTGAGTGCTTGCATGATGACGTCGGCAACATCGTTGCCGAGCTTTTCAGAGCCTTCTTTTGTAAAGTGAACATTTCCATTTGGGAGCATTAAGGTTTTCATCTGAGGTTTCACCGAGCGATACATGTCGTGTATTTCAATTCCGTGTTCCGTCATGACCTGCTTGGCTATGTCGTTGTAGGCGGCAGCATCCCCTTCGACCCGGCCCTTTGAGCCGGCGGGTACAGGAGTCGTATTTCGCCAGATAAGAACGGCGCCTGTCTTTTCAAGCTGGGAGACAAGCTGACGCAGATTTTTTTCGTATTCTGTTGGTGGTACCTGCTGGTGGTTTTTGGGGTCTTTTGGGTCTGTAAGGTTTTCGCCATCTGGGCCAAGATACTTCAGGTCATGGAGACCCCAGTTGAAGTGGATGACGTCCCAGTCCGTATCACCAAGCCATTGCGACAAGCCTTCTAGCCCTCGAGTTGTCGGCCCACAGTTTGTGAGTGGCCGGTGCACATTTGCCTTCCCGCGAAGGGCATTACGAGCAGGGACGGTATACCCAATAGAGATTGAGTCACCGATGAGTAAGACCCGAGGTAGCCCTTGGATGTCCTCGACGGGTATCATTGCAGGATTTTTTGGACGTTGGCTTCGTTTTGTTGGTTTTGTTTGGTTCTGCGATGAGCGTTTCTGAGGCGTGGTGTCAGCGTGAATGTGATGTGCATTCGTGACAACAAGGAGTGACGCAAGCAGGCTGGTAATGAGGAGGCTATATAAGTGGTGTCGCATTGGTAGAAAGCCTTTTTTAAGAAGGGTTTTGTTGCACCGCAATGGCCTGAGAGAAATCACGCATTCGAGTAACGGTGTTTCCGGTCAAAGACATAGTGTTCCTTGATAAAGATAATACCAGAAACCGTATGTTGTAAGATTTGATATGTGAGGATGTAGTCTATTGCAGCCTCATTGCTTTTTATATTTTTTGGTAGCAGAGTACGTCGAAAACGTGGCGTTCGCATGGGTGCAGGTATTGGAGGAAAAATGAAACTCTTTTGGAATATGGCGTTTGTGCAGGCGGGGCTTGTTTTGTTGTGGCTTGCTGGACCATGCGTTGCTCAGGTGTCAAAGTATAAAACCATACCAACGCCCCAGCCGGCACAGAAGGAACAGGCGGTAGCCACAAAGCAAACGGCGTCAAAGAAACGAAAAGCACCAAAAAAACTTCGGTTTCGTCTGCAACAACTCCATAAAGATTTCAACGAAGGCTGCGCTGTTGGTGACATCAATAATGATGGCCACCTCGATGTTACTGCGGGTGCCTTCTGCTATATGGGCCCGGAATTTAAGCAGTATCCCTTGCGGCGATTATTGCCGTTTCGAGATGACTACATGGAAAATAACGGGGAGCATCTTGTCGATGTCAACAAAGACGGTTGGCTTGATGTCGTGTCGGGGTCATTCATGCAGCCGGAACTTTTCTGGTATGAAAATCCTAGGACAACAGCCCCGAAAGATGACTGGTGGAATGTTCACAGACTTGTGAACACCGAGCAGACTCATAATGAGAATACACGTCTGCATGATCTTGACGGTGATGGTATTGGTGAAGTTGTTATTGATAGCTGGAATGAAAAAAATCCACTGGTGGCGTGGAAGATTGAGCCAGGTCACGATCCGGTAGTCTCAAAAGTGGTTATTGGTCCAGCTGGCAGTGGTATTTCCAATGGTCATGGGATTGGTTTCGGTGACGTGAATGGTGATGGTCTTGAAGATGTCATCTTTAAAAACGGGTGGTATGAAAGGCCATCACGTGATGCGATGACAACGCCATGGACGCATCATGCAGACTGGTCGTGGGATCATGCAGGGTCGCCCATGTTGGCGGTCGATCTGAACAACGACGGTAAAACTGACGTCATTTGGGGAGATGGTCATAACTACGGCTTGTACTGGATGGAGCAACGAGAACCTGCGGCTGATGGTTCAACCAACTGGAAAATTCATACGATTGACAAAAAGTTTTCTCAGCCTCATACGATGGCGTGGGCTGATATGGATGGTGATGGCAGGCCCGAACTGATTACTGGCAAACGGGTTAAAGCACACTCAGGAAAAGACCCGGGTGGGCTGGAAGATCCTGTTGTATTGATTTACTCATGGAATCCTGAGACGCTTCAGTTTTCAAAAAATGAGATTCATCGGGGAGAGGCGGGTGTTGGGCTTCAGATTCGCATTGCTGATCTCAATGCTGACGGTCGTCCCGACATTGTGGCTGCTGGAAAAAGCGGCACGCACATCCTTTGGAACGAAGGTGTACGATAGCTTTTTGCTTCAGTTGGTGACCGCCGTCGAGTGAATGATTTGACCCTCAGAGGTGCCGGCCCGCCATGTTTGGTAGTTGTAGGCAAACGAGACGCTTGCAACAGTGCCGTTGACCGTCCTATCCTTGCGTGCGGGCTCCGATGTTGCCGCTGACCACTGACGTCGACCAACGCCTTGCCGCAGATCTTGAACAGATGGGGCTCACTGGTCAGCTGGCTCTGGTTGAGAGCTGATTCAGAGTGCCATTCAACGGCTCGTCAACTCGCCCATTCCAGCCCCCGAAGGAACTGCCGATCATGCATCTGAAACACCTCCTCTTTTCCTTCACGTTTGTGACCAGCCTTGCGGGCCGGCTGCTGGCTGAGCCGGTCACGCTCTGGGATCCAGCCGCAGTCCTCCCCAAAGCCGCCGAAGCCCCCGTGCTGGATGATGTGGTCTTCGACGTCATCAAGCGAAAGCGGCCTGACACCGATGGCTGCAACTGGACCCTCGGCGTTGGCTTGGTATGGCACAAGGGCAAGCTCTACGCGTCCTACGGCTTCAACAAGGGGGGCGAGAACACCGCCTCGGAGGAGGCCCATGTACGGGTCAGTCAGGACGGCGGCGCGACCTGGGGTACTCCGGTCGTCATCGACCCGGGTGCAGGCAATCTTGGTGTTAGCCACGGGGTCTTCCTGTCGCATGACGGAACCCTCTGGGCTTTCATGGGAGCCTTCTACAACGGTTTCCAGCGAACCCATACTCGCGGCTATCGGCTCCACGAGGCGACCGGGAAATGGGAACCGGCCGGTGTTGTCGTTGAAGACGGCTTCTGGCCGATGCAAGAACCCCAGCCAACTCCTGAAGGCAATTGGGTCATGGCTGGCTTTCGGGTGGCCAACGGCCTGCCGGTGACAGGCGGCCACCTGCCGGCAGTGGCGATCAGTCACGGGAGAGACTTCACTATCTGGGACCTGGTAGTGATCCCGGTGGCACCGGGACTGGGAAACATCTGGGGCGAATCGACTGTGATTGTTGACGGCAACCGGGTGATCAACATTGCCCGCTACGGCGAAAAGCCACTCGCACTCGTCTCGACAAGCGCAGACTCCGGTCGCACCTGGACACCGTCAACCCCTTCAAACCTTCCCATGGCCACCAGCAAGCCTTACGCAGGAATGCTTTCGACCGGTCAGCGTTATCTGGCCTGCACCACAACCGCAAATACCGGTGGCGGCCGCTCGCCGCTCACGATCGCCGTGAGCAAACCGGGCGAGCACGAGTTCAGCAAGGTGTTTGTCATCCGGCGGTCGGTGTCGGAGAAAACCCCCGGGGTTTCGGCCAAGAGAATTGACTTTAGCTACCCCTACGCGGTTGAGCACGACGGCAGGCTCTACGTCGGCTACACCCACAAAAGCCACGCCGCCAACGAGTTGGCGGTCATTCCCGTAGCTGCTCTTCGCGTTGACTGAGCCCGACGATGTCATGAAGACCAGGCCCGATCTTGATGCAACCATGGCTGGTTGGCAACCTGCCGCGGCCGCAAGCAACCATCACCGGATGACCTGCCCATGATCGACATTCATCACCTTTAACCGCCGGTGCCATTCATTCGCGCCGCTCGCTCCTGTTGCCATATTGAATGCGATGCGGAAGCGGTCTGCGCCGATGGCAGGATTCTCCGCATGCAACCGATCGTTCTTAGATTTTCGTGTCGTTCACGAGGCGAGTGAGTCTGTGACTTGGCTGCAAGAGGGAGCAGAAGTCAACTGTTCGGCTGTTGCTGGCAGGTGCTACGCTTGCAAAAGTGCTGTTGACCGTCCTATCACCTATCCTCCAAACCTCTGCGGCGGTAAGGTTCTATAAGGTGACTTCATTACGCAGCATGATTCCGGGCTCATAACAACCGCGACTTTGTACGATATTGGGAACCCATGCGTTCACTTATTTGTGGGCTTCCGGTGGTTATTGACGATCAGTTCAGGGAAGCCCTGAGCAGTCTGAGTGAACCTTTTCTGCAAGTTCTGCGTACACATGTAATTGCTGAAACACTCCGCATTTCCAAAGAGGAAAATGGGAGTCGAATGGTTTGTCAATCGAGGAATAAACATGTTGACCACTTGGTTGTGGTTTTCTCGTAGATTTGCATCGAAATATCACAAGCATTGGTTCGAGGGTGGAAAACGTTGTCTGCTATCACAAGATGCCAAAGAACAGTGCCGCGTTGAACCACTGGAGAAACGCCATCTAATGGCAGTCGTTCTGCCGGCCTATGAGATCACAAACCAGTGGGGAAATGAATTTGAAGCACGCATCGCGCTTGAAAATGTTGATGCATATCCGGTAAACGACTGGATGCTGTCTTTTGATTATGCAGCAAGCATTACTGATGTTTGGGGGGCAACACTTGTATCGAATGATGGTGGTCGATATGTGATTGCTAACGAGGGTTGGAATAACGATTTAGAGGCAGGAAGACCACTCGTTTTTCATTTGTTGGGGTCTACGGATATACGCGCAAACGAGATAGGGGCACCGACAAATTATACAATTAATGGGAAAGTAGTTGGTGATGGAACCAATAATTCAACTCCTGCCACTGGTGACACCCCTACTCTTGGTGAAAAAGCTGGTGAATCGCCGAATAATCCTACAGGGGATCGCTTTCAGGTGGGTTTTAATCGGTTAAGAGATTGGGGAGAAGGTTTTGTCGGTGAAATCACGATCACGAATCATAGTTCAGGTGTGCTCGTTGGCTGGGAGGTATCGTTTGATTTCGCCGGGGAGATTGACTCACTTTGGAATGCCCGCCTCATTAGCGATTCGGGGACGCGATATACCGTTGGGGCACCAATGTGGAATCAGGAACTAGCAGCCGGGGGCACTGTCACGATTCGTTTTCAGGCAACTTCCAACCAAGAAGGCGTAGTGCCTCAGTCATTTGTTATTTCTGGAGTCTGTGACGGACCATTGGTCCAGACTGATCAGTCCTTTCAGACACCGCTTAAGCTTCAACGGCCCCGTATGCAGCCCATACCTGACACGATCGATGGCCATGGTGTTGTGTATACCGTAGGGGCGGCGCAGGAAGATATTCAGGGATTTGATCCAACTGTCGACCGTCTCGATTTTGGGTCACATTCGGCTCGCACCATTACCCTGGTGAAAAATGAACAGGGCGAGTTGGCCTTCATCAATCCATGGGCACAGGAGGCATCTTTCCATGTGCTTTCCAACGTAAGTTGCTCCGATTTAGCAGTCGATAATTTTGCCCCGCTAGCCAATGAACATCTTCGACAGGATATCGGTGGTGTTCTTTCGTGGGAGCGTCGGGTGGGGCCTCGTGAACTGGACACGATCTATGTTCGTTCCCATGAAGTGGGTGTTCACGAACGAATTGAGGGTTTTGATCCCGCTACCATGAAGATAAGCCTGCTCTACTTCGGTTCTCGCGATAGGCTTTTTGTCGAGGATACTGATGAGGGCTTACTCATCTCGGCAGAGATCGCTGGTCAAAGTACTTTACTCGTCGGTGTGTCAAAGGCCTCGCTTGTCGGCAACAACATTGAATTCCACCACGACCAAGTGGTGGAATCAAGGTTGTTTGTTCCTTTTGGATTTCATGCTGACGACGTTGCGATAGTGAGTCGTGATAGCCTGCTTACTCCACTGTCTATTGCTGGTGAGCCCACTGATGGGCATCAAGTAAAAGTTGGAAATTCTTTGCGTCGTTCAGGATTTTTCACTGAGGTTGCATCAACAACGGCAGTCAGTGTGCTCGTTGACGCTGATGGGTTGGCTTACATTCAGGAGGAAGGAAGTCAGCCGATTCCAGTGACACGGGATGACGGCTACTGGAAGGGTAATGTGCCGCTTCGTCGTGACGGGGCGACGATTATGGCTGCTGCTCGAGATGATCTTGGGCGACTACGGGTTCTTGATGGAAGTGACTTCAATTTGTATGCGTGGATTCTTGACGACAACGGTCGCTACATAGGTGAGGAGTCTCCGAGTGATACGTCGCTTCGAACGAAAGAGTCACTTTTTCAAATCGATCTTGATGGTGATGCTGCTGTCGAGACTATTTCTGGGGTTAATTCAGGAAACGTTGGTGACCATTTATGGGGAGAGGCGTTCTTCGCGCCCTATGTAGATATGGGGTTTTGGGAGACTCCAAATCTTACTGAGATTGCAGAGTCGCGCGGGACGTCGCTGCTCACGCTCGCTTTTCTTCTTTCGACGGCGGAGGGGAAGACGGCATGGGCTGGTTGGGACTCACTCGCACTCGATTCAGAGTCGCCGCGTGCGGTTGCTATCAATGAGTCAATCGCTACGTTTCAGTCCGCAGGAGGAGACGTAATGATTTCCTTCGGCGGTGCAGCGGGAAATAGCTTAGCTCATGTTCATGCTTTGCAGGGCAAGTCAGCACTTGATCTGGCCAATTCGTATATCGAAGTTGTTGACAAGTACTCACTCAACAGGATTGATTTTGATATTGAAGGTACGGCGATTACAGATCCGGTCTCTATCGCTTTGCGTAGCGAGGCGTTGGCGCTGTTTCAGCAAATGCGGCCAGACGTTGAGGTCTGGTATACCCTGCCGGCCGTGCCAACAGGCCTTACCCACAATGGCCATGCTGTCATTCGCTCAGCTTTGCGGGTAGGTGTGGTGCTTGACGGCGTTAACATCATGGCGATGAATTTTGGCGAATGGGCGGCTCCAACGACGGGTCCTGATGCTCGTACGATGGGTTTTTACGCAATTGCCTCGGCTCAAGGAGCTCATGACCAATTGGTTTCGGTCTACGCAGAATACGGACATGACTTTGGTTGGAGCCAGCTCGGTGTGACGCCCATGATTGGTGTGAACGATATTACGGCACAGGTTTTTGGTGTCGAAGACGCGCAGATGCTCGAAGATTTTGCTCGAGCCAATGGGCTTGGCATGCTCTCAATGTGGTCGGTTGCACGTGACAATCCGGGGGGACTTGGGCAAGCCACTGCCACGGCATCTGGGCTTGATCTTCCTGCTGGTACGTTTTCTTCAGTTTT
>Ga0181597_10005372_pt1 | contig 12328 bp, 8 predicted proteins | sample 041ome_5_FD_148647 | JGI IMG/M metagenome (GOLD analysis project Ga0181597, IMG submission 148647) | Coastal salt marsh microbial communities from the Groves Creek Marsh, Skidaway Island, Georgia - 041403US metaG (spades assembly) | ecosystem: Environmental > Aquatic > Marine > Intertidal zone >... | reverse complement strand
TTCTGATATTTTAGGGTTTCATATAAACCCTAAACTTCTCCGTAGAGAAAAGACTAATCCACTCGCGAACGCGCCACAACTCACGCTTTATATATACACGTGTATTCTGTATATATCCTCTCTAAAAACTCTCGAAAAACAACAATCTACTTTTTGTTGTCTCGTCGCGTGATATTTATGCGCACCACTGCGTCCGCTTTTCGCCAGCAAACTTCGCGGTTCTTGTTGCGTCGAAGTTTTTCTCAAAGCGCGTCGTCGTCGTCGTCGTCGTCATCGGTGAAACGCATCGTCGAGATTTCGTCGTCGTCCTCGGCGTCGAGGAGCGCGACTTCTCTCGCGTCGAAGCAAAAGTCCCCTGAAGCTGTAATTTCGAGGAAAGGAGGAAGAAGAGCGAGAAGTTCCGTCGCGATGAACGCCATCGCGGACGAAGTCACCAAGGAAAAACCGAAAACGATTTACTTGAAAGATTACCAAACGCCGGCGTACGAGTTCGAGCACGTGAACTTGTCTTTTCAACTGCACGAAGAACACACGACGGTTTCATCTTCGATCGATGTTCGCGTCCAACGTAAAAACGAGACTTTATTTTTACACGGCGATAAGAGCATGCAATTGGACGCGGTTCTTGTGAACGGGACGCAAGTTGCGGACGAGCGGTTGACGCGAACGAACGCCGGTTTGTTCGTGAGCGGGTTGCCGGAGGAAGATTTTACGCTCAAGATTGTGACGACGATTAAGCCGCAAGAGAACACCGCTTTGGAGGGTTTGTATAAATCGAGCGGGAATTATTGCACGCAGTGCGAAGCGGAAGGGTTTCGTCGAATTACGTTTTACCAAGACAGACCGGACGTGATGAGTAAGTTTACGACGAGAATGGAAGCGGCGAAGGATAAGTACCCGGTGCTGTTGAGTAACGGGAACTTGATCGACAGCGGAGACGCGGACGGTGGAAGACATTTCGCGGTCTGGGAAGATCCGTGGAGGAAACCGAGTTATTTGTTCGCGTTAGTTGCCGGGAACTTGGCCAAGATTGAAGATTCGTTCACAACCATGAGCGGCAAGAAGGTGGATTTGAGGATTTACACCGAGCCGCATAACATCGACAAAGCCGATCACGCGATGGTGTCGTTGATTAAGAGCATGAAGTGGGACGAAGATACGTTTGGGTTAGAATACGATTTGGAGTTGTTCAACATCGTCGCCGTGGATGATTTCAACATGGGTGCGATGGAGAACAAAAGTTTGAACGTGTTCAACTCGAGATTGGTTTTCGCGACGCCGAAAACAGCCACGGATGCAGATTACGCCGCGATCGAAGGCGTCGTCGGACATGAATATTTCCATAACTGGACGGGAAACAGAGTCACGTGCAGAGATTGGTTTCAATTGTCTTTGAAAGAAGGTTTGACGGTATACAGAGACCAAGAGTTTAGTTCGGACATGAACTCGAGAGGCGTGAAGAGAATCGGGGACGTTTCAAAGTTGCGAGCCGCGCAGTTCCCGCAAGATTCCGGGCCCATGGCGCACCCGATTCGACCGGAAGAGTACATCAAGATGGATAACTTTTATACCGTGACTGTGTACGAAAAAGGCGCGGAAGTTGTGAGAATGTACGAATCGTTGTTGGGCAAAGACGGGTTCAGAAAAGGTATGGACTTGTACTTTGAACGACACGACGGGTGCGCGGTGACGACGGAAGATTTCTTCAGCGCCATGGCCGATGCGAACAATACCGATTTGAGCGCGTTCAAGCCGTGGTATCAACAAGCCGGAACGCCAATCGTGGACGTGAAAACGTCCTACGACGCGTCGACGAAGACGTTTACTTTGAAAGCGACGCAGACGGTGCCGGCGACGCCGGGACAAGACGCCTCTCAAAAGAAGGCGGTGTTGATGCCCATCAGAGTTGGTTTATTGGACAAATCTACCGGGAAAGACATCGAAATTGCCTCCGTGAACGGCGTCGCGCAAGAAAAAGGCACGACGACGGCGGTTCTACGATTCGACCAAAAAGAACAAACGTTTACGTTTGAAAACGTCGAACAAGACGTCGTGCCGTCCATCTTGAGAAACTTTTCCGCGCCGATTAAAATGACGACGGATTTAGAGGAAGGCGACTTATTGTTTTTGATGGCGAACGATTCCGATCCGTTCAACAGGTGGGAAGCTGGTCAAACGTTGTTTCGATCTCTGTTGGTGAAGTTAATCGCGGACGAGACGAACGGGAAGGCGCTGGAAATGAACACGAAAATTACGGACGCGTTGAGAAAAACCATCGAAGGCGCAAAAGCGGCGGACGCGGATAAGGCGTTCATCGCGAGAGCGATGATGGTGCCGAGCGAATCCGAATTGGTCGAAATGCTCGAACCAGGGACGGTGGATCCGGACGTGGTCAAAGCAGCCAGGAAGTTTGTCATGAAATCGTTAGCGGCGGATTTGAGGCCGCTGTTGGAAGAAACGGCGAAGGCGAACTCGGCGGCGGCGTACAAAAACGAACCGGCGGACCGAGCCATGCGTTCTCTCAAGAACACGTGCTTGGGATACTTGTCCTACGTGGACGCGCCTGAAGTCGCTAAAGACGCGTTGGAGCGATACCAAAACGCGGACAACATGACGGACAAAATCGCCACCCTATCGGCGCTTTCCGACAAAGTCTGCGCCGAGAGAGAAACAGCCTTTGATGCTTTTTACCAAGAGTGGCAACACGACCCCTTGGTCATGTGCAAATGGTTGAGTTTACAAGCCGCATCGGGCGTCCCGAACAACTTGGGGAACGTCAAAGCGTTGTTGACGCACCCGGCGTTTGACATCAAGAACCCGAACAAAGTGTACTCGTTGATCGGCGGCTTCATGTCCAACCCGACGACGTTTCACCAAAAAGACGGTCAAGGCTACGAATTCTTGGCGGATGTTATTTTGCAATTAAACGACATCAACCAACAAGTCGCGGCGAGAATGGCTGGTGGGTTCACGCGATGGAGAAAATACGACCCGAGCAGACAAGCGCTCATGAAGAAACAGTTGGAAAGAATCATCGCCACGGAGAATTTGAGCGAAAACGTTTACGAGATCGTGAAGAAGTCGCTCGATTAAACTTTTTTTTTAAAGTCAAACAAACTACACACACGCACAGGAACAAACTACATAGTATACTACTGCTACATGTACTTCAACTACAACTACTACGTACGACGCGAAATCTAAATATCGACGCGTTTATTATTAATACAATGCGGACAAAAACTGTTGCGAATATCTCGCGTTCGTTCTTTTCACTCTGACGTTTAGAAGCAAGTGTACGCGCCTCCCTAAAAGCGCCTCCAAAACGTGTCTCGCTTTGACGCCGATTTGACCAATCGTTCGTCCATCTTTGCCGACGACTATTTTACGATTTCCTCCAGATTTTACAAATAAATCGTGTTCGATTCGAACGGAACCGTCTCGAAAGTCTTCCCAGGATTTATGGACGATTTCGATGCCGTAGCAAATTTCTTTGTGCACTTGGTCGTAGACGGATTCTCGAACGACTTCAATCGCGCGACTTCGATCGTTCATTGCGGTAGATTCGGAAGGGGAGTAGTCCCAAGGTCGAGGTTTGGCGAGAGAGATGAGGTGGTTGAATAAAGTCTCGGTACCTACGGAGTGTAGCGCGGAGACTGGGAAGGCTTTAGAGAAGGTCTTCTTCGGGTCGGTCGCGAGCGATTGGATGAGCTCGGGGAGTTGTTCCGAGCGCTTGCTTCGATCCATCAAATCGACTTTGTTCAGGACTAATATTCCCGGCGGCGGGGCTGCTTTGTTCGTCACGACATCGTCCTTTTCATTCTCCTCGTCTTTTTCTTCATCTTCGTCTTCCTCCGGGAAAAGAAACTCCTCGTACCGTAGCTTTCTCATCTGCTCCGTCATGGCGTCGATCGTCTCTCTCACTCGCCAATCCGCTTTCTTCGCCTGCCTGTTCGCGTCCACGACGAACAAAATCGCATCGCACGTGCTCGCCGCCGCCCACCCTGAAGTCACTTTACTCTCGTGCGCTCTGTTTCTGTAATGTTCCGGCCCAACAATCCCGGGTAAATCGAGAAACACCACCTGCGTGTCATCTCTCGTCGTCGTCCCGATCGTTTCCATCCTCGTCGTGTTCGTCTTTCGAGACACCGCGGACACTTTCGCCCCGACTAACGCGTTCACCAACTCCGACTTCCCGGCGTTCGGGACGCCTAAAATGCCCACCCGTATCGATTTTTGCCGTTCGATCGGCACCGATTCCTCCGCTCCTCCTATTTCTCCTCCTCGTTCTTTTTCCTCTTCTTTTGCTTCTCCTCCTCCTCCTAAAACTCGATTCCAATTCGCCGCTCTCACCGCCGCGTGCGCTCGTTTCGTCGTCCGTTGCACGTCGTCCCTGATGATCTCCTCTCTCGTTCGTCGATCTTTTTTCTTCCTCTCTTCTTCCAGGAGAAGTTCTCTCTCTCTTTCCTCCGTTAAAGAAGACTTTGATGGTCGAGGGGTAAACTGTACCCTCGGGAAATCTTTGTTGTTTTGTTGTTGTTGTTGTTGTTATTCGCATACCGTCGCTCTTTCTTCTGATACAGATGTCGAGCATTCGTATTGGAAGAAGAAGAAGAGGCGAACGACCGAGAGAGCAGACATAGCTCGCTTTTTATGGTCTTTTGTCCTCTCCTGAGCAGCAAAGCCGTCAGCGTTGATGCCATCTCGGATGAGAGAATTTTGTGGAGTTCTTTGGGCCGTCGAATTGGAAAAAAACAGTCCTCTCATCATCATCATCATCATCATCACCGGAACCCTAACAAAGCGGCGATGAACGTGACCCCGATCGAACCGCCGATGCCGAAAAGAAATATCGTGCCCATGTTCACGAACGTCACGTTTGGAGGAGACGAGGATGAAAAAATGTCATCTTCTCGATGATGATGATGATGATGATGATGTTGAAGCGCATTTCGTTGTTGGCGTTGTAACGGTTTGGGATCCCCCAGCGCGGTCGTCTCGTTCGTTCGCGTGTTCCAGAAGTACGTCTGACCACTCGCATCGTCGAGGACTTCTTTCCAATCGTCGTCTGAATCGTCGTTTCGCGTTGGGACGACTGCTTTTATCATCGCAGATGCTCGTTTGTTGGTTGGTTTTTTCTTCTTCTTTTTGAAAGCAGCAGCAGTGTTGTTGCCGTAGGACGCGCGGAGGACGAACTCGATCTTCGAACGATGAAAGTCATACTCCGGTGGCGAACGTCGTTTTGAAAGTATCTCTGGGGCTATTTCTAACGATGAGGGAGAGATGCGTGCGATGCGTTTTGTGAGTTTTCTCGAGTACGCGCGCAACATGTCGTTTATTCTGAAGTATATTTCTATTTCGTAATTTGAGATGATGTGTTACAATTTTTCGCGACCTTTCTCTCTACTACTCTTTATTCGTTTCCATGCGCATCAAACATCATCAACGCTCACATAATCGCTTCCTTTATTCATCTCTCTTCTTATTATTATCAATACCGGCGGTATTGAGAGGAAGAGGAATAATTACTGTGATCTCGATCTCGATCGCGATTGTGATCTCGGTCTCGATGATGGTGGTGGTGGTGGTGATGGTGATGATGATGGTACCCTCCTCCACCGCCGCCACCACTACCGGTACCTTCGCCGAGGTGCGCGCCGCTCGCGACGGCGTGCGCCAACTGGTACGTTTTTGATAACATTCCTTTTGTCCGTTCGATGAGTTGGTCGTGCGGGGTGTGCGTTTCAGTCATCATCGTCACCACGCCTTGGTCCATGTCAATTTTCGCTCTAAGTTTGCTCGTTCGAATCAAGTTTACGATCCATTTTTCCGCAGCTTCGGTGTCCAAGTTCAACTTCTTGGCCAATTCTTCGATTTTGATTGTTTTTTGAACTCTGCAGTACGTTTCGAAGATGTGCATTCGCGCGTGTTCGTTGAACTCGTCGACGAATTTCGAAAGGAAAAAATCGTTTCGCATCATCGCTTCGCAGTTTTCTAAAGCTTTTTGCGCGGCGTCGAAATCGAATTTCACAAACAGTTGGTCGAAGAATTCCAACATCGGGTCTCTGTACGGTTCCACTTGCATGATTCGGGAGATATCTTTGATCATCCCGCGTCTTCGTTTGCTCATGATGACCGCACACGCGCAATATCTCAGCAAGTGCGGCGCTTCGTACTGAATCGCTTGCATGTATCGCTCTTGGAAAAACATGTCGCACAAACCCAAAATTCCGCCGCCGTGCGGTTGGTGTTCTTGGTGGTTAAAGAACACGAATAAACTCCAGTGACACAACCAACATCGGTTGCGCATTTGCTCCAAACTCGTTTTGAAGTGACCGTTATCAATGGCCTCTCTCAAGCGCGTTAAATCCTCCATCGCGTGTTCCCAGTTTTGTAACAAACAATCCGAGGCCAATTTCCCCCACAACGCGGCTCTTAGTTTCCCTTGATCTTCGCTCAGCAAACGATACTGCCCCAACAACTCCGCGGAAATCTCGTACTTCCCGCAATCGAACTGATATTTCGCGTATTGAAACAACCCCTCGATCTCTTCCTCTCCCACGGAGTGCTGTTCTTTTAACAAACTCTTATTCGCTCTTTTGTCCGACTTCGACAACGTCTTGCCGTGTTCTTTCAGAAACGCGAGCAACTTCGAGCACGTATCGCTCACACTCTTCAAAGAAGAAATAACCTCGGTTCTCTTTTGCTTCATCTCCTCCGGAATATCCGACGCGTTGTTGATTTGCTTGTACAAATCCCCGGCGAGATCGACCATGCGCGTTTTCGATAAAAGTTCCATCTTCGCCCGCGAAACCTCCGCGGAATCGAAGAGATTTTTCGATTCGATGAATTCAATCATCGGGTAGGACAAATGGCGGTCCAAGTACTCACCAATCTGTTTTTGTAATCGTAATCGTACATAACGTAACACAACGAGAGCGAGATACACGAGAGGAAGAAAAACAAGGTCAGCGGATGATGATATACGTCTCGCGCTCCTTTCCCGCGGAAGTTGGAGAGAGACGAGACAAAGACACACGAGAGAAGTTTCAAAGAAGTTTACGAACAACACAACACACACAACAAACGAGGGCTTTTACCTTGGTCGTCAGATCCCACCGTTTCGGGTCCTCCTCGCTCATCTTTTACTTGAATTCTACTACTAATAATAGTACTATTATATATACGTATAGTTTCTCTGACGAACGCTTTTCTCTGTCTTGTGATCTCTCTCTCAACCGCCGCAAAAGTTTCCGTTCCTTTCAAAACAACCAGCCTCGTTTCGCTTTTCACGAAACTCTCCGTTATTATCGATGATGATGCAAAAGAGCGTTCAGTGATGTGTTGTGCTTAAAAAAAAACGAAAGGAACACAAGAGAGAGAGAAAAAAAACAGGAGAGTGAAAAAAAAAAGAAATTTGATACCCTAAATAAAAAAATGGTGTCGAGATTTCTCTGCCGTGAGTTTTGTTTTGATCAGCGTTTGTTTGGGAAGATTTTTACATATCTTTCGTTCTATCCTGTTTCCTAAAACGTCACTGTGAGAATTCAACAACGACGCGCGCGCAACAGACAACACGCATTTATTATTATTATTTATATACCACTATTGAGAGAGAGAGAGAGAAGACCTGTAAGTATATATACAGTGTCTCGTGTAAGGCTGCTGTTTGCGCGTAGTATTTATTGTGGTGTCGTACGCGCGAGTAAAATTATATCTCTTCGTATTGAAGAGAGAAGAAAGAAAAATGAGATATCACGCGGAGGACGAGGACGCGAGAACAAAAACGATGCAGACGACGACGAGCAGTGGCATCGGCGAAAGCAGAGGACGACGACCGCCGTCTTTTTCCTCCTCGTCGTCGAGAAGAAGAGAAGGAAACAAAAACGACACCAAGGAGAAAAAAGATGTTCCGAAAATCACCGAGTTTTCTCTCACCGAGGAAGAAATGGCCAGACGAAACCACCAGCCGGTGCGCGTGTCCATGGACGAATCCAAAAGAGATGTCGTCCGAACGACGAAAGCTTTAATCGGCTCGCTCACGATAAAGTACTCGGTCGTGTGCCAAGAGGGGTGTTATCCGGATAAGAAGAAACACGCGAATCAAGACGCGTTTTGCGCGAGCGCGATGCACGGCGGGGAGAGTTTGTTGCTGGGCGTGTTCGACGGACACGGGCAAGAGGGGGAGTCGTGCGCGCAGATCGCGTCGAATATTTTCCCGCAGATTTTGACGCAGTTGAGCAGAGAAAAAGCGGAGAAGGTGAAGATGGAAATGACGACGATGAGAGGCGACGAGGAGGATGATGGTGATGGAGAAAACGAATCGGAGTCGGCGCAAACGGAGGAGGAACGGTTGATGAGATTATCTTCTTCCGGATCGGAAGCGAATACGAAACGAACGAATACGACGGCGAAGAAACGCGATCGATACAAGTTTTTAACGGAGACAGATTTGGAGGTGAAAAATCACTGCGATTCGCCGCAATCGAATTTGAATTCGCTCGCAGACCGAACGAAACGTGGTGGTTTACTATTCTCGGGAGGTTTAGGATTAGGAGGAGGAGGAGGGTCGTCTTCAAATTCGAACTCGTCCAGAGAAAGATCGGAAGAAGACTCGCATCGCGGCGAAGAAGGAAGCAGCGGCGCGGATATGGACATCAACCCTACGAATTTGGTCGTTAAGGACAATGACATCAGTAGCCCAAGCTCGGGCAGAGCGAGTTACACCAGCGAAGACTACGACGATGATAATAATGATAATAATAATACCAAGACGACGAAAAAAGCTGGAACGAGAACGACAACACATTTTGACGAACACATCTACTCCAACGCGTTTCGAACGGCCAATTCAATCGTCGTCAAAACGTTAGGGACCAAATGCTACGCCAGTGGAACTACTGCTGTGACGGCTTTGTTCGGAAAGGATAATATCGTCCGTTTTGGTAACGTCGGCGATTCGAGAATTATATGCGCGATGTCGGATTCTGACGTGATGACCCGGAACAAAAACTGGAAAGCTGTGCAATTGACTCGAGATCAGACGTGTTTTCGCCGAGATGAGCGCGATCGCATGCGCAAAGAATCGAGTAAAGAGCTCTCGTTTGCGTCTATTGGGATGGTTTTGGGAGAGTGCGAGTTTCACGAAGATTTTGAGGAGACGCAAGATTTGCAAACCGGCGTAGCCGGCGAACGATGCGATGATCCTCCGAGAGTCTTTTTAGGCGGTCACAAATTTCCAGGTTGCGCGTTTACGAGATCGCTTGGCGATTCCATCGCCAAAGAATTGGGTGTCTCCGCGGAACCGGAGTTGACGCACCACGATCTCAACGATGGGAAAACGAAATGTATCATCATCGCCTCGGACGGCGTCTTTGAGTTTGTTTCGAACGAGGAAGTCGTTGGCATTTGCGAAGAGTTCTATCCGGATTGCGACAGAGCATCGAAAGAGATTGTAAAATTGAGCTATAATAAATGGGCAATCGAAGATGAACGCGCGGACGATGTTACGGTAATCGTTGCATACGTCAGCTCTACCAACGATGTGGATATGCTCGCGCGCGACGAAGACGAGAGTAGCGACGATGACGACGATGACGACGGCGACGATGAGTATCTTTCCTCCTCTTCGTCTTTGGACGACGGTGGTGATTACGACAACGGTGCAGACGAAATCGACGAGAACTCTTCTCCTTCTTCCGCCGTAACGATTCGAGAGCGTCTCCAAAGCGTCAATATCTTTGGAAGAAGATGATAATAATATCAACAAAAAGTATACTAATATTAATACGACGAAAACGATCGATGACGTTACGCGTATCATGATGTAAATTAAGAAAAATGTAAAACAGAAAGTTCAGTGTAAAAACGACGAATTTTGCGCGTATGTAGTGATGAGTGAGGCCAAGCGAGTGTTCGATCGATGAACGCGTTTAAAACAAATCCACTCACTGTGTAATGTTGTTGTAATAATTTTTATTTAAAAACTGCAATAATGAATTTTACCGCGCTCTAGTTTTCTCCGCCTCGACGATTTGTTCCGCCGCGGAAATAGATACCGCCGCGTCTTCTAACTTTCCGCTTTGCGTCCCGTTGCTCCCACCGGCGTGTGGATCCCCACTCGCGACGTCGATATCGTCCAACTCGTCCAAGGATTTGTACACCGGCAGCGACTCCTTCGTCGACGCCGTATATTCTCCATTCATCTCCTCGCCGCCGTGTTTATTTCTTCGCTTTAATTTTACGTGTAAACCGGTGGTCGTGTGAATGGTTGCCCCGGTGGTCATGCCACACTCGCCGTCCGGGTGAAACTTCGGGTCCAACTCGAAATCGAAGCGTCGCATGATCATGGCTAAAGTAACGATGGATTCAAAAATCGCAAACTGGTCTCCGATGCATTTTCTTTGCCCGCCGCCGAAAGGTAAATAGGCGAAATCCTCCGTGTACTCGTCCGGCGCTTTCCCGTCGACTGGGAATCGTTCCGGAATAAACTCCTCCGGCTTGTCCCACAACCTCGGGTTTCGGTGTAAATTCCAAACGGAGATGAAAAAATCCGTCCCTTCGGCGATGTCGTAGCCTCCCAATTTCACCGGTTCGATCGCTCGGCGAATCAACACCGGTGGCTGCGGATACAATCTCATGGACTCGTTGATCACTCTCGACGTGTACTTCAACTCCCTCATATCAGCCACCGTCGGTAATCGATCGCCGCACACTCGATCGACTTCCTCGAAGACTTTCTCCTTCACCTCTGGGTGTTTCGCCAATAAAAACGTCGTCCACGTCAACACCGCCGCGGTGGTTTCGTGTCCGGCGATTAACAAAGTCATCAAATCGTCTCTCAACTGTTTCGAGGTCACGTCGTCTCCAGACGCGATTAAAAAGTGCAAAATCGACGGGTCCTCCTTGTTCATGTATTCTTCGACGAACTCGTCGTCGGATTCCTCGACGATTTTCTTGCACCGTTCAATCAACACGTTCAAAGTATCGTTCACGACGACCAAGGCTTCTTGACACGCGCGTTGCCTCGGCACCAAATACGACAAAGGAGGCACCTTCCAATACGGAATAAACGTCACTGACCTGTATTCAGCCTCTCTCAACACCGTATACACGGCTTTAATCACGGGATCGTCCGTTTTCAACGAATCGAAATCGTAATTAAACACCGCCTTCCCGATGATATCCAACGCTAACCGCGAATAAAAGTTTTCCATCTCCACGGACGTCCCGTCAATCTCCGCCCTCGCCAACTGCGCGCTTCCTTTCAACCCACAATCGCCAAACATATCCACCATGCTCGCGACGTATTTTCGGTGCAACGCCGGGACGATAATCTTTCTGCGAATCTTCCACACCTCGCCGTTGGCCGGGATTAACCCTTGTCCCATGACGAAATCCAAAATCTCGGAAAGTAAACCTTTCGAGAACGATTTCGCCTGGTGCAACAGAATTTCCTTCGCGACTTTGTTATCGGAAACCACGACGAACTTTTTCGGCCCGATGGCCAAAACGAACTGTTCCCCGTACGCCAAGAAGAGTTTATACAGCGGCACGAACACCGGCTGCCCGGCAATCTCTCGAATATCGCCCGAAGCGACTGGCATTTGACTGTCCGCCTCTCGCTTCCATTTCTTTTGCGTTTTCGTCAGAGATAAAATCAAAGCCTTGATGATTGGACTTTCCGTCTCTTTAAACCCAGGCAAGGCGGATTTTATGGAATCCGCGACTTTGCGCAAAGGGCCGGTGGAGGCGTCTTTGGTGAACTCTCCCGAGGCGATGCGTTCTTCTAAAGTCATGTCATTTTTGTTCTTCTTTTTACTATTATTATTGTCGTCATCGTTCTCCGACATCGATTGAATCGTCGTTGCTTTTCTCGTCGTCGTTCTCGTAAACGTCGTCGTTCGTCTAAACGCGCGTCGTTGGTGTTGTTGTTGTTGTCTCGATGATTTTGATGATGATTTCCCCAACAACGCAATCGATCGACTGCTCGCCGTCGTCGTCGTCGTCGTCGGGCTGCTGCAACAACACGCAGAGGACGCGCGCATGATGATAATAACGAGATGATTTACTCGAAGTTTTTATATAGTATAAAGAAACTTCTTTTGTTGCGCTCTCTCTCTCTCGTGTATGTGTGTGTATGTCTTTGTGTGAACAGATAACAACCGAGTTCTATGGATAAAGTTCTCTCGTTTAGGGCAAAAAATTGAGATCCTCGTTTTTGTTCTCGCTTTCCCGCCGCCCGCGGCGGGGAACCGCTTGGGACGAAGCTGCTCTTGGTGTTTTAGTGCTGCTCTTTCATGTCTTCGACAAAGGCAGCGTATACTTC
>Ga0181597_10005367_pt1 | contig 12336 bp, 12 predicted proteins | sample 041ome_5_FD_148647 | JGI IMG/M metagenome (GOLD analysis project Ga0181597, IMG submission 148647) | Coastal salt marsh microbial communities from the Groves Creek Marsh, Skidaway Island, Georgia - 041403US metaG (spades assembly) | ecosystem: Environmental > Aquatic > Marine > Intertidal zone... | reverse complement strand
TATGAAAGCACTGGCAGGCCGTAAGGCAAAAGCGAACGTAGTCGGGGTGGTAGGGTTAGTAGAGAATATGCCAGATGGAGAGGCTCAACGGCCTGGAGATGTCGTGACATCTATGAGTGGCCAGACCATTGAAATAATAAATACAGATGCTGAGGGACGGCTCGTCTTAGCGGACGCGCTTTGGTACACAAACCAGCGTTTTAAACCAAAATTTATGATAAATTTGGCTACGTTGACAGGGGCCATGCTTGTTGCCTTAGGGCAGGTGAATTGTGGTTATTTCTCAAACGATGATACTCTGTCCGGTCAATTAGACGCAGCGGCTAGTGTTGTAGGTGAGGGTGTATGGAGGATGCCTTTAGGGGAAGAATACAATAAGATGATGGACTCTGATATTGCCGACATGAAAAATGCTGGCCCACGATTTGGGGGCAGTATCACCGCTGCTTGCTTTTTGGAACGATTTGTCGAGAAATGTCCATGGTCTCATATGGATATAGCTGGTATGGCATGGTCGTCCAAAGATGCTCCAACTGTACCCAAAGGGGGAACTGGATGGGGTGTGAGGACTTTAAACCAGCTTGTAAAAGCGGATTATGAGCTCAATTAAACCTCAAATATATGACAAATATCAGCTTCTACCATCTCACTACTCGCTCCCTAGAAGACGCTTTGCCGAAGCTTTTGGAATTATCACTTCAGAATGAAGAAAGAGCGCTAGTACTATTGGGAAGTGAGGAACGAATGGAGTCCTTAAATGGTCTTCTATGGACCTATGAGCCTGGCTCCTGGCTACCTCATGGTACTCTGGAAGATGGCGATCCTGCCGATCAACCTATTTTTCTTACCTCCCGGGATGAAAACCTAAATGAAGCAACATTTCTTTTTTTGATAGATGGAGCGGTAAGTGAAAATTTGAGAAGTTTTAAACGGGTGTTTGATTTATTTAATGGAAGAGATGAAGAGGCAGTAAAAGCAGCGCGTACCCGCTGGAGTTCGTATAAACGTGATGGCCATTCGTTATTATATTGGAAACAAGACGAAACTGGGCGGTGGACAAAAACTTAAGGATTGTTGTTTTGTCCGGTCAGTACGATACCTTGTGTAAAAGATCTTAAAATCACTATAATGGGCGCTCTTATTAATTTGAAGAGATAAAACTATGAAATTGCTGCTACTCCCAGGTGATGGCATCGGTCCAGAGATATCCGATGTGGTTGAAAAGGTTCTAGATGCTTTAAATAAGAAGCTACGTCTCGGTTTGACACTCGACCAAAAGGAAGTCGGGTTTGCTGCATTAAAAAACTTTAAAACAACATTTCCCGAGTCAATTTTACAAGCATCAACAAATGCGGATGGTATTATTCTTGGACCGGTTGACACGGCGGCGTATCCACCCGCTGACCAGGGCGGAATTAATGTATCTGCCGCCCTCAGAAAAAATTTTGATCTATTTGCGAATATAAGACCAGCTATATCTAAAAAAGGTATTAATTCCGTGGCGCCAGACATGGATTTAATACTTGTGAGGGAGAATACGGAGGGGTTCTATGCGGATAGAACCATGTTTACCGGCTCTGGTGAATTTATGCCGACGCCTGATTTAGCCCTTGCTGTTAGGAAAATTAGCAGAGAAGGCTCGTATAGAATTGGGTTAGCAGCCGCCAAGTTAGCGGATATAAGGCCTCGCCGTAAATTAACAATAGTTACAAAATCGAATGCACTTAAAGTCTCAGATGGTCTTTTTTTAGAAGAGTGCAGGAAAGCGGCTTCAAATTTTTCTGGATTAGAAATTGAGGAGGTGCATGTGGATGCAATGGCCTCTTTATTGGTTCGAACGCCCGGTGCTTTTGACGTGATTGTAACGAGTAATATGTTTGGTGATATTTTATCTAATCTGGCAAATGAACTATCTGGTGGACTAGGTCTAGGGGGATCTATTAATGCTGGAAAAGATAGGGCGATCGCGCAGGCCAGTCACGGATCGGCTCCAGACATAGCAGAAAAAGATGTTGCAAACCCGGTTGCTTTAATCTTATCCACTGGGATGCTGCTGGATTGGCTGGGAGAAAAAACTAATCGTAATTCGCTCAAAGAGGCAGCCCAGTTAATCAATACTTCAATTGATGAAATGCTTTTGGTGCCAGATACTAGGACAGTTGATTTGGCTGGGAGTATAGGAACAAAAGCTTTTGGTGAAAGAATAGTCAAAATCATTAATGAGGCTTGATATGGGAAACCGCGTAACCTTACCATCAGGAGAAAGTATCCCGTCGATGGGGCTCGGTACGTGGCACATGGGAGAGCGTATCGGAAACCCAAAAACAGAGGTTGATGCTCTTGTTCGGGGGTTGGATTTAGGAGCTGCATTGATCGATACAGCGGAAATGTACGCCCGTGGTGGTGCTGAACGCGTTGTTGGAAGCGCTATCAAGGGACGGAGAGATGAAGTGTTTATTGTTTCAAAAATTCTTCCTCATAATGCAAGTTTTGATGGAACCATACGAGCATGTGAGAATAGCTTGCAAAGAATGGAAATCGAAAGTATCGATCTTTATCTTCTCCACTGGCCAGGAAATCATCCACTTGAGTATACGGTTTCTGCGTTTGAACAATTAAAGACGGATGGAAAAATCAGGCACTGGGGTGTCAGTAATTTCGATACAAGCGACATGCAGGAATTATACGGGATTCCAGAGGGTAAAAACTGTCAAATCAACCAGGTTTTATATAATTTAAGTAGACGTGGTATCGAGTGGGATCTATTGCCTTGGTGCAGATCTATGGGACTTCCAATTATGGCTTATTCTCCGATAGAGCAAGGCCGTTTGTTGGAAAATAAAAAGTTAAAAGCTTTAGCAAGCGAGATAGGCGTTTCTGCTGCCCAATTATCGATCGCTTGGAGCATTAGAAATAATGACATTATTACGATACCAAAAGCCAGTAATCTTGAGCATGTTAGACAGAATATAGAGGCTTGGACTATTAAACTAGAGATTGCAATTCTTGATGAACTCGACAAGTTATTTAAACCGCCTGTTAGAAAAAAGGGGTTAGATGTTTTATGAATGTAAAGGTTCATTGCGTGGAGGTTTTAAATGGCAAATAGGGGCTTTATATCGATTGTTGCTATCTTGGTTGCATTAATCTTTCCCAGGATAGGTGCATTCTCTCAGGATGAAATCAGCGGTCGAGCGACAGCTATCTCTGGAGATACTTTGAGATTAAAAAATGAAGAAGGCAAATCAGAAATAGAGGTTCGACTTTGGGGTATAGATGCACCCGAAACAAATCAGCATTGTGAAACTACAACTGGAAGGTCAATTGATTGTGGCATTCTAGCTAAAAATGCACTCAAAGCGACAATTCGTCGTAAAACCTTAACTTGTGTTGACTTCGATAAGAATGAAGATGGAACCATTACCGCACTTTGTTACCTAGGCGATAAAATACTGAATTCTATGGTCGTCCGATCTGGCTGGGCAATGGCTTATAAAAGAGAAAGTAGTGATTATCTAGGGATAGAAAAAGTAGCCCGATTGGCTGAAAAGGGGATTTGGCAGTATAGATTTGATAAGCCATGGATATGGAGGAAAAGACAGAAAAAGCAGGCTGAATAAAAAGTCTGCTTTGCGGTAGAACGATACGAACTACCTTCGAACAGAAAACTATTACTAGCTATTGTAAAATCAAATCGATATTTGACTGTCCCATTCCTGAATCCCGGGCTGTTTTGACAATATCTTCCCAAGCTTCTGGAGCTAAAGGCAACCCTGACTTAAGTCTCTCGGCCATAACCTGTTTTTCTTTTTCTCCGGGGATCAAAACCTCTCCACCGACCTCGGTTGGACGAGAGCTTTTTAGAAACTCAACATAAGCCTTCACCTCAGAAACGAAAGAGTTGTCAGAATGCCCAAAAGCGTTAGGAGAAAAATACATAGAGAACATTCCATTGCAAAATCGTCGCTGTGGTTCGCTTAATGTTCCGGCGCATCCTGATCCAGTTAAGGCACCCGCCATCATCTCCATTAAAAAGTTTAATCCAGATCCTTTATGATTTCCAAAAGCGCGCAACGCACCCGGACCATTACTAGGGTTTGGAAACTCCCCTTGATTCGTATCTCCATACAAAGGTTTGGGATCACCTGTTACATCCCCAGAATCAGTAATGATCGCATCGTCTGGTAAAGGTTTCCCGCCCTTCAAGGCTACCAGGGCTTTCCCCTCTGCAACGACTGACGTTGCCATATCTAAAATAATTGGATCTTCACCATCATTCAAAGGTATGCCTGCACAAAATGGTGACGTACTCATCCTTCTATCGATCCCTCCAAATGGTGCGACAATCAGACTTCCGCGAACATTTACCATATGGATGGATACAAGATCTGCAGCAGCAGCACGTTCAGCCCAATCGCCTATTCGTCCTAGATGTCCTGCATTTTGAAGGGCAGTGATCGCAATACCATTTGCTTTGGCCTTTTTTATTCCTATATCGACGGCCTGTTCTCCTACAGTCTGCCCAAATCCAAATTTACCGTCTATAACGGCCAGAATATCTGATTCTGTTATGATTTCAGCAGTGACACCTGCTATTTGCTTCCCTTCTTTTAGGTAATCCACATATCTAGGCACGCGTATTACACCGTGACTATCGTGTCCACGTAAATTTGCGCCTGATAGTCTTACAGCGATCCTCGAAGCTTCTTCAGGGGAGCAACCGCTACGTTTAAACGTTTCTGTTACAATAAATTTCAGTGGCTCAACTTGAACATAGATTGAGCCATTCTTTTTCAACGGTGGTGTCATTTTTCTGATGAACCCTTTACGATCTTACATCATTGATTTGGGACGATACTATTTGCGTTAGAAGCCTTACATCATTTGAGAGGGATGCAAATTCAAACCCACTGGCATACATTTCTTTAATATAGTTAGGATCCATACAATGCAATCCGGCACGAATCCCTGCCTTTTTCGCTATCTTTAAAACGTGCTGTATGGCGTCATAGACTTTACCGGGTTTACGGTCAAGTCCGGGTCCTTCGCCCATCGATATAGCCAAGTCACTTGGACCAACGTATATCCCCGTTAGACCAGGTGTAGCGCATATTTCCTCGGCATTTGTAACAGCTTCTTCTGTTTCAATCATGGCCATGCTTATAATCTGGTCATTCGCTTGATTGTGGTAATCAGGGTAGATTATACCAGCCCGAACTGGTCCGGAACTGCGATATCCCAGGGGCGCGTAACGTGTTGCACCCACAAATTCCTCTGCTTCTTTTCCGGAATTAATCATAGGGCAAATGATACCCATTGCCCCAGCATCAAGAAGTTTCATTATTATGCCAGCCTCAAGCCATGGTACTCGACATAACATTGTAGCATCGCTAGCTGACATGGCTTGCATCATCGGCACTGCTATTGAATAGTCAGTCAAACCGTGCTGTAGATCAATTGTAATGGAATCAAAATCTTGTTTAGACATGATCTCCGCTGAAAATGTACTGGGAATTCCAAGCCATCCATTTAGAGCTGGCTTTCCTGAGTTCCACGTTTCTCGAAGTCTATTTTTCATTATTTTCTCCCGATCCAATTTACTTGTTATTTTAGAACGTCACTATTCACTACACAATCTGGATCTATGTTACCGTCGAAAACGCGTAATACATTGTCGACTGTCTGGGTTGCCATTCGCTGCGTAGATTCGACTGTCACTCCAGCTATGTGGGGACTTAATATAATGTTCTTAAGTTTAAATAATGGGTGATCCGCTGACGAGGGTTCATCGAGTAAGACATCTAACCCGGCAGCACGTATTTCCCCAGATGTAAGCGCCGAATGCAATGCATCTTCATCTACGATTCCTCCTCTGGCGCAATTAACTAAAAACGCATCAGATTTCATTTTCTGAAATTGTTCAGTAGAGAACATATTGGTGGTTTCAGTTGTTTTCATGCAATGTATAGCAACCGCATCCATGCCACCCAAGACGGAATTATAATTCGATACCGGTTCAACCCCTGCATCTGTCATTATTTTTTGGTCAATATACGGGTCGTAGCCGTAAACTTTCATGTCAAATCCTAATGCTCGCTTTGCGACTTGACTGCCAATTCTGCCAAAACCGACAATGAGAAGCTTCTTACCGTCAATATCAACCGCCCGAGTAGGCCAACGATTAGGCCAACCATCTCTGCGTGTTACATCGTCATAATAAAACATATCTTTGGCCAACCCTAACAGCAGTGCCATGGCCTGTTCCGCTACCGATATCATATTAGAGTGAACGGCGATGCATAATGGTATATTTCGTTGAGTAAGTGTGTTCAGATCAACTGCGTCGTAACCGACGCCATGTCGAGAGACAACCATTAAATCGGGTGCTGCATCCATGATACGTTTTGTTATTCTAGCCGCCCTTACAGTCATCGCGTGAACGTCTTTAGCCGCCTCTGCGATCACATCCTCATCCAGTGAGTCACATTGGATGATTTCAATATCATCTCTCTGTTCCAGCATCGCCATACCCGCGGCATGCAGTGGTTGGATAACTAAAACACGTTTTTTATTTGTATTGGTAGACATTTTCAATCCTCAGTGTATTTCAGCGGAGTCCGCCATTGCTTTTTTTAAGATTTCAACATTAAAATCTGGTGATCTTGCAACATCTAGGATGACCGCTTCTCGGCGCGTAAGTAAATCGATCGCATCCGGTAACTGTTTCACGCAGTGATCTGGAACGACAACAGCACCATGTCTATCGGCATGGATTATATCATTAGGCTTAACCGCCATCCCAAAAATATTAACCTCGCACTCGATGTCAACTAAATGAACCCAAGCATGGCTTGGTGCAACTTTGCCACCCAGTAATTGGAAACCAGGGGCACAGGCATCGATATCACGAAAAGAACCGTTTGTAACGACGCCTAGACATCCAAGTCCTTTATGAATAGCTGTATTTACTTCGCCCCAAAATGCTCCAAAACCAGGTATGGGGTCCAAATCTTGAATTACGCTAATAGAAGGTGCCGGCTTAGCGGCTACCGTTTCATAGTATTTGGCTCGCATTTCTCTGATCTCAATTGGGCTACCTTGAGGGGGACTCATGGAGCGTATCATTGCGGTTCTGGCATAACCAACAATAGGTGCCAAACTTGGATCAAAGCACTGCATTTGTTCTACCGTAAAGCTCTTTACTCTATATTCTGCGCTGAGATGCTCCAAACCATTACAAATAGTTGGCGTATCCCATTCTGCTAATTTTTTAAGGTCTTGGGCTGTTAAGTCATTAGTCCCCATAACGGATACTCCCGATGTTTTCTGATTGGATAATATCTTAGCAAGGTCGTGACAATAAAGTTAGACTACTTGGAATTAATATCCGGTAAATCATAGCTAAGATGATTAAAGCGCGAAATGGAAATGGAGAATAGCAATGAATTCTCATAATAAAAATATCGTATGCATGGGAGAAGCAATGGCGGAGTTCACTCGTGTTGAACGCCAAAAAGGTGAGGCGTTGTACATTAGAGGGCTTGGTGGCGACACATCGAATTGTGCTATTTCGGCTGCAAGACAAGGTGCGGATGTTGCTTATTTATCATCTGTTGGAAACGATCAATTTGGAAATATGGCCATGGATATGTGGTCAAAAGAGGGAATTGATGTGTCTAATATCTCTATTAACCCGGGATCCCCCACTGGGATTTATTTTATAGAGCCTGCACCAGAGGGGAGAAATTTTACTTATTATCGAAAAGGGTCAGCTGCCAGTGAAATGACGTTGACTAGTGATGCAAGGGCCCTGTTATCAGGTGAGGTGATATTGCATCTTTCTGCCATTTCCCAAGCAATAAGTGTTACGGCAAAGGAATCGAGTTTTGATGCCATTGATCTTGTTAAACAAAATGGGGGAATGCTTTCATATGATACAAACTTACGCTTGAACCTCTGGGGTCTCGAAGAAGCACGGTCTGTTATTAATAAAACAGCAGCTCAAGCAGATATTCTTCTTCCCAGTCTTGATGAGGCTCAAATATTGACGGGATTGAACGATAAGGAAGATGTAATTAGATTTTTTTTAAAATTCGAACCAGAAATACTTGCGTTGAAGTGTGGCAATGAAGGAGCAACAATAATATTTGAAGGCAGGGTAGAGCATATTCCAGCCTTGAACGTGACTGCTATTGATACCAGTGGGGCCGGGGATACATTCGCAGGCGCGTTTCTAGCTCGAATGGTACAAGGTGACAGCCCTTTTGAGGCGGCTCGGTTTGCTGTAGCTGCTGCAGGGATTTCGGTGCAAGGTTATGGTGCCGTAAGCCCGATACCAAATAGAAAACAAGTCCTAGAGGCTATGATGACATAACCCTTTTTGCATTAAAAATACAAATGTAGCTGCAAAAACCAATAATGGCTGTAACAAGGAATGTTGTACTGTATGTTCCAGTTATTGTGTAGGCGCTGGCGAAAACAACGGGGCCTAAAAAAACACCTGAAAAGGTAATAAAGAAACTCGCTCCAGTCGTTCTTCCAACCTCTTCTGGAGGTGAAAGCCTTGCAATTTCGCTGGCGTACACCCCATTCCATCCCATTCCTACTAAACCAAAACAAAAACAGAGCAAATAAATTAGTATTTGTGGCCAGCTTGGCGATAAAAAAATTGTCAATACTGCACAGAGTGCTGCAATTACGGCTATTATCATCAAAGCAGTCAGACCATTTTCTATTCGATCGGCAAACCAACCCCACCCTACACGTCCAAAAACACTCGCAAATTGAATGGCGGATAGGCCGATGCCAGCGGCTATTAGAGTGTAGTTTGCATCTTCAACCAACATTGTAACTGTATAAGTGGTAAGGGTTGTTTGTATTGCACCCATACATAATCCAGATAGTGCAACCCATTTTAGAGCAGATAACTTCCATACAAGGTAGATATCGGAGATCGGATTTCTGAAAATTTTAGCCGATTTTAGTCTATCTATGTCCCATCTTTTCCTGAAAGGTTGCATAGAAATGGCAATGACTAGTGATATAACAATCGTAACGATCATGCTGTCGCGCCAGCCATATTCAAGTGCAACGGAGGGTGCGAGTAATCCAGCCAGAATGCCTCCTAATGGGACTCCTGTGAAACGTATAGAAAAAATTAAGTTTCTATTTTTAGGAGTGACTATTTTTGAGAGTAAATGAGATGCCGGCGGTGTCAGTAGGCCGTAAGCACCGCCAAGAATTATCGACCCCAATGCCAAGAATAATAAAGACCCATTCATAAACATGAGATGGGATACCCCAATTAATATGAGGGCGGCTTGTGAAGATCTCCAAGCTCCAAAGCGCCTTACAATCCCCCCAGCCATCAAACTGGATGCCATAGCAAAAATATATAAAATCAGAACAGGGTAGGCGATCAAGGAGGGACTCAGCCCTAAACTTTGGCCAACTTCTGGCGCTATCGCAGGCAACCAAAATCCTGCTAGCGCTCCAGTTCCTTGAACTAAAATTAGAAAGCCGACAACGATAACAGTATCGGTCCTCGATATAGTCATCCTGTAGTTGTTAGCTTGAATGCATCGCTTCAGTGGCTCCCAAGACAGCTTGCCTAAATTGATTTTTTATATAAACACCATCTCGTGAGGGTAAGATTAGGTTAGGCTTGCCAGCAGCAACCTTAATCACCGCTACCATAGGTAATAACCCTGAAGTTAGCGCCGTTGTTAGCCCTTCTAGTGTCTCTGGATTATTAACGGTCATGGTCGTTTGTATGCCAGCCCCGGATGCGATTGCAGCAATATCAGTTCCATGAGACGTATGCGTACGCTGCATGCCTGTCTCTCCATAATGTTCGTTGTCCAGTACTATAACAGCAAGATTAGAAGGTCTTTGAGCCGCGACTGTAGCGAGAGAGCCAAGTCCCATTAACGCTTCTCCATCTCCTGTAATCACCCAGACTTTTTTATCTGATTGAGCAAGCGCGCAACCCAATCCCATAGATATGGCGCAGCCCATGCCACCCCAGCTATAGAAGTTGTCCGGTCGATGATCAGAAGCTGCAAGATCCCAAACGGGTGACCCAAGGCCAGTAATTACAAGGGCATTGTTTCTGACGGCCATGATTTTTTTCATGACGTCACTGCGATTTAGTTTCAAATCAGACATGAGTTACCTCTTCTGCTACGTCGGCGATAAATGATTTTGCCCCAATTAATTTTTGTCCAATCAGAACCGCGACGGCGGCGTTGGAAACGAAAGCCATTTTTAAACCTGCTTCAATAGCTTCCGCGGCCTCTTTATCGGTTTCTACTTCGAAAACATGAACACCTAAACTTTTCAGAACTGGGGCTACGGCCTGTCCCATGGGGATCTGCCATGGATTTGATTCTCCATATTGACCACGCATTGTAACGATCATAAACAAGGGAAATTGGCAGGAAGTAATAATCGAAGCGATCGCATTTACAGTATTTCCCACGCCACTACTTTGCATCAAAACGGCTGATTTATCGCCTCCTAACCAGGCTCCAGCTGATAAGCCTATGCCTTCTTCTTCTGTTGTCATCACAACGGCATTGATATCGTTATCGGCCTCGCATGAATTGATCAAATCGGTAAGTCCAGCATCAGGGACATATCCTACGGTCTTTATATTGAATTCTTTAAACAAGCGGTGAGCCTCTGCGGTCCAGGCGTCAGGCATGATAGATTACTCCCAGGAAACGTAGACATTTGTCTAGTTAGTTCATATTATTTCGGTGGTTATTTTAAGTCTATTCGAGACAGTGTATGGCATTGTCAGAAATATCAGTCAACTGACCATTAAATAATTCTGCGGTTGTGTTTTATGTTGATTTTTTCAATTTAGAGGCATCTGATTTATCGAATATCAATGACGTTTTTTATATGATCGTGTAAGAGGTATATAAGCCAAAAGGATTGGTTTGGAGGAATTTTATGTCAGTAGATAGCGAACTAACCCAGTACTTTCCAACCGCGACACAATGGGGCACGTACGATGCAGAGGTTGAAGACGGTCGCCTGAAACGGTTGAGCGATTATCCGGACGATCCGGCCCCATCAATAATAGGGGCTGGTATGGTTGATGCTATTGACGATGAAGCCCGAATACGGCGGCCAATGGTCCGCAAAAGTTTTTTAGAAAAAGGTTTTTGCTCAAATAAAAATGAGAGGGGTTCCGAAGCCTTTGTCCCCGTTTCCTGGGAGACGGCATTAGATCTTGCAGCAAGCGAAATAGGCCGTGTGCGAAATAAACATGGTAATAAATCAATTTTTGCGAGTTCGTATGGGTGGGCCAGTTCTGGAAGATTCCATCACGCTCAAAGCCAAATCCATCGTTTTATGAATTTGGCAGGCGGTTATGTTCGGCATAAGAATAGCTATAGCCATGCGGCCGCGGAAGTAACGCTTAAACACATCGTGGCCGAGATGAAAGATATAATTCATGATCAGGCAACGGATTGGCCCTCCATAGCTTCTGATTGTGAATTATTTGTAGCATTTGGAGGTTTGCCAGCTAAAAATGCGCAAGTTAACTTGGGGGGAGTTGGAAGGCATACCCTGCATGAAGGAATGCAATCTTGTTACGATGCAGGGGTCGAGTTCGTTAATATTAGCCCATTAAAAACCGATATAGCCCATATATTTGATCCAGAGTGGATAACCATACGGCCAAATACTGATGCGGCATTGATGTTGGCACTTGCCTATACTCTTGTAAGTGAGGAACTCTATGACAAAAACTTTATCTCCACTCACACGACGGGTTTAGAAAAATTTCTACCTTACTTAAATGGTGACACTGACGGCCAACCCAAAAATGCGGAATGGGCGGCTCAAATAACTGGGGTGCCTGCCCAATCAATTATTGATTTGGCGCGACGCATGGCACAATGCAGAACTATGATCTCCACAGCCTGGAGTCTTCAGAGAAGTGACCATGGAGAACAGCCCATTTGGTTAACAGTGGTTCTTGCATCGCTCCTGGGCCAGATAGGTCTTCCCGGCGGTGGGTTTGGTATTGGTTATGGATGCGAAAACGGCATTGGTAACCCAGTAAAAAGTTTTAAATGGCCAGCTCTATCCCAAGGAATAAATGCGGTAGAGGAATTTATACCAGTAGCTAGAATTGCTGATATGCTGCTATCTCCTGGATCAAAGTTCAATTACGATGGAGAGGAACTAACTTATCCCGACATCCGTTTGTTGTATTGGGCAGGAGGAAACCCATTTCACCATCACCAGGATTTAAACCGCCTTGTCGACGCCTTTAGGCAGCCTGAATGCGTCATAGTCAATGAAATATGGTGGACT
>Ga0181597_10005341_pt1 | contig 12377 bp, 10 predicted proteins | sample 041ome_5_FD_148647 | JGI IMG/M metagenome (GOLD analysis project Ga0181597, IMG submission 148647) | Coastal salt marsh microbial communities from the Groves Creek Marsh, Skidaway Island, Georgia - 041403US metaG (spades assembly) | ecosystem: Environmental > Aquatic > Marine > Intertidal zone... | reverse complement strand
GAAGCTTTTCGCGTTGTTGTTGTTGTTGTTTTCCCGGCGACGACGACGACGACAAAACGTCGCCGAAAGCGCGCGTTGTTTTCGCTGAAGGAAAGCTTCCCCACGAAACGGAAACGACGACGACGAGGAAGAGCTCGCGATGATGAACGACGACGAGTCGGCGCGGCGCAACAGCGGCGTTGGTTTCATCGAGAGCATCATGTGTCTGAGTGCTTTCTTTTAAGTCGAAAAGTGAAGAAGAGAACGATATCCACCACACTTTAATCACCGAAAAGAACGATGCAACTGAGCGCTCCGACGACGATACCTACCACATCCGACGCAATCTCCAAAGAGAAGCGTTACCACCACCACCACCGCTCGCGCTGCTTTCGCGATTCGAAAGGAAGAGGAGGAAGACGAAGAGGAGCGGCGATAACGACAACGACAACGACAACGTTTCTCGCCGCTGTGCGAGGTGAAGATGAAGAAAGAAGAACGACATCGACGACATCATCAACGGCGACGCTTTCGGACCTGAACACGTCGCCTCGAAGAGTGTTTCTCGCGGCGGCGTCTACGTCCGCGCTCGCGCTCGGTGCGAACTTTTTAGGCGTCACGTCTGGGTTGTTGAGCTTGAACGAACAGTTCGCTCGAGACTTGCGACTGGATGCCATATACGACGTGAAAGGCTATCGAAGAGACCGGAACGAAGAGAAAGGATACGAGTTTTTGTTCCCGAACGAATACTTGGCGGACCAGACGATAGCTCAGAGAAACGCGCTCAGAAGAGCGCAAAGCTTAGATTTACCGTCCTTGTCGCAACAGAAGAAGAAAAATGTGGGAGAACCCGAGAGCGCGTTCGGGCCGATGGGAACTAACGGCGAAGAAAACATGAGCGTAATAGTGCAAACGTCCACGAAAGGTTTCGATTTAGGTCAGTTTGGGAACGCGGAAGAGCAGGCGAACTGGTTGTTGGAGAACGCGTTGGCGAGGCCTGGGTCTGGGAAAGAAGCGAAATTATATTCCGCGAGTGAAACGGTCGGGGAGAACGGGATTAAGTATTATCAGTTTGAGTATACCATCAAGACGGCGAATTGGTACCGGAGGAACGTCGCCGTGTTCGCGCAGAATAAGAAAACTGGAGACGTGTATACGTTCGTGGCTCAGTGTCCAGTGGAAAGATGGGACGAGATGGGCGTCAAGTTTCGTAAATCGGCAAATTCTTTTCGCGTTTTTACGCCCAAGCCGCCGAGCTTTTGATGTAAAGCGTTGCGCGCGTACGTAGAGAGCTTTTAGTATAAATTAGTTTTTAGATGACCACAGTACTTCTGCGAGTAGAATATAGCTCTGATTATTCCGATGGATTACCTAATAATATATGTGCAGATGGAAGCGAAACGAATTTCAGATATGCTTTTCTTCTTCTTCTCCTTCTTCTTCTTCTTACTTGTTGAGTTCTTCGACGAGCGAGACCAACAAACCAACGCCGTAGCCCGTACCTCTCCCGCCGTCGTGCGTGGACGGCCCAGCCATATCGACGTGCAACCACTTTCCGCCTTTTTCTTTCCACTCATCGTCGATGTGGTTGTACACAAACTGCGCCGCGCACGACGACTGCGCGTTGGCTCTGTTTTTCACGCTGTTTTTCATGTCCGCAACTTTGGATTCGAATTCCGAGCAGAAGAACTCCGGCGCGAACGGTAACGGATGCGCCAAATCGCCGGAAACCTTACCGCACTTCACCGCTAACAATTCAAAGTCGTCGTCGTTACAGACAATGCCCGAGAACTTGGATCCAGTGGCGATCATTTGCGCACCAGTCAAGGTGGCCATATCAATCAAGTGTGTCGCGTTCAACGTCTTGGACGCGTACGAGACGCCGTCGGCTAAGACCAATCGACCTTCGGCGTCGGTGTTGTTCAATTCAACCGTTTTGCCGGCGTAGGACGTGATGACGTCGTCGTTGCGAATGGCACCAGAACCGATGGCATTTTCGGCGACACACATCAACAACTCCAGCGGTTGCTTCAGAGTGATCGTGCCTTCCGTGGAACACTTCGCCAACGCTTCAAACGCCCCGAGCATAGCCGCGGCGCCGCCCATGTCGGCTTTCATCCCCGGCATCGAGCCGCCAACTTTCAAGGACAATCCCCCGGTATCGAACGAAATACCTTTACCAACCAACGCGATTGGTCTCGCCGACGCGTCCACGCCCTTCGGCACGAACGTCAAGCGAATCAACGCCGGTTCTCTTCCGTCCGTAGATGCCGATTGCCCGACAGCCGCGATGCATCCCATCCCGTCCCGACGCAACTCCTTGTCTCTCCAGACTTGAGATTTTACCCCGTTCATGCGTTTTGCCGCCGCCAATGCTTCGTCAACCATCCCTTGCGGATCCATGCTCGTCGGTGGCGTATCAACCATGCGGCACGCGAGTTCAACCGCTTCACTTATCGCTTTCGCTTTCTTTGACGTCGCTTCCGACGCGCCGTGCAACGCCACGACCATCGGTTCCGGCTTCGTCGCGTCTTCTTCCTTACCCCCTTTGCTCTTCATAGAAAACACCGGAAAAGCTCTCGTCAACGCGTTCACCAAACTCCCAAAATCGCTCTCGTTCTCGCTCGCGATCACCACTCTCCTCGTCTTTCCGTCTCCGCACGTCCCTTTCGCGATGTCTTGCAACCCGTGCGCGCCGCTCGCGTCGTTGTGCCTCGACACCGTCGTCGGCAACACCCCGATCGCAATCTCTTGCACCACCGTCTTCTTCTTCTCGTTTTCTCTCCACCCGGTCGGAATAACCGTCGAAGACGCCTTATCCTTCTTGCAGCTCTCCAAAAACGCCTCGATTAACTTCATCGTCTTCTCGTCCACGTTTTCGCTCAATCGCTGATCTTTAAACGCGTTTCGCAACGCTTGCGGTTTCCCTATGAAACTCAATCGGTCGTACAACTGTTCCTTGTTTTCCCCGAACGCTTTGGACGCATCGTCGAACGTTAACGTCGGCGATTGGTGCACGTCCGGTGCGGTCGCGTGGTATCTTCCGTTGCTCATATTAATCGCGCTCGTTTTCAAAGCGTAATAACTTCGTCTCGTCGTCTTCGTCGCCGCGACGACGACGCGTTTGGTGGTGTTGTTGTTCGATTTCCCGAAGCAGACCGAAGACGCAAGGAGAGAAGACGAAACGGTCGCAGAAGACGTCGTCGCTCGGAGGAGCATGTACCTCTTTTACGACGTGTGCACGTTTTGTTTGTTTGCTTGCGCGAGCGTGTGTGCGTGTCGTTTAGTGTGAAGAAACGCGCAAAAACGCGTTTTGGATTTTCTCATTTTCTCTCTCTCTGAAACACATCATCCGCAGTTTTAAGAAGCGCGAGAGATAACAACAGCGAGAGCACGTCGCGCAAAACGAACGACGCGACGACGAGCATGTTGAATTCTTCTTCTCGTTCCATCGAACGACCCTCGTCGAGTTTCCTCCTCGCGTCGAAGAGCAAAAAGCGTTCTCTATCTTCGGGAAAAAAAGGGAAGTCTGAGAGATCTTTCAAAGCGGAGAGAAGGACGTTTACGATGGAAGCGAGCACGAGCGAACAGAAAGAGAAGAAGACGAAGAAAAACAACAACGACAGCATCACGAATAATAATTTGACCAAGTTGGGATTGACCGCGCTGGCGGCGTGCGCGGCGGTGCACTGCGCTGATCCAGCATTTGCTCTCGATTCGGAGACTTCAGAAGCTATGATGCGGTTGGCTGGAGACAGCGTTTCGCGCTCGCAGGATCACGTCTGGTTGCACGACTACTACAACGAAGCGCTCTCGCAAACCGGCATGGCGGGCGAGGACATCCCGTTCTGGGCGAACATGGCCAAATACGCTCGATTTTCAATTTCTATCATGGTTGGTTTCGTCTACATGTTCGCGCGACCGGTGGCGAAGCTTTTGAAAGAGCCCAAGACGGCCGTTTTGGTCGTCGTCGCGGCAATCGGCGGGTTCCAGTTTTTTAAGTGGACGATAACGGAGATGTTGGCGATGAATGATCCGGAGAGTTTTATGTAAACAACAGCGCGTGTTATTGTGTAGACTTTTGAATTCACGCGCTCTCGATCGTATCTCTCGCGTCATCGTCATCACGCGCGCGCGTTATAAGTTCTCTCCTCAAACACAACTTTTCTCTTCACAATTCACAAAAATGGAATCGAAAACCATCAAAACCATCGCGGTTCTCGTCGCCATGGAAGCGGAGGCTGAACCGTTAGTTTCTTTATTAAACCTCGCTCCGTGTCCGAAATCGCACCACCACGCGCCGTTGCCGTCCGTCGTGAGAAGTGGAGTCATCGACTTTAAAAGCGACGGCGGAGAGGAACGAAAATGTGAAATCGTCGTCGTGACGTGCGGGAACGACGCCGTCCACGGCGTCGATTCCGTCGGCACGGTCAACGCCGCGTTAGCCGCGTACGAGGTTTTAAAAACGCACGAACCGGACGTTCTCGTGAATTGCGGCACCGCCGGTGGGTTTAAAGCGAAAGGATGCGCCATCGGCGACGTGTTTCTCGTCGACGAGGTGAAATACCACGACCGAAGAATACCGATACCGACGTTTACGAAGTACGGAATCAGCGCGATTGAAACGTGGAAAACGCCAAAAATGCGAGAACATTTTCGCGCGGAACTCAAATCAGGCGTGTGTTCGACCGGAAACTCACTCGACGCGACGGATACGGACCTCGAGATGATGCTCCAAAACGACGCGAGCGTCAAGGAGATGGAAGCCGCCGCGGTGGCGAAAGTGTGCGAGATGTTCAAAGTCCCGTTCGTGTGCGTGAAAGCGATAACCGATATCGTCGACGGTCCGCACGCGACCGAGACTGAGTTTTTGGAGAACTTAGCTATGGCTGGTCGTAGGTTACAAGAGACCGTGCCGAAAGTGTTGGAGTTTATGAGCGGGAAAAGCGTCGACGCGCTTTAGATTTTTAGAAGAAGCTTTGCTTCTCTCCCCGCCGCGTAGAAAGAGAGGTACATTTATTAGTTAGACGACCAAACGACGACCCGCGACGAAAAGTGAAAATACGAGTTTCTTCACACATTACGCGTGTGTGTGTATGTATAATTCGGGTATATGTATAAAATGATAAATAGCTACTAAACGTAAACCGCGAGACGTCTCGCTCGCCTCTCTCTTCTTCTTTCAAAAAAGTAATTGGAGATCACGAAGAGCTCGATTTTGAATCGAAACGCTCTCTTCTTTCTCTTTTACTTCTTACCTTTCTTCCCGTCTTGTTCTTCGATCAAATCTTCCTCGCTGGGTGCTTCCCACGTCGTCGTCCCACCTTTCGAGTAGTAATACCTTCTCTCTTCGAAGTCCACCCACCGTTGCCAGCCGTTCCCGAGGGAAATTCCATCCGTGTTTTCGTCGATGTCGTTCGACGAAGAGTCGTTGTTGTTAGCTCCTTTGTTTTTGTCGTCGGAAGATCGAGCGCCGCCGCAACACGATTCAAACATTTCTTGTTTCTTCTCTCTAACTCTCTCTCTCTCTCTCTCTCTCTCTCTGTGTGTGTGTGTGTGTGTGTGTCTCCAACGACGACGACGACGACGACGTCGACGAGAGCGTTTGCGCGTGTTTTTGTTTGCACGCGTCCAAATTTTTTTTTGATTTTGAGTCGTGCTGCAATTTCTAAACCCTAAACCCTAAAATGTGTTGTGCGCTCGCTGCGTTTTGGTTGGACGCGCAGAATAACACGCGACGTAATAATAATAACACGCGACACAGAAAGGAAAAAGAAGCGCGTTTGTTTGCATGTGATGCTATCTTCTCTCGCGTCGAGGACGTCGTCTTCTGCAACGAAGAAGAAGACTGACGGAGAAGACGACGACGACGATGTCGACGCGAATGCAAAAGCAACGAAAAGCGCAGAAGACGAAGAAGAAGAAGACAACGACGAGAAGAAGACGAAGAGCAACAACAACGACAAAATGTCGTCCCTCGCGGAGTTTCTGACGACCTTTTCGAAACTCTTGGAAACGAGAGAAGGCATCGATAAGACGCTGAAAACGGTCAAATACGCGTCCGTATTGAGCGCTTTGGTGTTGACAACAAATACTGATAAAACAGTTGAGATATTTTCACTCGCGAGCGATCCGAAGACGCGAGAGCGAACGGCGCAAAAGCTGCGAAAACTGGCGAAGAGTTTGAGCCTGAGTCGCGGATCGCTGCGACTGGGGAAGTTTTTGAAGTTTTCGTTGCAGTGTCGAGAACATTTAGCGCTCGACGCGGCGCGAGAAGAGGAGGAGGAGGAGGAGAAGGACAACGACGACGCCGACGACGATGGGAGTCGCTTTCGACTTTCGTCGTCGAAACGACAACGACGCGCTTTAGAATTTTTAGCCTTGTTCGCTGAAGCGACGTATTATTTCCTAGAACAAGGCGTGTGGTTGCAAAACGTCGGCGTGTTTAGATCGGAAGACGCGGCGAAGCGCAAAGAGCTGAAGGTGTTGGCGATGAAAGTAGAATTTTTTATGTACGCGACGTCGATACCGTTGCGAGTGGTCGAGTGGCGGGATCTAGACGGACGCGAAAGAGCCGCGCGAGAGAAAAAGAACGAAGCCGCCGCGTACGAGAGGAGCATGTCGACGAGTAAAAGACTCCTTTCTTTCATTTCGTCGCCGCAAAAGAGAGGAGACGAAGTAGGAGATCGAATGGAGGATACGAAAAGCGACGGTGAGTTTGCTTTGGCGAAAGCGAACGCGGTCAAATCGATCGTTAAAGACGGATTAGATTTAGTTTTAGTCACATCGGACCTCGAATGGATTCGCGAGCGACGCGCGAGGGACTTTGTCGCGAACGAGTGGGTGTATTCCACGCTTTCGTTGAGCTCCGCGTTGATTTCCATCTCCAAGTTATGGGTGAAAGCGATGCGCGCGTGATACGCATAACAAAGTATATCATATATAATCTTTTATACTTACTGCGTTAACTCCGTTTCATCATATTTACACAAATAAGAACCGTTCTCGCGATGTTTGTTGGTTAATCGTACATACTACAAAAAAAAATCTTCCTCTTTTATTACTTTACTTCTTCACCGCGTCTTTAAAACTCTTCCCGGCGCTAAAACTCGGATACGCTGAAGCTGGAATCTTCAGCGCCTCCCCAGTTTTTGGGTTCCTACCTTCTCTCGCCGCTCTCATTTTGCGTTCAAACGTCCCGAACCCGGTCAACGTGATCTTCTCGCCCGCGGCGACCGACGCCGTCACCACGCCCAACGCCGCGTTGACGACGTTCTCCGCGACTTTCTTCTCCACTCCCGCGGCTTCCGCGACCGCGTCTACGAACGCTTTCTTGTTGATCGAGGCGACCGCAGAGTACGGTCTGTTTAAAGATAGATGACGTAGATACGAACGACATTGAAATGTAAACGCGACGCGTCAAAGCGTCAGTTTTCAACAAATATAACAACTTTTTTCCCGCTCAAAAATGTGTGAATTCAAAAAAAAAACTCTTCACCAGCCGATCAAAATTCGAATCGAAACGTGTTTACGACGACGAGAAAGAGAGAGAGTTTAAATATTTACTGCGCACCTCGCGACAGCAGACGATCGCGCGTGTTGAGCGACCGCAAAGTGCTGTTTCATCGCGGTTTTCGTGGCGACGAAACCGGCGTAACGGGCGATGACGGACATTCTTTTTCTTCTAGTTACGATTTTTGGGGAAAATTTCCGAGAGAGAGAGAGGAATGGATGAGTCACAAAACTGCAGAAGATTCTCGACGAGCGGACGCGCGAGAGAGAGAGAGAACAGAACAGAACAGAACAGAACAGAACAGAACAGAAAGAGAGAGAGTTATTTTTAGAAAAAGAGCGCTCACCTAAACTGTTGTCGCGCAAAGCGTGTGTGTAATGTGTGTAATATATGTGAAGAGTTCGAGGAGCTCTCTCTCTCTCTTAATAAAATAAAGCAGAGCAAAACGACGAACGACGAACGACAAAATATTTATTTCATACGGTTCTCGCAAAGCGCGTGTAACTAACAACTGTCGATAATAATAATATCGACATCAGACTGCTTCGACGACTCTGGGAGAAAGATTTTTTATTTTGCCGCGAAAACGTGCACCCCACAAACACAGAAGACGCGAGTGCGTTTCTCTCTCCGCTTTTCGCACGACGACGAAGTACAAACACTAGTAGTGCGACGAGAGAATAAAGAGGTGGGATCGTCGACTCGCGCAAACGTTACATCCAAAGAGAGAGAGAGAGAGAACGTTTGATCGCACGCACGAACGCACGAAGGCACGTTTTCTTCTCTCTCTGCTGCGTCGTGAGAAGACACGAATTGAATTGAATGGCCTTCTCTTCGCGCGCGGTAGTTGCATCATCATCGTCATCATCATCAGCGCGTTCTTCTTCTTTCGTCGCCGCGGCGTGTAACAACAAAGGAAGAAGAAGAAGAGGAGGAGAATCAGAGCTTGGCGGCGTTAGCTTCAACGACGCGGCGTTGACTGCTCCTTTTCCTTCGCGCGGCAGCAGCGGCGGGGTTTCAGTCTCATATAAGGCGACAACGATGATGAAACGAACGATGGTTGCGGCGATGCACCACTCGCAACGGAGGCGAAGAAGCGGAGGACGGCTTTCGGGGAACGCGATTGGTACGTTTACAACGAGCATCGCGCGTTCTTCGTCTTCTGCTCGAAGTATTTGTACTTCTTCTTCTTCTTCTCTTTTCGGTGGAAATGAGGAGGACGAAGCAGTGAAGAGAGCTTCGCGGAGCGGCGACGCGTCGACGTCGTTTTCGTCGCGCGAGTATTACGGACATCACGCGAGAACGAAGAACAGAATCGTCGCGAAAGCAATCAACCATCCAGATTCGAAGCCGTCGTCGTCGGCTTCGGCCTCGTCCCCTTCTGCTCCTTTATGGCACGCCAAAGGGTACGCGACGAGCGCCGATTACGTCGAAGAGGACGGGAAGAGCGAGATGGAAAAACAACAAGCGGCGGCGAGGAAGACGCGGACGCCGCTACCACCACGACAGCCATCGATAGCAGCATCGGCGGCGGCGCAAAGACAACCACCACAGCAGAAAAATGATTTTAGTTTCACGGGCGAAGTTCACAGAGTAACGTTTCATGCCGCGGATACGGGCTACACCGTCGCCAGAGTGTTGTGCTCGGACGAAGACACTTTGAAACAACTCCCGAAAGGTGCGCTGACGAAACCGAATCGACGACCGAAGAAAGGTCAAAAGGAACCACCGGCGACGATAACGGTCGTCGGAGAGATGCCTAACGTTGGCGTCGGGCAAACGTTAAAATTGAGCGGGTATTGGCGATCGAATCCGAAGTTTGGCGTAGAATTCGTCTCTACGAAACCGGCGGAAATGTGCGTCCCGAGCGACGAGCAAGGCGTCATCGCCTACCTCTCTAGCGGCATCTTACCGGGGTGTGGACCTGCCACGGCGGAGAAAATAGTCTCTCACTTTGGAGGGAAAGAAACTTTAGCGGCGTTGGATTCTGCGGACGGAGCGAAATTGTTAACGAAAGTACCGGGTATTGGCGCGAAAACTGCGGTGAAATTAAAAAATAGTTGGGACGAATCCAGCACAAAACGGAAAGCGACGTCGTTTTTGACCGAAGAATTAGGCGCCTCGGCGTTGATTGCGAGACGCGCGAGTTTGAAACACGGCGCTCAGACCGAAGTGAGAGTAAGAGCGGATCCGTTTAAAGCTTTGAGTGATATCAGAGGATGCTCGTTCCACCACATCGACGAAATCGCCGCTCGATTGAAAAAATCACCGGACGATCCTTCACGACTCGGCGCAGCCATGCGCTTCGCGCTACAACGCGTCGCGCAATCCGGTGGTCACGCGTACATGACTTGGCCGGCACTGAAAGATCACACCAGGAAGTTATTGGGTAATTCTGGGGCGTTGATACCGGACGACGTTTTCATCGAGGCGGCAAAAATAGCCAGAAATAGCGGCGACATTTTCGTTTTTCAAAACTTCTCCGAGGGCGAGTTTGGCGCGAGAACTCCCATAGCGTCTTTAGCGCAATGGAACGACGACACGCACGTGTTTCACGGCAGCTTGCACGAGTGCGAAAAATCAATCGCGGACGATCTGTTGAGACGGTTGAGTCGACCTAAATTCAAAGTCGACGAAGCTCGAGTCGCGAAATGGCTCGAGCTCACCGCGGAGAAAGAAAACTGGGGCCCTCCTGGTTTGTCGCGAAAACAGTTCGAGTTTTTGAACGTCGCTTTAACTTCCCCGTGCGTGGCGTTAACTGGTGGTCCTGGCACCGGTAAAACGTTTGCCACGCACGTCATTGTTCGTTTGATGCGCGCGATGGGAAAAACCGTCGTCATGTGCGCGCCAACGGGACGAGCGGCGCAACGAATGGCGGAGATGGGCAACGCCAACCGAACGATGTCGAACCCATTGCAGTCGAGTACTATCCATCGTTTATTAGAGTTTAAAGACTTCTCATCTCAAGGCGACAGCGATAAAGATTCGAGCGGTGCAGGGGACGATGCATCCAACGTAGCTGTGGATGATTCGAACGCGTTGAGTTTCAAAGGCGTCTTTGCGAGGAACCGGGCGAACCCGTTGGATTGCGACGTGGTGGTTGTCGATGAGGCATCGATGTTGGATGCGCCTCTGTGTGCAGCGCTGTTAGACGCGATTCCACCGAAAGCGCAATTAATAATCGTTGGTGACGCGGATCAGCTCCCATCTGTAGGTCCAGGTGCCGTGTTGAGAGACGTAATTGCTTCGCAAAGGTGCCCGCACGTGCACTTGGCGGAGGTGTTCCGCCAAGCGGAAAAATCAAAAATTGTCGGCGCTGCACATGCGATTAATCGAGGCGACTTCCCGGACGACATCGTCAGAGCGACGTGGACGGGATCCCAGTTGATTGCATCGGACGATCCTTCTATCGATTTAGGTGATGCAAGCATAACAGATTGCGTGTGGGTGGACACGACGGAGAAGGAAGACGACGCCACGGTGCGAGAGATTTTGAGTTTCATCATCGACGACATTTTACCTCGACGACGCATCGCGGCGAAAGAGAAATTGCAAGTCTTATCACCGATGCGTAAAGGCAACAATTCTGCGGCTACGTTGAACGCTTTTCTGAGAGAAAAACTAAACGCCGCGGAAGGTTCCGACTCCGGCGAGTTTTCCTCGACCGACGACGAATCCGACTTTCTTTTCGACGACGCCGACATCCTCAAACTTCGCACGGGCGACCGCGTCCTTCAAAAGAGGAACGATTACACCAAAGAAGTTTTCAACGGCGATTTAGGCGTCGTCACATCCATCGACTCTAACGTCACCACCGTCACCTTCAACACGAAATCCATCCAGTACACGAAGTCGGAAGTCCTCGCCAACCTCCTTCCGGCTTGGGCCATGACGGTTCACAAATCACAAGGCTGCGAGTACAGCGCCGTGGTGCTCTGCCTCTCCTCTGCCCACGGGCTTATGCTTCGCCGAAACCTCCTATACACCGGCGTTTCTCGCGCGAAAGATTTGTTGGTCATATTGGCCCCACGCCGCGCGATGGAACGCGCCGTGCAAGACGCGCAAAGCGCCGAAAGAAACACCGGTTTGGAGAAAAAATTAAACGCCAACTACGACACCGCGGCGCCTTCTTCCTCTTCCTCCTCCTCAACGCCAAAAAAGAAACTCACCAAACGCGAAGCCAGATGATGATGATGATGTTTTAAAAGCGCGCGCGAGTTGAGTCGCGAGGTGTTACTGTTGTAAATACATGTATTGCTATTATTATTTATGTTATATTTACGAACGCGTTGTTGAGGTACTCGGCCCGAAGCCTTTTTGTGTTTTTTAATGCCTCCCGTGTGTGTATTCTTTTTCTCTTCTTCTCGCTTCCTGTTCGTTATCTATCTTCTGCCAAAGTGAAAATCTATCTCCCGGGGTGAAAAAATCTATCAAAAACCTCGTCCCACGTCCCCATTTTTGGACGAAGTTTGCGTGCGTGTGAAACGATTTTTCTGTTGCGATTCCTCCTCACAGAGAGAGAGAGAGAGACTGACGCAGAGAGGACGTTTCGAAGAGCGGGGAAATAACCCTGGCTCGTCGTCGCACGTGCGAGACGGGAAGAGACAGAGCGTTCTGCAATCTTCACGCATCGAACGCGGAGCGAGCGAGAGAGAGAGAGAGGCACCCCGAACAATAATTCCTCCTCTTCTTCTTCGGGAAAACGAGGATATCGCTTTTGTGTGTTACCACAGAACATAAAAGAAAACAGATTTAGACGATGATGACGACGACGTTTCGACGACTGCGTCGGCCCTCTGCTACTACTACGTCTTCTTTATTCGACGCCGTCGTCGTTGGATCGTCGTCGTCGTCGTCGTCGTGCCAACAACACCATCAACAAGTT
>Ga0181597_10005330_pt1 | contig 12399 bp, 9 predicted proteins | sample 041ome_5_FD_148647 | JGI IMG/M metagenome (GOLD analysis project Ga0181597, IMG submission 148647) | Coastal salt marsh microbial communities from the Groves Creek Marsh, Skidaway Island, Georgia - 041403US metaG (spades assembly) | ecosystem: Environmental > Aquatic > Marine > Intertidal zone >... | reverse complement strand
AATATAGTGCGATTCCCAGGTCAGATCATTGCCGCGGAAATCAGGTGAAGAATAAATCTCCAGCGCGTCTACTGGCCCATCGCGAAAAACTACAGAGCCCTCTCCCAGAAACTCGAGAAAGGCCTGTGTACGCCCTATCTCTAGTGCGCGGTCTGCGTAAGTCTGGTCCGCGGCCGCCAATTCCAGCCAGTATTGATATTGGTAGCGTTCCTGCGCTGTAGCCGGGCTGAGCAGTGCCGCGCCTGCCAACAGGATAGCCGCCATTTGCCTAGGTCTCATCATCATGGGTGAAAACTAGCATTGGCAGCCTTGCTTGGCCACTTCAACAGCGAATCGGACCATAATCAGTGGCGCGAATAGAGTTGAAATTACCTCGCTATCTCATTGATCTGACTTAATTTGTTTATAGCAAACATCACGTTTCTCATTGTTATGCAAGGCCACAGGCTTTAGAATCCCAAGATCTAGATTTGGGATAGCCTCGGGCGACCTTTGCATGAGCGACTAGGCGCCCGCGCTGCCCATCTCACCACCTATTTATGGCCAGGAATTCACCCCGCGTGCACTACCGCCTGAGCAAAATTCTACCGCTGCTGCTGTGCGCTGCCTTATTACCGCAGACATTAGCCGCACAAACGATCAGCATTGACCCAGACAGGGACAGGCTGGCTGTGGCGGGGTTTGTCGAGTATTACGAAGACAGCTCTGAGTCACTGACAATCAACGATGTCCTGGCTCCCACATTCGGCGTGAATTTCATTCCTCATTCGAGGGACATCCTGCACTTTGGCATTACCAGTTCAGCTTACTGGCTGAGACTCAATTTCGACTGGTCGGAGATGGAACCAGGCGCCCAGAAAGTTCTCGAATTCGGCCCGCCTAAAATTGTTGCCGGCGTTGTCCGCGGCGGTATCGAACTCTATGTCATTGACCAGACCGGCAATGTGCGAACTGAGTACGTCCTGGGCAAGGGTGAAAGTGAGAGGGAAATCAAGACTCTGGGTCGTGGCTTTGCCATTCTTGTCGATGCTGAATTCGGCGACCAGGTCTATATGCGAATCACCTCTGCCAGACCCCTGCGCCTGCCGATTACACTCTGGGGAGAGGACGAATTTCAGCAGCAGAACGTGAGATCTGACACCTTACTGGGGCTGCAGTACGGTATTTTGCTGGCTATGATTTTCTACAACTTGTTTCTTTTTTTCACTATCCGAGAAACGAGCTACCTGTTTTACGTTCTGGCAATTGCCACCCAAGCCGCGTTCATCTTTCTGGATTCCAAGCATCTGCGCTACCTGATGGACTCTCTTTACCGGGGAGAATGGTATGTCGATCTTTCTGAACGAATAATTTACCCGATGATGGTAGTCACCGCCCTACTCTTTCAGCGCTCTCTTCTGCGTATCTGGGAGCACAATACCAGGCTTGATAATATCGTTAAGCTATTCATCGCTGCCTTCGGCGTTGTGGTGCTGCTTACCCTGGTCCCAAACGAAAAAGTATTTCAATACTTGTTTGTCTTTCTGCTGACCCTGGCTATTCCGTTGGCCTTTTACAACAATTTCGATGCTATCAGACGGGGAAACGCTACTGCGCTAGTGCACATGGGAGCGATCGGCGTATTCCTGGCCGGCACAATCGTCTTGATGCTGCTGCAGCTGTTACCAGGTTTTCCGAGTAATGCTCTTACAGTCAACGCCTACAACGTAGGTCTTATAGCCCAAGCCTTGCTACTGTCGTTGAGTCTGTCCTATCGCTATAACCAGATCAAACAGGAGAAAGAAGACGCGCAACTGCTAGCAATTAACAACCTGGTACGCTCGGAGCAAATCAAAGACGATCTGTTGGCAAATGTGTCACACGAGCTCCGCACTCCTCTGTACGGCATCAATGGACTTGCAGAAACCGCCTTAAAAGAGCTCGAGAATAACGGCAAAAACACTGAGCTGATTGCGCAGAATCTGGAACTAATCCGCGCCAGCGGAGATCGTCTCACCAAGTTAGTGAACGATTTGCTGGATTTTTCCGCCGCTAAAGAGGAAGCTACCTATGTCAGATTCAGATCTGTTGATTTAAACAGCCTGGTGACCCTAGTTATCGCTATCTGTAGACCACTCATTGGGGACAAGAAAATTGAGCTACGTTCAGAAATTGATCCTGACCTGCCGCTGGTGGCTGGCGATGAAGACAGGTTGCAGCAAATCCTGGTTAATCTGACTTCGAACGCTATCAAATTCACCTATTCCGGGGAAGTTGTTATATCTGCAGAATTAACTTCCGACTACAACGTCACTGTCAGTGTCAGGGATACCGGTATCGGTATTCACAAGACAGACCATGAAACCATCTTCAAAACATTCGAAAAACTGCCCTCTCAACAGATGAATGCCACTGGCATCGGGCTAGGCCTGCCATTGGCTAAACGCATGGTTGAAATGCACCGCAGCAAACTGAAGCTGAAGAGTGAGCTGGACCTGGGGTCCACATTCAGTTTTGATCTTCGTGTTTCTCTGGATCAAACCCGTGCCATCAAGTCGCCGTCGATTGAGAAGCAAATGATAAGGCGCGCTGATTTTCTGGAACAAGCCAATAAGGCGGAAGACGTCCCCAAACTACGCTCTGAGCAGGACATCACTATCCTGGTGGTTGATGATGACGAGATTAATCGGGTGGTGATGGGACAACAGCTGGACGAATACACCGTGGTCAAGTGCAGCAATGGCCTGGATGCTCTGACCATGATTGAAGAAGAGAAACCAGATCTGGTGCTACTGGATCTGATGATGCCGGGATTAAATGGCTATGAGGTTTGCCAAAAACTGCGGCAGAAGTATAACCAAATTGAACTTCCCATCATTCTGGTCACGGCCAAGAATCATCTGGAGGATCTCACCCAGGGATTCAAGACGGGTGCCAATGACTACTTGCCCAAGCCTTTTTACAACGAAGAGCTGAAGTCCCGGGTAGAGAACCAGCTGCGTCTCAGCATGCTTCATCGCGTTAACGAGGACAATGTCCGGCTGCGTGCCCAGATTGAAAACTACGTTCAGGCCGACTCCGAGCTGCGAAGCTCACGGTTTCGTCTGCAGCAGGTCCTCGAGTCTATCAATGCCGGCTTTATAGCTTTCGAGTTGCCTGGCAAAATTTTCAGCGTTAACAATCGCGCAGCCGAGCTATTGGGCACTGAACGGAATATGCTGCTGAATAAAAACATCAGTACTCTGTTATCAGACTCCGATACCAACGCAAAAATCAGACAGGCATTGGCCAACTGGGAGTCTGGGGAATTTGAACAATCGGCCAGTGCCGATGGTGAAAGTAACCAAAGTCTAAGTCTGGAAATCGAAGCGATCTACCCTTACCACGCCCAGAGCAAACCTTCCAGGGATACCGTGAGTTTCTCATCCCGGCTTAATCTGTTCGGCACTGACGAGGGGACAGGTGTCTTGTTTTTAGAGGATGCCGAGCCGCTGCAAAAATTATCCAGCAGCCGAATCGCGAAAGATACTGTTGAACTGGTAAGCTTTCTGGGCCAGGCGCAACAGAACATTCGCCGCATCGGTACTCGCCTCAGCGTGCTCACTCCTGATGAGGCCTCCACCCACCCCGAGCTTCTGGATAAACTGGCAGGAATCGAAGACCTCGTCGAGTTTATCGACGAGCAACTGCCAGCGGTCAGCAATGAAGGAGAGTACCGCCAGCAGCTCGTGACGCTTATGCGTTCCGCTTTGCATACCTGGGAAGTCACTACTCAGAAGTCAAAGATTGAATTGGCTGAAGAAAGCAATATTTGGGCTGTCAGTATCGACGATGGGAGACTGCGAACCCGCACCTTCGACCGCTACCTCCGCCTGGAACAGTTACCCAAGGTTCCGCGTTGGCGCGAAGTCGTGAGAACCGCGTATTTTGTCCTCTCTAACCCTGAAATAGAGCCGGAGACACGGGCAACGCTTGAGGCAGAATTGGAAAAAACCAAGAGCATTCTCAAGAAAGCTGCCATCAATTGAGTTGGACCTAGTTCACATCCTGCTGCACCAGCAGCGAGATTGATTGCTGTTAACTGCAAAAATTCGCTACCCTGTTGCAATAAAGTAGGAAATGTTTTCCACTAATCTTCCGGGATAAACGGCTAACGCTATGTACCTCCAACATTTTGGCCTGGCTCAATACCCTTTTTCTCTCACGCCAAACACCAGATTCTTCTTGAAATTGCCCTCTCATCAGGAAGCATTCAATAGCCTGGTGCGAGCCTTGCTAGACGATGGCAATTTCAGCAAGATCGTCGGTGAAGTAGGTACTGGTAAAACAATGCTTTGTCGCATGGTGCTCAATGCTCTTGGGAATCACCCCAATCGCTTTGTAACGGCCTATATCCCCCACCCTATTCTCGGTGAAGATGACCTGCTGGAGGCCATCGCCGACGAGCTGAGCATTGCCCGGTCGACATCGCTACAGGTCGGCGAGTTAATCAAGCTAATCAGCGCTGAAGTCATCAAAGCCGACAAGGCTGGCAAGCATACGATCTTGTTCATAGACGAAGCCCAGGCGATTCCCGAAGAATCCCTCAATGCTATTTATCTGCTTACCCAAGCACAGACAAATTCCAAGCGCCCCTTACAGGTGATACTGTTTGGCCAACCTGAACTGGATGTGCTCTTGGAAAGCCCCATGCTCAGTCAATTAGAACAGGGAATAAGCTTCTCCTATAAGCTTGAGCCCATGGACAGGGATGCGGTCGAGGCGTACCTGCAGCACCGTTTAGTGAAATCCGGGTTCAGCGGTGCGGCGCTGTTTAATACAGCCGCGGTAGATTTACTGCATGAAGCTAGCGGCGGCATCCCGCGTATGGTCAACATCCTTTGTCATAAGTCACTCATGGTTGCATTTGGTAAGGGCGACCGCCTGATTACCAATTCCCATGTCGAAAAAGCGATCGCCGACACCGAAATCGTGGCACCTAAGAAACCAACTTGGAGACAACGCCTGTTTTCCTGAGCGCTCACGGGCTGGTTACAGACTGAAGTTTAGGCGAGACAGAGCCTGGAAGATCGCCAGGCCGGTTGTATGTGAAGCATCAAACCTTATAATCTCAGTACCCAATCGCCAAGAGCAGTCAGCCATGACGACGGATATCTGGCAACAACTTCACAAAGAGGCTCAGCAGGTTATTAAGCGGGAACCGCTGCTGGCCAGCTATGTTTACGCCTGCGTGTTAAACCATGACAGCCTGGAATCCTCGCTAAGTTTTATTCTCGCCAACAAACTGTCGGACGATGTCATGCCTGCTGTCTCGGTACGGGAATTGTTTGAGATAGCATTCAAGTCTTCTCCTGAAATTATCGAGCATGCCGCCTGCGACATTATTGCGGTTTACGAGCGTGACGCTGCCACCTGCTCTTACCTGCCAGTAATTCTGTATCTTAAGGGTTACCAGGCGATTCAGGTCCACCGTCTGGCGCACTTCCTCTGGCAAACCGGACGCAAGGAACTGGCCATGTTTATACAAAGCCGCAATGCGCAGGTATTCGGCGTAGACATACACCCGGCCTGTGTTATCGGCCGCGGTATCATGCTGGATCACGCCACCGGTATCGTGATTGGAGAAACCACCGTAATCGAAGACAACGTATCTATCTTGCAGCAGGTAACGCTTGGCGGCACGGGCAATGAACAGGGCGACAGACATCCAAAAATAAAATCCGGAGTTTTGATAGCTGCCGGTGCCAAGGTGCTCGGCAACATCATCATCGGCGAAGGCGCAAAGATTGGCGCCGGCAGCGTAGTGTTGGCAGATGTCGACCCTCACACCACGGTTGTAGGCATCCCGGCCAAACCCTTGGGCAAACCGATCTCGGAAGCACCCGCCGAGACCATGAACCAGAATTTCCTCGACGACTCAATCTAGTGCCGCTAAAACCGAGCGCTAAATCTTTGATAGTTAAAGATTTAGTGCTCAGAATTAGTTGCGAGATGGATACCTAGAGATTTTCTTCAGCAAATGCGGCCAGCACTGACCGCGGTACACCTTGAAGCAGAACATTGCCGCCGTGACTAAAACCCTTAAAGCGCTCGGTTAGATAGGTGAGCCCAGAGCTTATGGGCGAGAGGTAAGGTGTGTCGATCTGCGCCAGATTACCCAGACAAATCACCTTGGAGCCATTGCCCGAGCGGGTAACAATAGTCTTGATCTGGTGCGGCGTAAGATTCTGCGACTCGTCAATGATGATGAGACTACTCTGAAACGAACGGCCGCGAATGTAATTCAAAGATTTGAACATCAGCGGCACCTTGTCCAGCACATACTCCACACTGCTGCTGCAGTTTTCATCTTCCAGATGCAGGGCCTCGAGGTTATCCGTGATCGCGCCGAGCCAGGGTTCCATCTTTTCTTCCTCGGTGCCCGGCAGGAAGCCGATGTCTTCATCCAGGCCCTGGGTGCTGCGCGTAACAATAATGCGGCGATATAGCTTGCTGGCAACTGTCTGCTCAATAGCTGCTGCCAGGGCCAGGATAGTCTTGCCGGAGCCTGCCGAACCGGTGAGGTTTACCAGGTGAATATCAGGGTCAAGCAGCAAATTGAGCGCCATTGCCTGGTACAGATCACGAGGTTTAAGCCCCCAGGCTTCACTATCGAGCAGCGAGGAGCGGTTCAGGTCCATCAGGATGACCGAATCCTGACCGGTGCCGAGGATCCGTGCAACAAACCCAGACTCATCGAATACAAACTGGTTGGGGTATACCTCCTGTTCGAATATACCCCGAGCCAGGGTATACAGAGTTCTGCCTTCATCCTGCAAAGTGTCAACTGAATCGACCCTGTCCCAAAAATTACCGGGAAACTCCAAATAACCCTTGTTCAAATGCTCAATGTCGCTGAGCAAGAGATCGCTATGGTAGTCCTGGGATTCGATACCGCATCCACGCGCTTTCAATCGGACATTAATATCTTTGGTGACCAGCACGACACGGCGATCCGGGAACCGCTGCTTTAAATAACCCACGTCATTGAGAATCTTGTTGTCATTCAGGTGGGTCGGCAGTTTCAGCAGGTTCTCTGGTGTCTCAGTCATCAGCACAGAGAGTATGCCACCCTTGTCGATGCCATCGCTGCGTTGAATTGGCAAACCTGCCTCAACGTCGTTGGGTGAAGCGCGCCCCAGCTGTTTATCTAATTCTCGGATGGCCTGGCGGCAGTCTGCCGCGATCGACTGGCGACCGCTCTTTAGCGAGTCCAGCTCTTCTAAAACTGTGATAGGGATGACGACATGATGCTCGTCAAAATTTAAAATAGAGGTTGGATCGTGGATTAAAACGTTGGTATCTAAGACATAGAAAACCGGGTTAGAGGAGGTACTGCTGTCATTGGAATGCTCGACAAGTTTCACTTCGCCCATGTTGATAAGAACCTCTTATGATGCGCGTAATGCTGAATGAAATGTTTCTTTTCGTACTCGGACCTAACCTCCCTTGGTGGTAGTGAATTGACGTGCTTAATTATTGCGTCGGCCACAGCTGTACAAAGCTTTAGTTGTCTCGGGATCGGGGAAGAAAAATTGACAGCGAGGTGCCGCCGGAAGCGTTAAAAAAATCTATTTGACTAAGATAACTAGACCGATTTCAAGGTCGATCTCTCTACCCGGAGTGAGCCCCCAGGCCTGATCAGGGGATACTTACGGCGGAGCGATACACCAGGGTAGCACGAGCTTCTACCGGCATGCCGTTTGCTAGTCGTGGTCGAAACTGCAGCCACTCCAAGCGCTCAATTAGCTCATCTCGGGCGTCCAGGGATACGGGATTGGGTCGCAGCAAATCAACATCCACCAACTCTGCGAAGCCCCGCTCACGACGCCTGCTTACCCAGCGAGTGATTTCAGTCAAACCGGAAACATTAAAAGTAAACAAGGCCGTGTTGGCATCGGCGTTATATTCTGTAGCAACCGAGTATGGAGATCTCGCAAACGGGAAGCTTGGACTCCATTCTGCAAAGAATAGCCTGGCGGAATCACTTGGCAATTCGGACCCATTATCGACCAGAGCAACAGCATTTCGTGCCAGCGATGCCTCCGCCAGGGTTGCGTGGAATTCTGGTTCGGGCAGTAACGAGGGTTGTGCGAAATATTGCCCCAGTGTATCCCGGGTCAGCCCAGCGTAGAGCAGTTCCTGATGGGATCGTTGATAAGCATTGAGCGCCAACTCCTGCTCACCGAACAGCATATGCCAATCCGCAGTATACAGATTTGCCATTGCCGCCCCTTCCAGATCAATTGGCTTAGCCGCCAGGTGTATGCTTCTAATCTGATCCAGCAGTCGTAAACCAGTCAAATGGAAATAGCGCCGCATATCTTCGCGCTCTCGGACCCAGTCTGTGCCAGGAACAATCTGGCGTAACTCGTAGCCAGTGCGTCCGCCGTTTTCGACCGCCAGTGCCTGCAGGTGATAGTGCTTGATTAAAGTGTAGAGCACCGGAATCAGGCGTGGGTCTGCAGACCCCCATAGCTGCTCGCCCGCTCCCAGCGCCAGCCAATTGGCAGCCGCCGCCCGGCGAAAATGAAAAGTCTGGTACTCCGAAGTGTCCTCGCTGATTCCTCGCAGGTGCAGCTCGTTGAGCCGCATCAAATCATTAACCAGTTGACCGTCGATGTATTTGGATTTGCTGCGATGAAGCCAAAACAAGTGCTCCAACTGCTCTCTAGCCTTATTCCAGTCATTGCTATCGGCAAAATTCGCAACCTTCATCTGCACCAATGGCAGTTGTGCCCGGGTATACAGCCCCTCGTTAATGCGCACAATCTGGGTGGCTCGATCTATGGCGCGGTGAGCGTCAGCAAAACGTCCCAAGCTGCGATACTGGGTGGCGAGTTGAGTCAGAGGTTCCGTCAGGCGCGGATTATTGTTCCCGAGTTCGTATTCAAGTCGCGAAATGGACTCTAAACTGGCGGTAAGTCGCTCATTCTCGGTCGGGAAACCCTGCGCGTCAGCAGCTGCGGGAACTCCCAAGAAAAGCAGCATGCAGAGATAGGATATCGCAGACTTCTTCATACAACACTCATGATCCACAGACTTACATTAGCACCAATTGCTGGGCCCGATCCAGAAATAACCAGCAATTTCAGTGAGTTTTGGAGGTCGCTATCGCAAATTACGTTCATTATACTGGGGCTACTAACCTAGCTTATTTCAGGAGAGAGTCGTGCCAAAACTAGTAAAACCTATTTTATTGTCATTCATCTCAGTGCTCGCGGGATTCAGCGCCAGCCTGTTTATTAATACGTCAGCTCAGGATCAAGTGGTTTACGAGCTCCGCACTTATACCGCTACCCCGGGCAATCTCGACAATCTCCACGCCAGATTCAGGGATCATACGACACGTATCTTCGCTAAACACGGGATGGAAGTCGTAGCTTACTGGACCCCTACTGATGAAGAAAAGTCGGAAGATACACTGATTTACGTCCTCAAACATGCAAATCGTGAGGCCGCTGATGCCTCATGGAGCGCGTTTATCGAGGACCCTGAGTGGACCGCAGTCGCAGAAGCATCCAATGCCAATGGGCCGATCCTGGGAGGCATTGAGCGAGAATATATGATCGCAACGGATTACTCGCCGATGCAGTAGTCGGTTACAGCAGAATACACAAATAACAAAAAAGGCTGAGCGCAGATGCGCCCAGCCTTTTTTATAGCCCTTTTGAGCTTCTAAATAGAACCTGCCCGAACTGGCAGCAGTTCAGCCATAAGCCAGTTCTAGCAGCTCCCGCACCGATTGCAGTTGCATGAACCAATAGATCGCAGAGAAAGCGATAAAGGCTTGCGCCGCGATCAACGCGGCGGTCTGATCATCTTTGGCTTTGATTTCTTCTGTTTCTGTCGACTGTTTGCTCATAAATATAACCTGTAATTTGATGTCGATTGTGCCACCGAACCTTTAACCCTGACCGATTGCCTAACCGCTAAACCCTATCCAACGCCCTGTAGCAGCAACCATAAACCATACCAATATCGAAGCGATGGCCACCATCTTGACGACTACCGGGTTAAGCATATTGACATCATGCTGTAACAGCGGCTTGCGAATGAAAAAATGAAAAAGCATGCCAGAACCAAGCGCCATCATCTTGAACCAGTAAACTGGCAGGTAATAGATCTTGGTGGCTACTCCACAAGCCATGAATATGCCGGTGGCCAGCAGCGCAACCAGCGCCCAAACAAACACCTTATGTGTGCGGTCAACCACAGATTGCACGGGGAAGTCAGTTAGCACCAATCCCAACAGGCGCCCGTCGCTGGCGATAACACAGCCGCCCAGCACCGCGAGTCCAAGTAGGTGAACCGCTTCTACAAAAGCGAATGCGGCACCCCAGGTTTTGCCGATAACACCAAACCAGGTAGTCTCCGACCATTCGAAAACTCCAAGTAACGGCGGATAGATCGCTTCCATCCAGCCGCCATAGGCAAAAATCAACGCCAGTAGAATAGCACCGAGGGTAAACAGAGTTCGCGAATAAGCCGCGAAGAATGAAGTAGGCATCTAGTCGCTCCTCCTTTTAATCAGAAACGGGTTTGACCATCGACGCATCCGGAGATTACATCGATGAATGTATTGGGTGAGGTGTCACAATCAAACCAGTCGTAAGCAATAAAGCGGCCACAAACCACGATGATTGACCAGAAAGCCAGAGAAAGAATAGCGCCCATTCGAATCCGGCTTGGCGCCCGCGGCTCGTTTTCCCAACTCGCGGCAGATTCATTCATTCGTTTATGAAAAAGAAAGGCGTTGACGGCACAAGCAACCAACAGGACCATCTTAATGCGAAACCAAAGGCTCTGCGATGTCCGCACCGGCACTGCATAGAACAACAGAATACCGGTAATAAACATCACCGTGAATCCAATCAACATGGGGATATTGAGACGCTCTGCGAGGCGACTGGCCGGCACATCTGGCAAGGCATAGCCCAACATCCGCAGATCGATAAGAAACAGCATGCCCAGACTCAGCATTAAAGTCAGTACATGGGTAGATTCCACCCAGTTATACATATAATAGGATTCATGCAGCATGGTGCTCCATTGCGTATCATCCAACCAGACCGCAATGTTATAGACGAGCTCGTTAATCACTGAGCGTTCCTCCCTCTTCCCTTGACGCGGCCGCGTAGTAACGCAATCTGACTTTTTGCTCGCGACCCAGAGCAAAACTGACCATTGCCCTAATTGTTAGTATTTTGATATCCGTAATCGGCCAGTGGCATCACTGATACAGCAGTGTACTGAAAGAAACCTGGAGGCAACATTGAGATTGATCAACGATTCGCCTTACACGGACTCAGTTCTTCGGGCAGCCTCTCTGCCAGAAGCCAGCGCAAGAATACCCCAGAGATTTGAATAAAATCCAGTTGTGAAAGCTAATCTAAATGCTGCTTGCGATATTCCGATGGCGTGACACCTTTAATCTGACGAAAGGCGTTGTTAAACGGTGTAATTGATTGATAACCCACGGAAAGGGCTATAGTAAGCACAGGTAAACTGTGGTTATCCTTATTCGACAATGCCTGACTGGCATCCTCGACCCGATACTCATGCAGCATCGCATTGAAATTCCGAAAACCAAGCTGTTTGTGGATAAAAGATCGCAGGCGATACTCGGGAATACTCAGTTTCTTCGCCAGCTGCGAAATAGTCAGTCCTGCTTCACGATAAAGCTGCCCTTCCCGAAAGGCTTGATTAAAACTTTCAATGTCAAAGGTCGGGCTGCCCTCTGGCTCCGGCTCCTCGGTCAACTCTGCTACTTTCCGGATGACGTAACTCAGTGACACCAGATCAAAACGCATCGCCACCAACAGCATGGCAAGGGTCAACAGGGCAATGGCAAAAACTATAACCGCCTGTTCATTTGCATTGTTAGCAGACCCGTCCACCAGCAAGAAGTTCTCAACAAATACCACACTAAAAATAAGGGCTCCCTGCACACCTATGATGAACCAACGGAGCACTCGACGATCATCCACAAGGTCCGCACGCCAGCCCTTCAGGGTCCAGTACATCGCGAAGCCCACAAATACGAGCTGCATGATATCCATACCAGTGGCAAGCAAGGCCGATCCACCAGAGAGGCCTCCGCCTTCTGACAGATTCAAAAGCAACAGAATAAAGTCCAGTGCAACCTGCAGTCCCAATGCCACTGCCAGCGTCACTGGAAATCGCTGCTGCTCCTGAAAGACGAGAAAACAGTAGATCATAAACAGCCCACTAATCGCGCTCGTACCCAGGGAAATCAGCAAGCTAATGGGGCTAAGATCAATCCTGAAACTGGAGTCGATGTTCTGTCCAGTCATACCGCTCAGCAAGTAAAACACCACAAACACTGCGATGACGGCGAACACCCGTGCGCTGGGACTT
>Ga0181597_10005329_pt1 | contig 12399 bp, 13 predicted proteins | sample 041ome_5_FD_148647 | JGI IMG/M metagenome (GOLD analysis project Ga0181597, IMG submission 148647) | Coastal salt marsh microbial communities from the Groves Creek Marsh, Skidaway Island, Georgia - 041403US metaG (spades assembly) | ecosystem: Environmental > Aquatic > Marine > Intertidal zone... | reverse complement strand
GAAAACAGAAGAAAGCTTTATATCATTCAAGGAATCAAAGCATATTATGGTGCTTTAAAGAATGAACATTAAAAAACCCCGCGCTATGCGGGGTTTTTCATTTATTCTACAATAACTTTTTTCTCAATGGTCCCATCGCTATAGATGTAAACCAAGAGTGTATTGCTTTTTGGTGTTGTTTCCCTACCAAACAAGTCAACAACTTTGATTAATTCTTTTTGCTTTGGCGAAAGATTTTCGATTCCTAAAACATCGTTGATATCCAAGCCGGGTTTCCAGTCGTTGCGGAATTCCCACTTTCCCCAAGGAGATCCGGATGCATAAAATCCTGTTTTCCAATAGACTTGATCCTCAAACAAACAATTGATTGGATTGCCATTAGGCAAGACCGCCGAATCATTTTTTAGATATACGGAGACTGTCATAGAATCTGTAATTGCCACATTATGAGAAAAGTTACAAAACGCATCATCTACAATGGTGTCTTGAAATACTGTATTACCCTGTGAGTCTGTGATATGCCAAGCGAACATGTTGTTTTCTTGTGGGTGGGTTAAATATTGACCTGAATGATAAATGCTCAGCGCAGTAGTGTCGGAGCCTACATTTATAGTCATTCCCAATTGATCACAAGGCAGACAAGTTGTCTGAGCGTTTACGGACTGAAAGAATCCTAGGACAAAGGCAGCAGCTAAAGCATTTTTCATGTTTAAAATTTTTACGTTTTAGTATACTGTAAGAATACATCAACTATATTAAACGATCTCACGCCTAGTGGTGAAAATCAAATAAACCGGTCAATAGGGTATTAAATGGACTTGCCCTAGTGTAATTAGGAAACTAGGCTTAGCGAGGGATTATAATTTCATCCTAAAGTCTGCTTCACTTATTCAAATCCACTCCGCTAAAGTGCTTTTTCAAGATGTATTTAAATTCTCTACGTTTAAGTTGCAGTGGTATTAATTCATCTTCTGAATCTTCAACAAACAGGGTCTTACCAAAATGAGCATTCAATATGTCATCTAACCCATTTTGCCAATTAAGCGTTTTTACCGAACGATCATTGTCAACGGCATATACCTCCCATGCCTGCTCTTCTTTGCTGTATAGAGAGATAACCCAATGCCCTGCATATCTCTTGATTACCACGTCCTCATTAAGTTGGAGCACCATGGCGTCATCCTCTTCAGAGGCTATAATTAGTCGCTTCTTCTCTATCACAATGGCATCCTTTTGACCAAAAGCAGGGTAAGTGCCTTGAATAGATTTGGGAAAAGAAGGTAGCGCGGGCCACTTTATTGGCTGAGGATCTTCATAATAGACAGTTTTGCATGAAACTATAAAAACTGTTAAAAAGGCAATAATGATTTTTTTCATTTTGAACACTTCTAGAATAGATGAAATGTACCCAATCTGTTGTGGTTTCAAGAGTAATATGAAAATTGTTGGACATCAATAGATTAAAATTAACATTTCATTCTATGGAAGTCCTATAATCACTAACTTAACCTCATGAAAAAATTCTTACTTACCGCTTTGATTGTTTTTGCTAGTACCGCGGGCTACGCTCAGAAAATAGACGTTGATAAAGACTCCGGATTAATCACCGTTGATGGCCGCTCTTATGCCAAGCTAATTAAAGAGAATGCCCCGGGCCAGCTGGGGATCAACAAGAACTTCACCATTACGAATTTAGCTGGTGATGAGCTGCTTTACTTTGTGTTCACGCAAGAACCAGAGCGCAATAGAATGGGCTATGAGACTGGTAAGATTCTTACCTACTACACGCTGAATTTCATTAATAGCGGTGGAACTGGGAGAAGGAACGGAACCATGAGAGCCGGAGGAGCCGCAAAATTAGTTGCAAAAAACAAGCTCATCGTAGACGGTCAAATTGATCCAGCTGCGGAGAAGAAATTCTTACTCAAATACAGAAACCGTTAATTCATAATCATCTCTAAAGCCCGATTCTTAATCGGGTTTTTTTATGCTTTAGGTCAAAGCGATTCCAATTAAACTCAATGCAAGTTTAAACCATTCACCTAGTACAGGCGTTTAGACCATATGCGTGCTTTATTCTTCAGCCTACTGATGGTTTCAAACAATCCCACCCTTTTTGATTTTTCAAAAGAGTCTTCATTGCGGAATTGGGTTGTTATTAATGACGGCGTAATGGGCGGTCTTTCCCGCGGCCGATTGGCGTTGTCCCCAGAGGGATACGGCAAATTCAGCGGTACCGTTTCTCTAGCAAACAATGGTGGATTTACCTCCATCCGTTGTAATCTAGCACCAACCGCTGTTCCCCAAGGAGCTAAAATCTCTATGCGAATTAAAGGAGATGGCAAAGCGTATCAATTTAGAGTGCGCCACAAGCCTATGGCCTACCAAAGTTATATCTATGACTTTACTACAACTGGAGAATGGCAAACCATTGAATTTCCCATATCAGAAATGTATCCAGAAAGACATGGTCGCAGGCTCAATATGCCTAATTTCAATCATGAAAAAATGTGCGAGTTCACCTTCCTTATTGCCAACAAACGAAATGAAGAGTTTGAATTATTTATTGATCAAGTTAATCTCACCAATTAGTATTGACCAAAGTTCACTTGCGCACCAAACTTAAGCATGTAAGCAGACTCCCAATCTTGAACCCTAACCAATCCAAAACCGCTATAAATATCTACCTGAATCCCATAGTACCATGGATTGGACTGAACTATTGACAAAGACCATCCGGTAGCCTGCTGCTCTCCGCTAAACAATTCACCCAAAACCTGAAATCCAACCGTGCTGTTGCGAATTCCCATCCAATCTATCCGCATTCCCGCAGCCGAATGAAACGTATTGAGCATGGCCCATTCATCCCAACCCGGCCCGGCCATTAGTTTTAATTTTAACGGTTCCCAACCTGTTATGTATTCTACTGAAACTTCCGGACATAGATACATGAGCTGATTATAATTATAGGTGTTCATCAAATCAAACTCTTCCAAAATATAGTAGTTGACCCCTAGCCCAAAAACAATAGATTCACCACTAAAAAAACTCGAACTTGAATAGCTATTCATGCTAGAAGTTTCTGTACCAAGTCCGTTTTTCCGAACAATGGTCTGAGCTCCCAAAGATGAAATGCTCAGCAACAGAATAAATAATGTAATTTTTTTCATGATTATCATTTTGATAGGTTATTTCCAACAAACGAAGGATCACCAAATATTTCTGTGAAATATTCAGGTACTGAGCCACCGTCAACAATGCCTGCGGCTCCTCTGAACATTCCGCTAGAATTAAAAGTCCAAGTCGCATTTCCTTTTGCATCTATGGCAATAAGACCGCCATTACCGGCTTCTGAATTCAATACACTGAAAATTACTTCGTGTGCACTTTCCTCAATACTCAGGCCTTGGTATTGCATTCTTGCATTCACTTGAAAGGCCACATTGTTTCGGATATAATATTCGCCATGTCCAGTACAACTTACCGCTGCTCCTTTATTATCTGCATACGTTCCTGCACCAATGATAGGTACATCACCTACACGTCCGTATTTCTTTCCCATCATACCTCCAGTAGATGTACCCGCATACACATTTCCTTTGGCATCTAAAACCACCACACCAACAGTACCGTTTTTCTTCATCTCCTTCCAGCGCTTGTATTGCGCCGCTCGCTTTGGCGTTAAAAAGTATTGGTTATCCACAAACTCATGATTTTTGTATGTTGCAAAAGCCTCTGCACCTTCACCAATGAGCAATACATGCTCTGTTTCTTCCATAACCGCACGTGCTAATTTTGCAGGATTCTTAATGTGCTTCAAACCGGCCACAGCACCAGCCATTTTGGTAGAACCATCCATCACAGAGGCGTCCAATTCTACTTCACCCTGATCATTAAAAACCGCTCCGAGTCCAGCATTAAAACGGGGATCATTTTCAAGCATGGTAAGACAGTGAACCACAACATCCAGTCCATGTTCCTGAGCACTTAGCATACCATATCCTTCCTTCAAAACAGCCTGCAACGCAGAATCATATTCCAAAATTTGCTCTTCATTATAGTACTTACGTTCAATACCCCCAGCCCCGCCATGAATTAAAATAGCAGACCCGTCAAAATGAAAGCTTTTATGACCCTGCGAGTAAGCTAGAGAAAGGAAAAACGTAAAGAATTGGACTACGCAAAGTCTGGCTTGAAGATTCCTCATAAACTTATTGGTCAATTTCGCTCTTCATTATTCTATGCATAGTACTCTTGCTTACGCCAAAATAACATGCGATCTCGGTTTGAGAACAATAGTTTTCTATACCAGGGAATCGCTCTTGTATATACTTCCAGTATTCCACTTTATCCATCATTTTCATCTTCATCAAGCGAAGCTTACGCATCTGCACAAAGTGTGAATTGATATTCAGCATCAAACGCTGCATGGGTTCGTTTTGTATCATATGCTCCCGCCACTTGGAATGTTTGATCCGATAACCCAGGCCCTGAGTATACATTTCTGCTCCTGTTTTAGATGATCCACCCCACAATAATGTATTCTCATCGCAAATAAAAATACCTGGTTCTATCATGCCATTGAGCATTTTAGTGCCGTCCTCCAACAACAATTTATCAAAGCCGTAACCTTCATGTATGTACCATAAATAGCCATCCTTATCACCCATTTTCCAAAGTGACTCATTTGCTTCAAAATGAATGGGTCCCTCAAATAACTTATTGAATTCAATCAAAAAATCCGTTGTTTCAGGCAAGCCAGTCATTTGACTCAATCGATGAGCTATTATGTAATCCTTTCGTTTAACCATGGATTAAAGCAATTTTCATAAATGACTTCAAAGACGACTTTGAAATATCCAAATAATTGGCAATATCCATCCTTGGAACTTTTTGAAGCAAGCTATAGTTTTCTTTCAACCAATTAACGCTGTAGTACTTACAATCTAGTCCTAGGTTATTAATATGTTCTTGGTACATGTATGTGGACATCAATGAGGCTTGAACAAGCAGGACAGATGATAAATGAGGATAAGATTGTTGCCACAATTTATCCTTTAAGGGCAATAATAAGATTCGTGTATTATCATACATCTGCCAAAAACTTCCTTGCTTATTAAATGCTTCTTCAATTTCAATTGATAACACCAAATCTCCTTTTTGGTAAAAGTGAGTAATAGAATCTATGCCGTTGAAATCATGTTTTACCCCAATAACCCCGTCAATGACCATACCCACACAACCATGTATATCTTCATCCTCATTTGAAAATATACCACTAGGAATATTTAATTCTTGCAGATGAGGGGTCAGATCAACATGGTGCATTAATTCTCTTTCATCCGGATGAAGTAATGCAATTAATTTTTCCTTCAGGAGTTGAACTTCTTCTTTAACCAACAAAATAACTCGATCTAGGTTACCATTTAAATGAATGCTTAATTTATAAATTCTGTATTAGACTGAAGTCACTATGCACGTATTAATGAATTACTGTCAAGTGTTTACTTTTTTCAAAAAGGTCAAAATGGAACGATTAATAATCGAAAAACAAACAAATTAGTGTTAAACAATAAACGCAGGTTACCAATACCATGTATTAACACAAAACCATTTAATTATGAGAAGAATTTTACTTTTATTCAGTCTAACACTAGGCTTTGGAGCACAGGCTCAAGTTTGTACTCCAGATACTGCAGTTCCTTCCATGGCTTCAATTGGCTATCCATCATTAGAATGGTCCGGCATGTGGGTCAATGGAAGTTCACCATCTTTTGCATGCGACAGTACGCAACCTATGATGAATCTAAGTGCCATAGTTGGACAGCCTTTTGAAGCAACCTTCACAGGCATGTTGGGTGATACCTTCCCGTCAGGTGGGTTACTTGTTCCCACTGTCCAATCGGCATTCTTGTATACCATTGCCTTTCCTTCGTGGTTGACAATGGATGCTCAAGATTCCATTTTTTATCCAGGTCCAGCCAATAAGACATGTATCAAATTAACTGGAACGCCAACTTTAGCAGATACTACCTATTACATCCCAAGCGCTGGAGTGGAAAGTGGTTTTTGGACAAGCTGGTACCAAGTTGAGGGAAGCATGTTTGGTTTTCCAGCTATTGATACTTTTGGATTCTGTCATAACGTCCGTGTATTCAAAGACTACACAGACTTAGATGATTTGCCAATGGCATCAATAACTCTTGGACCAAATCCAGCAAGTGACTTCCTCAATGTGCATTTTAATCAAGCTATAGTTAATGACGAACTGCTTGATCACATTACGGTATATAATGTTCTTGGAAACGCCATTGATTTGAAGCCCATGTATTTGGCATCAAATAAGATTGGTTTTGATCTAAGTAAACTGCCTGGAGGCAACTACTGGCTTACCATAGATGTGGGCAAAGGAGTATTGAGAGAAGAATTCATTGTGGTTCACTAATAGGTACCGTAAATTATGTTTATCAAAATGAACCCCAAGTCCTTTTTAGTGATTGGGGTACTTTTTCTGCCCTTTACTCTGTTTAGTCAATTTGCATATGAAGGACCCATTCCTCCCATTACTAGTGGTTACGGTGCCTTTGGGGATTCAACTTTTACAAGTCAATTCTTTTATCTGGCTCCAGATACCACATTAGAATGTCAGGATACCATCCACGGTATAATTACCTACCCCAATGGGATTCAGTCACCACGTCCGGTGGTCTTTAGGTTCCCGGGTGCCTCCAATGAAAACTTGAACGACAGTGTTTATTTCAGGGAAAGTCAATTTTACCGGGAATTTGTGGCAAGTCATGGTTATGTAAGTGTAACCATGCAGTGGAATTATGACAACAGCAATAACTACGGTTGTGCCTATCAAATGGTGAAAGAAATGGCCATGCTCCATGCAGATAAAATAGATACTACTCGTGTGGGCATACACGGCATGAGTGCCGGTGCAGCCATGAGTAATTGGTTGAGTCTCAAAAAATTTGCTACGGACGGCTGGGGTGCCAACGGTAGATTTGTTTGGCCGGATGCAGGCGCAAGTTTTATTGGGTTTACCAAGGACTGGCCAAACGACATTGCTACACAAACGGACAGCGGTCTTGCGGCAATGCCAGATGATGTCCTGTACCTAATGACTCTCTCCGATTGGGACCAAGTACCTGATCCAAGAACATGTATTGACATGTATAATTTCATGGGCGTGCCTGATTCTAACAAAGAATTCATGATTATCCGCGGGGACACGGTCAATAATTACGTCTATTGGGCAACTCATTTCACTACGAACACCTATGATAATGATTCCAGCCAATTCAGTGTCTACGTCACAAAAAATGACGCCTTAGATTATTGGTTGGGCACCAGACTCCTACACAGCCTTATGGAGGCTGCATGGAATGGTGACACAGCCGCAAGAAGAATCTGCATGGGTAACGGTGATCCCACACAAACAACCATTGCTGGAGGAGCAATGAGAGGACCAATAGTTACAGACCAGCCATGGATGACCATGTTTGCTTCTTGGAACTCTGGACAGGGTTACATGAATTCGTGCACTGTTCCCTGGAACATGCGTCAATACGTGACTGCTGATGCTTGCTTTAATCTGAGCGTACCTGAGATTGAAGAACACCCGAGATTGAAAATTTATCCCAATCCTGCGGTATCCAACAGACCTATAACTCTAGAAAGCACGATTGAAATCAGTCATATTAAGGTTATAGATGATCTAGGCCGTACAGTTGTGGAGTTTGATGACCATGTGATAGAATTGGCTCAAAGTGGCCAATATTATTTGGGCATAACCTTTAGCAACGGGGAGCGAACGGCAGCTAAAATACTGATTACCGAATAACACTCGCTAACACCACGCTAAGACCCGCAAAATGCGGGTCTTTTTTTATTTTAGTGGAAATATACACATCCACTATGGGAAAATTTAGGTATCTATTTGTCTATACCTTACCGGTCCTGGCCATTATTAGCTTCCATTCACACGGAATTTGGTCCTATCTACCCGTGTTAGAAGCTTTTGTATGTATACCAATAATTGAGCTTGTCACAAAACCCAACGCTACGAACTTAACGCAAGAGAATCGACTTAAAGTTAAAGACAACGGATTCTATCTATGGGCATTGCGTTTTTCTGTGCCCGTCCAGCTATTCTGTGGAATTTATATGCTCTACCACATTGATGGAGCAATGGATATAACCACAAGAATTGGTAGAGTTCTATCCTATGGAATGTTATGTGGAGTTATGGGCATCAACATTGCACATGAATTGGGACATAAAACCAATAGCATGGACCAATTCTTAGCCAAGGTGCTTCTCACTACAACCCTTTACACCCATTTTTACTTAGAACACAATTATGGGCATCATAGAAATGTTGGAACTCCTGAGGATGCCTCAACCGCTCGAAAAGGTGAATGGGTTTATCTATTCTGGATTAGGTCAATTGTCATGAGTTATCTCAGCGCCTGGCGCATTGGTATTAAGCGCAGTAACGGGAATATTCTAAGAAATGAAATGATGTATTATACCCTTGTGCAAGTAATAGTATTATGCATCATTTACGCACTATTTGGAGGTACTGTACTTATGGGGTTTGTTGGAGCTAGTATTACAGGCTGGCTCTTACTAGAAACTGTTCAATACATAGAACATTATGGTCTTGTTAGAAAGAAATCAAGCACCTATAGATATGAAAATGTTGAACCACGGCACAGCTGGAATTCCAATCATATCTGGGGACGAGCCATTTTATTTGAACTGAGCAGACATAGTGACCACCATTATTTGCCAAATAAAGAATACCCTCTTTTAGATCACCACCAGGAGAGTCCTCAACTCCCCACTGGTTACCCAGGAATGATGCTATTGAGTTTGATTCCCCCGCTCTACATGCATATAGTGCATGCAAAAATTCAAAACTAAGCGTCCGGGTTTTGTAATTCCTTATAGTGATTGTGAATGGCAAGCATACCAACGCCAAAGGCAACGCCTAAAACAATCAAACCTTGACTCAGTAATCCTTCTGCGGTGAAAGACAACTTTAATAAGACCGTTGAAATAACGAACGAAGAATTCCTAATGATTACCGGAAAATTATCTGTGTATAGAAGAGACAGCAAAAGAATGATTACGTCCGAGACTATCAAGAAATTATAAAATTCCTCAAAAAAGATATCATTTACAGCAATCATATTCGCTTGCTCAATATGGTTAAAAGTGGGTACTACCCAATCAATGAAACTCTGTACACCAAGCACTACAAAAACTAGGAATAGCATCAATGACAAATAATGCTTTGACTTGACAAATTGCTTCAATTTAACGCCCATCTCCTTTTGTTCTTGAGCCTCAAAATCCGCATACTTGAGTGTACCGCTTAATCTGTAAAACCAATAAATAAGAATAAATAGTACCGCTACGCTTAACAGATCAACGGAAAAGGCAACATTGTGCTGGCTCATCCAAAACTTTTCTTGTAAATCAAGAGCAGCCATGTCTTTAAATAATCCACGAATTAAAATCAAAGCAATTACCTCGTATTGCTTTGCGATATAAAGCGTGGTGCTTCTTCTGAGGTAATAAATCATCAAATACGCTTCGTATACAAGTAGTATACTAAATGGAGTATAGATGGCACTTATTGGATCTTTCAATAGACCTGCCTCCATTCCACCCGGTATATACGCCCGAAACAAGTGAAGAATTAGATGAAAAATGAAACTGAAAATAGCTGCATACAACATCCATTTCCCGAGAGTTTTTCTAAAATTATATGTAAATACAGGTATGTTCATTTCAAACCATTCTCAAAATCAACACATTACATTCATTAAAGTTTAAAACACACCTTAGAGCTTTTTCAATCATGTGTTTATTTTAACCCTTTAGTATAGCTACCTTTGCCGCGCATTAAAAACAGCAATCATGTTAAATGTTTCAAACGTTACGCTGCAATTTGGCAAGCGCGTATTATTCGAAGACGTAAATATTAAATTCCACGGTGAAAGGTGTTACGGATTGATAGGAGCTAATGGAGCTGGTAAGTCTACATTTCTAAAAATCTTAAGTGGAGAAATAAGTCCGAATTCAGGTGGTGTTAACCTAGAGAGCGGGAAGCGTATGTCTGTACTCTCACAAAACCACTTTGCCTTTGATGAGGAAACAGTATTGAATACAGTCATTCAAGGCAACGAACCTCTTTGGAATCTAATGCAAAAGAAAGATGCTATCTACATGAAGCCTGATTTCAATGAGGAAGACGGACTCATTGCCGCAGACTTAGAAGTACAGTTTGAAGAAATGGACGGTTGGAATGCAGAAAGTGACGCGGGTACCTTACTTAGCGGTTTAGGCATCTCCCCAGACGATCACTATACCCTTATGAAAGATATGGAGGGCTCTAAAAAAGTTCGGGTTCTCCTTGCCCAAGCATTGTTTGGAAATCCAGATATCCTCATCCTTGATGAGCCCACTAATGACTTGGATCTAAAGACAATTTCTTGGTTAGAAGACTTTTTAATTGACTTTAGAAATACCGTGATTGTAGTAAGTCATGACCGTCACTTTTTAGACACGGTTTGTACCCACATTGCTGATATAGACTTTAAACGAATTAAACTGTACACTGGTAATTACAGTTTCTGGTACGAAAGCTCCCAATTGGCGCTGCGCCAAAGACAAGCAGCAAATAAAAAGGCAGAGGATAAACGCAAAGAGTTGCAAGAATTTATTTCACGCTTCGCTGCCAATGCCTCCAAAAGTAAACAGGCAACTTCTAGAAAAAAGATGTTGGACAAAATTAACGTTGATGAAATCCAAGCTTCATCAAGAATGTATCCAGCCATTATTTTTGAACAAGAGCGAGATGCTGGAGATCAAATTCTAGAAGTTGATGGATTATCTGCCCATGACGAACAAGGGAATATTCTTTTTCAAAACCTGAGCTTCAAACTCAACCGTGGCGATAAAGTAGCTCTATTGGCAGATGATCACAGAATACTCACTGCGTTATATGAAATACTTGCAGGAAATCAGCAGCCAAGTACGGGAACCTTTGCTTACGGTCAAACCATTAAAAATGCATACCTCCCAAACGAAAATGCCGAATTCTTTGACACCGATGACAACCTCATGGACTGGCTGCGAGAATTTAGTCCAGAAAATAAGGACGAAGTATTTGTTCGCGGGTTCCTAGGAAAAATGCTGTTCTCAGGTGAAGAGGTCTTCAAAAGTGCTCGTGTACTTTCCGGAGGAGAAAAAGTACGTTGTATGCTCAGTAGAATGATGCTTCAACAGGCCAATTTGCTCTTTTTGGACGAACCAACCAACCACCTTGATCTAGAAAGTATTCAGGCCCTAAATAATGGTATGAAGGATTTCAAAGGAACTTTGGTTTTTAGTTCGCATGATCACACCATAAATCAGACTGTAGCGAATAGAATCATTGAAATCTTTCCAAACGGTGTAATGGATAAAATGGTGGAATACGACGACTACATTACCAATTCAAAGATTGGAAGCCAACGTGAACAAATGATTGGAGTTTCCTAATTTATTGCGACAACTATTATATAACTACGGCTTTTTTTTCCCTATTTTTCCACTACAAATTTTATCAAAATGAAAAAAACATACCTACTTGTCGCAGCCGTCTTAATGGCATCTACCACATTCGCACAACGGATGAAAAAAGAAAAATTAAACGTAAGATACGTTCAGCCACCAACCATTCATTTAGAAGACGGAATGGGCTTTCATAGTGATGTCATTTTAGACTATAAGGCAGAAATTGATGCTGAACTTGCTGCAGCTGAAGAAGAATACCAGCAAGCATTGGCAGAGTATCCGGAAAAAGAGGCCGCAGCAAAAGCTGCCCATGATGAATTAGTAGCAAATTACGAAAGAGACCTTGAGGAATGGAACAGTAAAGGTTCATTAGGTAAAATAATTGAGAAGAAAGTATTAGAGAATTCTAAACCTCAACCGCCGCGACCGTATTATCCTCCAGCAAAACCAATTAAAAGAGAAGTTACCCACCAAAAGCTCTTCAATGAAAGTCAATTGGCAAGCACCTATTGCCGCGTTGAAGGCTTGGATGAGGATGCCAACGGTGTAGCCATTGAAGTTCACTTATTTGGTTTTGAAAATGACGATCCTGTTGCGGAGAAGAAGGAATTCAAAGAGTACAACAGTAAAACCAAACAAGAAACTACTGTAATTAAATCTCAATGGGTATTCAATTACAGACACAGTATGACTTTACGTGTGGTACATCCCAACGGTAGTATCATATTAGATGAAGTGCCTAACAGTATTTCAGACTTTAAAAAGTTTGAAAGCGGACTTGAAAAACGAAGCTACCCTTCCTCAAATGCGAACACCTATATT
>Ga0181597_10005324_pt1 | contig 12407 bp, 13 predicted proteins | sample 041ome_5_FD_148647 | JGI IMG/M metagenome (GOLD analysis project Ga0181597, IMG submission 148647) | Coastal salt marsh microbial communities from the Groves Creek Marsh, Skidaway Island, Georgia - 041403US metaG (spades assembly) | ecosystem: Environmental > Aquatic > Marine > Intertidal zone... | reverse complement strand
TTGATCAGCTCAATCTGAATACTTCGCGGAAGCCTACTCCGCCGACGCATGCTAACCATATGACCTGCATAGCCTTTCTCAGCTATCTAGGCCAGCCCCATTTTTTATTATGGCACCTGTAAGCAATTCACCAGCCCGTTGTTTATAAGCTGGAAAGTTTTTCCCTCTCGCCAAAAGCACGCGACCAAGGCACGATATACTATCAAGACGATGTCTGCATCTGGGAGCAATGGCATGAGCGAGCAATTGGGCAGGTACCGGGACGGCCCCGGTTACGATCATGACCTATATGGCTGGAGTCCTATGCCAGGACGCAAGCCATTTCCTTGGCCAGATGGTGCGCGGATCGCGCTTGCGGCCTTTGTGCATGTCGAGGATTTTGAGCTTGAGCCGCCAGAAGGTTCAGTCGCAGACCCACGCTTTGGCGGCGCGCTTGGTTCATATCCGCCAGATTTCCAGAACTACACCCGTCGCCTTTATGGCTTGCGGGTTGGGTATTATCGTCTGCTTGAAGTGCTGGAGCGCCATGGCATTCATGCCACCGTATGCTTCAACGCTTTCGCTGCCGAGCGCCATCCGCAGTTGGTGGAGCGGGCGTTGCGGGGCGGGCACGGGCTTGCTGCCCGTGGGCTGACATCACGCCAAATCATCTCGTCTGAGATGTCTGAGGATGATGAGCGCGCCTATATCCAGCAAACGCTGGACACGCTGGAGCAAGCCGCTGGGCGGCGCATGCTCGGCTGGGCAGGCCAGGACATGGGCGAAAGCACAGCGACGCCACGTCTATTGCATGAAGCCGGATTGACCCATGTGATCGACTGGCCAAATGACGATCAACCTTATCCAATGCCTGTCGCTGGGCCAGATGCGCCCCCGTTGGTTTCCCTGCCAAACCAGACTGAGTGGGACGATGCGGAGCTGTTCAGTGTCCGCCATGTAGACCCATGGCGTTATCCGGAAATCTTCTCCTCGGCATTTGATCAGCTGCATCTGGAAGGTGGGCAGATGATGGGCTTTGGCATCCATCCATGGATATTCGGCCAAGCATTCCGCATTCGCTACCTGGACGAAGCGCTGGCCCGTGTCGGGGACAAACCCGGCGTGTGGCGTGCCACGTCTGACGAAATTGCAGAATGGTCGCTATCCAATTGGCGCTGACGGCAGTATAGGCTGGCGGCTATGGCCCAGGTTTATGAGCATCCGATTTTTCCGTTCACGGCCCCACCTGAACTGCTCGAAGGGCGGGTGGGAGCGGCCCCTGTATGTGTCGTTGGCGCTGGGCCGGTGGGGTTGGCCATCGCGATTGATTTGGCGGCGCGGGGCGTTCAGGTCGTGCTCGTGGATGATGATGAGACGGTCAGCCACGGATCCCGCCTGATTTGCATTTCCAAACGCACCCTTGAGATTTTTGATCGCCTGGGGGCTGGTGCCGGGTTTGCCGAAAAAGGCGTTGTCTGGAACAAGGGGCGGCTCTTCTTCGGGGAAGATGAGGTCTACAGTTTTGATCTATTGAAGGAGGACGGACATCAATGGCCGGCCTTCGTCAACATCCAGCAATATTACGCTGAAGATTTTCTGGTGCGCGCTGCGGAGCGCCTGCCGAACCTCAACATTCGCTGGAAAAGCGCGGTGGTCGGTGTTGAACCGTCATCAGATCATGTCCGGCTAACAGTGGAGACGCCGGAGGGGCGGTATGATCTGGATGCGGACTATGTCGTTGCATGCGACGGCGCATCCTCATTCGTGCGCCGTACGCTTGGCCTTGAGTTTGAAGGCCGCGCCTTTCAGGACCGGTTCCTGATCACAGATGTGACGATGCAGGCGGAGTTTCCGTCCGAACGCTGGTTTTGGTTTGAGCCGCCGTTCCATGAAGGCCAATCAGCGCTCCTGCATAAGCAGCCGGACAGCGTGTGGCGAATTGATTTGCAGTTGGACCAATCCGCCGACCCTGAAGTCGAAGGCCGGGAAGAAAATGTCAGGCCGCGGATTGAGCGAATGCTGGGGGCCGATGCGGCATTCGAGATTGATTGGATCAGCCTTTATACCTTCCGGTGTCGGCGCCTACAGCGGTTTACCGAAGGGCGGATATTCTTTGCGGGCGATAGTGCGCACCAAGTCTCCCCGTTCGGTGCACGGGGCGGTAATGGCGGGGTGCAGGACGCAGATAACCTCGCTTGGAAGCTGGCGGCTGTATTGAACGGCGACGCGCCGGATGCATTGCTCGCAAGCTATGATGCTGAGCGCATTCCGGCATCCGACGAGAATATCCTGAATTCCTCCCGCTCAACAGATTTCATGACACCGAAGAGCCAAGCGGTGCGTGATATTCGCGATGCCGTTCTAGCCCTTGCCCGCGACCATGGTTTCGCGCGGCGGATGGTGAATAGCGGGCGATTGTCAGTGCCGGCAGTGTTGGATGGCTCGCCACTGAACACGCCCGACGTCGGTGCTTTCAATGGCCCGATGCGCCCTGGTGCGGCAGCACTTGATGCGCCCGTGGTCACAGCAGATGGCACGGGCTGGCTTTTGCATCAGTTCAGCGGCGATTTCACGGTGCTGATCTATCTTGGTGAGGCTAACGATGGGCCACCTGATGGTTGGCTGAGCACCTTGCCTGCAATGGTCAACACTCTGGTCATCGCACCGATCTCGGGGGCTGGTGCGCTTGGTGACGCTGAAGGGCAGTTGCGGGAGCGGTACGATCTGAAGCCTGGGACGGTTTATCTCATTCGACCGGACCAACATGTAGCGGCCCGGACGCGGGTGTTTTCTAATGTGTGGCTTGAGGGCGCGCTGGCCCGGGCGCTTGGCAACGGGGGAGAGACAGCATGAGCGCGCTTGTCACCGATGATCAGATCGCAGCACCAGATGATCTGTATCAGGCGCTGGTGGATGCCCATGAAGGATTGGCGGATGCCGAAAGCCGCCAAATGAATGCACGGTTGATCCTGTTGCTGGCCAACCATGTTGGTGATCTTGCTGTATTGCAGGAAGCGGCAGCAATGGTGCGGGCGTCGGTGCTGCGCGACCGCCCTGATGCTTGAGAGTGCGCAATCCACAGCGACAGGGGTAGCCAAACCAAAGGTCCTACTTGCGCCCATGAATATGGCTGCAATGCCGGTAACGATTGTGCGCGCACTTCGGGATGTGGGGTTTGAGGCAGCGCACATCCAGTACACAACTGGCGGCGATAATCCGCTGAAATATGAGCTGGATAGGACCGCCGATTACGCAAAAGATGGCGGACGGATCGGCGCGCAATTCAAGACGCTACAGGAGGCGTTGGCGGAAGAGTTTGATATCTACCATTTCTGGAACCGCAGCCTGACTTTCAGGTTAGATTATGGCGGGTTCAGTGGCATTGATTTACCGCTTATCAAGGCGCGCGGAAAGCGTATTGCGCACCGCTTCACGGGCTATGACCTGCGGCTGCCGAGTCGTGATCTTGCGGTTAATCCACATAGTCCGTTTCGGTATGAGCAGAGGCCGCTATATGACGAAAAATTAGTCGCCGCATATCAGGAGTTTCTGGGCGAATATGTTGACGCCTTCATGGTCCAAGATCCGGAGATGGCGCAGTTTCATCCCGACGCTGAGATCATCCCAAGGGCGCTGGACCTCACGAAATGGGGCTATATCGGTGTTGAGCGCAACGACCGCCCGCTGCTGGTGCATGCGCCGACGAATCCGGCGGCGAAGGGCACTCGGTTCATTCTGGCTGCAATTGAGGCGCTCCGCGATGAAGGGCTCGCGTTTGACTTCAAGCTATTACGTGGCTTGCCCCATGCTGAGGCGCAGCGGGTTTATGCGGAAGCCGACATCATCATCGATCAAATTCTGATCGGTGCCACAGGCGTGCTGACGCTGGAGGCCTGGGCGCTTGGTAAGCCAGTTGTTGTCAATCTGCGACCGGACCTATTTGAGCCATTCTACGACACCACAGACCTGCCTGTAATTAATGCCAACCCGGATACGATCAAGGATCAACTCCGCCAGGCAATTAAGGATGTGGACCTGCGCCTGGACCTTGCGCCACGGGGGCGGGCGCTGGTTGAAGACAAGCACGATATAACCAAGGTCATTGGTCAGTATGTGGATTTCTATGAGCGCCTGTTCCGCCAACCGCCAAGCACGCCAACTGGTTTTGGCGACATCGCCTATATCAAGATGCAGGTAGAGCTTACAGAGCAGAATGAGCGCTTCTGGCCCCGGTGGCGTGCGCGCTACCGCCGGGTCATGGATCGCACGCGGGATGCGCATGCTTTTGGCGCCAATGGTCGCCCTACAGGCAAGCTGGCCCAATCGGTTGCAGTGGGTCGTGCCATCGTTCGCTTATTTGCGCACGATTATATTTCGTTCTGGCGGATGATTCTCAGGCGTCTGAAAATTCTGCAATAGAGGTCAGCGCCGGGGCATTTGGATGCCTTCTGCTTGGATACGGGCGAAGGCGCGCTGACCGGCATCCTGGCCAAGGCGCTGGCCGATTGTTTGGCCGATTTTTGAGGCTTCCAGCATCAGCGGGCTAAGCTCTCGAATCGCCTTTTGGCCAACGGGTGTTTCATAGAAGGCCGCAATTTCTTGCATTTCCGCTTTCGTGAACCGCTGCGCATAGAGCACGACGACGGCGTCGACGATTTCATCAATCGCTTGCGGTGCGACGCTTTGCATTTCTTCAACAATAATATCGATAGCGCGATCGGGCATGCGGTTGGGGCCATTTTCCAGCATCTGCACCAACTCGGACATTTGTGTTTTCATAAGCTTCAGGCTGGTCTCAGCAATCCGCATGGCTTTCAGCAGGCGACGCGTAATCGCCTCTACTTCTGGATCAATGGCGGCGATTGCAGTTGGGGCGGGCGCTGGCGCCTGGGCATGGGCAGGCAGACTCATGAATGGCAGTAGGAGCATCAGAGCGACAGTCAGGGCAGCACGCATTAGGCGTCTCCGGCGCGGAGCAGGGGCTCTAGCGCGCTTCTAAGATGGGCTGGAAGATCCGTTGGTCGCATGGTGTCACGGTCAACAAACACATGCACGAAAAACCCGAGTGCAGCGGGCTCCCCGTCGCCAGCCGCGAACATGCCAACTTCGTAGCGCACGCTTGACCGGCCAAGCTTCGTCACCCGCACGCCACAATCGATGATCGCCGGGAATGCCAATGGTTTGAAATATTTGCAACCGCTTTCAACAACCAGGCCAATGGCCGTCGCCGCGTCCTTGTCATGCCCGCCATGGCTGACGAGATATTCGGTCACGGCCGTGTCGATATAACTATAGAACTCAGCGTTATTGACATGGCCGTAAGCATCCATATCCGCCCAGCGGGACTGGATGTTCAAGAAATAACCGAAACTATCCCGGGTCTCTGTCATCATAGAAAGCGTCCTTTGCATTTTAGGCAGTGCTTGTAGCAGAGGACCGAGTTGAAATCGAAGCATGTCTGGGTGACGGTTGAAGCCGGATCGAAAGGCGGGCGCATAAAAAAAGGGCCGCCTCGAAAGGCGGCCCAGGTCAACAGGGAGGCATCAAAGAAGCATCAGGTGGGATGAGCACCCGATAAGACTCAATTTAGGCGATAATAGTTAACAAAAAGTAAATACTTTTACGCTATTTCGCCATATTTTGGTGTTCGCAAAGTTAGGCCTAGAATGCGGGAAGGGGCTTCTAAGATTTGAACAAGGACTCAGCGGCAGACCGGTCACCACGCTTACGATTACATTCCGCTTCAACACGCTTTATCTCAGCTTGTAGGCGCAGTATGAGGTCTTCTAAGTCACCAACTGACCACACATCTAGATTCTGTCCAATGATGTCTTCTGATTTCGGTTGAACTTCATCTTCATCGAACATGGCAGGCTCGCTTTAAACAGGGGCAGAGCTGGATATTAGCGTCTTATTCACTATTGTCGAAGGGTGTAGGCGCAATCCTCAGCCGAACAGGGCCAGCAGTCCGACTGCAACGAGCAATGCCATTGCAACGCGGCGGTAGAACAATGGCGAAGCTAGGTGAAATACGCTGCGGCCAAGCAGGATGCCGATCACATAGGCGGGTGCCAGCATCAGCGCGGTCCCCCAAGCGGACCATCCGGCGACGCCGCCCACAAACTCTTCTGCCAGCGCCAGCACAATAAGTTGGCTCAAGACCACGACGGAAATATAGATTGCGATGGAAGCGCGCGTTCTCGCCGCCGCTTCCCCACGCGCTAAGAAATGCAGAATGACAGGTGGGCCGATCAGGCTGGTCGCACCGCCAAGCACCCCCGCACCGGCACCAATCAACGCTGCCGCCTTCTCACCACCCCGCCAGCCCCATCCAAGCGCCAGTGCTAGAACAAATACCAAAACCCCCGCCCCTGCGAGTTGTCGTAGCAGTTGGGGGTCTGATGTTTGCAGAATGTATGTGCCCAGCGGCAATAGGAGCGCAGCAGCGCTAGCAGCGATCAACGCCCGCCGCCGGTCTGCGATCGCCCAAACGCCTTTCAGCATCGCCGGGATCGCGACACTGTCGATTACAGCAACCGAGACAACGGCTGCAGGAAGCCCATAGAGCAGCGAGAGCGGCGCCATCATAACAAGACCAGCGCCGAACCCGGCAAACCCCCTAACAGCGCCCGCCAAGGCGACAGCCATAGCGGCAAGCCAGAAGTCAGGGGGAAGGGAGGGACCGATCAACCGAGGCCCAGTTTCTCTGCCAAGCCAATCCGCTGGAGCTTGCCGGTCGCACCCTTAGGGATTTCATCGAGGAACAGCACTTTGCGCGGGGCCTTGAAATCTGCGAGGCGGCTGGCAACAAAGTCACGGATTTCCCGCTCTTCCGCCGTCTGGCCTTCTTTAAGCACCACAGCGCAAGCGACGTCTTCGCCCAAGGACTTGTGTGGCATAGCGAACGTGACGACCTGCGCAATCGCTGGATGGTCCATGATCACGTCATCGACCTCGCGCGGGCTGATTTTCTCACCACCACGATTGATGATTTCCTTCAGGCGGCCTGTCAGGCTGAGATAGCCTTCTGCGTCCAGCATGCCCTGGTCGCCTGTGCGGAACCAACCGTTAGTGAAAGCGGTCGCGTTGGCGTCCGGATTATTCTCATAGCCCTTCGTCACATTAGGGCCGCGGATGACGATTTCGCCAATCGCACCCTGTGCCAGCAACTCGCCAGCTTCATCCATGATCGCAACCTCAGGCCCGGCGGCGATGCCAACGGCACCCGGCTTTCGCGGGCGCGGTGGTAGCGGATTGGACGCCATCTGATGCGCAGCTTCCGTCATGCCATAGCTTTCAATGACGGGGCAGCCGAACGTTTCTTCTAGCGCGAGCATCACCTGGGGCGGCAAGCTGGAGGAGGATGAGCGAATGAAGCGGAGGCCCGCATTCTTCACGATTTCCTCATTCCGCGCAGCCCGGCCCAGAATGGCCTGATGCATGGTTGGTACGGCGGTGTACCAGGTTGGCTTGCTTTCCTCTATCCACGCAAATGCCCGAAGCGCGTTGAACCCTGGCGCACACCATACGGACCCGCCGGCAGCAACAGAGGACAACACAGAAGCGATCAGGCCGTGAATATGGAAGAGTGGCATAATGTTCAGGCAGCGATCTTCCGGCGTCAGTGCCAGTGTCGCGCCGATATTGCGGGCGGATGCCATCACATTCTCATGGGAAAGCGGCACAATCTTTGGCCGTGATGTCGTGCCAGATGTATGCAGCACAAGTGCGATATCAGCCGGTGCCGCAAATCCGCCGGATGCAGGGGATGCGAATTCCGTGGCGCTTTCGGCCAATAGGCTGAAGCTGCCAACTGGGCCATTTTCATCTGGCACGAGGCGGAGGATTGGCACATTGGCGGCTTGGGCTGCCTCAATAGCTGGCGTTTCATCACCGGCCTGCACGATCAGCGCTTTGGCCGAAAGGTCAGCTAGGTAGAAATCAAATTCTTCCCGGCCATAGGCTGGATTGAGCGGTGCCGTTGTTGCAGAGCAAGCGACGGTGAGAAAGCTTGCTGCCATTTCCGGGCTGTTCGGCAGGACGATAGCGACGCGGTCATTGCGGCCAACGCCGAAGCCGTTCAACGCCTGTTGCACCGATTGGATCAGCGCTTTCAAATCGCCATAGGTCATAGGTGCACGACCACCCGCTTCGCTTGCGGGCATGCCGATTGCGAGTTGGTCGTCAGCGTGTGCTTCAATCAGATCATAAATGACGGACGTCATTAGCGTTTCCCCAAAAAAAGAGCGGGCCGCGAACGATGTCGCGGCCCGCCACAAACATACTTCAGATCGGAGTTTACTTGTTCCACACAACGCGCGGCAACACGTGGGCGGGGACAATCTGATCTTTGTTCGCGATGATCTTGTTGAGCATTTCCACCAGCACATCATTGGTGAGGTAGTTTGGATTCAAGCCAAGCTCCAGCAGGCCAGAGTGTTTTGGATTGTAGTAGTGCTCCTCCAGCTCCTTGCGTGGATTGGGAATGGATTTGACCTCTACGTCTAGTCCAACACTTGATCCAGCGACGCGAACCAGCTCAGCCAATTCATTGACGCTGAAGGTTTCGGTGAACTGGTTCATGATCCGCAATTCGCCCTTGCCTGGCGCATTGTTGGCAGCCAGCTCAACACATTGCAGCGTGTCTTTCAGGTTCAAGTAGCCGCGCGTCTGGCCGCCCTTGCCATAAACCGTCAACGGGATGCCCGCGACAGCCTGCACCAGGAAGCGGTTCACAACGGTGCCGAAGATGTCGTCATAGTGGAAGTTCGGCAGCAACGCGTCGTCCAGGTCGGCTTCATCCGTCGAGAGACCGTAGACCGGACCCTGCATCAGGTCTGTGACTTCAAGGCCATGGGTGCGGACGTAGAACCAGATGAGGTCCGTGTCGAGCACTTTGGTCGTGTGATAGAGCGAGCCAGCCTGGCGCGGATACAGGAACTTCTGGTCCCGGCCATTATGGGTGATGTCGAGATAGCCTTCCTCGATATCAATGTTTGGCGTGCCGTATTCGCCCATGGTGCCAAGTTTGACGATATGGCAGTTCGGCGCTTGCTCTTTTACAGCCCAGATGCAGTTGAAGGTCACGTCCAGGTTATTCTTAAGCGTGAGCCGCGCTTCCTCAAAGCCCTTCATGGAATAGGGGGCGGAGGGCTGCTCAGCGTAGTGGATGCAGGTATCAGGCTGGAAATCCCGGAACAGGCTTTCCATGAAGCGATAGTCGGCCAGATCACCAATCTTCACGTCGATCTTTTTGCCGGTAATGGCTTCGAAGGCGGCTGCGCGATCTACCAGATTGGGCGCTTCGACCAGCGCTTCGGAACTGGTTTCGCGGGCGATATTCCGACGAAGGTAGTTATCAACCGCCAGAACCTCCCAGCCGCGTGCTGCAAAGTGCATTGCCGTTGGCCAGCCAAGATAACCGTCGCCGCCTAAAATGATAATACGCATGCTCTACTCCGATTTCAGCTGCGCCCGCGCGCTGAGGCGCTGGGTTTATTCAAGCGCGGGTTTTACACGGGTGTTACGATGCTCGCAATGTCAGCGATCACAGGTTTGGCTGAATTTCTTTAAATGCGCCATTGCAGGAGACGAATTCTGTAATTTGGTTTCATTCTAAACGCGCTTTTCCAAGATTGTCGCTGAATGAGGCAGCTTCGTCGCGCCAAATATCCGCCCATTGGCCGCTCTCGAACCCATCCATATAGGGCGCGCCTTCTGTGAAATGCAGGATTGACTGATCTTCGAGCGCGCCGTCCGAATACCCGACGAGATGGTTCCAGCGGGTAGGTAGCGCGCCAATTTCAGACTCATCTGCCAACCATCGGAAGCGGTGCAGGTCGAGCCCGCTGGCGGAATTCACATAGTCTGGCGTTAGCGCCCGGCAGCGTTCGGCATTCATGAGCATCACGCTGGACCAGTTCTTTTTCTCATACTGTGTCTGCTTAGCACCCCAGAACTTGGTTGCGTTCGCTGGCCGATGGTCATGCTGGACGCATTGCACTGCATATTGGCTGTCCCGCAGCGCCCAGAGTTTGGCGATGTCATCCAGGCAGAGGCAATCGCAGTCCATGAATATGGCCCACCCGGCATAGCCAGCAAGATAGGGTGCAAAGAACCGTGAGAACGAGAATTCTGTGGATTGCAGCGGGTCAATCTCCCGCTGGTACAGGGTGCCCAGGTTCTGAAGGGCGATTGGCGTGATCGAAACCGGTTCTGATGCGCGGCTGATGATTGAGTGCGCTAACACTTGAAAGCCAACAGCTTCCCGCCGGTCATATCCAATGAAGATTCGGATCATTTGGTGGCTGCCGCTACAAATATCCGGCGCGGAGCAGGTCTTTCATGTGGATGATGCCCTTCAGCACGCCAGCTTCCACGACAAAAATATTGGAGATGCGCCGCACGGTCATGATCTCAATCGCGTCCTGCATGCGGACATCGGGTGTGATGTTGACCGGGGTTGGATTCATTATGTCGCGGGCCGTCTTCTGGAAAAACTCAGGCGAGAAGGCGCGGCGTAGATCACCATCGGTGATCGATCCAACCAATTTCCCGCCCTCATCCACAATACCAATACAGCCCATACCGCCAACTGCGAGTGCAGAGATAACGCCGCCCGCCTCCATGTCGGGTGTGGTGGTTGGCGGTACTTCGCCCTCGGTCGCCAGCCAGTCTTTGACATGCTGAAGCTGCAAGCCAAGTTTCCCACCCGGATGGACTTTGCCGAAATCTTCCCGGCTAAACCCGCGCGCCTCCATAACGGCGACAGCGAGCGCATCGCCAAGGGCCAAGGTTGCCGTGGTGGATGTTGTTGGCGCCAGGCCATTAGGGCAGGCTTCCGGCATATCCGGCAACTTCAACAGAATATTGGACCTGCGCCCAAGGATACTATCGGCGCGCTTGGTGATGCCGATGATTGGAATGCCGACACGCTGGCCATAAGCCAGGATGTCCCGCATTTCGCGCGTATCGCCGGAATTTGATATCGCCAGCAGCACGCCGTCCCGATCCACCATGCCAAGATCGCCATGGCTGGCTTCTGTTGGGTGCACGAAGAACGCAGGCGTTCCGGTGGATGCAAATGTCGCAGCGATTTTTGATCCGATATGCCCGGATTTGCCGACACCGGTGACGATGCAATAGGTCTTGCAAGCCACTAACGTATCGACGGCGAGCGCAAACGCCGTGTCGAGACTGGCGGAAAGTGCGGCTAGGCCGTCAATTTCTGCCTGAATAAGCGTTTGGCCAATGGTGACCGCGGTTGGGACTTTGGGGGATGATGTCTCTGCCATAGAGCGGCGGTTAGCAGATATTGATCACAGCCTGCAAGCATTGCTCTTGACGAGGCGCCCACGCGTATGCGACCCGCTTGGGTGATATGGAAAACCATCAACGATCATTCTCGCCCACTGCAATAGCGCTGACGGCTGTCCTGGCGCTGACGCTCAGCGCGTGTGGTGGCCCGCCCAGGCTGACCAATGACGGTACGCGGCCATCCACGCCGTCTGCGAATATTGGCGCACGTGCTGGCGTTAATAGTTCAGCGCAGGCAAGCCCTGGATTAGACGCGATTGTGTTTGCCGCTGCTGGCTCCGTGTATTCAGTTGATGAGCCAGGGCTTGGCGGACCGGTCGAGCTAACGGTACTGCGCGCATACAACGCAGCTAGCGGGCGCCTGTGCAAACAAGTGTCCGTCCGCCGCGTTACCGATGGCGGCACGAGTGGCCGTGTCGCGTGCCAGGGTGATACCGGTTGGTACTGGTCGCCGGTTACGACCGGCTAGGCATCTCCATGCGACTGCCCATGCGCCCTGACCATCAGCCTAGGCCGCTTGTCAGCCGGGGCGTCTCTGCGCCATCCTTATTGAGTGAGCTGCTGCAAGGCTTGGCCGTGCAGCGACGCGTGATCGTGGCAATTATCCTGCGTGAAGTACGGACCCGGTTCGGCCAGTATCATTTGGGCTATCTATGGGCCGTGCTTGTGCCGCTGCTGTTGATCATGACGCTGGCCTTCGTATACGCAGCCCTTGGACGCCGCGCGGCCCACGGCGCATCCGTCGAGTTGCTGTTGCTGTCCGGCATGATGGCATGGCTGACGTTTATAGATACGCAGAACCAGGCATCTCGAGCATACCAGACCAATCGGCAGCTTGTGGTTTATCCGATGGTGTCTGTGGTTGATATTGTGATTGCTCGGGCGCTTTTGGAGTTTGGCACCAAGCTTGCTGCCATGAGTGTCCTGACCGCACTGTTCTGGGCTGCTGGTTATGATGTGGGAATCGCGGACCCACTCGGAGTGGCAGCGGCAATGCTGACGGTGATCTATTTGGGCGCTATGTTTGGCCATACCATCGGCTGCGTTTTGGTGATCGTGCCATCGTTTCTATTTATTGTCGCGACGAGTAGACGTATCTTGTTTTTCACGTC
>Ga0181597_10005321_pt1 | contig 12408 bp, 8 predicted proteins | sample 041ome_5_FD_148647 | JGI IMG/M metagenome (GOLD analysis project Ga0181597, IMG submission 148647) | Coastal salt marsh microbial communities from the Groves Creek Marsh, Skidaway Island, Georgia - 041403US metaG (spades assembly) | ecosystem: Environmental > Aquatic > Marine > Intertidal zone >... | reverse complement strand
GTTTCTGAAAGGGGAAGTTGTTCTGCAACAGTCTCCATACGAAGCGTTTCGATGGAGTTTTTAGTAGTATTTTTACAGCTAAGTAAGGCTAAAATACAGAGGAGGGTTAGGGTTTTTCGCATGCGTTGTTTTTTTAATTCTAGCTAAAGATAAGGTTGTATTTTTACTCAATGAAAAATATACTAGCCCTGTTTTGTTTGCTTAGTTTCTTCGGGTTTGGTCAAAAAACCGCACGTTCAGAGCTCCTTATTCCTCCCAAGCAAGTGGTGCAGATTGATTATCCCTTATACGAGGGGTTTAACCTTAAAATTTGGAACCTCTCCAAATACGAAATCGGGCTAACCGCAAGAGACAAGCAAACGGATACCGTTCGCAAAAGTTTTGACCTTGAAAAAGGAAGTTCAACGCGCTTTGAAGTTTCTAAAGGAATGTATTTGCAATTTGAAAATCGATTTTTGGCTACTGTAAAAGTGGCTTTTAGCTTACAACAAGGAAGGGGAGGAGCAAATAAAAAAAATTCCCCTTTAACTCCCCAGCGAGCCTTTTACTTGGAAAACAATACAGCCCAAAGTTTACCGCTGCACATTCCCGGGGTAATGAATCCCACACTCACCCCTTTTTCTAGAAGCGGGGTGGATTTACCCAACGGACAAAAAATATTTGCCCATGTAAACGGGAAAAGAATTTTAATCCTTACCGTTACCGATTCCATCCCCCACGGAGCTCGCATTGACGTGGCTACCCTAATTGAAAAAGCCTTAAATCAGCCTTACAAAAAATAACTCCTAGTTATTTGTTCAGCAAATAGCCAAAGACGAGTGGTGCAACTATGGTGGCATCAGACTCTATGATAAATTTGGGCGTAGCGATGTCTAGTTTTCCCCAGGTAATTTTTTCATTGGGTACAGCGCCCGAGTAGGATCCGTAGCTGGTCGTGGAATCACTTATCTGACAAAAATAATTCCAAAAAGGTGTTTCCGTTTGTTCTAAATCTTGGGCTAACATGGGAACTACACAAATCGGAAAATCCCCAGCGATCCCCCCTCCAATTTGAAAAAATCCGATTCCATTGTTGGAATTTTGCGTGTACCAATCTGCTAAGAAAGTCATGTATTCAATTCCTGATTTTACGGTGTGGGCTTTTAATTCTCCCTTGATTACATAGCTTGCAAAGATATTTCCCAAGGTACTGTCTTCCCATCCGGGAACGACTAGAGGCAGGTTTGCTTGTGCAGCGGCATACATCCAAGAATCTTTAAGGTCTATCTCGTAGTCATCTTCCATGACCCCCGACAGTAAAAGCTGGTATAAATATTCGTGGGGAAAATAGCGTTCACCTTTCTCTTCAGCCGCTTTCCACAACTTAAAAATATGCTTTTGAATTTTTCTAAACGCTTCTTCTTCTGGGATACAGGTGTCTGTAACGCGATTATATCCTTGTTCCAATAAATTCCATTCATCTTGTGGGGAAAGATCACGGTAATTCGGAATGCGTTTGTAATGCGAATGCGCGACGAGATTCATGACATCCTCTTCCAAATTGGCACCCGTACAAGAGACGATATGAACTTTTTGTTGCCGAATTATTTCAGCAAATAGTTTTCCTAATTCTGCTGTACTCATAGCGCCAGCCAAGGAAACAAGCATTTTACTTCCCTCCGTTAATTTGGTGTTGTAGGCATTTGCTGCATCTACAACTGTAGCTGCGTTAAAGTGAAGAAAGTAGTGCTCTAAAAATTCGGAGACGGGTCCTTTTTTGTTAGTCATCATGTGAAAATTTTAATGGGTTTTTAGTGGGTTTAGATCTGGGATAGTCCTCATCTAGGGCATCCCCTGCGTTTGCTTCTTCCTGAAACTTATAGCTTAACATTTTGTAGTACAGTTTAGCAGCTAAAAAGTCACTAGCATATAGCGCAGGATTGGGGCAAAGTTCGACGATGTCAAATCCTACTACATTTTTTTCTTTAAAAACTTCACTTAAAAATGTCAGGGTTTCATGCCAGAGCAATCCTCCCGGTTCCGGAGTTCCTGTTGCGGGAACGAGGGAGGGGTCAAAACCATCTAAATCAATAGTGATGTAAACATGTTCGGTCATTTTTTCAATTGCCGTATCCATCCAATAGCTGTCGTTTCCTAATTCGTGAGCAAAGAAAACCGTATCCGGATTGAGGTAATCCTTTTCTACGACATCCATACTTCGAATGCCTACTTGGATCAAATTAGTGGTTTGACTCGCTTCATGCAGCGCACAGGCATGATTGTAGGGTGATCCTTCATAGCTTGGGCGTAAGTCTGCATGTGCGTCTATTTGTAGAACGGTAAGCTTTTCAAAACTTTTGTTAAACGCACGAATTGCACCGATAGAAATTGAGTGTTCTCCACCAAAGAGGGTGACAAATTTTTTCCTGCTTAAGTATTTGGTTACCGTATCCTCCACGGCTGTTACCATGGCTTCCGGGGTGTCCAAATCTTCAAGGGGATCCGTCAAATGGATGCCCTCTTTGTAAACTTCTGTTTCCGTTTCAATATCATACAATTCCATGTTTTCAGAGGCTTTCAAAAAAGCTTCTGGCCCTTTATCGGCTCCTTTTTTCCACGTGCTGGTGCCGTCGTAAGGGACGGGGATGAGTACAATTTTTGCATTTTCTAGTGTACCTAAATTCTGAGGGATTCCTGCATAGGTTGGTTTTGAGTTCATTGTTAAATGTATTTATTGGTATCCTAAGAGGGATAAAAAGTCCTCTGCGGTTTGTTGTTCTGTAAAAATTTCATGGGTTAAGTTACCTTCGTGGTCTTTATTTATAAGAATATGACGGGGTTGTGGGATTAAACAATGATGTAATCCTCCAAAACCACCAATGGATTCTTGATATGCTCCCGTATTGAAAAACCCAATAAACAAGGGTTTCTTTTCATTAAAAACGGGAAGGTAAATTGCGTTTACATGTTGTTCGCTATTGTAATAATCATCACTGTCACAGGTAGTTCCTCCCAACAATACCCGTTCGTATTCATCTCTCCAACGGTTGATGGGTAACATTACATAGCGTTTGTTTATTGCCCAACTATCGGGGAGTGTAGTGATGAAAGAGGAATTGATCATGTTCCATTTTTCGCGATCGTTTTGTTGTTTTTGATACAAAACTTGATAAATGGCACCACCGCTTTCACCTACGGTAAAACTTCCGAATTCGGTAAAAATATGAGGTTCATCTACTTGAGATAAGGTACAAGCGGATTTTATTTGACCTATGATTTCATACGCCATATAGGCATAATCATATTCAAATCCCAAGGAGGTTTTGATAGGAAATCCACCCCCAATATTCAAATATTCTAATGAAGGACAGATTTTTTTTAACTCCACATACACTTTCATACATTTCATCAATTCGTTCCAATAATACGATTGGTCCTGTATGCCGGTATTGATAAAAAAGTGAAGCATTTTCAATTCGACCTTATCATTGTTTTTGATTTGATTCTTGTAATAGGGGATAATGTTTTTATATCCAATCCCCAGTCTTGAGGTGTAAAACTCAAATTTGGGATCTTCCTCAGAGGCTATCCGGATTCCAATTTGAATTGGGTTGTCTATGCGTTCCGTTAGCAAGTCCAATTCCTCGTAATTGTCTATAATGGGAATGCAATTGCGGTAGCCGCTATTGATTAAATCGCTGATGTTATCAATATAGCTGGCACGCTTAAAGCCATTACACAAAATATAGGAGTCTTGATGAAGCTGTTTGTTTTCAAGTAAATTTTTAACAATATCAAGATCAATCGCAGAGGATGTTTCGATATGGACGTCATTTTTCAATACTTCATCCAATACAAATTTAAAATGGGAACTTTTTGTACAATAACAATAGTTGTACTTTCCTTCGTAATGGTGTGCCTTCATGGCTTCTGTAAACCATTGTTTGGCCTGGTTGATGTTCTCAGAAATTTTGGGCAAATAGGAAAATTTCAAAGGGGTACCATAGGTTTCTATCAGGGCAGATAGGTCAATGTCGTGAAATAAAAGGCGGTCTTCTGTTAAAGAAAATTCTTTTTGAGGAAAATCGAAGGTTTGTTCGATTAAATCAATATATCGGTTTTTCATTAGTTAAAAATTGAGTTAGGTAAAAAGTGTAAACGGAATGTTCGTTTACCTAAACTCGAATACTAAATAAGGGTAGGGTAGCGTAAATGGAGGTACTCCAAAGCTGGGAAAGATGATTTTTAGAAGTCAGCCTAAGAATTCGGATCCTTATCCCTAAGGCAGCTTTTGGAAAAGACTTCTTAATTTTCCTAAGCCCGAACTTGACAAAATATTTCACAATTTTATGCAAATGTGGCTGTATACTCACATCTCAATGCGGGGCAAAGATATTAAAAAGTTATTTTGGTTTAACACTTTGAATATAAAGAACTACAAATCAAACAAATACTGAAATTTGAGATAAAATTTGCTGTTTTCTATACCGTATCGTTTTCTTGTTTCGATTTGAGAATACCCATTGGTTCTCCCAATATAAAAAATGGTAAACGGATTGAGGAGCGCAGCGTTTTCATGTCTGCATAAGTAATAAAACCCACATACAAATCAGTTTCGGTATAGGTAATAAAGGCTTGGGTGAGGTAGGGAGAGGGTACATTATTCCCCGGACTTATTTCGTAATTGATGTCAAAGCGTTCTGCGTTTTGCCATTCTTCTTCCGTAACGATGCCGTCAAAGTTAGGCGGTGTGTTTTGTGAGTTTGCAAAAAAGGAAAGAAAAAGTAGGTTAAGGGGAATAAGTAGGTGTTTCAAGAGCTAATGTTTTTCTTAAAGACGGCACTTACGTCAAATTGTTACACTTTTTCAAACAATTTTAAATTAAAAAACCCCAAACCATAGGATTGGGGTTGATGATTAGGTTAACGAGTGACTAGGAAGCCACGAGATCCCCAGTCTTGTTTTTTTGTGGAAGTGTAGAACTTCCCATCAGAAAACGATCTACCTGGTGGGCGGCTTCTCTTCCTTCAGAAATAGCCCAGACTATTAAAGATTGTCCTCTTCGGCAATCTCCAGCAGTAAATACATGCTTTTTAAGGGTTTGGTACTCATTTTCTCCTTTGATGTTTCCTCTTTCGTCGAAAGTCAAGCCAAATTGTTCGGGCAGGGTTTTTTCAGGACCGGTAAATCCTAGGGCTAAAAGCGCGAGATCGCAAGGCCATTCTTTTTCAGAACCCTTTTTTTCTATCAATTGGGGACGTTCGCCTGGAATTTTTTTCCATTGAACTTCTACGGTTTTCAAGGCTTTTACATGACCTTTGGCATCTCCTATAAACTCTTTGGTCAATATGCTCCATTCGCGATGACTCCCCTCTTCATGGGAAGAAGATGTTTTGAGTTTAAAGGGCCAGTAAGGCCAAGGATGCTCTTCCGTTCGTGACTCAGCCGGTTTCGGCATGATTTCGAAATTAGTCACGCTGGAAGCTCCTTGTCTATTGGAAGTTCCTATACAGTCAGAACCGGTATCTCCTCCTCCAATTACAATTACATTTTTATCTGTAGCGAGGTATTTTTCATCACGTTGATGCTGTCCGTCAACCGCTTTGTTGTTGTGTGGCAAAAAGTCCATCGCTTGTACTACCCCTTTGAGGTCTGTACCTGGAATTGGCATTTCCCTTTTGAGGGTAGCTCCCGTTGCCAAGACGATAGCATCAAAGTCTTTTTCCAATAGAGCTGCTTCTATGTCTTTTCCGATTTCTACCTGACATTTAAATTCGATACCCTCAGCTTCTAAAATAGCTAAACGTCGGTCGATAACGTTTTTTTCCATTTTAAAATCTGGAATTCCGTAACGGAGCAGTCCTCCAATTTTGTTTTCTCTTTCAAAAACAGTAACAAGATGTCCAGCGCGATTTAATTGTTGGGCAGCGGCAAGACCTGCAGGTCCTGAACCAATAACGGCCACACGTTTACCTGTACGTTCTTTAGGGGGTTCGGGTGTAATCCATCCTTCTGCGAACCCACGCTCTACGATATACTTCTCAATCAATTCAATGGATACGGGGGGGTTTACAATCCCGAGTACACAAGCCTCCTCACAAGGTGCAGGACACAACCTGCCTGTAAATTCAGGGAAATTGTTGGTACTGTGAAGTATTGATAGAGCTCGTTGCCACTGGTTTTGATATACCGCATCATTGAAGTCAGGGATCAAGTTTCCTAACGGGCAACCGCTATGACAAAAAGGAACCCCACAATCCATGCATCGCGCACCTTGCTCTTGCAGTTTTTCTTCTTTTGGAGCAATGGTAAATTCATTGTAATTACTGATGCGCTTTTTAGGGTCAATGACCGGCTCCTTGAGTCGGTCGAATTCCATAAAACCTTTAATTTTTCCCATATCTATTCGGTTGTTTGTTCTTTTTGTGTGCTTGCCATCATTTCCAAGGCACGTTTGTAATCTGTTGGCATTACTTTGATAAACTTTTTAGCCGATTGGGGCCAATCGTTTAAAATTGCTGTTGCTTTAGGACTTTGGGTATAGTCCACATGGTTTTGCAGTAGGCCATGCAAGCTCTCAAGATCGTCTTTTTGGAGGTCTTCTAATTCAACCATTTCCAGATTGAATTTTTTCTCATCAAAAGTGCCGTCTTCACTATAAAGATAGGCAATTCCTCCACTCATTCCAGCGGCAAAGTTTCTTCCGAATTCACCTAGAACAACAGCGATTCCTCCGGTCATATACTCACATCCATGGTCTCCAATTCCTTCTACAACGGCTTTAGCACCTGAATTTCGAACACAAAAACGTTCACCAGCGATTCCATTGATATAGGCTTCACCATTGGTTGCTCCGTAAAGGGCAACATTCCCAATGATGATGTTTTCATGGGGTACAAAAGTTGCTTTCTCAGGTACTTGAGCCACGAGTGTTGCTCCAGAGAGTCCTTTGCCAAAATAGTCGTTGGCTGTACCCACTACCTTCATAAAAAGTCCGTGGGTTGCAAAGCCTCCAAAGCTTTGTCCTGCGGCTCCAGTGAATTTTAAACTTAGGGTATTGTTAGGCAGTCCGTCTGCTCCGTGAATTTTTGAAATTTCATTACTCAAAATAGCACCAACGGTACGGTTGGTGTTTTTGATACGGTATTCCAGATGTTGCGCCTCTTTTCTATACAAGGCAGGATGCGCTTGTCTTAGAATATCAAAATCCAATACGTTTTCAAGTTGATGGTCTTGTTCTTGCGTATTGCGTTCATGCACATGAGAGGGAACCTCAGGTTTGTATAAAATTTTTGACAAATCAATGCCTTGTGTTTTGTAGTGCTGAATCGCTTTTTTCATGTTGAGTTTTTGCGATTGACCTACCATCTCATCAATGGTTCTGAAGCCAAGCTCAGCCATAATCTGGCGCAGCTCTTCCGCTACAAAATACATATAGTTAATTACGTGTTCAGGCTTGCCTTTGAAGTTTTTGCGCAATTCAGGATCTTGGGTAGCGATCCCCACAGGACAAGTATTGAGATGACAGGCGCGCATCATAATACATCCTGAGGCGATTAAGGGTGCGGTAGAAAATCCAAATTCTTCAGCACCAAGCAGGCAGGCAATGGCCACATCACGTCCTGTTTTCATCTGACCGTCGCATTCCAGCACAATACGGCTTCTCAAATCGTTCATCACGAGGGTCTGCTGGGCTTCAGCAATTCCAAGTTCCCAGGGAAGTCCGGCGTGCTTTAGGGAGGTTAAAGGAGACGCTCCAGTACCTCCGTCAAAACCGGAGATCAAGATGACATCCGCTTTGGCTTTGGCAACTCCAGCAGCTATCGTACCTACCCCCACTTCAGAAACCAATTTAACATTGATTCGGGCTTCGCGATTGGCATTTTTTAAATCGTAGATCAGCTGCGATAAATCTTCAATAGAATAAATATCGTGATGGGGTGGTGGAGAAATCAAGCCTACATAAGGGGTCGAATTTCTAACCGAAGCAATGTAAGGATTCACCTTAGGCCCGGGTAGTTGTCCTCCCTCACCGGGTTTTGCTCCTTGTGCCATTTTAATTTGAATTTCTTTTGCAGAACTCAGGTAGTGACTAGAAACCCCAAAGCGACCAGAGGCAACTTGTTTGATGGCGGAGTTTTTCCAATTCCCATCTTGATCGGGTTGAAAACGACGGACGTCTTCTCCTCCCTCTCCAGAATTACTTTTACCCCCGATGCGATTCATCGCGATGGCTAAATTTTCATGTGCCTCTTGGCTGATAGATCCCAAAGACATCGCCCCTGTTTTAAATCGTTTGACGATTTCGGTCCAAGGTTCTACTTGATCAATCGGAATGGGATCAAAACTTGAAAACTCAAATAAGCCTCTGAGCGTCATTAATTTTTCGTTTTGCTCGTTGATCATCTTGGCGAATGCTTCGTAGCTTTCAGGTTTATTTTGTCGTACCGCTTGTTGAAGTGAAGCAATGGTTTTTGGATTCACAGCATGGGCTTCACCGTCTCTTCTCCAGCGATAGTCTCCACCGATTTCTAAAGGAAGTCCCAAATTCGATTCGTGAACATAGGCTTTGGAGTGGCGATTGTTAATTTCTTTTTCGATTTCATAAAGACCAATACCCTCAATTCGAGTGGCAGTATTGCAAAAGAAACGATCGATAAACTTTTCAGACAACCCTAATGCTTCAAAAATTTGAGAGCCTCTGTACGAATGCAAGGTTGAAATACCAATTTTGTTCATCACTTTAATGATTCCCTTGGCAATGGCCTTGTTGAAGTTTTCTATGGCCTTATTGGTGTCGAGTTCAATATTCCCTTCACTCGCCTGATGGATGATGATTTCATTGACCAGATAGGGGTTAATAGCACTAGCACCATAGCCAAAAAGGAGTGCAAAGTGATGGGGTTCTCTGGGTTCAGCAGACTCTACAATGATTCCAAACTTCGAGCGTTTTTTTAATCGTTTGAAAGCATGGTGGGTATGAGAAGTCGCTAACAACATTGGGATAGGTGCAAGGGAGGGGGATACTCCTCGATCCGATAAAATTATGATATTGGCTCCTTGATCTACGGCGGTATCTATGGCCTTAATCATGTCGTCTAAGGCATTTTCCAATCCGTTTAATCCTGAATTGACTTCATAGAGTGTAGTAATGGTCTTTGCTTTAAAATCTTGGTGCTCAATAAATTTAATTTTATCTAAATCCTCATTAGAAATTACGGGATTTTGAATGCTTAGTTTTTTGGCATGATCAGCCGAAATGTCAAATAGGTTGAACTCCTTTCCGATGCTCAAACTGGTATCGGTCACAATTTCTTCTCGTATACCGTCCAAGGGAGGGTTGGTTACTTGAGCAAAGAGTTGCTTAAAATAATTGTAAAGCAATTGAGGACGTTGCGAAAGTACAGCTAAAGGAGTGTCGGTTCCCATAGAACCAATAGCCTCCTTACCGTCAACGATCATTGGAGTAATAATGGTTTTTAAGTCTTCTTGAGTGTAACCAAAGATTCGCATACGGGTTTCAAAACCTTCCTCTTCCGTTGGACTTACATTTCCCGTGTAGGGAATGTCTTTAAGTGCAAGTAAGTTTTCATCCAACCACTTCTGATAGGGACGATTGCTTGTCACCTCTTTTTTGATTTCCTCGTCTTCCACGATACGACCCTCGTCCATGTTTACTAAAAACATTTTTCCAGGTTCTAAACGTCCGTGACGTTCAATGTTTTCGGGTGCAATATCCAAAACTCCCGTCTCTGATGACATGACTACATAACCGTCTTTGGTGACCGAATACCTTGAGGGGCGGAGTCCATTTCTGTCCAGTAGAGCCCCTATAAATTTTCCATCGGTAAAAGGAATTGACGCGGGCCCATCCCAAGGCTCCATAATACAGGAGTTGTATTTGTAAAATGCTTTTTTTCCTTCATCCATGGAGGCGTGCTTTTCCCATGCTTCAGGCACCAACATCATCATTACTTCCGGCAAGGATCTGCCTGTAGCCAATAACAGTTCTACGACCATGTCCATGGAAGAAGAATCGGATTTGCCGGGTAAGATTACCGGTAGGATTTTCTTAATGTCAGGACCGAAAAAATCGCTTTCTAACAATTCTTCACGGGCTTGCATTCTACTTACATTTCCTCTGTAGGTATTGATTTCACCGTTGTGGCACATATAGCGAAACGGTTGTGCTAAATCCCAAGTGGGGAAAGTGTTGGTGGAAAAGCGTTGGTGTACGAGGGCCAGTCGGGTCACAACGGCCGGATCAGAAAGGTCCTTATAATACCCTTTAATGTCCTCGGGAATCAATAAGCCTTTGTAGATCAGCGTATGGGTAGAAAGACTGGGCAAATAAAAATAAGAAGCTTCAGATAGCTTCGAATCGGAAATCGTATGCTCGGCAATTTTGCGTGCGCAAAATAATTTGATGTTAAATTCGTGATCTGAAAGCTCAGTAGCCCCCCGTCCGATAAACACTTGCATGATGTAAGGCTCGGTTTGTGAAGCGATACTTCCTACAACCTCTGGATTGACAGGGACCTTGCGCCAGCCGAGTATCGTCAATCCTTGTTTTTGTATTTCTGATTCAAATACCCCGATGCAATAAGTTCTTTGGTTTTCTTTTTTTGGTAAAAAAACCATGCCCACAGCATATTCATGAACTGCTGGAAGTGCAAAATCACATTGGGTGACTAGAAAATCATGAGGAATTTCAATTAAAATCCCGGCACCATCACCCGTTTTTCCATCGGCACTAACCGCACCTCTGTGTTCCAATTTATCAAGAATATCAAGCGCTTTGTGAATGATATCATTGGTCTTTTTTCCCTGTAGGCTACAGATAAATCCTGCTCCACAGTTATCGTGTTCATAGTCGGGGTTGTATAGTCCTTGCTTTGCTGGCAACATATAAGGTGTATTTAAAAAGGGTAACAAAAATAAGCATCCATTTGCTTCAAAAAGCCAAAATAGAGCTTAAAAAGCGGGAACTTATCGATTTCATAATTTAAAGTGTAATTCTCTTTTGAATTCGTATAATTTAAATTAAAAATTGCTAAAAAATTAATTTTTACGTCCTTTGTGATGCAATCTAAAAAATACGATTTTGAAATCAAAATACAGGCTAATTGGGTCTATGTCAGGTACTTCTTTGGATGGCTTGGATTTGGTTTGTGTAGATTTTGAGAAAACTGATGAGTGGAATTTCAAAATTTTAAAAGCCCAAACCTACCCCTACGCAGCAGAGTGGAATATGCGGTTGTCCCAATTACACCTTCAATCTTCTCAACACATTCGTCAAGTAGAAGAGGACTATGTGGATTTGTTGGCCACGTATATGCTCCATTTTATTGAAGGTCTAGAGGGGGTTGATTTTGTATGTTCTCACGGACATACGGTTTTACATCAGCCCAGTCAGGGTGTAACGCTGCAGATTGGAAATACCCAAAGGCTATCCCAACGCATTAAACTTCCTTTGGTCTGTGATTTTAGAATCCAAGATGTTGCCCTAGGAGGTCAAGGCGCTCCATTGGTGCCTGTTGGGGATATGCATTTGTTTAAGGCCTATTCCAATTGTTTGAATCTGGGAGGATTTGCTAATGTTTCCCTTCCGCAAAAAGCCCAAGTAATTGCTTACGATATTTGTGCTGTAAATACGGTCTTAAATACTCTGGCTAAGGAAAAGAATTTGGACTACGATCCCGAGGGGAAATTAGCGAAGTCAGGCAGGCTGATTCCTTCCCTTTATAACGCCTTGGAGGCACTTGAATTTTACCAAAAAAAAGCGCCAAAATCCTTAGGGATCGAATGGGTGACTCAAGAGATTTTCCCCATACTAAACCAATTTAGTACTTATGCAGTGGAAGACAGAATACATACCTACACCCAGCACATTGCCCAACAAATCGGCTCTGTATTTTTAGATTCAGATACCGTATTAATAACCGGAGGTGGGGCAAAAAACAAATACCTCGTATCTCAATTCCAGCAGTATAGTGATGCTCAATTTAGCATACCGGATCCTTTGGTTGTTGACTTTAAAGAGGCTTTAGTGTTTGCGTTTTTAGGCTTGCTCCGATTTGAAAATCAGGTGAATTGTCTGGCATCTGTCACAGGTGCTTCTACCGATCACAGCAGCGGAAATATTTTTTATCCGTAGAGAGGAAGAAACGCTTTAGTTTTTTATACATTAGCATTCAAACGAAATTGAATACATGGAAACTATCATTATCTCGCTCTTTGTTTTGGGATATTTAGGGATTACGCTTGAACACAATTTAAAAGTTGACAAATTAATTCCTGCCCTGGCCATGATGGCACTCATGTGGGCCATTATTTCCCTAGCTCACCTGCCGGTTTTTGACGTCAATACTGAACTGAAAGAACTTGAACCTACCCATATTGATGAGATTTTATTGCATCATTTAGGCA
>Ga0181597_10005315_pt1 | contig 12418 bp, 11 predicted proteins | sample 041ome_5_FD_148647 | JGI IMG/M metagenome (GOLD analysis project Ga0181597, IMG submission 148647) | Coastal salt marsh microbial communities from the Groves Creek Marsh, Skidaway Island, Georgia - 041403US metaG (spades assembly) | ecosystem: Environmental > Aquatic > Marine > Intertidal zone... | reverse complement strand
CACCTGGTGAAGATATACCTCTTCCACATAGTTTTTGAGAGTTTGTAAATTTTCCGGGGTAGGCCGGGCACGCAGGGCCGAGCTAAGGTGCAGTTTGCTCAGGCGGATGCCATGGTTCTTGAGGGCATTGAGACCAGCCGCGGCATCTTCATATTCGATGGCGAGGTGGCAGCAGTCATAATTTACCCCAATTCTTCGCCTGATTCTCTCCGGGTCCGGTGCACGGTCAAGCAGTTGTTCAAAGAAGCGAACAGTTTCTGGAATGGTTTCGAACCAGCCCAGCGGTTCCGGTTCCAAACCGAGATGCAGGTCCAATCCCTTTTCCTCGGACAGCAGCTCAATGGTCCCTGCACAGGCGATGAGGTGATCGTAGGCCTGTTCGGGTAACTTTCCTGCGGGGTGAAATTCTTTGAAAGAAGCGGGTAGGGTACTGACACTTCCCTCTGTGCCTGTGGGCAGGATTTCACTTAGGATGGAGAAGAGGGACTCTGTATACGCCAGTCTCTTTGGATCTGCCCAGTCCGGGCGGTAGACCTCTTCCTTTACCCGCTGACCGTGAAAATTTCCGTAGGGAAAACCGTTGATTGTAAAAACATAGGAATTTTGCTCGTCGAGCCATTGTTTAAATAGGCCGAGTTCGTGAGGTTGGGAAAGTTCCCGTGCCGCATCTGCACCCAAGCGCAGCCCAATGGCGTAGGGGCCGTTCGGAGAAACCGCTCTCCTTACCTTCATCACATCGCGCTGCAGGGAGGAAAAGGTTTCCGCCCAATTGTTTCCACGGTGAACATTGGTGCAGTAGGCGAGGTGATGTCCTTTGGATAATTTCATGGCTGGCTGCTTCCTTGCAGAAACGAATCAAACAGGGAATGGTTTTAACTTACCTCGCTCCGCAAGACAAGGAATAGTGGGAAGCGTATGTCCACTTCTAAAGGTGGGTCCGAAAGAAAAAGCGGGCGGTCCAGCCCAGACCGCCCGCTACTTTGTGTTTTACCTAGTTGAACTAGGATTTTGCCCTATGACCGACCAGTTTGCACAACTTGTGCCAATTTTCAAAGAAGCGGGTAAATGGCAGAAAATATACAAACAAAAAGGAAAGGTGCCGGGGAATGGTTGATTTTTGCACATGGGTAAACAAAATAAAATATGCTCACCGCTTCTACCCGTAACTATACAACCCATGAATACAGAACCGATTTGGAAGTCCTGGTTTGCCAGACATGGGGCAAAACTACTCATGTTTGCCCGGCAGCAATCCCGCCGCCCGGAGGAAGCGGAAGATTTACTCCAGGAAGCCTTTGTCCGCATCTGGAGACTGTACGGGCATACGGGTGAGGTTGCACCCGGTCTTGTTTATAGGGCCATCCGGCGGCTCGCAATCGACTGGGCACGCAGCATTGACCGCAGGCAGGCACGGGAACAGCGGGTCGCACTGGACTCCCCGCTTTCTTTTTCTTTCGACCGTACTTTGGAGCAGGATGAGCGTAAGCATGCCCTCATGCGAGCCGTGGAGAGGTTGCCTGACCAGCAAAAGGAAGTGGTCACTCTGAAAATATGGGGAGAGCTTACTTTCGATGAAATCGCCCGTACCTTGGACGAATCTCTTAACACCGTGGCTTCGCGTTATCGCTATGCTTTGCAAAAACTCAAGGAGTGGGTGCCTGAGGAGATGGAAGGCAAAACATCAGGTTCATCCTCCGCATCATGAACGAATTTGAAAAACTGGAAGCGGAATTGAGGGAATTGCAACCCCTCCCCCCGAGTGCTGAGTTTACCTCAAGGTTGGAGAGTGCACTGGGTGAGGCGGGCAAGGTGGCGATGCGCTGTCTGCCCGATGAGGAGGAGGAAGAATGCACTGTGAAGGATAAAATGGAGCCCAACTCCACTCATTTAATCCGCTTTCCCCGCCTTCTCGCCATTGGTGGGCTTTCGGGGCTTGGTCTTGCCGCAATTTGGGCCCTCTTCTTTTACATTTCCAGCAACATGTTGTCGGATGAAAGCGATGCTTCTAGGGCCAATGTCACTCCCATTGCCGGGAATATGGACGCGGGCCAACCCCTGGCCTCCCTGGTGGAGGATGTGGACAGTCCCATCCATGGCCTTTCCCTTGACCAGTTGCAGGATGTTTCGGTCATGCCCGTTAATGGCTGGCTCGATCCTCAAAGCAATGAGCGGTTGTTGCGGATGGTGGATGAGGGTGTATTTCAACAACCAAGTGGATTCCCTGCCAGAAAGGTGCGCCACTTTTTTATGGACGAGACTCTTTGGAGCCACCCTGCTTCAGATACCCGTGTACTTTCCACCACCCCACGGGAGGAAGTCATCCTGATTGAATTAGAAACCTATTAAGATTCATGAGCTGGCACCCTGTGTTTCGCCTCACTTTGCTGATTCCCCTTCTTGCTGTACAGGCGGCATCCGCTCAAAAAGATGTGGATCATGCCTATCTGGGTGTGCATACCTCCCGGTTAGACCAAGGCCTGAGTCACCAACTCGGCCTTCCCCAAGGTGTGCATCTACAAGTGGAAGGAGTGGTCCCCGGTAGTCCGGCCGAGCAGGCAGGAATTGTAAGGTTCGATGTACTCCTCCAGTTCGATGATCAAATTCTGGTTAACCCAGAGCAGTTAAAATCCCTCGTCCGCATGCGCAATCCAGGGGAGCGGGTGGTGCTTTCGGTCATGCGCAAAGCCACCCCTCTTACCCTCACCGCGGAACTGGTTGAGGCACCGGAAGATTTGTATAACTCGCAGGATCGGAATGATTTTGACGGCCCTGGAGATTTCGACCGGTTATTTGGGCCCAATGATAGGTTGCGGGACTTTTTCCGCCGGCACTCCTTTGACTTTCCCGACTTCCGTGATTTTCACCGCAGTCCCTTTTTCTCATCCCCGCGCTTCCAGGCACCGTCCATTGATCCACCAACTGGTGGAATTGATTTGGATGACCCGCTCCACAGCAGCGGTCCTGATGTGCAGAGTTTTACTTATTCTTCCTCCACTCAGCAAATCACAGTGAATGATGATGAGGGCAGTTTACAGTGGACTGAAAAGGATGGTGTCCGCTTCCTTCGGGCAACCGACTTGCAGGGCAGGGTGGTATTTGAGGGTCCGATCACATCGGCAGAGGACAGAAAAATCCTCCCTTCCGGAGTTGCCTCCCGATTGCAGGCCTTGCAAAAAAGCGGGCAAATCCCAGAAAATTAATTGGTTGAACCACTCGCCTGCCCTTTGCTCAGCTCAGGGAGTGGCGGCTTTTGGGGAGCTAATGGCACCTGCCCGTGCTCCTTTTTCAGGCTTGACCCGATGCCACCTGCTAATAATCATTGAAATACAATCTTAACTGCCCTCCAACAAACTGATTATGAAAAAATTCATTGGTTTACTTCTCAGCTTGGCCCTAGCCGGCTCCTCATTCGCGCAAATGTCTGGATACAGCTCCAGCAATTATTCAGAAGGCACCACCCTCGGAGCCAATGAGACCCTCACCGCAGACGGGATCGCTCTTGGAAACGCGGTTAAGTTGCGTGGGTATGTGAATTTCATGTACCAGTATGCTGATTGGAGTGAAGACCTAGAAAAAGATAAGAGGTTTAATACCAACGCTGATATCGATTTTCTTTTCGATTTTTCTCCTGTAACTGCCGAAGTACACTTAAACGCTACTGAAGGCGAACTTGTAGAACAGGCTTTTGGTAGATACAGTCTTTCAGATGACTTTAACATTCAATTTGGAAGACAGGTTACTCCTTTAGGTTATGAAGGCGATGAAGCACCTCTTCTGAAAACTGTTTCGACTGCTTACTTTTTCGATAATTTTTTAGGCACAAAAGATACTCAGACAATTCTCATAACATCTACTTATGAAGCTCTAATCGAAGCTGCTGATGCCGCTTTGTCCGCGGGTACCTTAGCAGCCGCGGACCATTTAACTCTTGTTGGCGGGCTTACAACTGAAATGAATAATCTCATTGCAAGTGCTCAAGATCTTAAACTGCGGAAAAACTATGTAGACGGGGTTCGCTTAAACTACAATAACGGAATGTTTGGATTTACCTTTGGTCTCCATGATGGTTATTGGGCAGAAGACGACTTCAATGACAATTTTGCGATTGATTTGGCCGCTTCAGTTATGTTCTTTCCTGGTCTAGAAGCTCGTTTGGGGTATGCCCACCAAGAAACCGATAACTCAGATGTGAGCCATGTCAACGGATGGATTGAGTACAATCCTGGAGATCTCACGCTTGCTTTTGAATTCGATAGTTTTGATTTTGACGGAGATGCTGAAATTTTCGACATTATGTTAATGGCGAACTACCAATTCTCTGATTTTTTCGGAGCTACTTTTCGCTACTCTCATGAAAATGCAGACGACATTTTTGGCTTTTTTGACTACGATTCTAACCGTATTACCCTTGCAGGTTTGTTTAGCATTACTAATCATTTTGGAATTAATGTTGAATACAGCCATACCGAATATGACGGAGATGGATGGGACGATTCCGCAGATGAATTCTATGTAGAAGGTTTAATCACTTACTAATTTTTCACTCAATTATTTTTTAAAGCCCCGCTGGTGATTTACCTGCGGGGCTTTTTTCTTTTGGGGGCTTGCCAATCAAATGCAGAGCAGGCATTTGATAAATTTTAGCTTTTGAAACGATGGATGGAAGATTAGTTAACCGCTCTCTAATGAGACTGTATTTCGGCCGATGAAAAACGCACCCAAGCCCAGCAAGGCCTTACTCAAGCAAATCGAGGAACAGGGACAGGAACTTGCCTATCTCCAGCGAAAGTGTAAGGAGCATGGTATTCCCATCCTCATTCTGGTGGAAGGTTTAAGTGCGGCGGGGAAGGGCACGCTGATCAACCGGATCATCCAGCCCCTCGACCCCCGGGGCTTCAAGGTATCCTGCATCGCATCCCCAAGTCGGGATGAGCAACTACGCCCTTTCCTCTGGCGCTTTTGGAGTCGTACTCCAAGCACCGGCCGAATCGCGATTTTTGACCGCAGTTGGTACCGCAACCTGCTCGATGCCGATATTGATAACCGATTAAGCGAAGCAGGCCTCGCCCGGGCCTACGAGGATGTTCGTGCTTTTGAGCGTCAGTTGCGAGACGGTGGTACCATCATCCTGAAGTTTTTTCTGGAAATCACCCGGCAGGAACAAACTGCCCGGCTTACCGCCTTGCAGGCCAACCCGGCCACCGCCTGGCGGGTGGACGATGCCGTCCTCCAACGTTTGGGCCGATACAAGGAATACGACCATGCGGTTACCCGGATGTATCGCGAATCCGATGCCGATGCCCCCATCCCTTGGGTTAAGCTGCAAGCCAAAAACAATTATATAGCCACTGCTATCGCTCAAAAGGTAATGATCGAGGTTTTGGGAAAACGGGTAAGGCTTGCCAAAGGCCGGGGGATCTCCATCCCAAAACCCAACCGCCCATCGGCGATGCCCCGCTTTGCCAAGGCACCCAAGTTGACCCAGGTAGACCTGTCCCAAACTCTTTCCAAAAAAGAATATTTTAAGGTGATTGAAGAAAAGCAGGCACGCATCCATGACCTGCATAATGAGATGTACCGCCGCCGTATTCCGATGGTCATTGTTTACGAGGGCTGGGATGCGGCTGGAAAGGGGGGCAATATCCGCCGTTTGACTGCCAGGATGGATCCGCGGGGCTATGAGGTTATCCCAGTATCTGCACCCAATGATATCGAAAAGTCCCACCATTATCTCTGGCGCTTCTGGTCTGAATTTCCCAAGGCCGGGCATGTGGCCATTTATGATCGTTCCTGGTACGGGCGGGTATTGGTCGAGCGGGTGGAAGGATTTTGCAAGGAGTGGGAATGGAAACAGGCCTACCGCGAGATCAATGAGATGGAGGAAAATTTTGTTAATGCCGGGACCATCCTGGTCAAGTTCTGGCTCCATATCGACCCTAAGGAACAGCTCAAACGGTTCAAAGCAAGGGAGGTAAATCCGAGCAAGCAATGGAAGCTGGGTGAGGAGGACTGGAGGAACCGGGGAAAATGGAAGCCTTATGAAAAGGCAACCAATGATATGTTCTTGCGTACCCATACGGCACATGGACCGTGGACGATTATTGAGGCCAACTGTAAGCGCTTCGCCAGGATCCGTGCCTTGGATACGGTGACCGAAGCGATCGAGAAACATTTTTCCGAGTAATTCCACTTGGTTCTTGATCGTTGGCCGAAAAGAGGGTGCGGTGGATGACATCAATCTTGCCACTCGGGTGCTTGGACTTTTATAAAGACTTCTTTATTCTCCCTGTGATAAGCAGTTACTCCCCTACAAATTAATCTCAGATTCATAACCCATGTCTTCCGCAACCTCCATTTTACCCGAAAAACTTCACGAATATCCACAGCAGGATGTGATCGACGGATCTGCCGGATCCTCCGCATCGGTGCTCGATGATTGTATCAATCAAAATGATGGGGTTTTGCAGCTCTTACACCGTTATGCCGGCCGGACCTTTTGCAGTCCTGGTAAACGCCTTCGCTTGGATGAGGGTTCCTACCATCCTGATTATATGGGGGGTACCGGGCTGGATGAAATCTGGATGGGATGTACTGTGCCCATCGTTACCGGGGTAATCGATACCCGTACCGGCAAGGCTCCTTACCGCGAAGGGGAATCCCATGTGCTGACTCCCAATGGGCAGGTCATTGCATTGCAGGACCTGATTGCAGCCAACCCGGAAACCGTGATGGGAGAGAAGACCACTGCGTTTTCCAGGGAGTTGTACGGTGACCCAACCTGGCCCATCGTATCCAAAAAATTTGATAATTTAAACCCCATCCCCCACCACCTCCACTGGTCGAAGTGGGAAGTGTACGATATCAATTCTTTTGATAATCCTGGTGTGTGCCCATCCCATTACCACACCACTGCGATGGGACTGTATCCCTTTGTTTCCAAGGATGATTTTCTTGCCTGCATGAAGAGTTTTGGGCAGGGCGAATACAATGGTGTGCGCCACCTCTCCCCGCATGTGATGATGCAGCTCGATAATGGATTTGTCATGCCCAACGGTGTACTCCATTCCCCAACCGATCTTTGCACCCATGAGGTGCATGTGACTATGGATGAGCACTTCCTTGCGGAGGACCTCACCTTAGACGGTCGCATTGGGGCAGCGGATGCATTCTATGCCTGCCGCGAGGAGGACTATCCAAAAGACAAGCATGAAGACTGGGAATACCTGGTGGAGAAATTTGATTTCGAAGCCAATCAGGATCCTGACTTTGTCAAGAAGAGCTCACGGCCTGCGATCACCGCCAATGAATTTGCTGGGGACGGGGTGGATGCCCAATGGATTGTCTATGGCGATTTCCTGGGTGACCAAAAAGTGTCCATCCTTCGTCTCACTGTGGCTCCAGGTGCCAAGACAACCTTCCGCCCAGAGTGTCCGACCTTGTTCCATACCAATGGTGGAACCGGCCGGGTTGGAAAGATGGCGGTAAACTACAACCACAATATGGTCCTTGGCCAACTTTATGGAGAAATTGGATTTGTTACCCAGGCAGCCCTGAATAACGGTGGCGTGGAAATTGAAAATACAGGTTCCGAGCCTCTGGTTCTTACCTTTGATTTCCCTCAAAACGCCCACTCCCAAACACCTGGTGTTTGAAGAGCTGTTTGAAATCCTATCTACTCCGTGCCCGATAGGATTTCTTGCCAGATCCTAGCAAATCTTATTCTTTGCTTCTTTTGACCTCCCTATTATAGAAAAGATAATGAGCGAATCTACCCAGCCCAACCAACGCTCCGGATTACTTTCCGGAGGAAACTGGATTATTGATCAGGTAAAGATCATTGATGTTTATCCCAAACATGAACAACTGGCCAACATCTACACCCAGTCCCAGGGGACGGGTGGTTCTCCATACAATGTGTTGCTTGATCTGGCCAAGATGGGTGCCCAGTTTCCCCTCGAAGGTGCTGGTTTGGTGGGGCAGGATGCACTTGGGCAGTACATTGTGGATGATTGTAAAAACAATGGCATCGCCACCGAGATGCTTTCCGTTTCCCCTGGCACCAGTACTTCCTACACCGATGTGATGACGGAAAAAGACGGTGGCCGCCGTACCTTCTTTCACAACCGTGGAGCCAATGCCACCTGGGATGGTTCCGAAATTGATTTCAGTGCCAGTTCTGCGAAAATTTTCCACCTTGGGTATCTCCTCCTTCTCGATGAGCTTGACAAGGAGGACCCGGTTCATGGTACCAAAGCTGCCGCCCTGCTCGCCAAGGCACGGGCCGCGGGAATGAAAACCAGTATCGATGTGGTCAGCGAGGACAGCGACCGTTTCTTCAAAATTATCGCCCCCGCCCTCAAGCAGGTTGATTACTGCATCCTCAATGAGGTCGAGGCAAGCAAGGTCACTGGTGTACAAGTGCGTGAGGATGGAAAATTGCTCGAAGAGGGAATAGCTCAGGCCTGCGAAAAATTATTTGAGCTGGGCGTGTCCGAATTGGTGGCGATTCATTTCCCCGAAGGTTCTTATGCGCTCCGTGCCAACGGGGAAAAACTTTTGCAGGGCTCTCTCGCCCTGCCCAAGGGATACATCAAAGGTGCTGCTGGTGCGGGAGACGCATTCTGTGCCGGTGTGCTCTTTGGGGTGCATGAGGACTGGCCTTTGGAAAAATGCCTGATGACAGGCACCTGTGCCGCCACTGCCTGTATGTCTGATCCCACCTGTACGGATGGGTTACGCTCCCTGGAAGATTGCCTGGCTCTGGCCGAGCAGTTTGGGTTTGGGGAAGACGAGAAGTAATTCTTCTTTTTACAGGAGCTGACCAAAAAGTCGGCAATACCGCATTCATTTACAACTCACATAACCAAACGCATTCAATATGTCTGAAAACAGCAATGATTTTGATCCCGCATTGCGGGAAAAGATTTTAAACGAGGCTGCGGCCAACGAAACCTTTCCCGAGGCACTGCCTATCGTTAATGCTCATGCCCACACCTTTTATTCTTTTAACTACAAAGGATATTCTCCCACTACTTTTGCGATTGAAGCGAAGCGTGCGGGATTGGAGATCGGGGGGATAGTTGACTTTGATGTACTGGACGGACTCAATGAATACTGGGCCGCGAGCCGCCGGCTCGACCTCAAGGCATGCATTGGGTTGGAGTCCCGTGTGTTTGTGCCCGAGTTTTCCGACCGGGTGATCAATTCCCCTGGTGAGCCTGGTATCAGTTATCACATGGGCACCGGGTTTACATCCACCGATATACCCGCAAAAGCGCAGGAATTTTTGGACGGGATGCGTAATACTTCCGAGACCCGTAACCGGGCCATGGCCGACCGGGTGAATGCCTTCCTTGATCCCCTCGTTCTCGATTATGAGAAGGATGTGGCCCCACTTACTCCTCAGGGTAATGCCACCGAACGCCACCTTTGTCTCGCCTATGCCCGCAAGGCCGCGGCTCAATATCCGGAAGTGTCGGCTCTGCGTGCCTTTTGGGGAGAAAAACTGGGTGTGGCACCGGAAGATTTAAAAGAATTGCCTGATGGTCGGGCGATTACGGATTTGATCCGGGCCAAGACCATGAAGAAGGGCGGGGTGGGTTATGTGCAGCCTGATTCTGGTTCCTTCCCCAAGATGGCGGACATGAATCAGTTTGTTCTGCTCTGCGATGCATTACCTACGATTACTTGGCTGGATGGTACCTCAGATGGCGAGGCGGCGATTGAGGAGTTGGTTGAAGTGGCCCGTTCCACCGGTGCGGTTGCCTTTAATATTATCCCCGACCGCAACTACACCCCCGGTTCCCCCGATCAAAAGCTCGCCAATTTCCAGCAGGTGATCCAGTTATCGAATAACCTTGGGCTTCCTTTGATCGCAGGAACCGAAATGAACAGCCCGGGCCAAAAATTTGTCGACGATTTTGACTCTGCGGAACTTAGCCCGCACCGGGAATCCTTCCTTCGTGGAGGGCGCATTCTTCATGCCCACTCCACCCTGCAAAAAGCCAGGGGGATGGGCTATCTTAGTGACTGGGCAAAAGGAAACTTCTCAAATGTTCATCAGAAAAATGACTTTTATGCCGATTTCGGAAAGGTGTTTTCACCGCGTGGAGAGGGAGCTTTGCTGGATCGTTTGGACTCAGAGATGAGCCCGGGGCAGGTTGCAGAACTTGCCTCTGAGGTCATGCGGGAAGACTGAAAAAGGGCCCCATGCCGGGCGTATTTGTAGGGTTTGGGTTTGGAGCCATTCAGGGGGGGCTCTTCCTTCCCTGCGCGCTTCGATCGGGTAATTTTGATCGATTCGTGGTGGCCGAAATTGATGAGGAAATTGTGCGGGGAATCCGTGCCAATCAAGGAAGATACTGTTGCAATGTTGCTCACGAGGACCGGGTGGAATTGGTTTCGATTGATGGGGTCGAGGTGCTTAACCCAACCAATTCAGATGACCGGGAAGGTTTGGTGGATGCGATTGCCCAGGCCACAGAATTAGTCAGTGCACTGCCAAGTTTCCGGCTCTATAATGAGGCTCCTGCCCCGGTGGCCCGCTTATTGGCGGAAGGGTTGACCCGAAAGCTCAAGCGACCCACCTGTCCGCCAGCGGTGGTCTACGCCGCTGAGAATGACATGAGAGCGGCGGCCCGGCTCGAAGCCTTTTGCTGGGATCACGCGCCGAGCGGATTTGGGGACAAGGTGATTTTTTCGGAAACGGTGATTCCCAAGATGTGCAGCGTGGTTTTCGACCCCGAGCGCATGGAAGAGGAGGGTCTGATTCCGATGTTCCCCGGCGCAGACCGTGCCTTGCTGGTGGAAGCTTATGACGGTGTCTTAATTGATAGTCAACAGCCGCCCGGTTTTAGACGGGGACTCAACGCTTTTAGCGATAAACCGAACCTCGATCCATTTGCTCATGCAAAGTTTATCGGGCACAATGCAGTGCATGCTTGGCTTGGGTACATTGCCGAGAGGGAAGGCTTGACCCACATGGGGCAGATCAGCGGGAGGGGAGACCTCATTCGCATTGCCCGGAAAGTTTTTCTGGAAGAGGTTGGCCCTGGATTAATCCACGCCCATAGACACACCCGTGATCCCCTGTTTACTGAAGAGGGGATCGCAGAATATGCACAATCGGCCCTCAAGAGAATGATCAATCCATTCCTTAATGATCCAGTTGATCGGGTGACCCGTGATCCGGTTAGAAAACTGGGCTGGGAAGACCGTTTGCTCGGGGCAATGAAACTGGCCAGGGATGCCGGGGTTAAGCCCGAACTCTTGGCCGATGGGGCGAGACTGGCTCTTGCCCGGGCCGCTCGCGAAACCCAGAAGCAACCAGGTGAGATTCTTGACCTTATCTGGCCGGCGGATGCACATCCTCAGGAAATTTCCTTTTTTCGCTCTCTTCTTCTGCAAAATAATTAAATTCCAGCACCTGGTTGGTTCTAGAGGATACCTTATTGGTTGATCGGATGTGAGAGAAAGTTGCCATTAGGGGGTTGCTTTCCGTTCAAAAACGATCAAATTCAATCATTTACCCTTATGATTCATGATAATTCACCAGCCCTTGCTCCGCAACGTCGCGAGCGGTTACGCCAAATGTTGCGTGAAGGGGGAGTGGCCCGGGTGGATGATTTGCGCAAGTCCCTCGATGTCTCGGTTGCGACCATCCGCCGGGATCTGGAGATCCTCGAGGAAGAGGGCAAGGTACGCAGGGTGCATGGCGGAGCGGTCTCGATGGAAAGCCGTTTGGAAGAACCGGTCTTTGAAAATAAGACCAACCTGGCTGCACGCGAAAAGCAGCGTATTGCCGAGGAAGCTTACTCTTTAGTCGAATCAGACGAAGCGATCTATTTAAACGGGGGGAGCACCACCTTATTTCTCGCCCGTTTGTTGCGTGAGCGCAGCGACCTTACAGTGGTGACCAATTCCTTGCAGGCTGCGTTCGAATTGGCGGACTCTGGACCCAGGGTCATTTTAATTGGAGGCGAATTGCGCAGGATCAGCCAGACCATGGTAGGTCCATTAACTTCTGCCGTGCTTGCTCAGGTGCATGTGGACAAGGCCTTTATGGGCACCATGGGCTTTTGCCTGAAGAATGGGCTGACCACCACCGATCCCAACGAGGCCTACTCCAATGAGATCGTTGCTGAGCAGGCGGGCCAGGTCATTCTTTTAGCTGATTCCAGTAAGGCGGAAAAAGTATGTTTCGCTCGCTTTTCGGACCTCGACAAAGTGGACTTGCTGGTTTCCGATAAAAACCTTTCCCCTGAATACACCAAAGAACTTCGCAAGCGTGGAGTGAAGGTGCGCACTGTATAATTTTTTACCAACATCTATTTAACAAACCTACACAAGGAGAAGAAGAAAACGAAACATGGCCACACCTGTAATTATGCCCCGCCAAGGACAATCGGTAGAGAGTTGT
>Ga0181597_10005310_pt1 | contig 12425 bp, 9 predicted proteins | sample 041ome_5_FD_148647 | JGI IMG/M metagenome (GOLD analysis project Ga0181597, IMG submission 148647) | Coastal salt marsh microbial communities from the Groves Creek Marsh, Skidaway Island, Georgia - 041403US metaG (spades assembly) | ecosystem: Environmental > Aquatic > Marine > Intertidal zone >... | reverse complement strand
GAAGAGTTCAAAACGATCCAGATTGGTTACCTGTTGGTCCACCTCCGCCTGGGAAAAATCGGGATTGAGGGTTACATCCAAATTGAGAGAGGAGGTCAGATTGAGTTTTAGATCCGCGCCGGCATTCAGTTGCTGATCAGTGATGTTTTTTTGAGGGCTGTCAATTTCGCCCAAAAGATAAGGGATAAATGAAACATTCGATCCCTGAGAAGGGGGGGGTGCATCCCAGTCCAATACCCCGGAATAGGCCATGGTAATGGATGGAAATTGACGGGGAACTGGTGTCCATCCGGATTTTTCACTTGCTTTAAGATCCAAGCGACTAAAACTGATGCCCCATTGGGTAAGCTTTTCATCATAGCGTATGGATTTGAGTGGAATGGCAATTTCAGCCGTCCATTTTTCTTCATCGAAAGCCACTTCCGAATACCATTTGGTGTCCCAATTCAAGTCCACTCGACGGCCGTCATACATGGTGCCATCCCACTGGGCTCCATAGGCATTCAGCCCAAAGGCAAAGCCTGTAGTCATGTTGTTAAAAGGATCAATGGCCACCAAAAAATTGTCATTCTTGCCAAAACTGAAATCTCTTTTATAGGATTCTACCACATAATCTCCTTTAATGGTGTTGTTATAAAAAACCACTGCGAGGTATAGGTTTCTATCGTCATAGGCCATTCTCACTTCCGAAAACTGGGTGGCCTTACGGTCGTCTTGGGGAAGAATCATGGAAAAATTATCCGCAACATCTGCGATCTCCCAAACGCTTTCGTTTAATAGGCCGTCCAAAACGATTTCCTCAGAAGTTTTTCCAATTTTAAGGACATAGTCTTTATTGAATTTTTGCCCCCAAGCAACTTGAAAAATAAAAAGGAAGAGGGAAGGGACTAAAATTTCTTTGTAAGAAAAAGACATAAGCTTTACTTTATTGATACAATTGATCTGGAGGGGTTTTACAAATGTCCTGAATCAACTCACTGATTTTATCCGTCACATCATTAAAAAACTTTTTTCCCTTTTCAGCAGTTGATTTTTTTGGGTTTCCTGTTCCGGTATCTTCGGTTATTTCGGACCATTTCCTTTCTTTCCAAGCCCATTTTTCACGAAAAGCCTTGATGACGTTTTTCTTTTCTTTGCCCATCCCAGCCTCGGAAAGCGACAAGACAAACTCAGGCTTGATGTGCATCATGATACTGGTTTCCATCTCGTCGGCATGGTCTCCTTCCTCCTCAAAATATTGCGACTTGTCCAAGGCTTGAAACCAATTGCAAGTACTCAGAAACATTTTGGGAAACTCAAGCCCCAATTCTCTCAAAATGATTTTAAAATCATTACCGCCATGACTGTTGAGAATCAGGAACTTTTTTACGCCTTGGCGGTTGAGCACAGTCAAAACATCTTTAAGTACTGCCATTTGGGTGCTCGGTCTCATGTTCATGTCCAAATAAATGTCTGTTTGGCCCGTATTGACTCCAAAGGGAAGGGTAGGTAAAACCACCACTTTGGCTCCTTTTTCCCAAGCTTTTTTGCCCGATTCTGCAGCGATGGCATCGGCTTCATAGACGTCCGTTCCGTAGGGCAAATGATAATTGTGCGCCTCGGTTGCTCCCCATGGCAATACTGCCAATTCAAAGCGTTGGGTTTTTAAATCTTTCCAATGACACTCGGATAGGATATAGGGTCTCATTGTTTGCGAATTTAAACTATTATTCGATATCAAATAATACAGACCAACTTTACTTAATCGACAAAACACAAACGCATCAAATTTATTTTTTTTGATAAGGTATTTGTTCAGGATTCTTCATCACTACTCAAATCGGCGATGGAACGTTTGTCTTTGTCTGCCCGTGCCTATGATCGTATATTAAAAGTGTCCCGAACTTTGGCCGATCTAGCAGCACAGGAAAAAGTCAATTCAGATCATATCGCTGAAGCAATTCAGTACAGAAGTTTGGATCGGGAAGGTTGGTTGGGATAGGGAAAATTGATTTATTTTTCAAAATAAACCTCGTCGAAAGGAACCCTAAAGCGGGGTCCATAGATGCCCTTTTTGGTGCGGATTCCACAACCGATCACCATACTTATTTCTGCAGCAGCAGGCAAGTCTAATATTTTTTTGATCCGTAGGGAATCAAATCCCTCCATGGTGCAGGTATCATAACCGTTGCCTGCCATGCTCACCAAAAAATTCTGCGCTGCCAATGCGGTACTCTTGTGTACTACCACGCGCATGTCTGATTTTTTGACTTGACGGTAAACCACCTTGTTAAGCCCATTAAAAAAAGTAGTGATATGATTGGCCCAACCCCTCAAATTTCCAGCCCCATAGATTTTGGGGAGGATTTTTTGATAATAGGAAATGGCGCCCTTCTTCTTTTTTTCGTCTTTGTTTTTTGATTTTTCAAACTCTGATTGAATAAAAGCAACATTGGAGGCAATTCTTCTTTTCCATAAGTCTTTTCGGACTATGGGGATAACAAATTGCTTCGCTGTTTTGGCGGCGGGCTGATTAAAGCAAGCCTTGGCAATTTTTTTGACTTCTTCGCTAGAGGTAATGTGATAAAACTCCCACAATTGAAGGTTACTGCTGTTTGGAGCGAGAATGGCTTGCTCAACACATTTTTTGACCACTTTAGGGTCGATCTCTTTTTTATCGTCAAAAATCCTTACCGAGCGTCGAAACTCGATAGCTTCACTTACTTTCTTTTCAGACATTAAAGGTTTTTTAATAAAAATTTCAATAAAGATAAGGACTTCGGATAAGGTGCATAGCGACCGGGAAGATCAAACCAAAAGCTGCGTTTGATGATGGGTTTTTCATGGGTAAAATTTTTAAAACTGTATTTCCCGTGATAGGCTCCCATCCCACTGTGACCCACCCCTCCAAAAGGCAGGTTGTCATTGGCAAATTGGATAATGGAATCGTTGGCTACTCCACCTCCAAAAGAATAGCGGTTGAAAAGTTGCTTGATGAATTTTTTTCGTTTAGAAAAGATATAAAAAGCCAATGGTCGCTCCCTGCCTTTAAAGATGTCGTGTATTTCGTCCTCAGTTTTATAGGAGATGATGGGCAAAATGGGCCCAAAAATCTCTTCCTGCATCAGTTCACTGTCCAAGGCAGGTTCATCCACTAGGGTTGGACTGAAGAAAAAATCTTTTTCGTTGGTCGATCCTCCATATATGATGTTATGATTTTTTAGTGAGGCTTTTAATTTATCGAAATGCCTCTGGTGTGCAATCCTACCATAATCGTCAGAATTTTCCTGATTTTCGCCAAAAGCTTTTTCAATTTGCTTGATGATTTCTTGGGTCAATTTATCCTTTATCTTTTCGTGAACCAAAAGATAGTCAGGAGCTATACAAGTCTGTCCGCAGTTTAGGAATTTCCCCCAAACCAACCTTTTTGCGGTCATAACAATGGGTGCCGAATCATCGACAATACAGGGGCTTTTTCCTCCCAATTCCAAGGTGGTGGGCGTGAGGTGTTCTGCAGCTGCTTTGGCAATGATTTTTCCAATGGCCGTACTACCGGTAAACATGATGAAATCCCATTTTTTTTGGAGTAAAGCAGTTGCAATTGATGCATCTCCCTCTACTACTGCAACATGGCCAGGATCAAAAACACACGCAATGATCTCACTGATGACTTTGCCTGTTTGCGAGGCATATTCAGAGGGTTTTAATACGACGGTATTTCCAGCAGCTATAGCCCCAACCAGCGGAGTGACTGCCAACTGAAAGGGATAGTTCCATGGACTGATGACAAGGGTATTCCCATAAGGCTCGTGGATGATATAGTCCTTGGAAGGAAAATTAATCAAACTGCTTTTTGCCCGTTGGGGACGGTTCCAAAGCGGGAGCATTCGTATCATTTTGTCAATTTCCTTCTCTACCAAAACCGTTTCTGAGGTCATTGACTCAAAACCCGACTTTCTGAGGTCTTTTTTTAGTGCCTGATAAATGTCCTTTTCCCTGTGTTGTATTTCTTTTTTTAAAGCCCTGAGCTTCTCTATTCTAAAGGCATTCCCATGGGTAATCTGTGATGCAAAAAAAGCCTTTTGTTTTTCGTGTAAAGTTTCAATCAATTTTTGTTTGTTATTTTTCATTGTTAGGTATTTTTGGGACTTTGATTTTTATAAAGGTAACTCAATTTATTTTTTTCATCTCTGGATGTATTAATTAGTATTGGTTAAATAATTAATAATCAATACTTTATAATGATTTAATTTCTTTTGGGTATAGTCTAAAAAAACAGAACATTGTGGGCCAATGGCAGTTAGCCCTTAAATTAGCATAAAATTCCTTTAAATGGAGCTCAACAAATACAGTCAGCGTGTAACCCAAGACCCCACTCAACCCGCAGCACAAGCCATGTTGCATGCCATTGGTATGACCGATGAGGATTTTAAAAAACCACAGATCGGTATTGCTAGCACAGGTTATGAGGGGAATCCATGTAACATGCACTTGAACGATTTATCTGTTCACGTGAAGCATGGTATCGCCCCCCATCAAATGTTGGGTTTGATTTTTAATACCATAGGGGTAAGTGACGGGATTTCAATGGGAACCCCAGGAATGCGTTTTTCCTTGCCTTCAAGGGACATCATTGCGGATTCAATTGAAACAGTTGTTCAAGCCATGTCGTACGACGGTGTGGTAACTGTAGTGGGCTGTGACAAAAACATGCCCGGTGCCTTAATGGCCATGTTGCGGTTGAATCGCCCAAGTATTTTGGTTTATGGTGGAACCATTGCCTCGGGTTGTGTTAAAGACAAAGAATTGGATGTGGTCTCTGCTTTTGAAGCTTGGGGGGAAAAAGTCGCTGGAAAAATAGACGAAAAAGAGTATAAAAAAGTTATACAAAATGCCTGTCCTGGAGCCGGTGCTTGTGGAGGGATGTATACAGCCAATACGATGGCCTCTGCCATTGAGGCTCTGGGAATGTCATTGCCCTACAGCTCCTCCAATCCAGCGGTGAGTCAAGAAAAAATTGATGATTGTAAAGCGGTTGGCCTTGCCATGCGGCAATTGATAGAGAAAGATCTAAAACCTTTGGATATTGTTACCAATAAATCACTGGAAAATGCGCTGCGTTTGATTGCTGTTTTGGGTGGATCTACCAATGCTGTGCTGCACTTTCTGGCCATTGCACATGCAGCGAATATTGACCTAAGCATTGATGATTTTCAAAAAATAAGTGACAGTACACCATTTTTAGCAGATCTCAAGCCCAGCGGTAAATATTTGATGAAAGATTTACATGCCATTGGAGGAATTCCAGCGGTGTTAAAATTCATGTTAGCGAATGGCTTGCTTCATGGAGATTGCATGACCATTACGGGTAAAACCTTAGCCGAAAACCTAGCAGATGTCCCCCCCCTTCAAGAGGGTCAGGATTTGATCAGAAACCTTGACAATCCAATTAAACCGACTGGACACATCAGAATACTAAAAGGGAACTTAGCCTCGCAGGGCTCAGTGGCTAAAATTACTGGAAAAGAGGGGCTGAAGTTCGTAGGCCCGGCACGTGTATTTGATGGGGAATACGACGCCAATGCTGGAATTGGTCAAGGCAAGGTCCAAAAAGGTGATGTAGTGGTCATCCGCTACGAGGGCCCAAAAGGAGGGCCAGGTATGCCTGAAATGTTAAAGCCAACTGCAGCCATTATGGGTGCGGGATTGGGTAAAGAGGTGGCCTTGATCACCGATGGGAGATTTTCAGGAGGTACCCACGGTTTTGTGGTGGGACATATTGTCCCTGAAGCACAAGAGGGGGGAGTCATTGGTCTGCTTCAAGACGGAGATCAGATAACAATTGATGCAGAGACCAATCGTTTGACTGTTGATTTAACCGATGAAGAAATAGAAGCAAGAAGAAAAAATTGGGTACAACCTCCTTATAAATTTTCAAAAGGGGTATTGTACAAATACATAAACAGTGTGGCAACAGCCTCCGAGGGTTGTGTTACCGATCTTTAGAACTATGAAAACAAAAGAACAAATTGCATTGCAAGAGCTAGAAAATGAAAGCATCAATATTAGCGGTGCTGAGGCAGTCATTCGCTGCTTGTTGGCTGAGGGAGTAGACTTGATCTATGGTTACCCTGGAGGTGCCATCATGCCGGTGTATGATGAATTGTATAAGTTTCAGGATCAGTTAAATCACGTTCTGACCCGGCACGAACAAGGGGCGACCCACGCTGCCCAAGGCTACGCCAGAACTTCTGGAAAAGTAGGGGTGGCCATTGCCACCTCAGGACCGGGAGCTACCAATTTGGTAACGGGTATTGCTGATGCTCAAATCGATTCTACCCCCATGGTTTGTATTACAGGTCAGGTTGCCTCCAAACTTTTGGGTTCCGATGCTTTCCAAGAAACCGATATCATTGGTATTTCGACTCCAGTCACCAAATGGAATTATCAAATTACCAAAGCTTCAGAAATTCCTGAAATTTTTGCAAAAGCATTTTACATTGCCAGATCGGGCAGACCAGGACCGGTATTGATTGATATCACCAAAGACGCTCAATTTGATACTTTTGATTTTGCCTATCAAAAATGCAAAGGGGTGAGGAGTTACAACCCCATTCCTGTTTTGGATACCAATGCCGTAAGACAAGCCGCTGAATTGATCAACCAAGCCAAAAAACCATTTATCGTTTGGGGGCAAGGTGTCATTCTGGGAGAAGCAGAAGAGCGATTCAAGGCGTTTGTGGAAAAATCAGGTATCCCAGCTGCATGGACCATTTTGGGACTTTCGGCCCTTCCAACATCTCATCCACTCAATGTGGGAATGGTAGGAATGCATGGGAATTATGGCCCCAATTTATTGACCAACGAGTGCGATCTTCTGATCGCCATCGGAATGCGTTTTGACGATCGTGTAACAGGAGATTTGAATTCCTATGCCAAACAAGCCAAAATAATCCACTTCGAAATCGACCCTGCTGAAATCAATAAAAATGTAAAGGCAGATGTTCCCGTTCTGGGAGATTGTAAGGAAAGTTTAAACGCCCTTATACCGCTTGTCGAAAAGAAATCACACAAACAATGGATCGGACGTTTTGAAGAATTGATGAAAGTAGAGGTAAAGGAAGTCATTGACAAAGACATCCATCCTAAAAATGGAGGGCTCACCATGGGTGAAGCCATCGTATCTATCAACAAACACACTAAGGGCGACGCTGTAATCGTCACCGATGTGGGACAACACCAGATGGTGGCTTGTCGTTATGCCGATTTTGTTAGATCCAGAAGTAATGTAACCTCTGGTGGGCTGGGAACCATGGGTTTTGCACTACCGGCCGCAATCGGTGCCAAAATGGGGGCCCCCGAAAGAGAAGTCGTAGCTGTGATCGGGGATGGCGGATATCAGATGACCATTCAAGAATTAGGTACCATTTTCCAAACACAGGCCGCCGTAAAAATCGTTGTATTGAATAATGAATTTTTGGGAATGGTAAGACAATGGCAACAATTGTTTTTTGACAAACGCTATGCCTCCACCGAGATGGTTAACCCGAACTTTGTCGCCATCGCTAAAGGATATCATTTGGAAGCAGACCGGGTGGAAAAAAGGGAGGATTTGGATGCAGCAGTGGCTAAAATGATTGCTTCAGACAAACCTTATTTTTTAGAAGTTTGTGTTGAGAAAGAAGATAATGTCTTTCCCATGATCCCCTCTGGAGCCTCGGTTTCTGATATTCGTTTAAAATAATTCAAATTTCAAATGGAGAAAACCTATACCGTTTCAATTTATTCTGAAAATAATGTGGGCTTGTTGAACCGCATTTCGTCTATATTTTTAAAGCGTCATATCAACATTGAAAGTTTAACCACCTCACAATCCGAAATCAAAGATGTTTTCCGATTCATTATCATCGTTAATGTTACAGAGGAGAGTGTCAAAAAACTCATCAAGCAAATCGAAAAGCAAGTGGATGTGATTCGTGCTTTTTACCATACCGATGAGGAAACCATTTTTCAAGAAAGTGCGCTTTACAAAGTCAAATCCAGCGCTTTGTTTGAAGAAAGACACATTCAAAATATCATCAAAGAGAGCCATGCCAATATAGTCACGGTTTCTCCCGAATATTTTGTCATCGAAAAAACAGGTTTTAGAAAAGAAACCGACCGCTTGTACCATGATTTAGCCCCTTTTGGTTTACTTCAATTTGTTCGATCTGGGCGGATTTCGATTACCAAATCCAAAATGGGCATCAGTGAAATTCTCAAAAAATTTAAATCAGATAACTAACATAAACCTAGAAATACAATGGCCAATTATTTTAATCAACTTTCATTAGCAGAAAAATTAGAACAACTCGGGCAGTGCCGTTTTATGGATCAATCAGAATTTGATCAAGGAGTGGACGCCCTCAAAGGAAAAAAAATCGTGATTGTGGGGTGTGGCGCTCAGGGACTCAATCAAGGACTCAACATGCGCGATTCTGGGTTGGACATCAGCTATACCCTTCGTCAAGGGGCCATTGATCAAAAAAGAGCCTCCTACCAAAATGCCGTGGACAATAATTTTAATGTAGGGAATTATGAAGAGATGGTTCCCACTGCCGATGTGGTGATCAATCTGACTCCCGACAAAAACCACAGTTCAGTAATAGAAGCTGTTGTTCCTTTGATGAAAAAAGGAGCGACCCTGTCCTATTCACACGGTTTTAACATCGTAGAGGAGGGAATGACCATACGAAAAGATCTCACGGTGATCATGGTCGCCCCCAAATGTCCCGGATCTGAAGTTAGAGAAGAGTTTTTACGCGGTTTTGGTGTTCCTACTTTAATCGCTGTTCACCCCGAAAATGATCCCCAAGGTCATGGGTTAGAATACGCCAAAGCCTATGCAGTAGCAACAGGTGGGCATCGCGCGGGGGTACTGGAATCGTCCTTTGTTGCCGAAGTAAAGTCCGATCTGATGGGAGAGCAAACCATACTCTGTGGGGTATTGCAAACCGGTTCTATTCTTTCTTTTGATAAAATGGTGGAAAAGGGCATTGACCCCGCTTATGCCGCCAAACTCATTCAATACGGTTGGGAAACCATCACCGAGGCCCTCAAGCACGGTGGAATTACCAATATGATGGATCGCTTGTCCAATCCTGCTAAAATTAAAGCTTTCGAACTTTCTGAGGCTTTAAAGGAAATTTTGACCCCTTTGTTCCAAAAACATATGGACGACATCATGTCCGGCCATTTTTCCAAAACCATGATGGAGGACTGGGCCAATGACGATAAAAACCTCTTGGAATGGAGGGCTGCTACTGGAGAAACCGCATTTGAGAAAACCACCATTACCGATCAAGAAATTCCCGAACAAGAATATTTTGATCATGGTGTTTTGATGGTTGCTTTTGTTCGTGCAGGCGTAGAATTGGCTTTTGACACTATGGTGGCCTCTGGTATCAAGGAGGAATCCGCCTACTATGAATCCCTTCACGAAACACCCCTGATCGCCAATACGATTGCCAGAAAAAAATTATTTGAAATGAACCGTGTTATCTCTGATACTGCTGAGTATGGCTGTTATCTTTTCGATCACGCAGCCAAACCTTTGTTGGTTGATTTTATGAAAGGCATCGATACAGATGTGATCGGTAAACCCTTTGCAGATGGTAAAGGCAATGGTGTGGATAATCGACAACTGATCGATGTCAATGAGGTCATTCGTTTTCATCCAGTAGAAATCGTTGGATACGAACTGAGAGAATCCATGACAGCGATGAAAAAGATCGTTTGATCTTTGAATACTTCAAATCATTTTCTTTAAAGTTAATTTTTAGTTAAGAGCACTATGGAAAGCTTTTTCCTTATCCTCTGTGTAAAAAATTGTCTAACTTTGTAATACAAACATAAAACAAAACCAAAGCAATGAGTAACGTTTTGTCTGTACCTGGTTCAAATTCACTAACACTTAATGACATTCCTGAGGCCTATCGCCCGCAAGAAAACCATTTTAATCAATACCTCATCGGTGGGGAGTTGAAAACATGGGAAGGCGAGATGGCTGAGGTTTATTCCAGCATCCATACCGAAAATAAAAATGGCGAAATGGGCCCCACTTTATTGGGATCTGTGCCTGATATGGAATCCGAACCTGCACTTTTGGCATTGGAATCTGCCAACAAAGCTTTTGATCGGGGGAAAGGTGAGTGGCCAACCATGCGGGTCCGAGAACGACTCAATTGTCTTGAGCGCTTTGCTGATAAAATGAAAGCACATCGGGAGGAGGTCGTTAAATTACTGATGTGGGAAATCGGTAAAAATCTCAGTGATTCCCAAAAAGAATTTGATCGAACGGTAGAATATATCTATGATACCATAGATGCTTACAAAAAATTAGATCAGAAAAGTGCAAAGTTTGAAAAAGAAGGAGGCATTCACGCTCATATCAGAAGAAGCCCTTTGGGGGTTGTCTTGTGTCTGGGCCCATATAACTATCCACTCAATGAAACCTTTTGTTTGTTGATCCCTGCCATAGTGATGGGGAACACCGCAGTGTTTAAACCTGCCAAGCACGGGGTACTATTGATTACTCCTTTATTAAAAGCCTTTCAGGAATCTTTCCCTGCTGGTGTGGTGAACATTCTTTTTGGTCGTGGAAGAAAAATTGCACAACCCATTATGAAAACGGGACAGGTGGACGTATTGGCACTCATAGGGCACAGCTCCTCTGCCGTTGCACTTCAAGATGAGCATCCCAATAAAAACAGACTTCGATTGGTTCTTGGTTTGGAAGCCAAAAATCCAGGCGTCGTTTTACCTGATGCCGACCTGGAACATACAGTTAAAGAATGCATCTCCGGAACCCTATCTTTCAATGGTCAGCGCTGTACTGCCCTCAAGGTACTTTATGTCCATGAGTCCATCATCGAAGAGTTCAACAAAAAATTCTCTGAGGCTGTCGACAAACTAAAATACGGTTTGCCTTGGGAAGAAGACGTTTTCCTCACCCCACTGCCTGAGCCCAGCAAGCCACAATATATCAAAGACCTTATTGACGACGCTACCTCCAAAGGGGCAAAAGTTCTCAACAAAAAAGGGGGACAAATGACTGAAAATTATATCTACCCTGCGGTTATGTATCCTGTGGATGATTCAATGAGTCTCTATCACGAAGAACAATTTGGACCTATCATTCCTGTTATTCCCTATAAAGACATTAATGAACCTTTGGATGCCATGGCTGCATCAGAATATGGTCAACAAGTCAGTTTGTTTGGTAGAGATGTCACAAAAATTGGACCGCTTATTGACATCATGGCCAATTTGGTTTGTCGCGTCAACCTCAACAGTGCCTGCCAGAGAGGACCAGATGTCTATCCTTTTACTGGGAGAAAAAATTCTGCTGTAAGTACTTTGAGTGTATTTGATGCCTTGAGATCCTTCTCTATCAGAACTTTTGTGGCTTCCAAAGACAACCCCTACAACAATGAAATATTAGAATCGCTGTTGAATTCCAATGAATCCAACTTTGTATCCTCGGATTACATACTGTAGCGCTTAGTTTTTGTAGATCTTTTTGACCAAGTTTTTACCCACCATAGCGGAGGCGGTTACCACCCCCGAGAACATGGCTCCACCGACTCCAGCCGTAACGATGTCTTGTCCGGTCAGATAAAACCTTTTAATGGGGGTTTTGGGTTGCAAAAACTTTTGTTTGAATCGCTCTGGGGTATGGTCAATACCATATATTTCCCCTTCTTTATAATTCACAAAGTTTTGCGTGGTCAATGGGGTTGATAGTTCATAGTGATCTATTTTACTTTTGAGATGAGGTAAATGATTGTATAGGATTTCTAAAAGCCTTTGAGACATATCCTCTTTAAATTCTTCATACGCTTTGCCTCTTTTCATCCATCGGGTTCCTTGCCACTGTTTGACCAAGTCAAATGGCATGAGGGTAATGATGTCGATGGTACTGCGGCCGGGATAACGGGCTGACCAACTCGGGTCTTTGGCAGCAGGAAAAGAAACATAGACCACAGGAAAAGGAGCTTTGGGGTTGGAGAGATAATTTTCCACTATACTGTCGTGATCTCCTTCTTCGGGATAAATCCACAAATTGTTTTTGGGCAATTTGAGTGCTTCTGGGCTGCCTTTTAAACCAATGTAAAGGCAGGCATGTGCCACAGATGGATTGACTTTTTCCAACTGTAGGTGCAGTTTGTATTTTTCGGATACCGAGGGGGGAATGAGTTTTTCATAGGTGTTGAAAATTCCAGTGCTGCTGATAACATTTTTAGCGCGGAATGCCTTTCCATCTTTCATCTGCACCCCAACGGCAGTGTTTTTTTCAGTGAGAATATGATCCACCTCGGCATTAATCAAAATAGTACCACCGCTTTTTTCAATAACAGGATCGATGGTTTCAGCAATTTGAGATGATCCTCCTACTGGAAAACTAC
>Ga0181597_10005309_pt1 | contig 12425 bp, 5 predicted proteins | sample 041ome_5_FD_148647 | JGI IMG/M metagenome (GOLD analysis project Ga0181597, IMG submission 148647) | Coastal salt marsh microbial communities from the Groves Creek Marsh, Skidaway Island, Georgia - 041403US metaG (spades assembly) | ecosystem: Environmental > Aquatic > Marine > Intertidal zone >... | reverse complement strand
ATAATAAAGCCTTGGCTAGCAGCCGTCACCACATAAAATTAAGCCCGGCTAGTGCTCCATGATAGAAAGCACTGCCAGAGCTATTAAGTCCAGTAGCTATCGTCGTCCCCTCCAGCACTTCCGGTTGGTCACCAGCTACACCGATACCATTTATCCAGAGTAGTTGATATCCAAGCTGAATACTGACAGCCTTGCTTATCGAATATGCCAAACGTGTACTGAGGTCACCCGCAAACGCAACCTGATTACGAAATACACTGTTTTCATTATCAATGGTTCCAGCTGGTGTTCCATCATCCCATCTTCCTAAACACTGGTTGCCATACAGTCCAACTTTAGGACTACAGGAAAATTTCCACCGAGATGAGTTTCTGATAAGTGGAAAGTCAGCTCCTACTTGCCAGCCGTAGAGATTATTTTGAGCATTCCAATTCCAGCTAATGGTTTGAGTTCCGGTTACATTGGTTCCAACAAGTCCAAGCGTGTCTGAAACTTGTAGCCAACGAAAACCTGTAAGCCATCTTATTTGACTCTCTTCTACTGTGTGATAGAGGTTCGCCTCAAAACTATAAAGCCTTGAGGTGTAGCGAGCATCAACATTTTGGGTGTTGGATATTGATCCAGGAGATGTGGGAAAAGCCCATGTGACACCGGTTGTTGGTGTGAATATTTGAGCAGCCATGGACTGAACATCAAAGTAACGAAAACCGACGGCATCAAAAAATAAATCTTGATCTCGATATTTTATCCCCGAAATATCCGGTCCAGCGGCAGTGTTAAATCGAAAGCTACTCGCGTTAAGCAGATCACCAGGTTGTGGCAAAAACTCAATAAGAATAGGGCTGCTAGAGAGTGTGTTTCGCGTCAATATGGCTGCGCCCACATCAAGTTGCCAATGAGCGGGAGACTTGTTCACATGCAAAATGTTCTTATACAAAACATCCTGTGTGGGTCTTAGAGATGTTTCAATCAGGGCTTCGTCAAGTGATGGTGTTGGTATGTCATTGGCCAAAACAAAATTGTTAGCACACCACAGGCATAAGAGTGTTGCGAAAGCCGTATATTTCAATGAATCACCACCATTCAACAAGACGATAAACTCCGCTACTCATTTTATATAGAGCGCTTTCGGCTATCAGATCGTGTCGGGGACTGTTCTATTCTTAAAGACCGAAAAATCAAGTTAGTCATAAGACTTTACCAGATTCACTCCGTTCCATTTCTAATGCCCAGAGTAGAAATAAGAGGCAAGAAGGTTTGACCAAGCCACCTTCCACGACCAGATCAAAAGAATCTGAATATTTAAACAAAAATTAAAGAAAATGCTGGTTAATCAACTCATAGTTCAAACAATCTATCCTTGATTATTTATTTACTCTCTAAAAAGTCTTCCGAGAGATGTCTTAGCCACCCGCGATTTTCATGCCGCGATGGGGCAAAACTTTTTGAAGATAAAACCCCACCCTCTCTATATATAGAGAAAATATTGAGGGTAATATTTGTTGAGTGTTATCGTAAATGCCTGTTAGAAATCAACTGATGACGTTGTTTGAAAACGTGTGTGCAAAATGTGTGCAAATGGTTTGTGTTGGATTCACTGTTTTTAGTGCTTACTTTATAAGGGCTTACGAACATTGGCCAAAAATTGGGCCGGTTCTGGGCCATCGGTCTGTAGTTCCCTGCTGGATTGTGCAGAATCACGGAGGAACGGCCGCTCATTTCTTGGGAGCCTTACCGAATCGCTACACTGCAGCTTCCGGCAGGAGCGAGCTTATTTATGACCATGGAATGCAGTAATCTTCAAGAGCAGGCTGTGGAGAAACAGCCGCCACTTATTTGCTTCCTGCTGCTGGCAGCGCTGAACGCTGGGTTCGCAGGCTGCAACCAGCCCAAGCCTCAGACGTCTTCTGCTGTAACGGTGATGGCTGAAGTGGTCGTCACAAATCCGCGTGCCGTTGAGCTGCCTGAATATCTGGAAGTCACCGGTCGCATTGACGCTGAGCAGGTAGTTGATATTCGCAGTCGGGTTACCGGGTATCTCACCAAGGTTAACTTTCAGGATGGCCAGTTCATCTCCAAGGGCGACTTGCTGTATGAAATTGATGACCGGCCAGCGCGGGCAAAGCTTGAGGAGGCCGTTGGTGTCATCGAACGACTGCTTGGTGAACAGCGGTTTCTGAAGGTGCAGGTCGAGCGGTTTGAAAAGTTGGTCGCCAAGGGGGCGGCAAGCCAGCAAGACTATGACAGCTACAAGGCAAAACTTGATGAGAACTCCGGCAGCTTGATAACGGCACGAGCCCAGCACGAGGCAGCCCGACTCAATGTCGAGTTCTGTTCAATCACTGCGCCGATCACCGGGCAGATCGGCCGCACCCAGCTACAAGTCGGCAACCTGATCACGCAAGACAATACCACCTTGACGACAATCGTATCGATCGACCCGATCTTCGTCTATTTCAATGTGGATGAACCAACCTTTCTGCGTGTGATGAACCATGCACGCGAATCTGGCCGGGGCCCGGGGATCGGCCAGCAGGCGACGCTGGCTGATGTCGGACTGGTCGATGATGTTGACCGGAAGTATCCATACCGAAGCGAGATCGACTTTCTCAACAATCAGGTCGATACCAGTACGGCAACTATCACCATGCGGGGCCGGCTCGATAACCCCTATTCAGCTGACCCGTCTGCCCCCCGCCCGCCACTTTTTCGTCCGGGCATGTTCGCACGTATACGGCTACCACTGGGTGACTCAGTCGAGCGGATATTTGTTCCGGAGGCCGCAGTTGGCAGCATCCAAGATCGCAAGATTGTCTGGGTTGTGGGCAATGACAGTCTGGTCTCAGCCAGTGAGGTAACCCTCGGGCAAAAACTTGGCAGTTGGATCGCCGTGGTTGCGGTCGATTCATCCCAGCCTATTTCGACTGCGGAGCGGATCGTGGTTCGCGGACTGCAGCGGTGTGGGGAGGGCAAAGAGGTTCGCCCGAGCGTGGCCACTAAGAACAGTCTTGATTTGGAAAGCCTCGCTGTACCAGTGACGGTGACACGGGAACGGCAGGACTCAGAGCTTTCTGGCGGCAAGGTGGCTCCCCAGCCAGCGGCTGGCCCAATTCCGCCCCCAATCGTTTTGCCCCAGACTTCTTCTGCGGTTGAGCCACTGCCCCCGCCAAGTAACCAATCGCCGTGATCTCACGATTCTTCATCCAGCGACCAATCTTTGCGTCGGTGATCTCAATTGTCATCACGCTTGCCGGTGGAGTTAGCCTGCTCTCACTGCCGATCGCCCTGTTTCCGCCCGTCGCGCCTCCCATTGTGCAGGTGACCTGTCTCTATCCGGGTGCAAATGCTTCCGTCGTAACCGACACGATTGCTGCCCCGATTGAGCAGCAAGTCAACGGGGTCGACCAACTGCTTTACATGCAGTCTCAGGCGACGAATGACGGCTACTACGTACTCCAACTCACCTTTGAAGTAGGAGCCGATGCCGACTTGGCGCTTGTACAGACGCAAAACCGTGTGCAGCTTGCGATGCCACTTTTGCCGCAAGTCGTGCAGAGGCAGGGCGTAAGCGTCAAGAAGCGGTCACCAGACATTCTCATGACGGTTGATTTGTTTTCGCCCGATGGGCAGTACGACGACGTTTTCATGAGTAACTACGCCACCGTTCACCTCCGTGATGAACTGCTGCGATGTCCTGGGATTGGTGACATTCTCTTGCTCGGGCAACGAGACTACTCATTGCGCATCTGGCTCGACCCGGAGCAACTCGCCTCGCGTGGACTGACCTCTCAAGATGCGCACGATGCGATTGCCGCACAGAACGTGCAGGTACTTGGAGGTGTCAGCGGCCAGTCGCCCACTGCTGATGGCCAGCAGCTTCAACTGACTGTTGCCGCCACTGGGCTCCTCTCCACACCAGAGGAGTTCGGGGCGATCGTTCTGCGGGCCGATCCGACGGTGCCAGGGACGCCCTTGGTACGGCTGCGTGATGTGTCCCGAATCGAACTAGGGGCGGCCAGCTATGACCAGACCTGTCGCTTCAATGGCAAACTGGTAGTTGGACTGGCCGTGTTTCAGCTTCCCGATGCCAATGCGCTCGAGACCTCATGGGCGGTCCAGGCAAAAATGGCAGAACTTGCCAAACGGTTTCCAGCGGGACTGGAATACCGCGTCACCTACGACACGACTCCTTACATCACTGAGTCAATTGTAGAAGTGGTGAAAACCCTCCGTGATGCGATTCTGCTCGTCGGGCTGGTCGTGCTGCTGTTTCTCCAGAACTGGCGGGCGACGCTGATTCCACTGGTGGCTGTGCCAGTGGCGATTGTGGGCACCTTTACCGCCATGGCAGCCATGGGCTTCAGCCTCAACACGCTTTCCCTCTTTGGACTGGTGTTGGCAATCGGCATCGTGGTCGACGACGCAATTGTCGTCGTCGAGAATGTCGAACGCTGGATCCGGCAGGGCCTTGATCCCTACGCCGCAGCCGAGCGGGCGATGACGGAAGTGACCGGCCCGGTGATTGGTGTGGCAGCGGTGCTCTCGGCCGTATTCATTCCCTGTGCCTTTATCGGTGGGGTGACCGGCCTTTTCTTTCGGCAGTTTGCCCTGACCATTGCGGTGTCGACTATTCTTTCGGCAATCAATTCGCTAACCCTGAGTCCGGCTCTTGCAGCCATTCTGCTACGGCCGCACGACGCCCCTCCTGATTTCTTTCAGCGACTCCTTGGCTGGGTGCTGGGCCCAGTGTTCTGGGTCTTCAATTATTTCTTCGACGCTCTCAATAATGGCTATGCCAGAGGCGTGGCGGCTTTTGTGCGGCATGGACGGCTGGCGATTATCGCCTACTTGTTTTTGGTGTTTGTCACCTGGCGGCTCTTCGCGGTCTATCCGCAGGGTTTCGTGCCTCTGCAAGATCAGGGGTATCTAGTTGCTGCAGTCGAATTGCCTGACGGCGCATCGGTGCAACGCACCAGTGAGGTGCTCGAGCGGGTCGATGCTCTGGCCCACAAAGTGCCTGGGATCGCTGATGTGTTCACTGTGGCAGGCATGTCACTCGTCTACAACGCGAACGCTCCTCATTGGGGCTCACTCTTTCTCATGCTTGACAAGTATGAAAATCGTCGCACCCCTGAGACCTCAAGCTTTGGCATCATTCGAGCGCTGCAAGCCCGTTGCCGCGAAGAAATCCTCGACGCGGAAGTGGGTATCTACCCGCCACCACCGGTCAAGGGCATGGGCATGGCCGGCGGGTTTAAGTTTTATCTGCAGGATCGGGGTAGCCTTGGTCCACAGGTGATCCAAGAGACAAGCCAAAAGCTTGTAGCTGACATGGAGGACTGGCAACTACCGTTTGTCGCCGGTGGCTATCGAGCCGATTCACCGCAGTATTTTCTTGACATTGACCGTGACAAGATTCGGGGGCTGGGTATCCCGCTCTCAGCGGTTTTTACCGCCCTGCAACTCGATGTGGGCTCGTTGACGGTGAACACCTTCAGCCGCTTTGGTCGGACCTGGCAGGTCAAGGTAATGGCTGACCAGAGCTTCCGCCGCAATCTTGAAGATCTCCGCGAATTAAAGGTGGTTGCCCGTGATGGTGGCCTCGTGCCACTGGCCTCGGTCCTGAATGTTCGCCAGTCCATGGGGCCGTCGATCATGATGCGATATAACCTCTACCCGGCGGCGCCGATTGTAGGCATTCCGAATCCCTTTGAAGGTGGGTCGGTACTCATTGATCGTGTCGCTGCTGCAACCCAGCAGCGCCTGCCCGAAAACTTTTCCTATGAATGGACCGAGGTGTTTCTCCTGCAGATTGCTGCGGGTAATACTGCTGGGCTGCTGCTGGGGCTTGGTGTGATCCTCGTGTTCCTCGTGCTGGCGGCACTCTACGAGAGTTGGACGCAACCCCTCGCTGTGATCCTGGTTGTGCCCCTCTGCCTGTTGGCGGCAGTCGTCGGTCTGTTGGTGGCATTCCTGCCAATCGATATCCTTGCTCAGGTTGGGCTGGTTGTGCTGGTCGGGCTTGCCTGCAAGAACGCCATTCTCATCGTGGAGTTTGCCCGGCAGCTCCATGAAGAGGGGCACGATGCCCGCTCCGCGGCAATTGAGGCTAGTCGGCTGCGACTGAGGCCGATTCTGATGACCTCGCTGGCCTTTATTCTCGGAGTGGTGCCCCTGGTGGTTGCCCAAGGGGCCGGGGCCGAACTTCGCTGGTCATTGGGCATTACCGTTTTTGCGGGCATGATCGGGGTGACACTCTTTGGTATTTTCTTAACGCCGGTGTTCTATGAAAAGCTGACAGGGATCAGTGACCGCTGGCGAGGAAGCCAGCCTGAACCGGAGGTGTCGCGGTCATGATTGCAGGGTTCTTCATCAAGCGGCCGATCTTCGCGTCGGTGATCTCAATCGTGCTGGTCCTCTGCGGTGGCGTGGCAGCGGTCACCCTGCCGACTACCCAATACCCTGACATCACGCCACCGACCATCGAGGTGTCGACGGTTTATCCTGGCGCAAATGCAGAGCTTGTCCGTGACACGATTGCTGCGCCGATTGAGCAGCAGGTGAGTGGTGTCGAAAATGCTCTGTCGCTGAGTTCTCAGTGCACCAACGACGGCCGTTATCGCCTCACGATCACTTTCGCTCCGGGCACTGATCTCAACATGGCCCAGGTGCTCACTCAGGTGCGGGTCACGCTGGCGATGCCAAGCCTGCCCGACCTGGTACAGCGGGAGGGGGTGGCCGTGCTGAAGAAGTCACCGGCGGCGATGATGATTGTCAACTTCACCGCCGCCCGGGATGCATCCGGTCGGCCGGTCTACGATGAGATCTTCCTATCGAATTACGCCACAATTCAGATTCGTGATGAGCTGCTGCGGGTCGAGGGTGTTGGTGACATCGACTTCATCGGACAGCGTGACTACAGCATGCGAGTCTGGCTCAACCCAGAAAAGATGGCCGCGGTTGGCCTCTCGGCAGGAGATATTCGCACTGCGGTTGAAAGCCAGAACTATCAGATCACTGCTGGCAGCGTCGGCCAGCAGCCGGCCCCGGCGGGGCAGGCCTTTCAGATTCCACTATCGGCAGTCGGCCGATTAATGACAGTGGAGGAGTTTGGCGACGTCATTGTCAAAGAGACACCATCAGAAGATGGTGATGTTGCGGCGGTGATTGTCCGACTGCGGGATGTGGCCCGGGTGGAGCTCGGTGCGCAGTTTTATGATCAGGTCTGTCGGCTTGATGGTGAGCCGAGCGTGGGCATGAACATCTATCAGCTGCCTGGCTCCAATGCGATTGCTGCCGCGGCGGCGGTGCGGGCCAAGCTGGCCGCTCTCGGCGAACGGTTTCCCAAAGGTCTTGAGACACGGGTGGTCTACGACACTACACCTTTTATCGAGGAATCGAAGGCCGAGGTGCTCAAGACGCTCCGCGATGCCACCATCCTAGTAGCATTAGTGGTGCTTCTGTTTTTGCAGAACTGGCGGGCCACGCTCATTCCTCTGATTGCGGTGCCGGTGGCAATCGTCGGCACCTTTGCGTTTATGGCTGCGCTTGGGTTCAGCCTCAATAATCTGTCGCTGTTCGGGCTGGTGCTGGCGATTGGCATCGTAGTCGATGATGCAATTGTGGTGGTCGAAAATGTTGAACGCTGGATTGAACACGGGCTGGCTCCCCGGGCAGCTGCGTTCAAGGCAATGCAGGAGGTCACCGGGCCAGTAATCGGAGTGGCCCTGGTTCTGTGCGCGGTATTTGTGCCATGCAGTTTCATTGCTGGCATTGTTGGTCAATTCTTCAGGCAATTTGCTCTGACGATTGCGGTGTCAACGCTCCTTTCGGCGATCAACTCACTCACTCTTTCGCCGGCGCTTGCGGCTATACTCTTGCGGCCACACGGCTCAGACCCCGACCCCCTTGATCGTGTTCTTGGCTTTTTCTGCGGATGGATTTTCCGTGGATTCAATGTCGGGTTTGCGTTGCTTATCCGAGTTTATGGCTGGGCGATTCACGGTTCACTTCGGGTGGCGTGGCTAATCCTACTTGCATTTTCTGGGTTGCTCGTTGTCACCTGGCAGTTGTTCCAGCTCACACCGGTGGGCTTCATTCCAGAACAAGACAAAGGTTATCTGGTTGCCGATGTGGTGCTGCCAGAGGGGGCGAGTGTCCAGCGGACGGCAGCAGTCATGGCAGAACTGGAACGCCGGGCACTCGAGGAGCCAGGGGTGGCCCATGCGGTTTCGGTCGCTGGCCGGTCGGTGGTGCTGGGTGGCAATTCACCAAACTGGGGTGCCATGTACGTGATGCTCGATGGCTTCGCTGAGCGACAGGGGGACGAGGTGTCGGCCGAGGCCATTGCCACGCGACTGCGACGGGACTGGCAGGCGGTGGCCGACGACGCACGGGTGGAGGTATTCGGGCCTCCACCGGTGGACGGCCTGGGAACAGTGGCTGGCTTCAAACTGGCAGTAGAAGATCGCGGGAACTACGGCGCCGCTCAGCTCGAGCAGGTGACGGCCTCCCTGATTGCCGACTGCCGTGATGACAGCCGGCTCACGGGCCTTTTTACAAACTACTCCGCCAGTGCTCCGTGGCTGTTTCTCGACATTGATCGTGAGAAGGCTGCAGCAGTGGGTGTACAGCTTGCCGACCTGTTTGAGACGCTGCAAGTGCAGTTGGGTTCTTACTACATTAATAACTTTAACCGCTTTGGTCGTTCCTGGCAGGTCAATGTGCAGGCCGATGCCCGGCACCGTGGTGATCTCCGCCGGGCCATCGAAGACCTCACCGTGCCGGGAGCCAATGGGCAGGCTGTGCCCTTGGCGACGCTGGTTCAGGTGAAAGATCGTGTCGGCCCGTCACTGGTGATGCGGCACAACCTCTATCCGGCAGCAGCTATCTATGGTGAGCCCGCCCAGGGTACCGGCAGCACCTCGGCCTTAGCTGTTGTTCGCGAGCACTTTGACCGGCTTCAGGAGCAGGCGACTATTCCATCGCTGTTTGCCGCCGAGTGGACCGAAATGGCCTTCATGCAGATCCGCTCGGGGGCAACAGCCACCTTCTTATTTGTGCTGGGAGTCGTGCTAGTGTTTCTTGTTTTGGCCGCATTGTACGAGAGCTGGGCCTTGCCACTGGCAGTGATTCTTGTCGTACCCATGTGCCTGCTTTCTGCTGTTGTGGGAATTCGACAGGCAGGCATGGAGATCACAATCTTTACGCAGATCGGGTTTGTTGTGCTGGTGGGGTTAGCCTGTAAAAATGCGATTTTAATCGTCGAATTTGCCCGCCAGCTCGCCCGCGAGGGTAAGCCACTGGTGGAGGCTACTGTTGAGGCCAGCCGGCTTCGACTGCGGCCTATTTTGATGACGTCGCTGGCCTTCATTCTCGGTGTGCTGCCACTGGTGGTGGCCGAAGGGGCAGGTGCCGAGATGCGGCGGACGCTTGGCCTTGCTGTTTTTAGTGGCATGCTGGGGGTAACCCTGTTCGGCATTTTTCTTACGCCGGTCTTCTTCTACAGCCTGCTGCGGGGGAGCGGCCTGGGAAAGCCTCAACAACCAGCTTCGTCTCCAATGGCATAGAAAAGCCGACCTCTTAGCGTGGTTTCTTCCCACGGAGCCATTCCGTCCAGAGGCACCAAGCATCAAAGCCGGCCGGCGGCTGCTTGCCGATGTAGTCGTCACAGTGTGTGCCCTCCACGCGTGGGAGTGGCTTACAGCACTGGCCGCTGGCGGCGAGGGCGTCAAGCCGTAGCTGCCAGCCACCACCGAGGGCGCGGTAAATCTTGATCATGCCCTTGGCCACACCGCCAACACTGGTATTGAGCCGAATCTGCTCGGTCACCTGCGTCTGCTGCACAACGAAGACCCGATTGAAGTCGCTGGCTCCTTCCTTGTACTGGATCTCAACGAGCTCGGCAGATCGGCTGGCAGCAGTTACAGCCTCTCGCTGTTTGTCGGCGGCAATGCGGGCCTTGATGGTCGTGACGATGCCGTCTTCAGCCTCACGGCCAGCTCGAAGCACTGTCTGTTGATACTCGGCAGAAAGCGCCAGGAACTTGGCATCCTGCTGGCGAATGTTATTGAGCAGCCTGCCATAGTTGAGAATCTTCCAGTCAACCACTGGTGCAACGAAGCCATACAGAGAATCTGATTCAAACAACTGGCCAATTTCATTGGCATAAACACCGAGGTACCCATTGATTGAGAAGGAGGGGTACAGCTGAGCCTCGGCTACCCCGATCTGGGCACACTGGGCGGCCACCAAACGTTCCGCCTGCCGAACATCAGGCCGTCGGCGAATGAGTTCCGCTGGAATACCGATGACGAGCGAAGCAGGTACGGTGGGAATATCAGCCTCACCCAACCGCAGGGCCAGATCTTCGGGCGGGATTCCCAGCAGCATGCAGAGGGCATTGGTCGCCAGTCGCGCCTCTCGTTCATAGTACGGGACGAGAGCCTCTGTCTTGGTAAGGTTCAGCCGCGCCTGAGAGACATCAAGCTCACTGGTTATGCCACCCTCAAAGCGATCAATGGCAACCTGCAAAGAATCACGCTGGATTTTGAGCAGTCGCTGCAGGTCAGCTACCTGATGACAGGCGACTCGATAATCGACGTAGCGATCAGCCACATCAGCAATGAGCGTGACCAGTACACCGTCGTATTCCTCGACACGTGCCTGATACTCTGCTGCAGCCGATTCGATCTTACGGCGAATCTTGCCCCAGAGATCAAGTTCCCATGACAAATTGAAGCCGGTCTGCCAAAGGCTAAATGGGGGAATCGAAAGATTTTGAAAGGCACTGACATTGTTACTCAGTTGCCAGCGGGCATATTCAGCGATGGCTCCCTGCGCCTGTGGCATGAAGCCACCCACGGTGATGTTGTAGGCCGCCCTCGAGGCCAGCACTCGGAAGCCCGCCTCACGCAGGGAGAGGTTCTGCTCGTAAGCATGCAGGACCAACTGGTCGAGCATCGGGTCGTTAAACTGCCGCCACCACTGGGATTCGACCCCGCACTCTGACCGCACCTGCGGGTCATCCGCATCGATCCATTCCGGCTCAACTGGGGCGATAGGTCGTTGGTAGGTTGGGCCTACCTTCATGTTGTTCCGCCAGTAGTCTCCCCACGAGGTGCACCCTGATGCAGTGAGCATGCCGGCGACAACAAACAGGGCCAACTGCCCGCGTCCATGCGGCTGACCCCACCGGCTCGCTGTCTTTGGGAAAAGCTGTCTACGGCCTTGTTCTACGTGGGTAGCCTGCCACGATGGCAACAGGGTCTTTTCGGATCGCCTTGTGTATGTGCGTGCCCACGCAGACGTGATCCAACGGAAAAAAATTTGGGGAATGATGGCCACAGGTCGCTCGCATAAGCGGGTGCGAAAAGGTCCTTCAGTCGCCGCGCAGCCCACAGGCCTGAATGACACAAATAACGGTGAGATCGAGTGTTTGAAAACAGTTCTTGAGGCTTTCTGCCGCTCAAGAGAGGCAGCAGATAACGTGGGTGCAGTGGGGGACGTGGTGAGTTTCAGCCGCTTCCCGGGCCGCCTAAGTTCCCAGCAGTAACGGCGGTCTTGAGGGGCTTCAGGCGACAGGGGCAAAGTACGTGTGGCGGACAAGATGCCGCTTTAGACCAGTCTTTACCGAGGCTGATCAGCTGGTCTCGCTGCCCGGTTTTCGTGCCCAGTGGGTCGAAGGATGAAACGAGTCGCTAGCGAGTTGAAAAAGCTAGGCTACGTTTTCGGTAGTGATCGGCAAGGCTTTTTGCCACTCATCAGTGGTGAACCATTAAATTGATTTCTACGTGTAACAACCCAGGACTTGTATTGTTGTTGGCCACCGTCGAGAATCGGTTGTTCCGCGGTCAGGAGAGGCCGTCAATCGAAGGAGTCAGCCCAATGGGTAACCGACTGTTTTGCTTCATCGTCATGTTCGTGGTCTCGTTTGTTGGTTCCACGTTAGCCGTGTTGGCCGACGAGACGTCGTCAGGCACTGCTGGTAAAGCAGTTCAGCGTACACTCACAAAGCTACTCACTGCCCAGTCACTCGACGAACAGCCGGTGTTATTTGCTGACCTGCTCGGCAGCGACGGTAAAGCCGTCTGTTTCACCTTTCTCCATCCCACCTGCCCACTGGCCCAACGGTATGGGCCGGTGCTGGCCGAACTTGATAACGCGTTCGACAAGCAGGGCGTCCACTTCGTTGGTGTAGTCTGCGAGTTTGACGAGCCTGAGGAGATCACCTCCTATCGCGACGAGTATGCTATTCACTTCCCGTTCCTCACCGACCGCGACTTCCACCTCGCTGAAGCACTCGATGCCACGACGACCCCAGAGGTAGTGCTTGTCGATGCCAGCGGCCGCACACGGTATCAGGGTCGGATTGACGACCGGTATAAAGAGCGGGGAGAAAAGTCACCTGGCGTTCCTGAGCCCGA
>Ga0181597_10005307_pt1 | contig 12426 bp, 8 predicted proteins | sample 041ome_5_FD_148647 | JGI IMG/M metagenome (GOLD analysis project Ga0181597, IMG submission 148647) | Coastal salt marsh microbial communities from the Groves Creek Marsh, Skidaway Island, Georgia - 041403US metaG (spades assembly) | ecosystem: Environmental > Aquatic > Marine > Intertidal zone >... | reverse complement strand
GGCTCGTGTTTCTAACTATCCCTTTCACCGTTGCACAGAAGGCTGGCGAGCGTCCATGGCGAAAAAAGTCGCAAAGAAAAAGGCTGCCAAAAAAACCACAAAGGCTGCCAAAAAAACCACAAAAACAGTGAAGAAGGCTGTCAAAAAAACAGCCAAAAAGAAGGCTGTCAAAAAAGTTACAAAGAAAAAGACTGCGGCCAAAAAGGCAGCAAAAAAAGTAGCCAAAAAAGCCGCCAAAAAGCGAGCAACCAGAAAAAAGGTTGTGAAAGAAGTCCGCTTAAAGGCGTACTGGGGAGTTTTCAACTCCAGCCTGAAGCGTCTTGCTGTCTTCGAATATGCTGACAAGCGGGCTGCCGAAAAGAAAGCAAAAGAACTCTCGAGTGGATCAAAGGGCAATCACTTCATCCAACTCGTCAAAGAGCCAATCACTGAGGCGTAACCACTTTGCTGTGGGGCTACACAATCATGTGTTAGCCCCACGCATGTGCTTAGCCCCACGGACTCTGCCAATCGCCCCACGCCTCAAGATACCGTGCTAATCCTGATGACTCTGCCGCCTTACTCCGTATCCAGATATGGGCTGATTCAATTAGTGACTGTTCGTCTGCAAGAGAAATAGCACCGGCAACAACACGGCTTCGCAGATAAACAAAGTACGTATCAAGAACATCACTTCGACAATAGTCATGAATTTCACGTGCTCGACCTCCGTCCCAAAGATCTTGCACCATGTGGCCAGCCACATCAATTTTCCCAGGTTTGCCAATGAGATTGGCTGCCAGGGAGAGGCCTCCTACAAACCGGCTAGCACCGTTATTCGTTAAAAATTCGTGCAGGTCGAGATGTGCAGAACTGTTAAATCGATTCCGTGGTTGTTCAAAACTGCGGCCGTTTTCGGCAATCCACTCAGGTATTCCTAATCCATACCGAAATGCGCAAACCTCAAGTAGTGGCATATCAAAACCACGACCGTTGAATGAGACCAGTTGTGGCTGACCATTTTTTCGCCACCCTTCCCAAAATAATCGCACAATTTCATGAGGACGCGATAGTTCTTCATCAAGGGCAACGAGATCAATCAATGAATAGTCCTCGGCAACTGTAGCAACAACAAGTGACACAGGAAGTTGAAATGTATATGGAATAAAATCCTTTCCATTTTGCTCAAGAAGTTCGGATCGATACCGCTGAATTGCTTCCGTCGATGAGAGCTTTTCTCCCGGATAGCGAATTTTGGCAATGAGTTCTCCATCTGCCGCTGACTCGATATCAAAAACAAGTCGTGCTGTCCTTCGTTTTGCCATTCAGAAAATCTCCTTCTCATTCAAGTCGATAGCGAGGTGATGATCGTCATAAGAATTTCGGGGTACGAATCTTCCATTCTCTTCCACCGCGTGCCGACGTCGATGAATTTCAAGACTCTCTATCACCTCCGCAACGACACTCTTTCCGTCGACCTGATACGGATGCTCATTGAGTCTCATGATCATTGATTACTGGATTTGATCAAGTGGAACAGGTGATCGCTGTTTGTCAGATTCGACCACTGCCGAGAGCACCTTCTGAACCTCATACGCATCAGCAAAGTCGGCAAGGGGCACTACTGGCTCACCGCCACTAATCACGGTCAACATGTCGGCGGCCTGATTTATAAAGCTGTGTTCGTATCCAAGGATATGTGCGGCAGGCCACCACGATGCCGCGTAGGGATGGTTAGCGTTGCCATCCGTAACGTTTATTGTGTTCCAACCTTGCAACTCGGCAGGGAGTGTTGCGTCGTACCAATCGAGTTCATTCATACGCTCAAAGTTGAAACGAATCGCCCCTTTTTCACCATGTATCTCTAGACGATTTGCATTCTTACACCCCGTGGAGAGACGCGATGCCTCAAACGTGGCCACAGCACCACTGGCCATTTTGGCGATAAACAGCACGATGTCATCGACAGTGCTTGCTCCCATTTTCTGACTCGTCGCCGCGCCGTGTCCTGAAATTTCACCACCGCCACTCTCCAGAATCACTCGTTCCTTTATCACCGTTTCCATCGTCGCTCCGATCACCTCACTGATTTCATCACCGGTGATGAATCGTGCGGTATCAATGGTATGAGCACAGAGGTCTCCCAGTGCTCCAGATCCAGCTACATCACCTTCAAATCGCCACATAAGCGGTGTATCTGGTCCAGCCCAATCTTGAAGATAACAGCCTCGAATCTGATAAATTCGACCGAGTTTCCCGGCTGCACACAATTGATGGGCGAATGCTATTGCAGGACATCTTCGATAATTATACCAGACGAATGTTTTTCCAGTCGCTTTCTCTGCAGCTTCTACCATCTGACGCGCATCGCCTAGCGTCCCTGCCAACGGTTTCTCACAGGCGACATGTTTTCCAGCCTCGAGGGCCGCAATCGTGTGCTCGGCATGCACGTTGTTAGGGGTTACCACATCTACCAGATCTATTGCTTCGGAGTTGACGGCTGAATTCCAATCCGTTGTGCAGTGCTGCCAACCCCAACGCTCGGCAAACATTTTTAGATCTTCTTGATTACGGCCTGCAATCGTATGCATCACAGGTTTGCAGGGAAGATCAAAAAATTTATTCACCTTGAGATACGCATTTGAATGCGCTCGGCCCATGAACTTCGTTCCAATCAGAGCGATATTGCAATGGTTGATATTCGCAGTCTCAGCAGACATCTTAAAACTCCTGAATTGAAAAACTATTTGAATCGCCTGACAACCCGTAAATTAATATTGCACGTCGGTCCACTTTTGCTCTCGACTGCTCTGAATAATTGCATCGCAGATTGCCATCTCCTTATGGCCATCTACAAACGTACTCCAATCAGGATTGTCTGGCATTTGACCCTTCTCAACCGCGCGATACACATTGCGAAATAGATTCTTGGGGCCGTCCGGGTAGGCTTCAGGATGACCACCGGGGTAATGGGCATACTCTTTGGCAGCTTCGTGCAGCAAGGATGGGTCTTTGACCAGGATTTCATTCGCTTTTTCCCGATATCCGATCCACATATCGTTTGGTCTCTCTTGATCCCACGCCAGTGCACAGCGGGATCCATCGAGTTCAAACGAAAGTCGATTCTTCCGACCGGCCGAAACCTGGCTGACGCTGAAAACGCCACGAGCCCCTCCCGAGAGTTCGATTAAAACAGAGGCATAATCCTCGGTGTTGATATCTTGCGGTTCGTAATCACTGGGTGAAAGTTCCTTGCCGGCATACGTCTCGATTTGTTTCTTGGGTTTCATCCGCGTCTTGTGCACGGTACGCAAGTCAGCCATGACACGGACGATGCTCTCACCGGTGATAAACTGCAAGAGATCACACCAATGACTACCAACGTCCGCAACCGCGCGACTGTCCCCTGACATTTCCGGTTGCAATCGCCAATTCCAGTCTGTCTGAAGGTACAGCCAGTCCTGCAAATAGGAGCCACGGAGAGTGAATACCTCGCCCAGTTCCCCTTGTTGGACCATTTGTCTGGCATGCTGAACCAGCGGATAGTAGCGATAATTAAAATCAACGGCATGAATCAGACCCGACTCCGATGCAAGTTTCACAAGTTCTCGGCTCTCTGTACTGTTCATAGCAAGAGGTTTTTCGCTGATCACATGCTTGCCGGCAGCGAGAATATCTTTGTTTACCTGATAATGCAGGTGATTCGGTGTGCAATTATGAACGACACGGACTTGCGGATCGGCCAGAAGTTCGCGGTAATCACCATACGACTTCTCGATGCTTAAAAGATCTGCCTTACTGCGGGCCAATTCGGCATTGGCTTCGGCCAGGGCAACAAATTCGACGTTTCCCAATCGCCTTCCAGCCTCGACATGTACCGGACCGATAAATCCAGTACCGATAACTCCGGCTGCGATCTTCTCTGCCATTGTCTCACTCTCCTTTACCTCTAGAAATAAACCCACACCGCCGCTTCGATGAACCCACGCAATCAAATCTTATCGGTTAGCCGTCGGTTCTAGCAACCGGCCACGCATCGCTTTGCATCAGGCACCTCAAGATTAGCTGCTTCTTTATGCAACTCGGCAAAGCATTTTTCTAACCCGATGGCCAACAGCAGGATTACGTCCTCTTGTTGCTGAATATCTCAGACCAGATTAGCAACTTCAATTTGTGTTTGACGGTTCAAACTCCCGGTTGGATCGTCAGCCAAACCGAGTTGAGGCTGGATCACACGCGGTCGTGCTAAAGCCGCACGGTGTCAGAAATTCCCCTCGTCTCAAAAATTTTGCAGCAACACATTTGATACAGAGGCGGAAAAAACGGGCCAAAAGGGCGTAGCATATGCCGAACAGTGGCACAGCCCCGCCCCTCCTGAAACCCGGTGGGAGACATGGTCCAACCCTGATAAGATACCTGGAAGAATTACTTTGATTTTCCAACAGGCGACCCAATGGGCTTTTCTGATCGCGGTTATTACCGCCTTGACAACTCATTCCAGCGACAATCTGACTGGACTGCAGTGATCACCCTCATCATTGCAAACGTAGCAGTGTGGGTGCTCAATCTCCTTGGCGGTCGTGATTTTTTAAACAAAGAAATACTTGCACTCCGTGGAGATCTCCCTGAACATATTCTGGAATGCTGGAAACTCATTTCCTATGGTTTTGCCCACGACGCAACATCACCGTGGCATCTTGCATTTAATATGCTCGCCATCTTTTTCTTCGGCAGGTCTGTCGAACAAGTGCTTGGCAAAGCAGAGTTTCTTCGATTTTATTTCGTTGCTGTTATTGTATCTGGATTGGCATGGGTTCTCAGCGTTAATTTATTCTCTAATGACTTTGCACCGGGCCGGACATATCTGATCGGTGCGAGCGGTGGAGTGATGGCCGTTCTGGCTGTCTTTGTCTGGTACTTCCCTCGTCAGGAAGTCCTGATCTGGGGTATTCTCCCTCTACCCGCGTGGGCGCTCGGCATTCTCTACTTTGTCACAGACATCCAAGGAGCCACTCAGGGTGGCGGAAATGTTGCCCATGTGGCACATATTGGTGGTGCAGTTTTTGGCTTACTATATGCCTGGCGAGGATGGAGCCTCAGTGGCTTGTCCGACTTAGGCGGCCGGCTCAAACAAATGCGTCGCCGTTTTAAGATTGTTCGACCAGACGACGATTTCGATCACTCGCACCCGACCGGTGAAGATGAGCAAAGCCTTCAATTGAAGGTTGACGAGATACTGGAAAAAATTAGTCGATCTGGTGAGTCGAGCTTAACAAACGATGAGCGCGAGACACTCACTCGTGCAAGCCGACGTTTCAAAGGACGCTCGCAATAGAAAATGACGTTTCAGGATGTCGTTTTTATCGAAGAAGAGTTTCTTGTGGTCGCGTTACAACTCGCAGGTCGTCGCGGCTGGCAGACCGTATCTGGTCGACACGTGTGACGAACTGCTGAAACTCCTGTTCGTCAAGCTTTCCAGATAGGACTGAATGCACCTGCCCTGCTGTGTCCAGCACAACAACATTTGGCTCTCCTGGGATAATTCCGAACATTCGTTTCAGTGCCCCATCAAAGTCGAGCCAGATTGGAACAACTGGAGAATCTTTTCGCATACGAGCTCGTGCAACCGGCTTGAGTGCTCTCGGCACTTCTGTCAGCGAGGCCACAGGAATAACACGAACGTCAGGCACCTCAACCCCTGCAGGCCAATTTGTGATTCCACGCACCGGCTGTTTCGACCAGGCATCAGAAGAGACTTCATCAGCGGTCGGGTGAAAATGCAGATGCAGCTTTCGTCCAAGATGAAGTGAATCTTCAGCACCGTGGCGTTCGGCATACACCAGAATAACAACATCTCCTAAATATGTACTCGTTTCGCATGGAGTTTGAAATTGATCTTCCATAACGACATTCATCACGCCATCGGCACAAACAACTTTAACGGCTCCAAATAGAGATCCAACCATAAGACCGAGCGGCACAAAACGATAAAGAGAGTTTGTATGAAATGTCATGGCGAGTCACTTTCTATCACGATCAAAAATCAGGCAGCTTGGCGGTGATCATGCAAAGGTGGAAAGGCTAATACCTCAGCATTGTCACTGTCATGCTGATCATCATCCATTTCTTCTGAACCGGGCCGAAGAATACCGAGAATTGCTGGGAGAAAAACAAGCGATGTAAGAGTGCACATCGTCACGCCAAGCGTGAGAAGTCGCCCGAGGCTTTCAAGCCCGCGATGACTGGCGACCATGAGTGCACCGAACCCAAGAATTGTCGTTAACGCATCGACCATTACGGCATTCGCTGTTGATGCACTAATACGATATTTTCCAGGCCGTTCCAGTGCATCGTGGACAATATGAACGCCATAATCGACAGCAATCCCAAGAATAAGTGGGATGCCAATCAGGTTTGCTGGATTGAGATCAATCCCAAGCAGGCCCATAAGCCCAAGGGTTAACGCCATGCCAGCCGCAAGCGGCAAGGCGGCTAACAGAGAGTGGGTGAGACTTCGGAAATCGAGCCAAAGGACTGCAATGATCACAATGAGCGAGTAGAGCGCAGCCTGCTCATAACTCCGTTTCATTTCGAGTGATGCCTCGTATGCCTGAAGTGGATTACCCGTTGCTTTTGGATCAACACTCCGCACATCACTCACAAACCTTTTGAGAGCATCAAAATTCCAGATATCTCCCCGTCCATAAATTTTGAGTAGATGCTTACCGCTCGATCCAACAAATCGATCAACGAGACTTGCAGGTAAATCATCGAGTGAAGGAGCAACCGGATCTGATACGGCAGCAAGTGCATGGAGCCGACTCAGAAGTTCTCCGGCAGCGCGTTGCTGAAATATAGCCAATGCCTGGTAGCATTCTTCAGGCCTCATTCGCCTGAGACAGTCACGGGCTCGTTCCAGATGCCAAGCCGCTCTCATACCACCTGGCCGTCGTGCTGCCTCTGCCTGAGCCCATCCGAGTGACTCACCCAGAGCATCAAGGCGATCAAGTGGAATCTGCGGAGGCCTTTCTGGTAATTGTTCCAGCCGCCTGCCTATCTGAGTAATCAGTGGTGTCTTGACTTCCTCATCTCCCGAAAGAAGAGACGCTATTTCATCTACTCGCTCAACGGTTGTTAAGTTGGCAAGTTTTTCTTTTCGTGCAAGCAACTCTTCACGAGAATCGGCAATTGACAGGGCATACCAGACACTCTGATCACATTCCTCAAGAAGTTTCTTTTCAACTTCAACGCTCTCGAGGCCATCGGGCTGAAGATTGAGAAGATTATGATCGTAGCGAAGGTCATGCATCCCTGAACTTAATGCAAGTGTTCCAGCTACTGCTGCCAACAACACCAGACGAGGGTGTTGTGCAAAAGGTCTCAACCAACTGTGCACGGGTACAGGTTCAGGAATTTTTCGACCAAAGCGACTTCGGTCAATAATCGCGATAACTGCCGGCAACACCATAAGTTCCGCAGCACAGCACAGCAAAATACCACCGCCCGCAATCAGTCCTAATTCAGCAACACCCACAAAGCTTGTTAAAGCGGCCGAGAAAAATGCAATCGATGTCGTGATAGCACCAGTAAGAATACTTGGTCCAACAGAACGGCTCGTTTCAATAATGGCAGACTCGCAGTCATAGCCCTTACGACGCATCGCCAGATACCGACCTATGTAGTAGGTACCATAATCAATCCCCACACCAATCATGGTGACAGCGAACGTGACACTCAGGATATTCAGATGACCAACACTTCCTGTAGCCCATGCAAAAGCCCATGCCATGCCGATCATCAGGACACCGTTAGCCATCAGTGCGTGCCGAATGCCTCCAAAACCGGCCACGATAACAATCGCCACAGCTGCGAGAGACAGCCCACTCGCCCATACCATTGACTGTTGGCTTGAACGCATTTCATCGTCTTCCATCACTGGTAGCCCAGTAAGTCCGATGGTTGCATCTGCGTGTCGTTGAGAAACAACATCAATCTCTTTTCGTAATGTATCCGTTGCTACTGAAGCACCAGAAAAACCTTCCTCCTCCTTGGCCAAACGCAGCAAGACGAAACCAAGTCTTCCCTCTTTTGCCAAAAGGTACTGACTGGAAAGGTCTCGTAGTGTTGAAAGGCTGCCCGGCATGCTTGGCCAAGGCGAGACATAGTCCTCGGGCAAGGACTCATGAAGCCGTCCTCTTTCAGCGGCTTCTAAGCTTACCAGCAGGCTTTCACTATATCGCTCAAGCGTCTGGATCGGTGGTTCGTCATGTTGCATCTCGGTCTGTTGTCCAGAAACAACAGTTGCCGCCAGACCACCAACCATTGTGCCGACCTTCAGCTGGCTCCAACCTCCGGCCAGAACTGGTTCAGTGCGACTTATAAAACGATCGATTGAGGCCAAGTCATTTGGAGAAACGTAGTGAAGCCCCTTGGCGCGAATTTGAGTGAGATCAACTTCATGGAGTATTGAATAAAAGAGATCACTCTTCTGGGAGAGTTGCTGTGAAAGATCTTCCAGAGCAGCCACCGTTGCTGACCGATTCGGGCCTTCAACCACAACTACAGCATCATCTTCTTCACCAAATTCATGGATATAATCAATCCACAACTTGTTGTACTCACTATCCGGATCAAGAAGATCAACGCGGCTGACCTTGTATCCCAAGGACTGGGTGGTCCAGACTCCTGCGGCCCCAGCTGTCAGCACGGCAACAGCCAGAATCAGCCAAGGACGTGCAAGGCACTGTTCTGCCCAAGTAACCATGAGTCGACTCAGCAGGCTTTTTCCATGGCCGGTAGTTTTCTCTTTCCTTAGCCGCAAACGACTCATTTTTTCCGAAGAACATTTCGTTCCTCCTTGCGTGACGGAAGTATCTTCAGGGCGATCCGACATAGGAAAAAGCGTGCGACTACCTTCCAGAAATGCTGAGCTCTCGAATTCAAAAATCTCAATAAATAGGTGAGTCGAGAGCATAGAGATGAGGACCATCCGAGCCAAGACCTCATCGACTAGTCAAATGACGTAGGATGCGCAAGGATGCCAAATTATTCCGAATTTTCATTGGCCCAGATGGCATGAAACATCCGAGAAATGGGTATGTCAGAAATCAGCGCAACTGGTTGACTGATATCTCAGGGGTTTTGTTAGGGGGGCAACTTATGCGGAAAACGCTGCGTAGCAGCGTCGTCAAGGCAACAACGCCAACGATCGCTTCTTATCTTTTCATTTTGGCATGTGTTCTCTGGGTAAATAGCGCCGTCTGTCATGGTGCGTCTCAAGAGACGGTTCATTCATCACAAAACAAATTCACTGCGTTTGGAACCGATTGGGGAAGTTCAAGTCGGCATGCACGACGTCGAGCAGAAGAGGCGCTGCCGCTCCAACAAATGCCAGAATCTGACCGGCTGGCAATTCAGAAATCACTTCAGTCAACAACGCTCTATCGCAGGCTTCCTGTTGAACTTTTTGCGTGCGATGGTGACCTTCTGGCTTTTTCTCTCGACAAGCCAGAAGCGATTGTGGACATCTGGAGATTGCTGGGGATTAGCAGACTGTCTTTAGATTCTACTGGACCTGACCAATGGCAGTTCTCTGACGGCTATGGCACTGTCGGTCAATTACGACTTGCTTATCGTGAGCGAAGACAGCATGGAGGCATGCTTGTCTTTCACGGAAAGGGTGCTTACACAGGCCCCCTCTCACCGAAAAACCTAACGGGTGGATGCGTCCTCATGGTTCGGTATCGTGAAGCTGAGCCAACGGTCGATGGAAGACTGCGACAAGCCATTCAGGTTGATGCTTTTCTCGATATGGATGGAATTGGACTTGAGATTGTCACACGCACACTCCAGCCACTCATTGCTCGTTCGGCTGCGGCTAATCTTCATGAGATCTGTCTTTTCATGGCTAGCCTCTCTGATGCGGCTATCGCGAATCCACACGCTGTTGCCACACTCGCTGGACGACTCACTCGAACGTCTGAATCTGACAGAAAAAAATTGGCCACAATTGCCAGTACAGTTGATAACCGGCGGAACGTTCAACATGCTCGCCCCAATCATCTTGCTGACAATGAAAATAATGTGAGCGCTGATCAAGTCTCAGTCGACCTTGCATCCCGATGGCTTCCGTCAGATGAGCTTGACCATTTTCAGAAGCAATAAAGGTGGTTCCTATATGGCCTTATCATCGACCAAAGGCACACGGTTACAGCTCAGTCACATTACGAATGAGCATCTGGCAACCCACCAAGTGTTGCAAACAGGAGTTGTCGTTGCACCTGACCAGATGAGTCACGAATGAGACTGAACTGATCGAGAATCGCGTCACTAACTAAACTTTGGATTTGCTCAGTCACCAGCCCCTGAGTGTACTGGCTGCCACGGGCGGTTCGATCGAGCATCTGGTTCTCGAGGTTGCTCATGCTGGCAAATCCGAATGCTGACCAACCAGCTTCCTGAACAGGCTTTGTGCTTACCATTCGATGAACGGCACCACTCGTGTGCTCAGCATAGAGCACCTGACGATCGCCAATTTGTTCGGATTCTTTTACGAGCCACGAACCGTGGAGTGGTAAACCTACAACTAAACGATCAACAAGATTTCCGATATCCGGCAACTTGCGTTCGTGTTGATCAGGCAATGCTTTAAGTGGTCTGAAAATATGCACTGCATCCAGTGGAACTGACTCAACTGGAGTGCCCGGATCAGAAAACGTGTGGATCGAAATCTCACGTTCTGACACACCGACAAGATACCCCGCAATCTGCACAGTTCTTTGCACGGGTGACGCGTGATCAATTCTACCAAGGCTATCAATACCACTCTCAACATCAAAAGAAAGCACCTCAAGATATTGAGCTGGTGGTTTCCATTCTGGCACTGTGAGGGCATCAGGAAACCCAACAGGTGGCTGACCAAGGAAAGGCTCTGGGGAAACAACCCCTGGCAAATCAATCAAGTTACCCCGGAAATCAACACGTCTATTCTGACCAACACGACCTTTTGTCTGCACTGGAACAGTCACAACACCTTGCTCTGGGAAAAACCCAAGCGCTAAATGATCACCGTCACCCCGATGCCAACGATTTCCGGTTACGGCAGTACTGCTACCCCTGTCGTCCGTGAGTGAGTAGCGATGCGCAAGCAATGGGTTTGTAGAATCAGATACGTCAAAAATTGAAACCTGAAGGCCACCCATACGGCCGGTCATTTCATCTGCATCTGAGCCTATCGTTAACAAGTACTTTTCATCGAGTGGCTGAATGTGATCAGAGAATCCCGGTACATGAAGTTCACCAAGCAACACGGGATTGGTTGGAGAACTGAGATCGACAACAAAAAGTGGATCTGTTCTCAGGAACGTTACAAAATAGGCTCGATTTCCAGCGAAACGAACCGAGTAGAGATTTTCATTTGAAGCAAGACCACGAAGAGCCCCAACCTCTGTCAGACTCGCTGCCTGCTGTTCAAAGACAAGAACGCCACTCCCTTCATCCCATGTTTCGACAACTACTCGCAGAAAACCATCGTGCTCGTCCACTGAAAATTGATTGAGTACATTGCCACTAAAGCTTCCCTGGGCAGCCAGTGACACAACAGGCAACCCACTTGCATCAGTACCACATGTCACTTTTGTCACATCGGTCGCTTGTTGCCCCAAGGGCAAGATACCGATATCCCTCCATGAGGACGTAACGTATCCATCAAAAACATAGATGCTGTCGGTTGTTGCGAATACTTTAACGGAACCCTTTGTGAAAACTCCCATCGTTGAAGATGGCTGCAACTCTTCACCTGAGACATCAATCGCTGTGATTGTCGTAAGCTGTTTGTAGGCACCTGCTTGTGGCACATCGATTTCTGTTGGCCCAACAAGGCCTCCTACATCGACTGGATTACCACTCGAGTCAGTTTCATAAATCTGAGGAGTCATTGACTCAAGCAACCGCTGTCGCACCCTGATCGCATATGAATCCGCGGTTTCATACACTGCAACTGCTTGTGGTGCATCGGCACTAGGCAACCACGGCCGACGAAAATCAGGCAATGAAAGCGTACGATGAGGTTGCTGTTCAGCAGGGCTAGTTGGCCCCACCCCCTCACTACTTCCTGAGTCACTCAACACGACTTCAGGGTAAGGTGCATCAAGATGATGGTTCAGCACAAGTCGTAAATGCCCATCAACCATACGAGAACTTACAAGTGATCCATCGACTGTGAGCCGTTTCATAACTGAGACATCTGCAGGATCACTGACATCGAGAATCACAATTGCAGTCTGTGGCCGACCGAGAATAGCTGGCCATATCCCATGTCTTCCATGAGATGATTTCGCACGTGACGTGTCGGCATGTTGTCTCGAAATTATCGTCAGCCTGTCACCAGATAGGTACATACCAGCTGTCTGGCCCATTGTCTCGACAGTAATCTGATCAAGCAATTCA
>Ga0181597_10005294_pt1 | contig 12446 bp, 11 predicted proteins | sample 041ome_5_FD_148647 | JGI IMG/M metagenome (GOLD analysis project Ga0181597, IMG submission 148647) | Coastal salt marsh microbial communities from the Groves Creek Marsh, Skidaway Island, Georgia - 041403US metaG (spades assembly) | ecosystem: Environmental > Aquatic > Marine > Intertidal zone... | reverse complement strand
CTTTTATAATTAGTTTTGTACTGTTTGTTATAACTTTCACACATTTTTACACCTGCAATTTTTGCTAATGCATAAGGCTCATTTGTACTTTCTAATTTACCATCTAGAAGATATTCTTCCTTTTGAGGCTGTTTACAAAATTTTGGATAAATACAGCTTGAACCTAAAAAAAGTAAATTTTTAACACCACTAATATAAGACCCATGAATGAGGTTGTTTTGAATTGTTAAGTTTTCATAAATAAATTCAGCACGATATTTGTTATTTACAAGTATTCCTCCTACTCTTGCAGCTGCTATTATAACTAGAAAAGGTTTATTTTTTTTTAAAAAATCAAAAACTTTTTGTTGATTGGTTAAATCTAGCTTTTTTCTATCAGCAACAATTATTTTTTTATATCCTGATAACTGTAATTTTCTTAATATTGCTTGCCCAACATGACCCTTGTGTCCAGCTAAATAGATTCTTTGATTTTTTGACATACTTTAAATTTACAATTCAAAATTAATCATTTCTTTAATTAACCCATGAATGTCAATTTTAGGTTTCCAATTCAAAATCTTTCTAGCCTTTGAAGAATCTCCTAGTAGAGTATCAACCTCTGTTGGTCTAAAATACTTTTTATCTATCTTAATAATTGCTTCTCCATTTTCATTATAAGCTTTCTCATTTAAGCCTTTTCCCTTCCAATTAATTTTGATTTTAAGTTGTTTACAAACTAAGTTAATAAATTGCTTAACAGTGTATTGTTTGCCGGTTGCAATAACAAAATCATCTGGTTTATTTTGTTGTAATATTTTCCACATTGCTTCAACATAGTCTCTTGCATGACCCCAATCTCGTTTCGCATAAATATTTCCTAAATATAAAGTTTTTATTTTATTTTTTTTAATTTTGCATAATCCTGATATTATTTTTTTAGTTACAAAAGTTTCACCTCTTACTGGACTTTCGTGATTAAATAGTATGCCGTTAGAGGCAAAAATATTATAACTTTCTCTATAATTAATCGTTATCCAATGAGCATATACTTTTGAGGCTGCATATGGACTTCTTGGATAAAATTTGGTTTGTTCATTTTGAATACCTCCGCCTGTTTTACCAAACATTTCGGATGTTCCAGCTTGATAAAATTTTATTTTTTTTTTGGAATTCAAAGATTTTATTGACTCTAAAATTCTAAGCGTTCCAAGTGCGTCTACATTTGTTGTGTATTCAGGTATTTGAAATGAGACACTTACGTGTGATTGTGCTGCTAAATTATAAATCTCATCAGGTTTAATTTTGGTAACGAGATTGTTTACAGAAATAGAATCTGATATATCCCCATAATGAAGAATGAACTTTTTATTTTTTTCGTGAGGATCTTGATATAAATGGTCAACACGACTAGTATTTATTGATGATGATCTTCTTTTTACACCGTGGACTTCATAATTTTTTTTTAATAAAAACTCAGTTAAATAAGATCCATCCTGGCCAGTAACTCCATAAATTAGGGCTTTTTTTTTCATTTAATTTTAATTAAAAATTCATCATAAAACTTAAATTCTTATAGTTTATAATTCTGGTATTGAAAACATTTAAAAATTACTTTTTATAAAAAATAAATTTACACTATTTTTTTTAAAACTACTCTCTAATATTTCGCCTTTTTTTAGTTTTTGAACTGTAGGTTTTGATATTTTTTTTAATTTATTGTTTGTAAAATCATAAAAATAACAATTATATTTTTTTTTTAAGAAATTGTGAATTTTTGAAAAATTACTATGGTTATATTCAACTAATATTACTGGTAAGAACTTTTTAATGCAATTTTTCATACCATACAGAACTTTATGATCTAATCCCTCAACATCAATTTTTATAAAACATATTGAATCAGCAATTTTCATATCATCAAATTTTTTTAGAGATAATTTTTTTGATTTAATCAAAAATTTTTTGGACTTAGCTCCATAATTTTCATAGAGTTTAAGTCTAATATATTTTTTGTCGAAGCTATTATTAAAATGAAAAAATTTTTTTTTATAATACGCCCTATACAATTTTTGAGATGAGTTTTTATCAGATAATCCAATAGAATGAATTTTTAAATTGTTATATTTTTTTTTTAAATTAATTAAATTTTTAGCAACAAGATGTTTGTCGGGCTCAAATATATGTATATTATTTTTAAAACCTAATTTTCTAAAACCAATACTCGATAGACCAATATTGCCTCCTACATCAAGAAAAGATCTTTTTTCATTTTCAGAAAACAATAATTTTAAAGCATAATAATCTTTATCATGTGGTAGTAAAAAATCAAAAAACTTTAGATTATTATATATAAATATTTGCAATAATGGAATTTTTTCAACCACTTTTATTAATTGATGTTTTAAATGGATAAACATTAATCAATTAATCTGTATTTAATTAAGCTAAATAATGCAATTAAACCATCCATAGATGTAATTTTTTTTCCTTTCTCATAAGTTCTTCCTTTATATGAAATGGGAATCTCTTTAATCTTATATTTTTTTTTTGATAATTTTGTTGTTATTTCTGGACAAAACGCAAATCCTTTTTCTTTTAGATTTATTTTTTTAAAAATTTTTGTTTCAAACATTTTATAACATGTATGTGCGTCTGTAAGGTTTTGATTATTTATAAAATTTGAAATATTTGTTAAAAAGATATTTCCCCAAATTCTAATTAAGTGAGTAAAATTTTTTGTATTCTGATATTTATTTTTATTTAAAACTCTCGATCCATAAACTACATTAATTTTATTTTTTTTAATATAATCATAAATTTTGACTAGATCTTTGGGATTGTACTCTAAATCTGCATCTTGAATTACAACATATTTTTCTTTGATATATTTTTGTGCTGATTTGATTGCTGCTCCTTTTCCAGAATTTTTTTTATGAAATATAATTTTGTTTATTTTCTTATTTTTTAAATATAATTTTTTTAGTATCTCAGTACTACCATCATTTGACCCATCATCGACTATTATTATTTGTAATTTTTTTATTTTAATCTTTACCAGTTTATTTAAGATTAATCTTAAAAATTCTTTTTCATTATAAACTGGCACAATTACTGTTAACATAAGAATTAAATTTAATTTAAATTGAATAATAAATGATTTTTTATAGTTTGTATCTCTTGTTTAAGACCATATATATAATATATTAAAATTTATTATTAAATAATTACCTTGCCATATTTAAATTGATTAATATTTTTTTATTTTCATTCATTTCAACTTTATATCTTATTTGTGCTGGATCCTTATTTTGCTCTAGAAAAAACTATGGTTTAAGTGAGATTTATAGATCAATTTTTTTTGGATCATTTTTATTAGCTTTTACGGGTGTTTTGTTAAATTTTTTCACACCGTTAAATGTTAAAATTAACACATTATTATTTATTTTAATCTTAGTGATTGGTTTCATTCTATTAGTTAACAGAGGATTTTTAATTAAAATATTATATTGCAGTTTTATAATTTCTTTAATTGCGACACTAATTTTATCTTTTGATACAATATATAGACCTGATGCAAACTTATATCATTTACCATTCACACAAATAATAAATGAAAATAAAATTATATTTGGTGTATCAAATATACATTTTAGATTTGGACATATTTCAATTCTTCAATATTTAAATGCAATTTTTAATAATTTTCTATTCCAAGAAAATGGGATTCTAATTCCTGCTGCTATTATTTTTTCAACTTTTGTTATGTATTTTTATAATGAGATAAAAGAAAATGCTAATGAAGATAAAGTTTATACTTTCTATATATTTTTACTTTTAGCATATATTTTATATGGATATAATAGATATTCAGAGTTTGGAAATGATACAATTGCCCATTTATACTTTTTCTTAGTTAGCTCTTGTTTTCTAAAAGAAATTCACAAGGAAAATATAAGGTACTTAGATTTTATTAAATTAATTATATTAAGTCTATTTTGTTTTATATTAAAAACATCTTTAGTTTTTGTATTTATTTTTCCTCTTTATATTTTTATATTTAGATTTAATAAGAAATATATTTTAAATTATTGGAGTATAATTATTTTTTTAGTATTTATTACTTGGATTGTTAAAAACATAATTATATCTGGATGTATTATATATCCAGTAGAAATTACCTGTTTTGATAGGTTAGACTGGTTTAGCAATAACTCCAAAGACTTAATTGCTGCATCTGCTCAAAGTTTAGATAATGAAGCTTGGACAAAAGGTTGGCCAGATTACAAAGGACAACCAGTCACACAAGAAAAATATGTAGATAATTTTTATTGGCTTCAAACATGGATTGATAATCATGGTCTATTAATTTTTAAGAAATTATCAATTTTTTTTACAATTATTTTAATTTTAATTTTTGTTTTAAAAAAATTAAATACAAATCTGATCTCAGAAAAAATTAAATCTAATAATGCAATATATTTAATATTTTTCCTTTCTTTAATCTGTGTGTTAATTTGGTTTATAAGATTTCCCGTCTTTAGATACGGTTCATCTTACCTTGTAGTTTTTTTAGTTTCTATATCAACCATAATTGCAATAAAATATAATATTTTTCAGATAGAGATAACTAAATTTCAAAAATATTTAAATATTTGTATCATAATTTTTTTTGTACTTTTTTCTTTAAAACATACATTGCGTATTTATGAAAATTATTTTGTATTAAAAAATAATGTGTGGCCAAAATTCCCAAAAGTAGAAGATACAATAAATATATCTAGACCAATATTGTTAAGTGAAAAATTTACCTATTATTTATTAAAAGATAGTGATGGTTGTGGGTATACTTCTTCTCCATGTACTCCATTTAAATTAAATAAAAATATTTATCAAAAAAAAATTAAAGGGTATGATTTTTATTTATTAAAAAAGTAATTATTAATTTTTACCAATAATATTATATTTCAAAAATTCATTAAAATAAAAACTTACTGGAAAAGAGTAAATTATTAAAATCCAATTATTAAAAAAATTTCCACTAGGTGAAAATGGCCAAAATACCGAAAGTGCAGAAACACATAAAATTACTTGATAGTTATTTAATTTATTTTTTTTGAAAAAAAACTTTTTTATTGAATGTTTAAATAAATTAATAATGATATGAAAAAACCCTAAACCAAATAATAGAGCTCCAATAAAACCTGTTTCAGCTAACAATTGAATGTATGTATTGTGAGGATGACTTGCACAACTTTTTTTATTATTTACTCGAACACTAAAGTCCCCAATATTGCAAATTAATCTAAACATTCTTGGCCCCTGCCCTATTAGAGGTTTGTCTTGAAACATTTTAAGTCCACTTAAATAATGAGCTGTATGTTGACTTGTAAAAATAATTATACCATCTTTTTTATTCACTAAAGAGATTTTGTTATTTGGGTCAAAAATTATTCTTTTAGAAAGATTTGAATTTAAAAAAAGAAATAACGATAAAACTATGAAAAATGATAAAAGAAAATAAGCCTTAAATTCAAATCTAAAATTTAGGCAAAAAAAACAGATTACAAAAAAAAGTATCAAAAAAAAAAGTGAAGTTCTCTCACCAGATAGAAGAATAACTACAGACATTAATAAAGATAATAAAATTAAAATAATATTTTCAGATTTTTTAAAATTTTTTCCTAGAATATAACTAGCAATTAATAAACCATAAAGTCGTACTAAAAATGAACCTAATTTTCCTTCATCCGAAAATGGTAATGTCAGCCTGATGTGAGCCTCTTGTAAAGAACCATTTGCAATAAGTAAATAATATTTATATGCATATTCTGCAAATCCATAAAATATTAAAATTAAAAATGTATATTTAAGAAAATTATAAAAAAGATTTAAAAAATATTTATTATTATCAATTAAATAAGATATTAAAAATATTAAAACTATTATTCTTATTAATGGTAAAGAACTTTTTAATGAAAAAAAAATTTCTCCTGATAAAAAAGAGCTTATTAAACATAAAATATAAAAACAAAAAATTAAAATAAAAAAAATATTTTTATAAAAAAAAATTGAATTTTTTTTAATTAAATAAATAAGAAAAAATAAAGATAACACACTACATATCAAGTCAGCAAAAAATATTGAAAAAGCTAAAAACGGAATAATTGAGCAAACGAGATAAGCTATAATTTTTTCTTCTAATATTCTAAAAGTTACCATAATTAATATTTATTAAATAGGTCCCTAATATCAAGCATATAATTATGAAGATAGTTTTTTGAATTTTTTTCATTTTTTTTTAAATAATTTTCTATCCAATGTTTGACAGGTGTATGAAACCCGGTTTTTCTTTTTTGTAAAAATTCTTTTAGCAAAATTGAGTCAAATAACTTTTTTAAAATCTCTTTATCTTCAAAAGAGGAATAAGTATTCATTTAATCCTATAATTATTAATTTTTAAAAATGTTTTTTTAAAATCTTTTTATAAACAGCATCCATTCTGATACCAATACTATTATCACTAAAATCTTTTTTCATCCATTCTCTACCTATATTTCCCATCGATATTCTTTCTTTATTGGACATACTCAAAGCTTTTTTAAGAGTTCTCTTAATTACCATGGTATTTAGTTTTATACACCAGCCACATTTATATTTATTTAATTTTTTCCAAGGGTGTATTTGTTGTAGTAATTACTGGTATTTTGTAAGATAAAGCTTCTGCGATCGATAAGCCAAAGTTTTCCGAATGACTTAATAAAATAAATAGGTCGCTAGAATAATAAATTTCTTTTTTTTTTTACCAGTCACAAAATCCTTTAAAATAACTCTTTTAAGATTTAATTCTTTAATTTTTTCAACTATTTTTTTTTTATAATTATTTTCATCATAGCCACAAATTAGTAGTTCCCAATCATAAAACTTATTCTGAATTGCTTTCCAGGAATATAATAATTCAACCAAACCTTTTTTAGGATGAAGTCTACTTAAAAACAAAAGTCTTTTTTTTTTATTTTTTTTTTTATTTTTTTTTTTTAAATTAGGAATTTTAATCGAGTTAGGAATATTCAAAATTTTGTTTTTATCAAAACCAAGTTTAATAAATGTTGATGCCTCTAAATCTGATGTGGCTCTCAAATAAATCGCATTTTTTAAGTTATATTTTTCAACTAAAAAATAAAAAATTTTTTTTTTTAAATATGATTGTTGTAAAGCCCACTTCTCAAGCATTCCTCTAGGTGTCACAATATATGGAGTTTTTGATAAAGAATAATATAGTAAACTTAAGATTGATGTACTTGACCAAATTCCTTGTACATCAATAATATCTGGTTTTATATCAAATAACTTTTTAAAATAATTTAATGAAAATGGAAACTTATAAATGTACCCTGGATAAAAAATATTTATTCTATCTGTTAATTTATAATTTAATTTAAAAAAATTTGATTTCCAAAATCCAAATAAATAGACGTCATTATTCTTGATTTTATCTAAACGTTCTCTTAACAAGAAAGATGACTCGGCATACCCTCCTGCCTCGTTTGAAAGATTTGAACTTAAAATTGCTATTTTCATTAGAACTAGGATATATTTTTTTTATCAAAGCCTAAAAATACTATACCTAACACAAACCAACAAATAAAACTTATAAAAGAAGTTGTATATGTGATTGGACCAATTAAAAAAGCCACTGTAACAAAGTTTAAAAATGGAAATAAAAACAATTTATTTTTAATTTTTCTATTAAATACTAGCTGTAAATTTATAAATATGACAAAAAAGTACTTTAACAATACAAATACAGTTCCAAATAAATATCCTAGTTCTCCAATAATTCTATGATTTTCTGCTTCGCCTAAAGAAAACTTTTGATCTTTCTTAATGTAAGCCACTACAGAAGTGCCAGCACCAAGTCCTTCACCAAATAAAGATGAGCTATTAAGTGAAGATATAAAATAAAGCTCATTAATGACTCTGCAAATACTTGAATTTTTATTGCAAAAATCATTAACGGTAACTCCTGAATTTTTTTCAGTTTCTGAAATTAAAAATAATTTAGTTAATAGATAACTCGGAATTTTTTCTTCTTTATACTTCATAACTATTCCTAATGACTGATATTGATCAGTATTAAATCTTTTCATAGAAAAATTGTATTCTTTTTCAAAAATATGAGAATTTATATAAAAAAAAATAGGAAATAAAACAACAGCTATCAATAATTTTTTCAATTTAAGAAAAATATTTTGATTGGCGATCAAGACAATATAAGTTGAATATATAACGATAGCAATTGAGTAAACATATACCGCCCTACTTTTTAATAAGATCATAATACCTGTTAAGCTAAAAATTAAAATGGTTGATAAAAATAAGTCTTTTTTACTTATAGAGCATTTACTTAAAAAATATGAGTAACATGAACACAATAAAAATAAAAAAAAATAAGTATTTTGAGTTATATAAGTAAAATATCCACTAGGTCTTTCTGGACTTTGAACTAAAGAATTATAACCAGAATTTATAAATGAATTGCTTGGACTAATTGATTGAAAAAGTATTAAAATATAATAAGGCAAAACAAAATATAAATTAATCACAGCAAATTTTTTTACATCTTCAATAGAAAAGATATGTATAATAACAAAAAATAAGGGTACAAAAAGAAAATACGACCTTGAACCTAGTATAAAAGATAAAATATCAATTTTATTAAAATTATACCCAATCACTCCAAAAAATAAACTAATAACAATAAATAATGTAATTATTTTAGAAGTTTTTTTTTTAAATAAAAATTTATGTTTAAAAGCATAAATATAAATAAAAATTAAAAAAAAATCTTTTAAAAAATAAATCTCTTTATCTAAAATTGGAATAAACCATTTTCTCAACATACCTTCCAAGATCATGTAAACATAAAAAGAAATTATAAATTTTTTTAATTTATCTTTAGGTTTTTTAGTAACAAAATTATTTATAAACATTACCATCTAATTATTTTTGTTAACTCTTTTTGATAGTTTTCCCAACTATACTTATGTATTTTTGAATAAGCGTTTTCTGCTATTGATTTTCTTAATTCATCATCTCTATATAAATTATTTAATATTTGAGTGGTTTTATTTATATCTCTTATAGGTGTTAAAAATCCATTTTTATTGTCTTCAATTAAATCACATCCAGCAGTATTGTTAGTTGTAATAATTGGAAGGCCACAATGAATAGACTCTAATAAAACCTGTCCAAAGCCTTCAAATAATGATGGAAATAAAAAAACATGACATTTTTTCATTCTCTCTAACACTTCAAAGTTTGATATTTGTCCTAAAAATTTACATCTTTTATCATTAAAAAATAAACTCATCTTTTTTGAAATTTTATCTGGATTTTCAGGAATTGACCCAGCTATTTCAATCTGCCATGGAAAATCTAATTGTTTTGTTGATTGAATTACATATTGAATTCCTTTTGATAATGTGGGCCTACCTGCAAAAAATATTTTAAAAGTTTCATTTTTTTCTCTTTTATTAATAATTTTTTCTTTTGGATAATCAATTCCGTAAGGAATTATTTTAATATTCGGTTTTTTTTTAAAATTATGTAATTCAAGACTTTTAGCAGCAAAAGATGAAGCCACAATTATCTGATCAGATAAATTAAGCTCCTCGTCTTTGTTTTTACATTTTTCTTGAGAAAGTATTTCTGTAGAACTTAAATTCCAATCTGGTTGAAGTTTCAATTCTTCATCAAGAATCTTTTGTTTATAACGCCAATATGGAGTTGTTAAATCGTAAATAGTTTTAATATTATTTAATTTTGCTACCTTAAAACTTTGTTTTGAGCAATCTTCATATGAATAAATAATGTTAATTTTATTATTTTTTACAATGTAATTTGCTACTTTTTTATCTATATGTTTACTAACTGAATGTGCAGAAAATATATTTTTGTCCTCAGAGTATAATGTTTTTAAATTTAAAATTATTGAAATTTTTCTCATAAATTCCTTAAATATATGAAATTTAACAAATTTATAATTAATTTCTTTATAATATCTTTTCTGGAAAAATTTTAATCTAAAGGGCAAAACAAAAGTTGTCCAAAAAGAATGTAGATAATTTAATTTTTTTAATACACCAACTACTTTTGCAATATTCAGATTTACATTGGGTGTACTTATTATAATTTTCATTTATTTAAAGTTGACTGAATAAGTTTTAATTAATTGATTTAAGTTATTTTTTTTTGACAATCTATGATTTGTTTTAAGAATTTTTTCAACATTTGAATTTCTTTTTGCTGGATTTGGAAAATACTTTAAAAATCTTTTGTTTTGGATCTTTTTATTTTTAGATTGTAGTTTGAAAAGGTTAATAGGGCATACTTTATAAAAAGAATATGCCGCCATTACACCACTTTTATCCACAAGCTCGTCAGGTGTAATAAAAATCCCATAAGAGACTTTGGAAAATAAATTTCTTATTTTAATAGTGCTTAATTTACCTAAAATTTGGATATTAAATTCATCTTTACATAGTGATTTTAAATTTAATTTTTTAATATCTGGGCCAACATCAAATAAAATAATATTATTTTCTAAAACCCATCTTTTAATTTCATTAAAATATTTATTATAAATCACACTTCTTGATCCCTCTGTGCCAAATATAACAGCGCTATTTTTACTCTTTTTTACGTTCAATATTTTATGATTTATATTCGAATGGACATGACAAATATAATTTTTGGGTTTATTACTCATTTTTTTTAGCCACCTAGCATAATGAGAATTACTTGTGATCCAGTAATCACAATAACTTAACAATCTAATATTTATATATTTTTGTATGATTGATATTATAAATCTAGGATTCCACATATCAGCATTAATAAACAATTCATGAAAAAAAATTCCTAAAGTGGAAGCTTTATTTTTTAATTTTTTAATTTCACTAATAAGCCATAATGGCATTCCTTTTTTTTGATAACCATATGCTGACATTTGAAAAATAACATTATCCCCATAATTAATGTTATTAATTTTTCTATCCTTGAACTTATTTATCTTTATTATTGAAGATTTATAACCAAGTTTATTGAATTCCTTATTAACTTGTAGCATTTGGTCAATTAAGCCACCACTATCTGATGTAGTAATTATTTTAATACTCTTCATTGTAATTATTTAAAAAATTAAACATTATAGAATTTAATTCTAAAATCTTGCCACACATTTCAATTTGAAGATAATTTTTTCTCAATTAATTCTGCTAAATAATGTGTTAAAAATAAATGACTTTCTTGAATTCTCATTACATTGTTGGAGGGTACAATTATATGTTCTGATGAAAGTTTTTTTGCTGGACCTCCTCCTTTGCCTAAAAAACTTATACTATAAATTTCTAACTGTTTTGCTTTATTTAAAACTTTTATTATATTTTTAGATTTTCCAGAGGTAGAATAGCAAATTAATATATCATTTTTTTTTCCTATACCCTCAAGGCTTCTTGAAAAAATTTGATCGTAACCTAGATCATTCCCACAAGCAGTTATTGTTGCCATATCCATTCCAAGAAAAAGTGCTGGTATACTTCTTCTATTATTTTTAGGGGTTAATCTAACAATTAACTCAGCAACCAGATGTTGCGCATCGCAACTTGATCCACCATTGCCACATGTCAATATTTTACCACCATTTAAAATTTTTTTAGCAATTTGATCTGAAAGTTTTTCTATTTTTTTTTGATATTTTCCAAGTTTTTTAATATTTTCAATGCTCTGTTGTTGGAAAGTTTTAAAAGTTTTTGAAATCATTGTTAATCTGTATATTTTAAATTAAATTAATCTAATAAAAATCTATACAATTATTTAATAGTGATTAAAAGTAATTTAAATAAACTTGACCTAGTAATACTTGCAGGGGGCAAAGGTTCTAGAATATCAAAACTTACAAGAAAAAAACCTAAACCATTAATTAAATTTAAAAATAAATATTTTTTATCATATTTAATAAATCATTATTCTAAGTACCCTTTTGAAAAAATATTTATTTTAGCAGGTTATAAAGGAAAGCAAATCTCAAATAAATTTAACAAAAAAAATTCAAATGGAATTGAAATTGAATGTATAATTGAAAAAGAAACTCTCGGCACAGGTGGAGCTTTAGGTCAATTGAAATTTAAAACATCAAATGACTTAATAGTAATGAATGGAGACTCTTTTATTGATTGTAATTTAAACGATTTTTTTCTTAAAAAAGAAAAATATAGTTCAATATTTCTTACTAAAAATAAAAATTACTTATCTAACAATACTCTTACTAATTTAAAGATTAACAATAAATCATTTGTTAATTTTAATGGTAATTTAATGAATGCTGGTATTTATTTTTTAAAAAATCATATCATTAAAAAAATTCCAAAAAATAATATTTCTTTAGAAAATTCTATTTTAAACAA